>JAAUXT010033456.1_pt1 | contig 29202 bp, 39 predicted proteins | sample 7278171 | NCBI WGS metagenome assembly JAAUXT01 (sample SAMN14350112, study PRJNA611818) | marine sediment metagenome | isolation source: surface marine sediment (1.8m) | place: French Polynesia: Moorea | collected 2018-08
GAACCACTCACCGACACGGCGTACAGAACCACTCACCGACACGGCGTACAGAACCACTCACCGACACGGCGTACAGAACCACTCACCGACACGGCGTACAGGTTGTAGGAGGATCCTCGATAACCACTCACCGACACGGCGTACAGGTTGTAGGAGGACCGTCCCTGCGGCGGCGCGGGGCCAGCGATGTAGTTCCGGAAATCAAATCCGTCCAGTTGAAAGTCGACAAGGGCGTTGATCTTCTCCCTCCACATGCCTTTGTGGTAAAATCTTCGACAAAAACAAAAGAAAGCTCTGGTCACCACGTTTGAACAACGACGACTTTGAAATGCATTTTGTTGCACAAGACAAACCAAGTGGACCTGTTGCGCTCACTCACCTCTTGAGGTGTATGAGAAGAATCGCTGGCAGCTTCCAAATGACCATGCGTTTGACGGCGTCTCGCTTACACTTGCAATTCGGGCAGTTCCAACGACTCTCTCCCGTCATCTTTTCTTCTTTGGAGAAGTGCACAAGGCAATCCTGCAAAAACACCAGTTGGCGTGCATTCAAGTGACATCACAGGAACCTGGAAAATTCAAAGACCGGTCGGTACTTCAGCAAACAAATGAGAGTTGTTTTCTGACAATGAAGTGACCTACCCTCAGTGTGCACCTGGTGTTGGAAGGAATTGGCAACGACAAATACATGAAGGCATCAAACGTGACGGACTTTTTCTCGCAGTACAAACACGTGACCGTCGACTTGAAGAGACCCTGGAAAATAAAGAAAGCAAGTCAAATGAATTCCCTTTCTGCCTGGTACTCAGTTGCGTCAAAACATCGCACGACCCACGAAGCCGGCAGTTCCGCACTCACCTGAAACACATCGACGATGATGGAGTCGTTGATCTGTTTGTGGAACCTCCACGCCTGGTCCGCCGCTTGGTTGTCCGACAATCGGTCATTGTTTTGTTCTGGAATCTTTGGGCGTCGTTTGACCTGGAAACGAAAAACGCGAACGTCACGCAGGAGTCACCGAGAGACAAAACGAACAAACTTCAATCCAGAAAACACTGGGAATACCTTGTTCAAATCTTCATGCAGACCGTCCATCAAGGTGAGAAGAAGTTCCTGCGAATCCTGCTGCTCGTAGCCAGCAAACGTTGGGTTGCTTTGTGAAATGACGATCTGAAAAATTCAATGTGGACATGACGTCTTCGCACCAAAAGGGAGGAAGATTTTATTCGACAATGGAAATGAACTTCATGTTGAACATCCTGAACACAATTCACACTTTGATTCTGGTTGACCAAGACCACAACTGGGTCTTGTGATTCATCACCTTGAAGTCTCTCGGTGTGATGTGTCTGTAGTGGCCGGACCACAGGGCCTTCAGCACCACTCCAAACTCCTCAGCAATTTTACCTCCACTCCCAAGAATATTGTCCCTGGAACACAAAGCATGTTTCATGAAAAGTTTCTCAAGAATTATCTGTGGGAGACTCGGATCAGTGGTCTCGTCCACACACACACACACACACACACACACACACACACACACACACATGACCAGGACAAACCTATTGATGTGGTATTTGTAAGAGTCTTGAACGAAGTAGGTCATCAACATCGCCGTGTTGCTCAAGCACTGCACGGTCGAGTTCATGTAGCACGTGTTTCCCAAGTTGCGCAGCCCGGTGAGCCCGTTACCCTGCACAAACAAGGGAGAGGCCAGTCACGTGCACTGTCTGCTGTTGTGATCTCGTTCAGGAAAATTCGTCAAGGCTTCTGCCAGTCCTTCCGTTGTCTTTGCTGCACTCGATTGTTTGTGAGAACCGGAAAAACACGACAGTAGATTCTTACCACACTGCCGTGAGTTGGCTGCAAGTTTCTCACTTTCGCTGCGTTCACTTCAGTTCTTGCTTGTGCCGGCTGGGCGTGCAAGTCTTGTCTGAAAGGCAACAGTTCAAAAGGCGTTATCGCATTTTGGACACAAAGAAGACTAAATTCAGCCACTAACAAACGCTGGAATCTATCGTGAGAAAACTTGAAGCTGCTCGTTATCGAACGCCATGCCACGCCCTTGCGCCTTCACAAGAACTTCCTTTATTTTTTCACACGCGAGGCAACAACTTCAGCTAACCTTGGCGTCGGTTTTCTCTCTCTGTCGACCGCCGGGACGGACGGAGCGGCGCGCAGGTCGCGGCTGAACGGGGAGGACTCGTCCACCAGCTTCGCGATGTTGGGCGACGAGTGCGAGCGACGCAGACCGCCCCCGCTGGAGCCTTCCTCCTTCAGCTTCGTCTTGTAAGTATCTTGCCGAGCTGAAACGTCATCAAAACAAGATATACCTTCAGCAGCAGCAAATCAACATCGCTTTTCGCTCCGGAAATACAAACGAGGAGGTTGAAATTTCAACAGGGCATTTGATACCTGGCGATCCAAACAGTGCCTGTGGTAGTTGAGTGTGCACGACTCCCGTGTTGTGGTCGATAAACTTGTAAGTTCCGGTGGTATGGTCGAGCCTCTTTTCCCAGCCGACGGGCATGCCGGCGCTGCTCAGTTTCCCGGAGGTCCACGCCGCCCTGATTCTGGCTGCTTCGGCTTCTGCCTGTGCTTTCGCTCTGGCTTCTTCCTCTGCCTTCACCCTCGCCGCGTGCTCCGCCTTGGCCTTGGCGTCTGCCTGCGCTGCTGCGGCCTTGGCCCGAGCCTCAGCGTCTTGTTTGCGTCGCAGCGCCGCTTCTTGTTCGCGACGCAGTTTTTCATCGCGCTCTCTCTGAAGCCGTTCAGTCTCTTCCTTCTGTGCTTGAATGTTTTCGGCATCCCCTCTGTCCAAACCGTGCTCTTTGCCAGAAGTTGAAGCTTCATTTCCCTGCAATTAGCGGACAGTGAGTACACGCGCAAAGTGTACACCACAAGTGGAAGAGAACTGGCGCAGGCTTGTGCCAGTGCCAACAACAAAACAGACCTTGGAAGACACGTCAGTCTGGACGTGATGTTTCTTCTCGCGCAGCTTCTGAACTTCTGCCATTCGCTGCTTCTGCTCCTCTTCGTCTTTCTTGATCTTTTCCAACTCGGCCCGTCTGAAATAACGCTCAAGAACTTCAACGCAGGTTTCCAAAAAAAAAACTCAGGTGCCAAAAAATCACAGGAAACAGAGCTCGGTGTGCGCGGTGACGATCGTGCGAGAGCGTCTTGAACTGCCTCGTGCAGTATAATGTTGGACAACCTGTTGGGACAGGACTTTCACAGACCTTTTCCTTTCTTCTTGATCACGTGCATTCTTCTCTTCTTCCAGCATTTTCAAGTCCTCTTCTGCTTTTCGCTTTTTTCGCATCAGGTCAGCGGTCTCTCTGAGTTCTTTGTCCTTCAAATTTTGAATGTCCTCTATTGCTTTTCGGTCCGCCTCGAGTTTTGCCTGCCTCGCCTTGTGTTCCGCTACCATCCTGTCTTTGTCTTTCTGGAATGCATCGTACTCCTCCTGTTTCTTCTTTCTCAACAGCTGCAGCTCCTTCAGTTCGTTCGCAGCTTCAGCTTGTGCAGTGCGTGAGGACTCTTGTCGCTCACTCGACCCTTCCTTGGCCTCTGCTCTGGGCTTTGTCTTTCTGTCAGGAACTGATGGTGATACTGTTGCTTTGATAATTTCTGGACTTGGTTGTCGCCGCACAGCGGATGTGTGCGCACCGTGGTGGCCCGACGTCTTCTCCCCTGCCTCGACTCGTTTTGCGTCACCGTGAACAGCCTCTGTGCTTTTGCTGCTCGTTGAAAAGCTTGGTTTCAACTTTCGATCCACCGCAGGCACTGACGGGGTCTGCCTCACTTCGGGAGTGACAACCGGCGGCACTGGGTCCTTGGGCTTCAGAAAATTCAAATCCATATCGTACTCAATTTTGTCCACTGAAAAAAATGGAATCGGACATCACGTTGTTGTGCCAAAAAACACAGAATGCAATTGGGTGGGGGTGGGAGAAGATGCATTTTAATGTCACTGAGGTGGACACTCCGGAAGATTTGTCGATTCAAACGTTCATTATTTTCGCCGAACTACGCGTCTTAGTCGTGAGGAGAAGAAAGGCTTGAAAAGCACATGTGAGAAGAAAACAATACACAACTAATGAAACGTCAAACTCACGTGAGGGAGCTTGTGAGTCCAAAATTTGGTAATAAGAAGGCTTCGATACTTGGGCGTTGGTTGTCAAAGTTGGGTAGTACAGGAGGAAATTTTCGTAGCCTCCCTCCAGAATTAGCGGTTCACTTTTGACAACCATGGTGTGATCGAACTGAAAGACACAAACGTTTCTCAACACATGTGAAGCAGTGTTTGTCGGTGATTCTGACAACGCCATAAATCTTTGTGTACCTTGAACAAAGCATCTTTCAGGGTCTTCAGTGTCGTTCCAGGCTGTAAACTGCTGAGAGAACTTCGCCAGTCAAGCAAGACGATGTGATCGACTGTTCCTCGTTTGCTGAACATTTCCCGCGATTCTTTTGGCAAAGAATTTTCAATGTATTTCAAAGTTACTCTGTCAAAGGAGAAGATAAAAGGTTGTACGGTCAGGTGACTCGACATCAAACGACCACAGACGAGACAAATCTTTGTGTGTGAAAGTGCACAAGATCCCAAAGGAGATCATTCTGTGTGGCTCACCCTGCAGGAATGCAATCTTGCGGCACATTGATGCAGCAGGCATCCTTGATGTGAGATTCTGCGAACTCCAAATCAGGCCTCGTGTCACAGACAAGCAAAGATGTGTCTGGGTCATTCAACAAGGTGTACAACTTCTGTACACTAACAGAGCCGACCAACTCCGGGCTCTCTGCAGAATAAGGGCAACAAACATGTTTCAGATAGGCCTTCACTCATAACAAATTCGGAATCCCACTTGCAGTTCGTCCAAGGATTGCTCGTTTTGTGACAAAAAATTTGCTCACCTTTTGTTCCATTTTCCTGTGATGAAGGTGATTCCGCAGGCTTTTTGTCTTCTTCTTCTGATTCTTTCTCGGAATCTTTTTTCTCTTTTTCGCTCACCTCAAGTTTTTCCAGTTTCTTTACAACTTCCTGCGCTTCTCTTTCATCGTACCTTCAATCACACAAGAGTAGTTTCTCACAAGAACAAGAAAATAACAGAGGGCTCTACTGGTGATAAAGCTTTGCATTTCTCTTGCAGTGGCAGGTCTAGCTGTGTTTTCATCGCTGTTGCTGTGTCATACCGATTTTCCAGACTCGACGCCAACCTTTCTGCCTCAGCAATCGCCTTTGAAAAGTTCTTCGTTCCCATGAGTTCAGAAAGAAATTTCTGCAAATGCAAACCTACTGATTCTCAACATTTTCCCGACATGCCAAATCTTGGTTTCCAAATCTGACCTGAGAAGACTCCAACAACTTGCCCCATTCTTCTTGAACTCCGACGACTTTTTCACGGCGGATACCAAGTTGCAATACTTCATGTACAACACGTAAGCTTGTTCTTCATCCTGCAGTCTGTTCACGTCTTCTGCTTTCTTGTAAACCTTCTCAGATGATCTCGCCATCCTGCAAGAAGAACACGGACACCGGCCGCGACACGGTAAGGCAGTCATTTGGCGACGTATGCCGTCAAGAATTGAAATGTCAGCTTCAATCAACTTACTGTTGAGCCCCTACATTTGATGGGATGTCTGCCCTCTTGTTCAGCTCCCCCAAGTTTTTGGCCAAGTACAGTGGCTTCTTCGCCACAACCGGCATTTTGACCCTGGAAAGCAAAATTTCAGACTTTTCATCGGCTCTCTGGAGGAGAATCATGAGACACTCTTGAGTTTTTGCTCTGCGAGTGTCCTCGCAAACTTTGAACGCGATTCAGCCGCTGGGAAGGCGAGACAAGTTGAACAAAACTCTACACGCATCAACTGAGGTGACTATGGACAGTTCCTGTGCTTTTTCTGCAGTACATTTGAATCTTCAGGTTTCTTTCTCGCCTACAACAGCGAGTACAGCTCATCCCTTCCAACATGCGCAGATTGATCTGATTCTGTTGGCAGCAATAGCTGAGTCCTGTGCACTGTAGGGTCAAGATCCCGTCACACACACACACACACACACACACACACACACACACACACACACACACACACACACGTAAAAACAAATACCGTCGATGCGGGTTGTGTTCTGAGGGATTGGCGTCAAATGGTTGTGCAGAAAAAGAGGCATTGTTCTGTTGAAGAACTGTTGAAGCAAAACAAACTCCAAACGTTCCGCAGAACTTCGGGATGTTCCGATGCAGGGCAGAGGTTGGCTTGTTAAATCTGCGCTCTCATCGAATCAAAGATAAAAGAGGAAAACCTACTTCTTCTCCTGATGTCTATCGGTTCAAGAACAGTAACCAAATGATTTTGGAGAAAGGGCAGAGAAAACAATAGTCCGTATCATATTTTCGCGATGTTGACTTTTCCCACTTGGTTAGTTTGTCTTCTGTGCGTTTACAAACGCATGGTGACTGCCCGCTGTCTTAAAATCTGTCCACCATTCTCAAACCAGTGTAGATACTGTGATCAGTGAAACTTGCAATACAAAAACATTGCAAACATAATTCCAAAAAGGGGCTATACTTGAAGTGAGAGTGCAACTCTCTTGCAATATTGAAAAGATAAGCTTTCTAAATCTTTGACGCCAAATGTCAAAATTTTTCCGTAATTTTCTAAAAGAAAGAATTGTGTCATGAGCCTGTTGTGGAATCACAAACATTTGTCTTTAAACATCTTTTTAAATTTTGCAAGCTATCAAAATAATAATTAAGTTCTTGTCAGCAAGACTTCACCTGAAGTAGGCACTACAAAACAAAGGGGAATTAGAAACTGAGCATTGGCTAGTCGGCATGGCGGCTGTGGGAGGAGGATTCAAGCCACACTTGGCATTTTCATTCATTTTGCTGCTTTCTTTGTGGCACATCGTTTTGTCAGGAGAAGAAAATGACCAGAAATCTGATGATCGATGGAAGAAGAAGGATGTGCGTGACTATACTGACGCCGACATAGAGCGGCTGTTCGACCAGTGGGAAGTAAGTTTCGGTTCGTTTAGACTGACGTGGAGCTGAGGATCCAATCGGGCCCAGGGACCAAACACCCCTTGAACTATCAAAGGTCAAATCGGTTCGTTACAAGAATCGATATGTCCACATTGCACCTGCTTCTGCCCCACTCAAACCTGTCAAATGACCAATTGTCAGCTCCTGTACAGTCATGTTCAGATTGAGCTTTGCATGGTCAGCGTTTGGTTGCAAGACTATCTCACACATTGTGTTCTGCAGGACAATGATGAGCCATTGCCAGATGATGAACTGCCAGAATGGAAAAAAGAGCCACCGAAGATCGACCTTTCCAAAATAAATCCCAATGATCCGGAAAGTATGCTGCAGGCTACGAAGAAGGGCAAAACGCTGATGATGTTTGTGTCCGTTTCGGGTAGGTTTGTTCACGCGTGTGTTCAGGTTTGACGTCAGTTCAGAAAGACACAAAAGTTCCGATGAAAAATTGGGCAGTTTGCCAAGCATTTGATCGGGGGAGTATAATCTTTGTGAAACGAGACGTTCACATTTTGCAGGGAACCCAACGGAGTCGGAGACGCAAGAAATAAGTCAGATATGGCAGTCAAGTCTTTTCAACGCTCATTACGAAACACAAAGGTGAGACCAGACATGACGAGAAGTGAAAAAATCTACTTTACAATTTCAGGTGAAATTTCAGTGAAGGGAGCTTGTGTGCTCTCAGTGAAGTGTTGTGGGACAAGCCAGAAGAATTTGAACACAATTTCAGTTCACTTTCGTTGTGCTTGCTTGAAACTTCGTGGTCATTCTGCGTGTGTTGTTTTTCAGATACGTGGTTGGTGATAACAGAGTACTTTTCATGCTGAAAGACGGGTCCACGGCGTGGGACATCAAAAATTTCCTGATCACGCAGGACAGATGTGAACTCGTCACGATCGAGGGCAAGGATTACTACGGAAAAGGTCACCCGCAATACGAAGATCCTGAGGAGGTTGGTATTCTTGGTTTCGTGAGACCAATGTGCTATTACGAGTACAACAAGGCAGTCCGAGAAGTGTCGCAAAAACCTGCAGAATGTGCAGTGAAAATGTGAAAGAAAAGAAACAAACACATTGTTGATTGCAGGCGTGTGTGAACAGTGCGAAGTTAACAATTTTCAGTGCGTAAAATGATGTTGTTGTCTTCAGCAGAAGCCAGCAAAGAAACCTGCTGATGGAAAGAAGAAAAAGAAGAAGAAAACTGAGAAGAACAAGAAGGAAGAAAACGAAATTCATAAACACACCGATGAACTGTGACAACGTCTGAATTTTGCTTGGTAGAGTCTAACGACATCTTTTGTTTGTGCGGCAGAAACCGGCTCATAGTTTCAGCTTGAAGATGATGGAATTGGGTTTGAACTGGAAAAACACGAAAAGAAGCAGGGTAGATCCAGGATCCAAGGTTGGTGTGTCGATTCCAACTGAAAACAGGGCACAACATGCGAACAGAGTAGAATACAGATGGTTGGGAGGGCACCTCCTCCGGATCCGCCCCTGCGCAGAGTTGGAGTCGAATAATCCTCCGGGCGCTGGATTCGCTGGTGCTACTCAACCTTTGTGCCGGGTTCAAACTGTTGAGGCGCTTGCTGACCACTGACGTGATTGTCGACAATTCTTGAGCATGTGTGTGTGTGTGTGTGTGTGTGTGTGTGTGTGTGTGTGTGTGTGTGTTTTCAAGTGTTCTATTTGTTACAAAAATGATTCACATGCACCACGTTTTGTGAGGCAAACTCGAAACAGGATTTGTGAAGCTGAACGGAGGATGTGTGAAATCTCAGTTTTGAATCATGACCATTGGGAAAAACACAAACGCGACATTGACATCTGAAAACTCGAAGTAAAATGTGACAGCTGAAGCTTATTCCCGTTTTGCAAACTGGTTGTTCCAGACGTTGCACGTCTTCTCAAAAATCACAGAAGCAAAACTGTCTTCCCAGAATATTTATTCTGATCACAAGGATCAGATGAAATTGGAAGTGTACACCTGTATTTACACATTTTCTACGAAATAAACAACACATTCGTCAAATGGCAAGACTTCGTAAAACCTTGATTTTACCACCATCAAACGAAACATTTCTGCAGCAGGGCCAAATGTCAAACTCTGGGTACATTTGAGAAATTCTACTTTTTTTGTGTGGATTGCAAGCACTGCCATTGCAGGGAAAGATGTCCTTTGTTGTGCTCAAGAGTACATGATTGTACTTGTGAGTACATTTGAGACCACACCCATCACGCTCACGAACTTTTGGAAAGACCCTCGTGCAAGAGTTTTTACAATTGTAAACTTACAGTTCAAACGTGGGCGCCCCCCCTCCACCCATTCGACAAAATCTTGGGTCCATCAAGTTTTTTTTCCCCAACAGATCTATTTGGTTCTGTTGGGCCCAAGGGGACCCATGACCGAGGGGCTCTCCTCATCCTTGGACCCACTTGTACGAATTTGTGGCTGCACGTACAAGTATTTAAATTGCACATTGGAGAAACAAGGAATTTTGGTTTGAAGCTGAGGCCCATACACAATGTCCCCCTTCTTGAGGTGACCCCCTCCACACACACACACACACACACACACACACACACACACTCACACACACACACACACGCACACACACACACACACAATTTCACGCTCGTTGAGACCGATATCAAGCCTCTTTTCCCCACTCCAACCTTTGATCGGCGAGAGCAGCTGTCAACCTGTGGAACGAAATGGGAAAACACCCCCGAACGGGTGTTTGGTTTGCGGGAGCGGAAAGGGGCGGGAACTGCGGAGCAAGAGGCGACATCTGTTGTGTCCGTCGGCAGGCGGCGCAGCAGTTCCATCCAGCCATTATTCTTGGTTGGTGTTTGTGTCTGATGAATACATGTGGAAATTTATCGAAGACTTCAAGAGTTTGTCGAGGTATGTTCTACATATGTGACTCATAGAATCTTGACTTCGTCGAGTCTTAGATTTTTCACAATTGGGAAGTTTTTCTGTCGATGCGACAGAGATCTGGACATGTGTTGAGTGGTGTCTTCAAATGTGGCAGAGTTTGGTCCGCAATATTTTGAAGAAAAGAAACACCCCCGTTACATGTGACCCACTTGTTCAGATCAGTTGTAGACAACTTGAGATTGATATTTGTTGGTGTCGGTGGAAAATCCAGGATATCCCCGGAGTTGCTTGGGTGAAAATAATGGGCTTTGTATCAAAATGGATGCCTAGCAGTCGACACTCAAACATGGTAAACGCGGGAAAACATTCTCGCTTTATCATGATCATGGCACTGTGTCATCACAACATCAGCGTTTTCCTTCATTTGACCGGTCTTTCTGTGAGGGTGGCAATTGATATCGAGAAGGAAACAAAATGCGCATCTGATTCGAGAGTCTGTTGGTCTTGTGGTGGGTGAAGAAACCTTTTGACTTTCGGATGCACCTGCCGGAGTTTTGACAACAACGGTTCTTGCTGGTTGAATTTCCTTCAACTCTCGCGTTTTGAGAGCATTCACGTTCGTGCAGTCATATTTGTGTGAAATGTTAGTCAGAATTTTCCTGAAAATGAAACAGCCAGCGTGTTCGACATGTCAGCTTGGTTCTTCGGAATTGGACTCCCTGAACCATGAAAGTTCACTGGGCAAAAATACAACGACAAACAGCTGCTCGGAGAAGAAACAAATTGGACTGAGTTCCACTGATGGCTGCTTACTCGTGTTTGGTGGTCTTACTTTCAGACACCGAGCTTTCTGAGTGACCAGTGATCAGCACTGCCGGGACGCGCAGGGCGTCAGCAACTGATCTCAGCACCATGTCTCAAGGCATCCAGTACCCCGTTCAACAATTCCAGTGAGTCAAAAGCTTCTCGTGCGGATTTAGTTGTGCTTGAACTTGTCAGAATTTTGTGCCTGTCTTTGAGATGAACTGAAGAAATGTGCACACCCGTCAACGGTTTTGAAATTTTCCAGGGTCACGACCCAGCACCCAGGAAATGTCCACGCACCGCCGCACCACAATGCAGCGATCCAAGGGCAGAGCCCGCACGCCCAGAACCTGGCGACTCCTCCACACAATGCGGTAGGTGATCGGGTGGTGTCTTGGGAACATGTGCACAGGTACGAGGTTGATTCAAATAAGTTTGGCCAAACTTGCTGACGATCACGCAAAGTCTACAAGGTCAGTGACAATGCAATGTGTGAGAAGAACCGACTGCACTCAGAATTCGCCGCGATCGTCAGCATGTTTGGCCAAACGTATTTTGAACCAACCTCGTAGGTGTGTCCATTTTCAGGGGGTATTGACACACTGGACAAGAACTTTTCTATGAATGTCTGGAAAACATTCCTTCACTGCTTGAATTGAGCAATCCAAGATGGCTGTTGAGAAATGCAAGCAAAAGTACGGTTCAGGCTTGTCCTTGAATTCGTCACATGCATTGCAGCCTCATATCGCGGGAGTGCAAGGTCAGCAGCAGCAGCAGCAGTTCCAGAGGCTCAAGGTGGAGGACGCGCTGTCGTATCTGGACCAAGTGAAGCTGCAGTTTGGAAACCAGCCGCAGGTGTACAATGACTTCCTCGACATCATGAAGGAATTCAAGTCACAAACGTAAGTGTCTATCTGAGTCCGGTCCTTTCAAAATCATGCAAAACCATCATCTTCCAACAACAGCCGTCCTCAGTGCAACACGCACCCGTTTACGAGTATCTGCACCCAAAACGTTCCCTCGATTTTGGATGATGATGTCCCACTGAAGTAACGGCAAACTCATACCCGTGTACGAAACTTCAAAACATAAGCCATTGACTAATCAGTGGAAATTCCTTTTCAGGATCGACACCCCAGGCGTCATCAACAGGGTCTCCAACCTTTTCAAGGGCCATCCGGATTTGATCGTTGGCTTCAACACCTTCTTGCCACCAGGATACAAAATCGAAGTGCAAGCCAATGAAACTATCAACGTGCACCAGCCAGGCATGGCTTCTCTGACCTTCCCTTTGCACGGGGCTCCGTCGACCACTGCCACCAGCACCAGAGACTCCACAGTCCTTGATCTCGCGGTGAAAACTCTCACTGCCGCGAGCGCAAAGGTACGAGTTGAACCTCCACTGTACGTTTGCACAAGGAACGGAGTTTTTGGAAGGGTTCTTGCGAGGGGAATTTCACTTGTGACACTGCTCAGTACGTCCGTGGAGTCTGAGCTAACACGTGTCCTGTTCACAAAAGGAATGGTGACATTCGTCATGCCCGACGCAACTCAAAAAAGTGGCGTCAGGAAAGAAATTCTATTCGTACACCTGTGGTGTTTCTGCGCAGGCGCAGCCGATAGGTCCGGTGCAGTCGACCAACACGGCGGCGCACCACTCGTACCACCAGAGTCGTCCGGTGCAGGAGCCGCTGGCGTCACCGCCGCACTCCGGGCAAGGGCAGCAGGCCGGGCAGCCGGTCGAGTTCAACCACGCCATCAACTACGTCAACAAGATCAAGGCAAGCGTCTGTCGATACCTGGGAAATCTGTGCTTTGATGCGTGTCAGTTCGGAAAGGGAACGGTGTTCTTGTCAAAACTCGCAGCGGAGAGATGGCAACGAAAACGTGGGTTCCGAAAATTCACGATCACGTTTCACAACTAATACGGTGAATGAAAACCGACGTGCAGAACCATCTCGATCAATCTAGTTTTCTTGTTTTCGTTCGCTCAGGGCCGCATGTTTGACTTCATCATGCAGCTTCAAATATCGCTTCTCTCGCTTCCAGAATCGATTCCAAGGTCAGCCGGAGATCTATAAAGCGTTCCTGGAGATCCTTCACACCTACCAGAAGGAACAGCGCAACATCAAGGACGGGCCGGGCGCTGGCGTCGCCGAGAGCTACCCGAAGCCGCTCACCGAATCTCAAGTCTATTCTCAAGTCGCCAAGTTGTTCCAAAACCAAGAAGACCTGTTGTCCGAGTTCGGCCAGTTTCTTCCCGATGCCAACGGTTCAGGAGCCTTCGGAGGGATGAGCGTAAGCAACCGTTCCACTTCTGATTCCTTGAGCTTGCTTTTTGTGGTCAATCTGAATCTGTCAGACATGAACAAAACCGAAGGGTCCGGATCTCCTACTAGAATGTACTGCAACTGAAGAATGTTCGAGCATATTTTGTGTGTTTCGCATTCTGTTCCGACGTTAGTTCAGTACTAGAGTTTGAAGAGTTTGAAAAAGTAACAAGCCAGATTTTGTGGATTTAGTGTTCTCAATAAATTTGAGGTTGTGCGCACGCAAATGCTGGATGTGGAGCTTGCTTCCCGCGAGACTGGTTTGGAGTTGTGAAAGTAGAATTTCCTTGTCGCTCATGTTGTGCACCAGACTGAAGATTTTGTAGTGCATATGAAAGGGATGTTTGATGCCGAGGTGTCTTCGCGATGCACTCAGGTTTTGGCTTGAAAGTGATGACCCAGTTTTGGGTCACCGTCAACTGATGACTGTGACACACAGTCGATGATTGTGTGAATGATCGGTTCAAGACATACAAGTGCACAAAGGTGAGTGGAAAGGACAGGCTTGCCTTGGTGTACTTGTATAATTTTGTTCTTTCGAAGGTGAGCTGACAGATGATGCGTGCTTTAGTTAGTTCAGCACTGTCCTTTTCCGGGGCTTTTGTACACATCTTCACGTTGTTTTCAGGGGTTGACAGCGGCTGACTCTGCGCTCGGCGGGATGAGGAACGACCACTCGTCCACGGTGAAGAAACCGGGCTTCGGAACGAAAAGCAGCAACAACAAAGCGACTGCTCACATCAGGCGCCCCTCCACGAGTTCGGGCCCACCCATGAAGGTTGGTTTGGTGGTCAAGAATGTATCGATCACCAATGTGACCGACACACAAATGTCTCAAATTTTAGGATGCAAACATTTTGCAGAAACCGAAGACGTCAACTCTGAAAGATGTCACTTTGAGTGAAGCTGGGAAGTACGGGACCCTGAACGAGTACGCCTTCTTTGACAAGGTGAGTCGCTGGAGAAAATTCGAGAGCAGCCCTCTCTGTACTCAAGCAACTGAACTTGTTTTGTGCATTGCTTCATTGTGTGTTTCCAGGTCCGAAAGGCCCTTCGAAATCAGGAAGTCTACGAAAATTTCTTGCGTTGTTTGGTGATTTTCAACCAAGAAGTGATTTCGAGAACAGAGTTGGTCCAGCTGGTGCAGCCGTTTCTAGGGTGAGTTCAGAAGACACAAAGGGTTCCTGCAACACCATGTTCCGTTCTCCGAACGTGTAACCTGAATTTTGACGTGTTTAAATTTCTCCCTGGTTTAGGAAATTCCCAGAGCTGTTCAAGTGGTTCAAGGATTTCCTCGGCTACAAAGAATCCGGAATGATCGAAGCTGTTCCGCAGTCCGCTCTGGGCAAAGAGCGCATCTGCGGTGAACTCGCAATGGAAATCGGTGAGTAAACCGTCGCCTAGTGCGTGGACATTGCATGAATTCTCATTTCTTCCATTTGGTTTCCCAACAGTGAACACCGAATGAAAATTGCAGATTATGCATCCTGCAAACGATACGGCGCAAGCTACAGAGCTTTGCCGAAGACCTACCAGCAGCCGAGGTGCAGTGGCAGAACGGCCTTGTGCAAGGAGGTAAGTCGACAGTGAAAGTGGGCGTCTGGAAAAAATCGTATTTATCAACGAAGTAGTGGAACGGAAAAGGAAACCTCTCGTATCCCAATTGTCAATATGCAAGGAATGTGGGAAGGTGTCCACACTGAAAACACCATGAAAAACGATTATTGCACAGACTGCCGTGTTTTCTCTGACCACGTAGGTCTTGAATGACACGTGGGTGTCGTTCCCCTCATGGTCTGAAGACTCCACTTTTGTGAGTTCTCGAAAGACACAGTTTGAGGAACACATCTACCGATGTGAAGACGAACGTTTCGAGGTACGTCGTCGTCTGCCGGATGATTCCTCGGCGTCAACTGCAGGTTACTGTCACGTGACGAGGGGGTGGCAGCCTGGTGGCTCCCTCCCTCGTCACTCGGTGTCCACGAGCCCTTCATTCCAGCCAATTTGCACACTCAAAATGTTCCACCAAGGCTTCATGAAAACGACTGCAGTTGAGGTTGTGGGTATCATCCAAAACTAATAAGCCTTAGTTGCATTCTCTTCTTTTTGTTGTTGATTTGCCTGTAGGTGTTGAATGACATTTGGGTTTCATTTCCGTCTTGGTCCGAAGACTCCAATTTTGTAACAATGAGGAAAACAACGTATGAAGAACACATTTACAGATGCGAAGACGAAAGATTCCAGGTATTAATGCGTCAAACAGGACAGCCAGGAGAATCATTCCTCATTGCCCCCCACTTTCTGTCAACGAAACTTGTCACATGAGTGAATGTTGAATGATTGTGCTGGTTTAACTCTTTCCTTACTTTTTTTCACGCGCCGATTTGGGACGGCATCGGCGCGTGTTTTTCTTGCTCGCATTATTTTTTGTTCGCACTTTTGGAATTGTTGTTCGAAAGCACTCGCAAGTTCTGGATTGGTTTGTTGTAAATAGACGATCGATTTCAATTTGTGAACACTGACGCCGTTTTGATGTTGAGAATGTCATGACAAGTTGAAGCAAAGTGCAGTGTGCGTCAGTCCCCCCCCCCAGCTGTTCCCGGGGTTCAACCAGTCTGCGGCCTTCGTTTCAGCTGGACGTGGTTTTGGAAACCAATCTCTCAACCATCCGAGTTTTGGAAGCTGTGCAGAAAAAGCTGTCGCGCATGACATCTGAGGAAGGCGCCAAGTTCCGATTGGACAACTGTCTCGGCGGCACGTCTGAGGTGCTGCACAGGAAGGCCATTCAGCGGTGTGTTGAAAAAACCAGAAACGAACTCAGTGGCCGTTTTCTCAAAGATTGATCCATCGAGAAGCAACATGCCTCATTTTCTTGGTTCACAGGATCTACGGTGACAAGTCGCCCGACATCATCGACGGTCTCAAGAAGAACCCGGTGGTGGCGGTGCCGCTCGTTCTCCGGCGACTCAAGGCCAAGGAGGAGGAGTGGCGAGAGGCCCAGAGGAACTTCAACAAGATCTGGAGGGAACAGAACGAGAAGTACTACTTGAAGTCGCTCGATCACCAAGGCATCAACTTCAAACAGAACGACGTGAAGGCGATTCGATCCAAGGCGCTGCTCAACGAGATCGAGACCATCTTTGATGAGGTGCGGAACACAGTACAGATTGCGAAGACACCTGACGTTTAGACCTGGTATACGAGGGGCAAGTGTGAAGATCCCAAAATGTAAATTATTTTTGCCCTTGCAGCGCCAGGAGGCGCAGGTGTCTGAGAGCGCCGTGGATCAGCCGCAGACGACGACATCGACGGGTCCGCACCTCGAAATCTTCTACAAAGACAAGTCGATCCTGGACGACGCGGTGACGCTCATCGTGCACCACATGAAGCGACAGACCAGTGAGTTTCAACCTCTGATCAGTGGGACGAGACCACGGTACCTTCAGCCGTCTGCAGGACCGTCTGTTCACGTCATTGTATCTGCTCGGCAGGTTTGCACAAAGAGGACAAGCTGCGCATCAAGCAGCTGCTCTACCACCACGTCCCGGACTTCTACTTCACATCGCGCGGTGAACTCAGCGACGATGAGGCCGACAATGACGACGGTGCGTTGCTTTGTCCAACTTCGCTTTGACGCCTTTGAAGTGAAATCAACAGGATGCCGCAGTGCGTTCAACTCAACCAGTATCAAGTGCAGTGATGAAGTTGCAATGCCGTTTGATTTTGAACAGAGATGGACACAGACGATGACAAGGAAGCGAAGCCGGCGGTTTCCGGTCTGGCGAGCGGCGGCGGCGCTGCGGCGGCGTCCGGCCCTGCTGACTCCGGCGCCGCCTCCGGTCCCGTCAAACTGAAGGACGAAGTGAAGGACGAACCGATGGAGATCGAGAGCGCTGCTTCCGAGAAGAAAACAACGGTGGAGAAGGAGAAGCGAGCGGGGAGCAGCGTGTCGCCGGGAGACGACAGCGATGTGCTGCCCATGGTGAACGGCACCCTGAGCGACTCCGACAAAGAGCAGGACATAACGGTGCGTTCCGTGAACTGCAGTGAAGACGTAGCTGCTGCCATGTTACGGATTCGAAGGGAGAGTTCGTGATGACCTTTGCATTTTGTTTCAGGATGACATGTACTCGTTGATGTTCGTCAACAACAACTGGTATCTCTTCTTCCGTCTGCATCATATTCTGTGCGAGCGTCTGCACAAAATCAGCCAACAGGCTGCGCGACTGGCGGAGGACGAAGCCAAATGTAAGCGGGACAGGAAGGAGTCGACAGCCATTGCACTGAGGCTGAAGGCGCCAAGTGAGTTTCCCGTTTTGCAACATTTCTCTCCCCCCCCCCTTCATCATGCAGCTGTCACAAAGAACACGAGAGAATCATCAGTTGCACACTACAAGTAATGGTTGCCTGGGCCCGAACTTTTTGTTTCTGGTCACGTGCACCTTTCAAAGAATGAGTAGCCACGCGTTGCAGAGCGTTGGCCACACAAAGTTTCACACATGAGTTTCTGCTGCAGGCGAAGTGGAGCCGGACGAGTACTACCCGTACTTCCTGGACATGGTGAAGAACCTGCTGGACGGGAACCTCGAGTCGTCGCAGTACGAGGACACGATGCGCGAGCTCTTCGGCATCCACGCCTATATCTCCTTCACCATGGACAAAGTGGTGCAGAACATCGTCAGACAGGTAGGTACCTGTGCTGCCCAGACCGTGATGTGACGATCCGCAAAACCGTTTCACTTGTAAATTCGACATTGACTCGGTGCAGACAGTTCTTTGCACGTGTCGGGCGCACGCACAATTGAACGCGGTGAGGATTTCTGGTCTCTGAAACACGAGTGTGTTTTCGTGTCCACGCAGCTTCAGCACCTGGTGTGCGACGACATCTGCGTGCAGACGCTCGACCTGTACCTGGAGGAGCGGAAGCAGGGCGCGACCGGCGGCGCCGTCGGCACGGCGCACCAGCGCCTCAACGCCGAGTCCGTCTACCAGCGCAAATCAGAACAGCTCCTCTCCGAGGAAAACTGCTTCAAAATCGCCATGGTGAGAAAACGCTCCCTTTTGTTGTTGCCGTCAACGTTGAGTGAGTCTTTTCAACACGCATGAAGTTTCTAGTTTCTCGGGCATGGTGACTGACACTATTTGAATGATGATCAATAAATGTGGGACACATTTTTGCGCTCTTCAGTACAAGGCGGACAGCAGGTTAACATTGGAGTTGCTGGACACAGAGACGGAAAATTCTGAGGACCCGGTGGAAGTGGAGAAATGGTCTGAATATGTGGAGAAATACATTGCCAATGACACAAATATCACAGAGGAACTGAAGCAGCAGCTGACCCGAAAACCCGTGTTCTTGCCCAGGTGATTTGAATTTATTGCAGCCGGTTCTTCTGTTTTCAATTTGGGTTGCGCGGTGAGAACCTCATTGTTGTTTTCCGCTTCAGAAACATACGGGCAACGAGGCGATCCAACAAGAAACAGCAAACCAAAGATGGGGAGGATGCTGACAAGGAGGGAGACAAGGATGATCTGCTGCCCAAGAAGCTGGGCGAGGACATGGACATCATGGACAACACGGAATGCAAGTTCAACGTCAACTCCTTCAAGATGGTCTACGTGGTCAACAGCGAGAGTTACCTCTACAAGAGGATGGCGCTGAAGAGAGCGCACGAGGTTTGTTGCACTTTTACTCGCAATCACCGTGCTTGCCATACATAGTCACCGTGATACCGTTCACAGTGCAGACCTGAGGGACCTGGTGCACACGCGCAATTTCTCTGAGTTTATTGTGAAGATAACACACGTGCTGAATGCGAAACATATCTGGTGTGTGTGTATTGCAATCAAACTCGGGAAAGATGATGTGGACGGACAGCCCCCGCCCCAACGTTGCAAGTTTCCTGTCTGGCAAAATTTTGGCGGAGATTTTGCCTGCCCCGGAAAGTTGTGCATTTCCAGATTTTGCCAGAAATTGGGTTGCTGGGCGGAGGGGGATGGGGTCTGAGAACAACGAAGGGACAGCTTTTCTTTCTTGTGCAATTTTACCATTTCCTTTGCAGTCGCACGAGCGAGTCTCTCTGAAACTGCACCACAAGTTCGCGGCATGGGTAGACAGCTTCGTCGAGGAGAATGTCACGGAAGAGGCCAAGGAGGAGTGTGACAAGTGGCTGATGGGTTTAGCCGAGGACAATAAGCCGTGCGAGACGACACGCCACACTGACAATGACACGTGCAAGGCGCCCTACTACACGTACAACAAATACTCAGTCAAGTACGACAAGCTGCCGCCGGCTTTGACAGTAGCAACTGCGACGCTCCCATCCAGCAAGTCGTCGTCACGACCGTCGTCAACTACTCCCCAGCAACAGTCGAGTTCCGATTGAAGTGGCTCGTGCCGACTTCTTCGATGTGGATTCGAGTTCGGCTTCTGTACAGACCACAAAAGGAACAGCTGCTTGCAAATGCACTTTGGAGATGAGGAGACAAGAGGCTGCTGGTCTCCGCGACCATCAATGCATTTCAAGCCTGGTTGAACGCTCTTGTTTTCTGTTGTTGTCGCGCCATACCATCGTGTTCAGCTGAATTTTCGGGTGTCTTGTTGGAACTTTGGTGAACCGAACGAGTTACCGAGCGGAGCTGTGCTTCCGATTTCGAATCGCAATGTTGTTTTGTGAGGTTCAGAGTTGAAAAAATTTTCATTTGGCAGTTTTTGTCTTGCGGCGAATAGTTATTGTAAACAATGTATGATAGCAGTGTACATTGATCGAGTTTGTTTTTATGTGTAAATACAGACACTCAATTGTGGCACAGAAAACGTCCGAAGCATTTCCATTGTTGCTGTACTGAGTGTAGTTGAGGGTTTTAATTACTTGTTTGTTCGTCACAAACGTGATTTTGCATAGTGTATTGCACAAAGCTTTACATAGTGTAGAACATTGGTGTACAAATAAAATTCAGAGTATATCTTTGAAAGAAATATATTTTGTTTGTTTTTGCAAGGGCAGGCGCAGATTCTCAAGGATGAAAAACTCGGCGAAGAACCTACGAAACTGAAGCTTGAAAGTGCAACGAAGTTCTTTTCACTTTATTCCTTGATTGAAAAGTCTACGCATGCATACAACTCCATCAGAACCGAGAACATTTCGAACCAACAAAGCTGAAAAGAAACAGTTTCTTTCTTGGTGTGGCCTCTTGATTGAAAATGGGAAGCATGCACACATTTTACAGCAGAATGCATGATTTGAAAGAATTGCGTCCACACAAACTGAAACAAAACGTACGATAAACCAAACAAGAATTTCCTTAGATCTATGCCACTTCATGAGAATCAAAATTATTGACAGAACTGCAGCTCTTTGGGTCTAACGGAAGTTGACGCCCACGTCTTGTAAATTGTTCATGATGTTGAACACGTATCTTGCACAATCTCCAACCTTTCCAGGATCAGTGACGGCTCTCAGCTTTCCGATGCCGGGAGACATACCGAGCGAACTTGCGATCGCAATGCTATTGTCGTCGTTCGTGATCAATGTTCCCACGCACACGAGCAACCGGAAGTTGGCCTCGCTATCCACAACAGCGTCCATCACTTCCGCAATAGCGGACAGGCACTGGGATTTCCCTTCCACGTCAAAAGCCTGGTTGAAGGCCACTGCATAGTTGAGCAGCACAGAGCTCATGGCGATGTGGATGTTCTTGTTTCCGGTCTTGCACGCAGCCACTGCAGCGACGACGTAGTCCCTGTGCGCGAGCAGCACGGCTCGGCCTGGGCCGTGCAGGAAGGAGTTGACGAGGGTTCGCAGCACGAGCATCACGTTGGCGGGCGGCCCGTCCGGGGACGCGATCGACATGAGCAGCTGCAGGAAGTCGTCGCCGTCCTTCTCGCCGTAGAAGTGGCTGTTGACCGTCTCCGTTCTCACGGCCACTCGCAACACGTCCAGGGCCGGGAACACCTTGTCTGAAATTCACACAATGAAAATATTTTTCACCGCAAATCATCTGAAGTTGAAATTTCAGCGTTCTCACTGCGCGTTCTTTGGGACACAAAACACACACGAGGGTCGGTCAACTTCTGCCTTCCAAAACGTCAATAAATTTCAATGGCATCAAGACTGAGTTTCGGAAAGCAGAATTGATCAGCCCACGTATATCCATTCCTTCCGAAACGTACCAAGTGGCCACTGCAGCGCTTTCCACAAGGCGTCGATTTGCAGGGCATCAGGTTTGCTGCTCGTCAACAGTGCCTCTAATCTGTCCAGTGCAGCAGCGTCAAGTTTCTTCTCGGGTTCCATACTCTCATTGAACTCCTTGAGTTTTCCTACAGGGTGAGACCACAAGTCAGTGACTGCACAACAAGCCGACTTCTGATGACGCTTTACTCAAGGTGAATGGAGTGGAAGACCCACCTATCACAGCCGTTGCGTTGATTTGGTCAAAGGTGATGAACTGCTTCTGCGGAAAATATGCGTTCACCGGGGTTTGAGAGTCTCCACCTCCATCCCCGCCGTCGGGTTTGTAGCTTCCCGCACCTTGCAACCAAAGAAAAGTGAACATGTCAACAGACGTTATGAATTTGGAATGAACAACGCTTCTTCGACAAAAGCTTGCTGTTCGAAAGAAGAAGATACAATGCTCCCACTCTTGGCATGCTTGTCGGAAAAATACTGAAGACCCACCGGTGAAGGGGTCGGCCCCAAACGCCGGAGCCGAGCCTCCGTTCTGCCCGCCCTGAGGCACGTAGCGCCCGGCGCCGGTGAAAGGGTCGGCGCCTCCGGACCCCCCGGACTGCCCGCCTGCCGTGCCGGGAACGTAACGCCCTCCTCCTGCAAGTCAAGGAAACACTGCAGCATTTCTTTGATGAACACTGATGTCAACACAAAAGCCAGATGTTGTTTGAATACCTGTGAACGGATCCGATATTTCTGGACGAGAGCCTGTGCCGAGTTCGATGCCTTGACATTGGTCAATGATGAACTTCGCCACTTGGTCCAGGAAGAGTTGACTCAGTTCATGTTTTTCCAGGAAATTGTGAGCCGCCATGTAGGGGTCCTCAGAGATGTTGTAGGGAAGCTTCAGGGGCGGCTTCCCCTCCTCGATGTCCACATCAAAAACGTAGTCATATTCCTAAACGAAACGAACTACGTTTGTGCATTTCCCCCAGAAGTGAAGAACGGTCAGCCAGACGTTTCGCATCAACACCGAGTCTCTCTCTCACCTTTCCTTCGTGCAGCCGTTTCCCAGAAGTTTGCTGCGTTCCACCACTTGATCCAACGACATCACCAATTTTGTCCCACCTTCCGTCAGACGCATTCCACGAGTGAGCGGTGATGTTGTTTCCTTCCTTGACCATGATAGTTTGACCGTCTTTTACACCTGGGATTCATGAAACAGCCATTTACAAAACAATTAAAAAAACAACAGAACAGAGGTGCATGTTCGTCTCTGTCAATCTGTGTGACGCACTATACCAGGATTGAGAAGTGCCTCTGGGCCTTCGGTCTTGATGTCGTTCAGCTGGGATGGAATATTTGTGCTGGCCAACGAATCTGTGAAAGCTTGCTGCTCCTGAGCTGAAGCCTGTCTGTCTTCATGCGCAGAAAACACTCTCAATACACCATCACTGCAATTGATAAAGTTCCTGCGTGTTTCAGAAGATCAGAACGCTGATGGAGAAATCATCCAGAAAGTTTTGAGTATTGGGCGCCAAGATGGCTCCTTCAATTGTAGACTCGGGGCAAGCAAACGATGAAACACATCACAGGAAGCAAGCAATACAGGAAGAAAAGTTCACCTGGCTCCACTCACGATGTCGCCGTTGGGCAAGGCGCACACAGCCCACACAGACTGCGCGGGGTGGGTTATGGTTTGCCGACATTCACCATTCTGCCACACTTTCAACGTTCGATCCTCCCCTCCAGTGATAAAGTCCTGGCCGTTGGGCATCACTGATATGCTGTACACATAATTGGTGTGTCCGTAGTACACTTGGGTACATTCTCCTGAGACGAGCCAACGTCGAACTGATGCATCATTGGAGCATGACAAGAATTCGGCTCCAGATAAAACAGCAAGACCACGGACGCAATCTTCGTGACCTGCAACAGAAACCAACCTGTGAGCACAAACATATCTCTCGAAACTAATACAGCTGTATCTGTGTGGTTTCATAGCGAATGAGAGAAAAGAGTTACCAACCTGTGAATGTCTTCTCACATTTTCCAGCCTTCCATAATTTGATCTGTTTGTCAGCAGATCCTGTCAGCATGTATCCTCCCTCAGGCATGATAGCAACTGCCCACACTGCAGCCTCGTGTCCTGCAAAACGCTCAAGTTGTTGTGTCTCCCTCTCATTCCCTTCTGATTCACAGCTGCGGTAACTGAATGGTGGTCGACATTCACTGGTCCAACCTACCTTCCAAGGTCATGACACATTTTTGGTTCAACCACACTTTTGCCGTTGTGTCCCACGATCCACTCACAAGAGATCCAAACTTTCCCGCTGCCAAGCTGCACACTGCAGACAGAGTCAAAACGGAGTAAACAAGGTACTCAACCAAGCCTTCAAGCAATTGTCAGACACCACCGGTTGACACAGCATAAGAGAAACTGACGTGTCACAAGTGACACGTCACACATCTTCTTTGCCAAATCTAATGGCGACAAAGACGACACAAAGTCCTTGCCTGTGTTGGAATGACCAGACAACTTGAAGACCGGCTGAGCAGAACCGAGCTGATATGCCAAGATGTTGTTGTCATTGCTTCCCGTCAGTATCAATCCCTCTGGAAATTTGTCGTCGGGTGGTGTGACGCAAACACACGACACGAAATTGCTGTGGCCAGTGAAACACTGTTTCTCACAGAAGCCAAGATCTTCCCTGAAAATAACATAACTGTCAAAATGCCTGTGCTGAGAATACTTAAATTCCCACAACAGACCGGTGGAAAATGCAAGTCACTTGTGACAGCAAGAAATCTTGACGTGTGAAAAAGTTTTCGTGCCAGTTTTGACCTCGAACTCACTTGTTTTCGGCCCAGAGTCGAGCCGTAACATCTCTCGAAGCTGAAACAAATGCTCCATCCGGAAATATTGCAGCACAAACTCCTCTGACATCCTTCTCATGGCCAAATATTTGATGCCGAACTTTGAAAACATTTGTGGGCGCCGCCATGTTTTAGCTCGATTGCTTTGGCTTTACTCGGAATTTCGGTTTGCCCAAACGAAGACAAAAATAAAATAGTCCCCAAAATTTTGTTGTTGTTTTTCTTTAAAAAATTACAACACGGTAGATCAACAAAAAAATTTATGCAGACAACCCAACAAGTAGAACTTTCTGCAGTTTGTTTATGAATTGAATCGAACTGTCGGCCTGACCACTGAGCTCTGAAGTTAAAGACCAGCAATCGGGCAAAGGCGCCTTTTGCTGTTTGGAGAGTTGCTTCTTGTTTTGTGAACGTAAATTGTGGTCTGTATCTCACCAGTGTGTTCCTTCTAAACATCGCGTTCGTTGACTGATAACTAGTAGAATTTAATGCATTGTTACATACGGTTGTTGTTGCACAAGGATTGCTGGTTTGAGGTGGTTGTTTTATCGCCATGGTCTTCCGTTTGTTGATGGGTTGAGTAGATTCTGATTTGACTGCACAGATGTTGCCTGCAGCCCAACAGTTGCTGAAAGATCGGAACCACCGTTTGGCCAAACTGAAATCGTGAGCAGTTGTGTCGCTGGAAAATCTTGCTGGTCGGTGTCACAACCCGTGAGATTGGCGACCCCTCCCCCCCCCCGTCCCTGTGCTCTTCAGTGGAGTCTACGGGAGGTGCAGGATTCTCGTGCTTCAAGCTGACACCTTTTGTTTGTTGACCACACAACCAGCGTCCACCATATGCCAACATTTTTGTTGCAGATCCTTGGTAACGTCCACCGCTGCGATGTCTGGGAGGAAGAGGTCACTCGACGATGAGGATGAATTTGCCCCCGACGAGAAAAGGTTCAGAAGTGAAGGTGGGCATTTCGAAACTTGCGGAATTAGGAATCAGCTGGGCTATCTGTGGCGTTTGAGGGGGGGGGGGTTCAACACGCAAATGTTCTCGTTTGTTTTCGGGAAGGGTTGCAGCCATTGCGGGTCCGGTGGCTGAGCATGGAAGGGTTGAATTGCGTCGTCTTTCTGCCAGTTTGTGTGCAATTTTGGGCGCAAGTTGAAACTGAATTTATTGAGTGGGTATTTGGCAGTGAAAGAGTCAAATGTGAAATTTTCAGATTCTGGACAGGAAGATCTTCTGGAGTCGCCGTCGGCAGGAGGGAGACATTCAGGCAGAGTGAGTTTCGATTCGTTCAGGCCGTGGCTCAAGACGCGCCAGAGAGGTCTTCCTCTTTCGGGTTTCCCTGGGGGTGGGATGGGGGTGTAACAATTTGGTGCAGATTGGCTGCAGGCTGCGAAAGGCAGTTTTGTTTCACCCAGTGAAAAGGTGGATCTTGACATGAGAAAAAGGAAGCTTTGTTTTGTTTTCAGGTGAGGAAGAAATCTGCAAAAGTTTTAGAAATGGAAGAATTTGAAGGGTTGGAAAAGAAATCTCACATAAAAGGCGCCGCGGTGAAAGGCAGCAAAAAACAAGGCAAAGGAAAAGCTACAATTCCAGGAGTTATGGATTTTCCTGTTACACCACCTGCTGCAGCTGCACATGAAGCCAGTGCCAGCGCACTGCAGCATCTGCTGAATTCTCCCATAGCACCTGGTTCGGTGGGTGTGTTCGCGCAGGCTGTTCCACCTCCTGTTCAACCGGCACCAATTCCGGTGACTGCTCGTGCGATGCTCAACATGCCCAGTGTTGCCACTGGGGGATCTCCACCCCACGAACCGCTGAAGCTGAAGCTCAATTTGTCTGCGATGGCGGCGAGTCAGAATCCCCTCGTGTCACCCCCGGGTCAACTTCCACCGCCTCCTCCCTCCAAGAGCGAGAAGAAGGCCAAGACAAAAGCGACAAAGAAAACTAAGACAACAACAGACATCAGTCCTCAAATCGCGAATGTGGAAGCACTGATCAAAAGCAGCCAAGCGAAACAAGAAGCGGAGACGGGAATCAAGTTGAAACTGAAACTATCCCCTCCAAGCGTGGAAACGCCGAAATCGCCACTCCGAGAACAGTTGGCGCAGGGTTTGCAGAGTATGTCGCCACCATTGCCAAAGGTACGTCATTGTTCTTCGTGAAAAAGCAAACAAGCGTTTCATTTCTTAAAGAAATTTTCGTTTAACACGGTTTGTTTGTGTGTGTGTGATCCTCCTGTATCTTCGTCTGTGCTGAGTTTCCTCGATTTCAGGTTGAAGATTCCGTGCAGCAAATAAAACGAGAACCTCCACCGCTGCCAGTGGCACCGTCCCCAGGTTTGTAGATCTGCTTGTCCGTATCATCATGATCTGTCCTTTCAACAAGGAAACCATTGTGTGGTGGTCGTCAAGTTGGTTGAAGAAGAAACTCGCTCTTGTTTTTCAGTTGTGGCCGGCGCCCCTGAACTGGCAGCTGCATTAGCCCAGCCCGTTGTTTCTTCACCTCCACACGGCTTGGACTCGTCCTTGGACCATCTGAGCGATTCCGCTCTCGTCATCGAGGAAGGCGGCAGAAAGTCCAAAAAGGAACCCAAAACCAAGTCAAAAGGAAGACCTCCGAAAACACCGAAAGTGAAGACAAAGGTTCAGGCTTCCACGTCTGAATCAGGTACAGCTTGTTTCAAACTTGAGGTACATGTATTGTTGTGGAAGGCGTGTTTCCTGGTGTACCTTGACCCAGTGTTTTTACGATTCGTTTCCGTACTATTCAGACGGTGGGCTGGAGGGTTTGGAGTCGCCGGATGGGGCCCGGGAGCCGCAGTATTCGAACCTGCAGGAGATGGCGCTGAAGGTGCAGACGTCGTCCGAGAAGAAAGCGTGCAAGCCCACCAGAGGGAGACCGGGCAGGAAACCAGCCGAAGCGCCGGCCAAGGTGCGGCGTCAAACTGTTCACGTGATATAGGGTTTTCACACAGGCAGAGCGGCGTCAAAATTTTTGACGCGCGCGTCAAAATTTTGACACGCGGGCATCAAATTTAACATGATTCCCCATGGAGAGTGTCAAAAAGATGGTACTGGCCTCATGTTAAAATTATGATGCCGGGTTCTTTGGCGTTATCTGTGTGAAAACCCTAAATTGTTGCACAAATGTAGCTCCTGTGCCTTTTTTGGACAAACATGTAGGTTTTTTTGTCTTGCAGCAAAAGCGGAAGCGTGGTCCAACTGCGTACATGATGTGGTGCAACTCAAAGAGACCTGAAGTTGTTGCCAACCATCCTGGAATTGGTAAGTACGTCTCCACCTTTTCCACGCTGTTGCACTTGTCACTGCAGTTGTCAAATACCATTCGTTGTCGGTCATGATTGTTGCCGTTGTTTGCAGTTTTTGCTGAGATCAGCAGATTGCTTGGTGAACTCTGGCATGGCGTTCCAGAAAAGGAAAAAACGGTATGTCAACGAGAAAGTAGAAAGGATGCCGCCAAGTTTGGCAACTTGTGGTCATTTCTGTGCGAAATTTTGCTTCATTTAAAACGAATTTCATCATGACAGCTTTTCATGTGTCGTTCACCAGATATGGAAGAGGAAGGCGAAACGAGCAGCGACCAAGGCTTCCATGATCACGACTGGAAAAGCAGCGGGAAAAGCAGCGGCGGCGGCCACCAAGTCGAGTTTCAGGAAGACAGGAGCGTCGGGCAAGGGCGACGCGCCGCCTCCGCCGCCGCCGGTGCCGGCCGTCAGACACGGGGGACCTTCCGCCGCCGCGCGCGCCGCCTCCGTCGCCAAACCGCAGCAGGAACAGATCGTCAACATCACCCCTCAAACCAAGGTATACCCTGATACTGTCACGTCAGACGTGACTCACACCAGAAAAAATACAAAATAACGTCCACATTCTGTGAAAAACACGATTGAGAACCTGAAAATAGCTCGCACACGCAGAAGCTTTGGCTTGTGTACTTCAAGAAAGAAAACAGCGACGCCGAATGATCACGAATAAGACAGAGAAACCTTGCATATCTGCGTGGCTCAGTCTCAACACCTAATGAAGACGTGACGTTGCGTTTCAGCCGGTGAGCTGCACGCCGATCGACGTGGCAGCGCATCTGAAGCTGCTCGGGGAATCCCTCACCAACATCGGAACGAGGCTGCAGGAGCATCGGGTGCGTCGCGTCTTCCCGCGTTCCCCCGAGGCCGAGGACACACAGAGCTGGATTTTTGTGCGAGTCCCGCAGCTCAGCCAATCGCACAGCATGAAATGTGTCGTGCCCAGTGATTGGCTGAGCTACGGGACTCGCTCTGTGTGTCCTCAGCCTGAGAGCAGTATTCTCAGTTGCACGTTATGTGCCGGGGCATCCCAGTTCAACACGCGCGTTTTGTTGGTGTGTGCAGGGTCACATCGCGGTGCAGGGGACGCTGTCGGTGCTGCTCGACTCGATGCTGTGCGCGCTCGGACCGCTCACCTGCCTCACTGCGCATGTGCCGGAGCTGGACGGCTGCCCCGCGCGCGTCCACACGAGAACGCTCGACAACATCGCCTACTACATGCCCGGCATCGGATAAGGTACAGCTCATCATCATCCTCACCGGGTCGCTGCTGCCAAAATGCTTTTGTCGTGTGAATCGGACAAAGAACGATTCAGGTTCGCTTGATCTGTCTGCAGAATGTTCCGCTTTTGGTTTTGAACGAAAATCTGTTGAAAACATGTGTCGTTCGAAAATCAAATTACCGGACTGTTTTCCCGCAGTTTTGATATCGGATCAAGTGGGATTGACGTGCACTTTGACCCACGTGACTGAATCTGCGTTCTCGTTGTGGACAAAGTTCCGAGATGTGTGCACGGCATGTCATTTGTGAAACTTTGTTCAGAGAGTTTGATTGAGTCGTCTCGAATATTCACGTTCTGAGTTCGACAGGGCAAACGAGCTTCAGGAGGCATTTACTTCTGTCTTTGATGACAGTCCAGCCTGCAGACAAGCCTTGTGTGCGCAAGTGCGAAGGTTTTCTGCTGGGGCCGTGTAACCTGCAAATTGGGGTGCCTTGACTAGGATAATTGTTAGTGGCGTACTTCTGTCCAAGTTCTGATGCTGAGCGTCAAAGCATC
>JAAUXT010103274.1_pt1 | contig 29195 bp, 34 predicted proteins | sample 7278171 | NCBI WGS metagenome assembly JAAUXT01 (sample SAMN14350112, study PRJNA611818) | marine sediment metagenome | isolation source: surface marine sediment (1.8m) | place: French Polynesia: Moorea | collected 2018-08
AGGTTGGCTCAAGACAGAGATCTGATGAAGAGAGTGATCACAGGCGATGAAACATGGGTCAGCTGCTTTGAGCCGGAGTCCAAACAAAGCAGTTCCCAGTGGTTGGCTGCAGGAGAAGCAAGGCCCAGGAAGTCCAGAACCAACCGCAGCACCCGCAAGACAATGATGACGGCGTTCTTCGACCACCAAGGACTGATTCATGTCGAGTTTCTTCCTCATGGTGAGACCATCAATGCAGCTGCATATCGCCAAGTTCTTGCACGTTTGCGTGAACAAATCCGGAAAAAACGCCCACAGTTGTGGAATGATCACTCTGTTGTGATTCATCACGATAATGCCAAGCCCCACACCGCCCATGGAACAGTTGCAAGAATGATGGAGACTGATCTGGACACACTGGACCACCCCCCCTATAGCCCTGACATGGCTCCATGCGACTTTTTTTTGTTTCCACATTTGAAGAAACATTTGCGCGGACACCACTTCAATAACATCCAAGAAGTTCAAGCTGCAGCAGTAGACTTCCTGTCAACCCAAATTCCGGATCATCTGTACCGCAAGGCAATTCAGGACGATCTTCCCAAACGTTGGCAGAAGTGTGTGGACTATGAAGGGCAATACTTTGAGGGAGTCAAGAACCTTCAAACCCAGCCAAATCCACCTGAGGATGGCGAGGACTCAGATGCCAGTTCCATGTCTGAAGCCTTTTGACAGTGCAATGTGTTTCAAGACAGCAGTTGGAGATAAGAATTTCCTGTGGACTTCGCTCAACTACGTGCACAACAACTCACAAAGTTAGAATTTCAACAAGGAAGAACAAACTTTGGGACACTCATTTTTTTGTTATGGACTGACCTACATTTCGTCTTGCATGTACAAGAATTGCAAAGGATAAATTTGTCCTCCGGGATCCACAAAAAACCCGCTCTCGATACTCCTTGAGACCCCCTCGTATTAGGTCACGTATGCTCGTCAGTGGTGCTCGGGGTCATTTTGCCGCTTTGTTCACACCCGGTGTTTCACCGTGGAACAGCTCAAAATCTGGCCAGGGAACAATTGTCAGAAGACAACGTAAAAGCATCCAAGTCGTCTCGTATCAGGCCGATGTGAATGTGATCATCATCCAGAGGAAAATAAAAGGCTTGTGAAGGAAAGCCACAAATTTTTGATATCAGTCCGGGACCGTATCGGAGTGGACAGAAACGACTTTTGATCCAAGAACTTGTCCTGCTGGTGTGACGTGCTGAACTGAGCGTCTGCATGTTGTTATTGCAGAGGTCAGACGGCGCTGCACAAGGCGGCGTGGTACCAGCGCCGCACCATCTGCTGCTTGCTCGTCGCAGCCGGCGCCTCGCTCACCAAAACCGATTTCCAGGTGAGGCATCTTGCACCTTCAGCCACAAATTAGGTACGACACACAGGAGTGTGTTTGACTGCAGATCTATCAGGTGTTGGCAACTTCACGAGGGCTTGCGACCGTATGTTCCTTCTTGCAAACATACACATCGCGTATCATCCCGAAGTTTCTGATCAGACACAAATTTATCTTCCAGGGAAACACTCCCAGGGTACAGGCCGTGAAAGCGGACGACAAAGAACTGGCGACTTATTTGGAAAGTAAGTTGCTGAACGTTGTCGTGGTCATTCTACCGATTCAGCCAAGTCGCAAAAAGTGTAGTTTGTTTTTGACGGAAAAAAGAAACCCAACAATGTCTGTTACGTCGCAGGACACTCTTGGAAGCAACAATCCTTCCACCCGAAAAAGCATTAGGCGTGCACAACAACGGTATCACATTTTCGCAGCTTTGTATGCTGTGACAAACGCACTGACCTTGGTGTTACTAGGGTGTCTGAACCTAACAAAAAAGTAAACACGGTTCTAAATCTGCCGTGGGTGGATTCTTTCGAATGATCGTGGAGTTTGTGATTTAGGATACCGTAGTGCTTGTCTTGTCCAAATAATAACTCGTGTTTGTCTTCTAACTTACAAAGCTTGTTCTTAACATTGAACTGAGGCTGTCAAGTTGGTCTTCACTTGCTGTCGAGCAACAGAAGTAAAATGTGCGCGGAAAGATCTGATGTTTGGCAGTTGTGATCTGGTTCTTTGTTCTGGGCTGAACATTCTAATCCGATACACGATTGGCCTTTCCAGCTGCAGAAAAGGAGTTCTAACATTACTGACTATTGAGGGTAGCTATCATTGTCCGATGTCAGCCAAAGCACCTCAACGAGAAAAACGCATGAAAATGCACAAATGACAGTCGTGAATTTTATTGTCGTGTCTGAATGCACATATTTCAATGCACACGAAGCTTTCAGTGTAACTTAACAACGTTTGGTTGGAAGACAGCTTGATGTAGACACTAAAAGCGCTGCAAAGTATATTTTGACATGTCCGAAAAGGTCATCTGTGGAAGGTACGTTCCAAGTGAATGATATTCCGCAAATCTGGTTTCCCGACACCCGTCAGACTCTTGGTGTGAAACCACAAGGGAAGCAAAGAGCAGGGGAAGAATGCTTGTTGTTCGACTGTGCTTATCGTTGAGATCACCAACATGGTTCGTGTGAAACAACTGCAAACTCCACGCCCGAAAACCTAATGGAGCCTTGTTTGTCAGTTCAACTGCGGGAAAAGGTGTTGTTCCTTCCATCGAACGTTGCTTGTTGTCAAACACGAGAAAGTGAAACGGTTGTTACTTTCCAACCACGGAAGCCCTTTTATGGCATTAGAACTTCGAGTTTTGAAACCTGCATAGAACAAGAGTTAAGCAATTCAAAGACGTTGATACTGACCAAAGCTATTGTTTCTGCTGCAGGCCAGGAGCAGTTTCAGTTGGTGGTGTCTGAGGACCAGGAGACGGCCGTGTGACTCGTCGGAGCTGCAACAGCGAAGGCGAGCGAGACGACGCGTCGCCGGAGGAGAGACGCCGTGGGGCCGCCGCCCGCGTCGGGTGCGCGAACATTCACAGACACTGCAGGAACATGGAGGGTGGTGCGAGACATCGGAGGAGGAGTTGTGAAGTGCGCAGCTTCTTCAGTGATGACGATCAACGTGCCAGGAAAAGCGATGTCTTGTGTGCTGGTGAACGCACGCTTGGTTTCAGCGCCTTGAAAAGTAAGAGTTTACACTACACGCCTGGTGTTTGGGGACTTGGAAGCTGATCCTTTATTCCATCATGTCATTTTTTCCTTGTGTTATTTCATTGTATAATTTTCCATTGTGTGAATTTACAGGTTCTCAGTGGGGAAAACTCAAGCCGGCACATGTGGATTTAATGGGATTAAAATTTTTGATTAGGATCCTACGCAAACCCACTGTGACGCTTGAGTTTTCTTTCCCAACGGGGAACGCGGGGTGTAAATTTTCAACATGGATCCATTGCTTTCGCTGTGTTGTTCATATTTTCTCGTTTTTACCAGTGTAACATTGTGATAATCATTGCGATCAAAGTTGATCAATTGTAGGTCATTCTTAACTAATTTGTGAGGGAAATATTGCATACGAAACAATGTTTGTACAGGTGATACACTTGCAAAAATTACGTGCACGCATCACGTGTGTCCGTGTTGACAAAAAAAAAGGGTAAAGCACATTTTGGATGTCCACAGAGCCAATTGCGCAAATCAAATGAGAGAAGGCTCTTCTTTTTCAATTGAGATGAAATGGTGTTCATTGCGGAGTGCATGCGCTTGCTCTGTTTGCACAAATTGTGTAAGTGTGGCTTCCATCACAACTTTGTCAATTGCTCTCAAAGAGGTCTTGAGGTTTATGCCGTTGCAATCGAGGAACGACTTTCCTTTCAACAAAATGCCCCCATTGACTGTCACAAATGTTGATTTATCAGAAGGCAGGACCTTTTGAATTGTAGATGAGAGATGGGCCTTGGAGAAGTTGCGAGTCCACGGTTTTCCACCGATTGCAGGCAGAAGTGTTTATCGTGCAGTAAATACACTGACAGGTGTCTTACACAACTGAGGCATATCACTACAAACAAATAGTGTCTTCTTTCCATTGACAGTTCCAGTTTTACAGCCGCTATCTCTATAGCACAGGGTTTACGAAAATCAAACAACCAAAAGGTTGTGTGCCTTAGGCTGAACTTGTTACGAGGACCCCAACATGACTTTTCCGAACTGCAAGTTTCCTGTCACGCGTAGTTTCTGTAGAACACAACCGTGCTGCCACAAACTGGACCTGGCGGTTTGGTGAAAACAAAAATCACTATCTGTGCTTTCAACAAAATGCCTTTCAGTACGTGCGTGACAGACACATTGGAACACAATGTGTGTTCGTTTTACCTCCACTATGGCTATGTTGTTGGCTTGCGTCAGTCTGCTGCGGAAAGATTTGGAGTTGATGGAGTATCTTGCTGCTTGCATTTCAATATTTTTCCTTTCGACTGAACCAGTTTGTAAGGAAAATAGCAGCAGTACTTTATTCGTGGAAACTTTGTGTCAGCCTTATGAATGGCGAGAAAGGCAGTTTGTCGATTTTGTGCAAAAATGTCCATCTGTAACTGGGAAATGTACGAAGTGTCTGTGATAGATACAAGTTCAATTTGAATTTTTCTCTTTGTGATATGTCGTTTGTGAGAAAGTCCTACACATCCTGTAGACAACTTCGTATGATTGCAAATTTGTCCAGAAATTGTTGGAGAAATGTCAACATTTTACACAAGACTATTTTGAAGGAAGTTGGTGTGGTGGACGCTCTGCTGCTGTTGCGGAGACGTTGAGAGAAAAGAACACAACACAGAACTTACCCGCGTTGGGTAGTGAATTGCATGTAGTCCAAATTGGAGTTCATATCGAATGGTTCAGACGTTCTACTCTGTTTTTTCAACCGACACGCAAACCGATGTACAGATGTTAGACTTTGTGGTGTACAGTGCTGTAAAACTTATCATGTTACAAACTTACGTCGGTCGATCGATCGTTCAGCACACGTACGGTTTTACGTTGGGTACGTCGTGAAAAACAGCAGTTCGTACACGACGGGATCGGATTCCCTTTCAATTCCCCCTCTTCGCTGCATTTTGACTCCTCACACAGCATTCGAGACCGTTTCTTCAGACCAAAACTTGGAGCGCATCAACCGAATGTACAGCGTTCATGTTTGTGGACTCAACATCTGCGATACTTTAATGTGAGATGCTTGTTGTCTGCACTCGCGTTTACATTTTTTTTTGGTGTGCCACGAAGTCTGCCAAAGATTTTGACTGGTTGAAACTTCTTCAACCAACTGTTTTCTCCGAAAGTCAACGAATGCGATGTTTGTCAAGAATTAGAAGATGTGGCAGATTTTGTGAGTGGTGGGATGTTGAGAGCAAAAACAAAAGTTCGATGAGAAAAATTGTTCCACTGAAAGCAATGATCACAAAGCCTCGAAGATATGCAAACGAGAGGAGGCGTCTTTCTTATACTGAATGTTTTGTCATCACTTCTGCTCAAGAAATTTACATTTTATATGGACTTCATCTTGGCTTCTGTTTTTTCGCGCACTGCTTGCAGTTTTTGCTTTGGAATGTGGAACGAATTCAACTCGGGTGAGGGCTGCAGGGCACGACAAGGAAAGGTCTTGTTTGTCTCGTTCAGCTGATTCAAATTCACCAGGAAGGAAAGTTTGAACGACACACAACAAGCGCTTGGATTGTTGGATTAAATTTAATCAAATTAAAATGTTTCTTCATGCAAAAAATTGACCGGGATCCACTGAATTGGTCAGAAAATGCGTCCGTGATGACGCTCCGATCCCATTGAGAAGTTGCTGTCTTCTTTGACGACCCGAGGGTGATAACTGCAACGCAGTCGGTGCATTAATGAGTCGGTGCGGTTTCCGTAACACAAGTCAATCTAAGCGAACGTCACCTTTTAGATACCACCGTAGTACTTCAAGATAAGCCTCGGAGCTCTTTTCCTCACAGCAAAGCGTGAACACTTAACGCCCGATACTGAAGTCCCCGTCTCACGTATTGAGAGCCGCTTTGAGTCTGGAGCCTCCTCTCCTCGGCTGCTGCTCTTTCAGCAGCGCCATTCCCAGCCGAACCCTGAGTTCGTTCGGGATGTATGGGTTCGAGTTGCAGTGACCGTGTCGGTTCGGAATGTCCGACTCGCGGTAGACGTGGATCGCCACGTTCGATCTCACCTCAACTTCCAGAGCCTCGTATTCCTGGAAAGAAACATCGCGAACGTTGGATCTACGTGGCATGTGTCCACACAGGCGTTGTAGTGGCAGCCAAGAGGGCGAATGGAGCTAGCAAATAGGCCTGTGCACGCGCAAAGCCAAGAAAAGTAGTGAAACTTGCCCAAGTTCTTTCATTGTGCGCAGGATGTTGCACTTGTACAAATCCGGATAGCAGAATTCTTCAAAAGCAAACAGAAGACTCACCTCTTGGCCCATTGCATCAGCCATTCTTTTGGCCGTCTTCTTTTCAGGCAGCCACATGTTCCCGTTCGCCAGGACTGAGTGTCCCTTGTACTGCCCCTTGACCAGGATCCGCAGCTTCGCCTCCACTTCTGGAATCTTGTTTTTGAGATTCTCAGGATCAGTGAGCATCTCGACCAGTTCGGCCACACCCTCTCCTCTGTCTGTGTACGTGTTCATCAGGTATCCTGCAATAAAATACAGGACCTTTGCCTTCAGCGGACTCGCTTAGAAATTCAGATGTCAGGAGGGTATTTTGTGTTTGGAGATTCGGAGTGTTTCGTCAAACCCACCTATGAAAGACCATGGCATTGTGGCGTGCATCATGCAAACATTCGCTCTCTGCCATGACGCTTGAGCCTCGAGCTTTGCTACGAAATCGTCCGTCTTCTGCTGCAGATTGTTGTGCATGTCGTGCAGGGCCAGGACCGCTGCATCCGCACCTGAACGAGAGAATAACGCTGCGTGTAGATTTCATGGTTGTGGCTGTGCGACACTTCCTTCACAAGAAGCAACTCCTCCGGAACTCAACCTTAACTCTGGGAGACAAGAAACCGTCCTTTTCAAAAACACAACGGAGACTACTGACCCAGTGCCATGTCCTTCATTGTCCCTTCTTTTGCAGCATTCCTGGCCTTCGTGTTGTTGTTGAAGTACAAGGCCTGACACACGGTTCCTCTGAGCAGAATCATGACGTCTTCGTCGCGTCCATAATCTGAGGTGACAAAGCGCAGGACCCCGGGGAGGCTCAGCTTCAGTGACCCGCCGCGGTTCCTTTTCCGCTTCCTCGCTGCAGCCAGATCAAACCAACTCAAGAACGTCAGGGGAAATCCGTGAATGAATCGGAAAATGTTGTTCAGGTGACAACACTGTGCAGTTATTCGCCTCCAGGGTTGCGTGCACATGTGCACCCGGTTTCGATTCAGCACAGGTCACACAACAAAATGATCTGTTTCCTGCACGTGTTCTGTGTTGTTGCTTCAAACTGAATGTTTCTGCGACTGCGTGTTATTTCTGCTCACCTTGTCTTCTTGCAGAAGCAACACCGTCATCATCATCAAAATCATCATCGTCGTCAAAGTCGTCATTCTCAAACTCGGAGTCGTCATCGTCTCCCGAGGACTTCGTGACATCGTTCACAGCTGTGCTGCGTTGAGTGTTGACCGTGTAAATATCCTCCTCTTCCTCAGCGTTCACTGCCAACTGCTGTGCGAGCTCAGCATCAGTGACGACGATGTCCACCGTGTTCTCATCTGTCGAGGGCTCGGCTTCTTGCAGCTGCTCCTTCATGGCGTCTGAGAATCAAAATCTGTTCGTTTGGCAAAGATGATTTATTCTGGGAGTGCAATGAGCTCCTCTTCGGCCGTCTTTACAAACGTTTATGGGATGAGCAGCTGATTTTACCATCCATGCAAGAGTAGACTCGCTGTACGGATTTCCTGATTTTTTCGACCCAGGTGTCTGGAATCAGCCCAGAGTTGTCGTCCACCTCTGTGAAATTCGGCTTCTTTGTGACCCAGAAGTCGAGATAGGCGATGCAGCCCGCGACTCCCTGCAGATCTGGGTACATCACACCCAGCAGCCGCTTCAGGATCTGCAGAAGCAACGGAAATGTTGCTGGAGACTTTGATCTCCTAGCATCCGTGGTTTGGAATGAATTGCATAAAAATTTTCCACAACGAACTCACTTTGGCCAAAGCTTCAACTGATGTTCGAGTGTTCCTGGAAGCATTGAACTTGACTTCTTCAGAAGCCTTCCTTGGTTCCTTTTTCAAGCTTGGTTTTCCTTTCTCGACCCAATTGTTCACAACTTTCTTCGCTGCTGCGACAGCCTCCATTCTGTTTTTGTTCTGCAAACAGAATCGAGGATAGGCCACTGACTGCGAACAATGAAACATCGCCACAGCACAGTTGTCAGGGAGACGGAGGAGTTGAGGCGTCACGCACCACGACGTGCCCGCACGCCGCCTGCGCCCATAGTGCCATCGCCTTGTCGACGCGGACCTCGTGTCGCGCCTCCAGAGGCGCCACCGTGACGCCACCGCTGGCGTCGAACGCCTCGTCCTCCTCCGCAGCAGCTGCGCCGGCGCCGGGGGCGTCGTCCTGCCAACTCAGCAAAACCTTCAGCGCCTCGGAAATCTCCTCCTTGTCATCTGCAATGAAGCACAAATGCAAATGAATCCTTTTTTTCTTGTGATGCACCGGGCATTGTTCGGCAGGCCAAATGCACACAGCGACTGACGTCAATGCAGGAAGCCAATCAGTTCATGAAGATTGTTGAAGGTGTCAATCATCTGTGGTGGCACCAAGTCTCAGGACTGACAGGAAGTGTCGGAGCTACCCGGATTTCCTCGCAGTATTTTGTCGATAACGCCGAGCACGACGGCGTCCGACTTCTCCCGGAACTGGTTCCGAGCGGCACGACGCAGACTCTCGGCGATGAACGCCACCCAGAATCCAGACAGGTCAGGACGTCCGCCTGAAGACATCGAAACCAACATCAAGAATGTCACTGTAAAGATAACAGGCATTCACTCGTGGTCCTCTGAATGCCTTTTGGAAACGGCAAACGAATGTTGTTTCAAAATGACGTCAGGTGTACCTGGCGCGTTGCACGGGAAGATGGCCCGCAGCGCGAACTCGGGAAGCGACGCGACGTAACCGACGAGTGCGAACAGGTTGGGCAGCACGTCGCGCGTGCGCGCGTCTCCCGAGCGCAGGAAGCCGCGCACCAGCTCCGCCATCTGGTGCGTCAAGTCGAAGTCCTTGCCGACAGCTGTTCGTGTGAACAACAAGAAAGAACTTGGTGCTTGTGGTCAAGTGAGAGACAGCCTCTGTCTGAAGCCTGACACTGGAACACCGACAACAATTGATCTGAACAGGAAACGGCTTGTGTAAGTTCATTTGTTCTTCAATGACAGAATCCGTCAGAATCTGTGAGGAGAACTGACCGTGACATGTCCTGTGGAAGGCAGTGAGAAGCCTGAGCTGGTGCTCGCCGACTTGACCCGGCCCGAGCTGCCCAATCATGGAGCCCAGGACCATGAACATGACGTCCACCTGCTTGTAGTCGTAGCCCAGATCGTCCAGCGTGCAGAAGTAGCCCAGGATGGGCCGCATCAACGCCTGAAACCACAGACCTCATGCTCAATCTGAAGGTCCCTGCTTGAGGAAGCAGGCTGCCACTGTTGCACGGAGATGCGCCGAGAAAGCGAAAAAGACGGACTGGATCAAGTCACACACGAGGGTCTGTGCACGATGATTCCAGGAAGTTTGCCAGATACCTTGACCCTCAACCAGTGCTGTTCGCAGACGTAGAGAGGCAGCCACGAGTTGATGGGCTCCCTTGACGCCCCCACAGTCGCCACGCCCATGCGCTTGTTCTCGCCGAAGTTGAAGCCCCCGTGCGTGTTGAGGTGCCCGTCCACGTTGATTCGGTGCTGAGTCGCGTCCATCATAGATGACCTGCTGACCAGGGTCCCGCTGATCTGGTGGATCCAGATCTGCAAAGGCAGTGTGTGAAATAACCGTGCCTGAATCGCACCCAAAGTTTGACGCACCTCAATCCCACGATTTGTCTTTGTTTTCAAATACTGAGGTCTCAAACACGCCCATGCGGTGCGTAACATCTGCAGCAATAAACGTTGAATTTGAATTTGTGGGCACTGTTCTCATCGCTCAGAATGTATTCCACGCTTTTTCAAAATGAAGCACACTCACTCCTGTTGGCTCATCCAGAACATGCTCCGGTCTCATCACAGCCAAACCGAACCCAATGGCGTCTGTCTTCTCATCCGTATCAAGCAAAATTTCCTTCACGTTGTTCTGAGACAAGACACAGAAGTAGAAATCCAGCGCGTCTTGAGACAGACTGTTGAGTTTGTCCTGGTTGATGACGATGTTGTCCAGAGTCTGTTGAGCCTTCTGAGCCTGGCCCAGATTGCGACTGGCTCTCATGTCCATCAACCTCTGTCGCCTGCTTCTGCTGAACTGAAACAGTCAAATCAAATTGGCAGAATTATTGTAAGGTTGTGGTGAAGTGCCGATTATCACGATCATCACGGCTGTTCCCCCAAAAAATGAAAAAGAAACGACTCACTTGAGCAGCAAATCTCAGATCATTCGCTCTTGCTAGCAGCTCCACAGATCTTGTTTTGTCTCGAGTGTACTCTGCCAACATTTTGTGCATCATGTCCACCTTGGTCTGAATTTCCTTTATGATGTCCAGCAGCTCCATCCGCATGTTCTTTGTGATTCCTCTTCCGAAAACCTTCGTTTTCGAGATTCTCTCCTGCAGTTTCTTCAGTCTCAGTGAAAGCTTCTCCACCTCTGAAAGTGCAGTGCAGGGCACATCTTGTGACAAACAGCTCAGTGAATACAACAGAAAGGACATTGCTCTCAACGATAACCGACCACACGCACCACACTTTCCAGTTTTGATCGCCTCTGCCACTTTCGTCGTGAGCACGTCAGTGTTCCGCGACAGGATCCTGATGGACCACGTGACTTTGTCCTTGTCGTCGTTGACGATGTGGCGCTCCACACTCTCAACCTCGCATTGCAGCTGCCGAATTTCCTGTGCGTTAAATGTCAGTTGAGACTGAAACACTCAGGCACACGCATGTCGGCACGAGCTTGCCACGAACCCATTTCTTGCTGGACTGCGAAGGAAGACGATTTTTCTGAACACTTCCAAAACACCATTTTACCTTTGATCCCACAGGGACGTGGACCACAGCACCGACTCGAGGAAGGCAACTTGGTTGAGCCACGTAAATCCAGCTCTCAGCAACGATCACGTGTGCTTCTTCTGAAATGTGCGTGGTGGTCAAGATATGGGGATGCAACTGTGGTCGCTGAACAGGAAGCTGAACACACGACTGAGAGAAGACCTACGAGTTGGCAGCGCGCAGCCCGCTGCCTCTTCCGCCTCGTGACCCTTCTCAATCTTCCGGACGGGACACTTGAGCACCGCAGTTCCAGTCAACTCCCCCATCCCGACGATCTTGTCATCTCCATCGAGACTGAGCTCCACGTCCACTTCCACTTCCTCTCTGGAACACACAAACACAGAGTCTTTGAGGTGCACGGGGAAAAATCTTTGATTCCACGTGAGGCCTGTCGCCTTCACCAGGACATTCAATGCTTCATACCGTGTGATCAATTTTCCATCAGCGAATTTCCTGGTCAGAATTCTTTTGGACTGCGCACCAGGCTGCACTAATGGGACCTACGTACTCGCTGATGTACTGGAAGAGCTCTCCGAGTTTGGCTCGTAGAGCCTCGGGTCCGTCGTTCGGCTGGCAGTATCGGTACATGCCCGCCTCCGTGCCTGCTTCCATCAGCCGAGACATGAACTTAAAGTCGTGATCTGCGAAGCAACACAAGCAAACACACCAAGTTTGATCACCGTGTGACTTTGCTCCAGCAACATGTTTTTTGCCAAATGTTTGAGCAACAATAAACGCACCTCTCGAAAAGCCGACAGAGTGGACGATCACTGGGTGGTCGTACGCCGACAGAGTTGATTTCAGTTTCCTAACGCTCTCCTCGAGCAGCGCGTCGTTTTTGCAAACCGTGTCGCAGCCGTCAGTCATGAAGACGATGACACTCTGTGTCACTTTGTGTGCTGAAAAACAGAGTTCATCACAAACACGTCGCGAAAAGTGTTGTCGTTCTTCACTTCAGATGTGCTCATGAATAAACTTACATCCAATGGTTTCGGTCATCTTTGCAGCCACTGCCTTGAAAGCTTCTCCGAAACTTGTCATTCCAGATGGTTTCAGATTCTCGATCACCTTCACAACGAAATGCAATAGAGCTCTGTATCAAGTCACATCTCTTCCTGTTGTTTGTGCACACAAACTTGTCATTTGAAGAGACAAGCGATTCAGGTGGAAATCTCTCTGCGACCTACCGTCTTGTAGTCCAGCTCAGTGAACTGGCCGTACTTTGCCTTGTCGTTGTAGATGATCACTGACACGTGATTTCTGTCGCTCTGGTAACTCTTCCCAATGATGTCGATCATTGCTCCCTGAACCTACAGATCATCACAAATTGTCAGTGTTTTTTTCCACCGCTGTCAACATTTTGTGGCAAGCCATCGAACAATAATTTCATTTCAGTTCTTACTTGTTTCCAAGGATTTCCAGACATGGATCCACTCCTGTCTGCGACCACAATGATGTGTGTGAAAGGATCTTCCGCGGCTCCTGTCACCGCCGAGGAGTCGTCCGACACAGGCAGTTCGATCGTCAGGCGCAGGAACTGCTCGTGCCCCAGGGTCACCTCACCACAGCTTGCTGCCACTGGATTCCGTGGGACAAAACTGAATTTGAGATTCTGTGTTGTGTGGCAAAACAACAGAAATGAGTGAAGTTTCGTGGCTCACCTGCACCTGCTGCTGTCACATCTTCTCGGGGCACGTCGGAGTGGATCGCTTCGACGATCACTTTGGCCTTCAGTCGGCCCGTAGGCACATCTGTGCCTCCCACTTTACTCGCGTGCTGTCCCATGGCGAAGCTGTTTTGGAAGTTTTGACAAATTGTGCACAAACTTTGTCGTGGGTTGTAGCCTGCACTCGAAACAGTGCAAGAAATCTGCTGCAGGTTAAAGTCCCTGGTCTTGTCAGCTCTGCAACTCACATCATTATTGATCCACACACAGTTTGAAACTTATTTTTATAGACAAACGCAATTGTTCGTCATTGTTTGTTGCATAATCATTTCATGAATTGATGCATCGAAATTTCAACCCGGTTTCATCAGTTTTTGTTGACATCACGTGATTCTGAGGTGTCCGAGGAAAATGTTTCACTCCGGATGCAGTCGTAACTGTTATCACAAAGTGCCAACATTCCCGCGCAAAACCCACTTCAGCGACTGGAGGACGACTGCCCGTGTTCACGGTGACACCAACCAGAATATTCTGAACGCGCCGAATTTTCAAGAACAAAGGCAAACTGTGCTGCTTTCTTCCAAAGGCAAATTCTGCTCTCAAGTTCACAGGATCACAAAGTTCTTGCAGTCTTGATGGAGGCTCTGAGGCCTGGGTCGTCAGGCCCTGAAAAAGTCAGTTTCCCGAATTCACTTGTTACAAACTGCTTGCGCGATGCCAGAAGCGAATCAAACAACATTCGTTCAGAAAACTACAGGATGGACGACACCCGAACTGTATGTCGGAGTGAAAAGGCTCAATTCGAATCGTCAAACCTAATTCAAAAGAAAACCAAATTCAAAAGAATTCTACAAATGAGTCTGCGAGCACATTAGAGAGTTTTAGATGCAACACGTGCGAGTGAAACATGCGGTGGCACGTCTGGTGGGACGGCACCGCACGTTCTACGTGAACATGTGATCTTTTTGTTGTTTAGATGCCGGACATGCCACGTCCGATGTGAGCATGCGAAACAGGGCATTCCGCGTGGGAACACAGGAGTAGCGGGTGTTTGTATGCATTGCTATGGGGTTCACATGCTTTTCTTTGTGGACTGGAAGTTTCACCATCGAGACGCTGTTTTTATTTTGGTGTCGAAAAATATAAGTTTTCTTATATATTTAGCTCAATATTAATCCTGAAACATGTCATTGTTGTTGTACAAGGTGATGGGCATGAGTAGAACAGGCAGTTTTGTGTAGAAATGTGTAAAGTGAAGCAAAATTGACGTGTTTGTGTGTGTGTCAAAACTCGAGCTAAAAATGCAGTAGATCTAAGTTGGAAGAAGTATTGCCTGTGTTGTCTGTCTCAATTTTAAACGGGGAAACTCATTGTGGTCCATTTTTGCAGTTCGTGACACGGCAACTGCATTGGTGCTGCTGGTCTACCATTCCCGTGCAAGTGACGGACGTGTTCGGTGAGTAGTTGAAATGATGCGAGAGAGCGGGGACAAAGAAACAAGTAATTTGTGTTTGTGTCTCAATGTCACCAGTATTTGGCAATGCGCAATGAAGTATGCCAGAGAGAAGATGGCACAATTGAAATGTGCACGACGAGTGCTTTGATTTGAAGTACATATCGATGGGGCACGTTGAACACCTCAAAGTGTGTTGATGTGAATTGTGCGGCATGTTGACATAGTCACATTGTAAAGTTGACTATATACTTGTTTCCGAATAATGCATCACTGTCTTTCAAACTGTGTATGTGTTCCAGACGTGTGAGGTGATGCCGGGCGTGAAGTGACGTGACATGAGCAGGCAGGAAACTTGCACCATGTTCTACATTCTACGTGTTCTGTGAGAAACAACAAGGTGTGTATTGCTGCGACGGCAACAGATGACAAGTGTGTTAGCAGGAGTTGTGATACTGATGACATGCACAAAGGACACGCGCAATGACTGCAGGAGTAGTGTACTTTTGGTTTCCTTCTTCTAATTTTTGGATTTTGTGTTTGTGTTTAGGTTCGTTCCGTGTTGACATTTCGTCATGTTTGTGGTGAAGTCACTTCAACCATTTCCCCCGGGCGCACAACCTTTCGCAGACAGTGCAGAAGTGGATGACGTCATGCAAGAACGGGGACTGAGAGTCAACACAAGTATGTGTGCAGATTGCCCTCCAATGAGCTCATCCATGGAAGTGCCTCATTACTTTGCTCATGTTTATGCTGGGCTTGAAATGTTATACAGGGGTCAAGAGGAGGTTCAAATGTGCGGCATTGTGAAGCAATATGTTACTGAGAACGTAAATGAATTGAAGAGCGACACAGCTGAGTATTTCTCTCAGGGGGGGCCGCGATCAGTCATGAGATACGTGAATTCCATGACAAAAAAATTTGTCCCTCCAAGTGCTGCTCTTGTGTACCTCATGGCACGGGCCTGCAATGCACACACCCGTGTACATTTTGCCAACTGTGTGTGGTCAACTCTGGATGACAATCATGCGTACTATGTTGCTGTAGAACTTGCTGCAGTTGGTGACCATTTCTTGGTGTTAGAGTCATTGGAGCAAGAGACGCTGGAAGTTGTGGTTGGTGAAATCAAAGTCTTGCGTGATCCAGGTGATGAATGGTTGTACGCGGAAGTCAAACCTGCTGATGTTGTGTCTGTGTCATCATCCGAAAGCGGTGAATTCTGTGCGTCACAGAGTGTTATGGAACAGGTGGTCACAAAAGCATGTGCTGTACAAGTTCAATGTCTGCCCATCCGACAATGCTTTCCGCAAGTGTACGTGAAACAGTATGTCAAAGTTGAACATTTGTCAAGGTCAATGTTGACCCCAGGTCGTGTGTTTCGAAGTGAGAAGACTCCAAAGTCTGTGCTGTATCCTGGCCATGTTTTTTGTGGTCAGTACGACTGGCGCAAGTGTACAGTTCCTCAGGAATGCCCTTCTGTAACAGTAAGGAAACCAGGTTGTGTTTTCTCCGCTCGTGAGGGACCAAGAGACAAGTTGTCTGTGAGCTCCAGGAAGCCAGGATTTGTGTTTTCAAATCGTGCATGCCCAACTCCAAATTGGTCTCAATGCACTGTACCTACGGACAAGCCATCGCGTATGCGCCCCCAGGTTTTGTACACCATGTTAGTGACACAGTTCCGTCTGTATTCAAACCAACATTGCGATGCAAGCGGGTCAGTGTGACTGGGAAGTGTACCTCTCCCATGGTGACTATGTTTTCATGTCGAATTTGCAAATGTGCCAAGAAAGTGGAATCGACGTGTGTGGCAATCAAGAGACACGTCAAAAGTGACCACGGTATGTTCACTTGTAACAATGCCCATTGCATTGCGGGCTTTTGGACTATGAAAGCAAGGGATCTGCACAGTGCAGTGCACATGCAAAAGAGACAAGTTTGCCCAAAGTGTGCAGCAGTTTTCTCTCACAGGTTTGCATTGGAGTGCCACATGATTCTTCATCAAAAGCATCCGCGACATGCATGTGATCTATGTGACAAGGTGTACTATCGAGTTCAGGACCTGAAAGAACATGGCCAAACCACTCATTCAGACCAACAATTCACCTGTGACCAGTGTGCGTATGTCGGGAAATCGAGAAGGTCACTCAAGCAGCACAAGCTCGTGCATGAGCCTCTGAAATTGAGTTGCACCAAGTGTTCAGCACATTTCCGTTGGAGATCACAACTGGCTGCTCACAAGTATGAGTAAAGTTTTGCTGTACATGCATGTCACCCATTTTGTTCACTGTTACTTTATTGGTGTACTGGTGGTGCTTCACTACTCCTGCAGTCATATTCAAGAACTGTTGTCATCGCGTGATTGTGCGTACTTTATTGCACTTTTTGCACGCATGTATCATTATATTTCAGATGCCCGGTTTATTGGCACAAAATGCCCTTCTGCCTGAGTTCCCGAATGTGTGGCCGTACAACACGGAACGTTTTGCTAGTGCTGATATTGGAGTGCAACTGATGATGTGTAACAAGTTGGTCATCAAGGCCAAAAAGAGCAAATTTCATGTCATAGCCAATGGGCCATGCCCACAAGAAGAGTTGGTGTGTTGGCAAGTGCGTGTCAGCAATGTACAGAAAATAGTGGCTCAGCACAAAGCAGCTCGGAAACTTGTGCAAGATAAAATGTACACGATCTCAGTGGACATGAATGGAGATGCATAGATGTAGTTCCATCAAATAAATAAGTCTGTATTGAACACATGTCATCCTTTTTGTTTTTAGTAATGCCGATGTCAAAATCAGCCGATTACGACTTCTTCGTGTCGCTGGCAATGACAGATTTGGTGACAACAGATGAACTGTTACTGCTGATGGCAGCACACACGGTGGATGTGTTGCAAGCTGACAAACCGCATGACAGTTACGAAACATTTGACATCGAAAATTTCAGTGATTCCCAATGCCGAGCACTGTTTCGCTTTCACAAAGATGAACTGGTACAGTTGAGTTCACTTCTTGCATTGCCCCATGAGTACAAGGCTCAAAATGGGATAATCTGGTCACCAATGGAAGGGACCTGCATGTTGTTACGTAGGCTGTGTTACCCTGGGCAATTGTTGACATGGCACCATACTTTGGAAGGTCAGAATCTGACTGTTCTCTCATAGTAAACAACATGTTGGCTGATGTTCTCCATCGCTTTTCTTACCTCATCTCTGATGTGAATCAACCCTGGATGGACCATGAGCACTACTGTGATGCAGTCTCAAGGTGGGGCGCGCCTGTTGACAACATCTATGGGTTCATTGATGGCACTTTGCGACAAATCTGTCAGCCAGGACAAAAGCAAAGAGAAATGTTCAGTGGCCACAAATGCAGGCATGGCTTGAAGTTTCAGCATATCATGCTTCTAAAACGGCATTGTGTGCCACTCATTTGGACCATTTCCTGGCAGCAGACACGATGCAAGCATGTATGGTGTGAGCCAAGTCGACGCACAACTTGCCGCTGTGAAAGGGTCCGATGGACGACAGTTGGCTATCTAAGGTGACACTGCGTACCCAGTGAGGCCATGGCTGTTTGCCCCTTTTCCGGAGCACAATGCGCATTTCAACGCACAGAAAAAAGCATTTAATGCAGCAATGAGTCCTATTCGAGTGGCAGTGGAGTGGGGCTTCGGAAAGCTCACCACATATTTCACTTTCGTCAATTTTTATGCAAATTTGAAGCTGCACCTGCAGCCTTTGGGGCACTATTTCCAAGTGGCCATACTGCTGGCAAATTGTCACACTTGTTGTTACAGATCCAAGGTTTCCATGTACTTTGGCATTCCACCCCCCTCACTTGAAAATTACCTCTGGACAGTGAGAATTGTTACATCACTACTCCTGCAGTTGTGTCGGCAATGGTTATGTTTTCATAAATTTCACTGTTATCCTGCAGTGCAGGATGCGCCGGATGGCAAACAAAGTCTATGTTACGTTTCAACACTTTATTTGTGTTGCATCATGTTTACACATGAATGACATGACATTTTCAAATTCTGTGAAACCAGCAGAAATAAACTTTCAAATAAAGATGCAATGTACTTATTCACTACTGTCTTCTGACAATAAATTCAGCAACACAGAAGAATTCAAACTTGAATTGCTGCAACTTGCCAGGACCAGAGGCAGGCTGGACCCTGGATCTTGTGTTTCATCTGAATCCGAAGGGGGGGGGGCGCAACCATCTCATTGGAATCTGTCTCGCACTCCTGCAGTAATTGATACACCGATTTTGCAGCCTTCTGCAAAGTCGCCACCTCATGTGTGTCAAACTGGAAAAATCACAGAGTCAATGGAACACACATTCAGTACTCAGAGGGATGAAGCACTCTGCCCTCAGTAGACGTCCTCGGATCGAAGTTGTCACTTGCAAAGTAATGGACAGGCTGCAGGGGCTGAAGGCTGTGTACATGAGAATCATCATTGACATCTGAAAGCCGATACTGCTGTTGGGACATGCCTCTGTCTTGCTTGCCCTGCTCCTGCAGCCATTTCTCGCACTCGAATTTGAGTTTGTCCTCTTCCAATTTTAGACATCTTTCCTCGTGCCTGCTCTTGCATCTTTGCCTCATGGAGAGTCGAAGTCAACAGATCAAAATTCCCAGCCACACTGCATCTATTGCCTACACAAATAAGCACAGGGTATTGACAACTGACTGGTCAATGACGCGATGTGCAGGCCCCAAACACGGGTACACTCACGCTTGCGGGGGGGGGGGGGGCTCCTTGTCACCTTCAGATGCTCTTTGTTCTGGAACGGCACGTTCATCTGATGTCCCTTTGCTTGTACCAGCCACTTCACTGTTGCTGTCACTTCCTTCACCTAGAAGCTGCTCTCTCTCCATGTTTGGTATGACTGCAAAAGTGAACAGGTCAACAACCCTTCCCCCCCACATGACAAATGTCGTACAATGTGCGCAACCTTGTGAGTGCAAAAGTCACCTGCTTTGGATGCTCGCATTGCAACCAGCCTCAAATCTGCGGATCTTTTCTTTGCATCACTTTCAGCTTTTTTTGCCAAGGCCAAAACTCATCTGTGCTTGTCACCATCACGTTTCAGGTCAGAGATGTCTTGTAAGAGTTTCTTCTTTTCTTTGTATTCTTCATCAGTGCCTGATCTACACCACAAAAACATGCAACATATAATAGCACCATGCAAAAGCGCACACATCACACACACAAAGACACAAACTTGCTTCTTCAGTGCAGCTGCATTTTCCTCTGCATGATGCTTCAGCAATGTGTTCAGTCTCTCCCTCATCATCCACTCAGCAATGTCTGGCAGATTCGGACGAGTCAGCTGGAGTGTCACATTGACATTTGTCATCACTGAAGGCCATTTATCCACGTTTCTGAAGGGGTTTTGCGACACAACCTCATTCATCAAAACTATGTCCATGTCGTGATAAAAATAAACCACCTGTCACACAGAGAAATTTTCATGCAATCAAGCGACATCACTACTCCTGCAGTCACATACAATTTATTCATACACACAAACATTGCACACAACTATTAGATGGGTCAAGAAAACCACGACATGACTGTAGGAGTAGTGACACATCAAAAAACACGGAAAACATAAATTTCATGACGCTACGTCTCAAACCGGTTGCATCCATGTTGGATTGTGCCTCACTTCAACCACATTTTCAGCCACTTTTTGTGCACAAATGACTCTGAAATTCAATGTGCGGATACCTCACATACCCATGTACTCATCCCTGATAAAAAAAACTAACCATTATTGTGTGTTTCTTCTATAAATTGAGTACATAAACAGACAACGTGCCAAAGCCTCTTCGCACATTTTTCCGTCCATCTAGACGGTGCGTGACATCAGAGATTCATGTGTAAATAGCCCTGGACGTCACACCAGACGTCACACCGCACGTCGCACGTGCTGCACCTAAAACTCCTTATTGAAAGTGCAATGAGGCACGTATTGTCTGTTCTGCATCCTTTCTATCCTTTGCCAAAGTGTACATTTTGTCTCTTGGCGACGTACAGCAAACTTCCGCAAAAACAACTCGAGACCTTTGGCTTCGATTACTTGTGTTCGTGTATCTTTCGCTGAGCACGAGGCCTGTTAGAAATATTGCGTGTCTAATTATTTCTACCTTTGGCAGTATTTCTTCGTTCGCCTCACAATGCCTTCGCTTGAAAAGGAACACTCCACAAACTACAAATGTTGACATTCACACAGTTGTGACTGGTGTAGCTTGCATGCAAACCCTCTAAATTCTCTGGTTTCTTGCAATTCTGTATTGTGTGCGTCTAAATCAATATGTTAGAGTTACGACCCGAAAAGAGAGAGGGAGAGAAAAAGCAGCATCTTCTGAGAAAGTTTTCGTTGTTGGAACAAATATTTTGAATGCGAACCAGAAGAACAGTTTGTGATTTACAAAGTTGAATCCAGACAAAAAGAACAAGATCCAGCAAAGTTTCTTGCACAGAGAAATGTTTCAAGCCTGGTCGGACTGAACTGGCTCTCAAGTGAGGACCAGCTGTCCGTGTCACGCAATGACCACTGGTCAAAATTGTCTTGTTTCTTGCAGCCTCAGGCCCTCAGACCAATTTGTTTTGACCCTGAACGCAATTTAGCCAATTCATTTCCAATTTTGTTTGAACCAATTTCACTGTGAAAGTTTTGTTTTCTCTGACAAGTTTGAAATCTCTTTTCTGCCGTGGGTAAAATCTAAATTGCATGAACACACAAACAGGTCACGTTTTATTGTTCTCTTCAGTTCATTTGTTGTTATACAACTTGGGAAAAGGATTTGGATCCCTGTTTGGGAAAAAGTAATTGACGCACACACAAAGCCTGCAACAGGTTTCCAGTGGGAGACCTGTAATTTCTCCTGCACACTCGTGTGCTCGCAGGTGCCTCTGTTTTCCATACGCTTTCAGTGCGTGCATTCAAAGATTTCTCATGCATAAAACAGCGAGATGCATTTCTTTAGATTGAACAGTGGCTGCGCGTACGTCGAGCAGGCCAAACACGAATGCACCATCACGAAACGAATTTTGAAATGTGTCTTTGTATCAAGCGGAGACAAACAGGCACCAGTGCTGTTACGGTGAGAAACTGAGGACACAAAGTCAACCTTGGAACATTTCTGCACTTGGGACTTGAATACTTGTTGCACCTGTTTTGTTTGACTGAAAAAATACTGTGCGTGATACCAGTGGAAGAGCAACGGTGCTCAGTGATTTGAAGAAGCCTGTGCTGCTCACTGTCTCGATCACAACGCACAGAGCACGGAGCGTATACGAACAGAGTTCACACAGACCAGACACAGACACAGGTCTTCGAAGGAAATTTGCCAAGACATTTTGTAAGTATTGTATTTCTGATACTCAAATAGCTGTCTTGCTGTGGTGTCTCTGAAACACAACAGAACTAAAATCTGTGTGAGTTGGAATGAAACGTCTGAAAATGGGAATGAAACTTTGGGTTTGGCATGAACTTCTTCCCCATTTGAACAAGTTCTCAGGAACAGTTTTGCGTGAAACTTGCGGAAACTTGTGAAAGGAAATTTTGAATGCAAATCGTTCTGTCTGTTTCGTTGCTGAGTGATAGAGCTACAGTCACGTTTTCGGGAGCCAAGCGTTAGGAGTTTCAGGACCCCGAAGAAACACCGTCTTTGATACTTTCTTTGCGGGTTGCTGGTTTCTGTTCTTATCACACGTCCTGGTCATCAAATTTGTTTTGGGTACCTTATTTGTGCGAACAAAGTGCTTTTCATTTGTTTCTGTTTGCTCTTCGCTGTTTCGTACAACCGGTAAAGAACTGTACTGCACTGGTTTGTTTGGTGAACAACCTTTTATGGTTTCATTGAAATCTCGCACAAGATCAAAGAACACCCAAAATCCGTGCTTTGGGCCGATTGCTGCATGCACCACGAGCCAACAAAATGATTGCAGCCATCGGTTTCTTGAATATGCGATTCGAAAGTCATTTTTTGACGACGCCACAACGACACACAAAAAGTGTAGGTACTCATTCTCTTTGACATGGAAGATGCTGGAGTGAAAGGACAATCTTGTCCAATTAGTGTTCTCCGATAGCAACTGCGTGGACGTGCGGGTTGAATTTCGGACAATGACCCCACATTCGTCTTCTTGAATGAAGGGTTGTCCAAAATTTCAAAACAGATACGACACGAACCCGCAGGACAGTCGACTTCCAACAACATGCGCCGACTTCAACCTCTTTTTGGTCGTTGTTCTGACCCCACGAAGTGTTTCAACCAACTTGGCTTTCTGCAGTTACTCAAACTGTGCCAACAAAAAAAAATTGTTGCAAAATTTGTGGATTGGATGCCGTTTGCGTCTTGCCAATAGTGTGCGAGTGGCACGAACGCTGGCTGAGGATGTTGGTGCGCTCCTTCCCCAGTCCAACATTGCAGGATTGTGGCACGCTCATTCGGAGACAGACGCCAAGAACTTGGGCTCCCAAAGTACGCTCGAGTTTGAAACTTGTGTCTTTCAATGGCGAGCAGGATACAGTACTGAGAACTGAGAACTGAGCAGCACTGGGACATACGTGCGTTTGTCTGATAGAATCTCGAAAGGAGCTTTGGAAGCTGACGTGAGAAACAGTGTGAGACGACACGCGCATTTCAATCCAGATGGGATGTTATTGATGCATGAAACACTTGGCTCCGGAGTTCCCTTAGCCGTATGCACCCGTGGTGACACAGCCAACCCTCCCATACAGAACAGCTATTTGTTGCATTCACCTGAATGAAACTCAATATCAAAAGGTACACTTTGCTGGAAAAGGCAGTGTCTTTCATTGTGTGCACATTACACGTGAGTGCATGCAACTGTTGCACTACATACCAAGTCATACTGTAACAAATTTATGTCTCTGGGTGAAGGTTCCCGTGACCGAAAAAGAAATTGCCAGTCCAGTTCACGGCGTTAGCGAAAGTAGACCATTTCATTTCCAGAACCATGCAATCTCCAAAGACGGAAACGTGTTTTGGGTCGACCAAGTCTTGACAGAGGTATTGTTTTGAGGCCTTGACATGCACAGTTCTCGCATTTGAAACACAGTGAATTTGGCCCTCAAACAGAACTTCGTTGGAAAATTTGCATTTTAACTATCAGCTGGAGGTGAATGAGTTTCGCACAGGGTTGACATCCATTTGCGATCATTGATTGCCTGATTGAGAGACCCCCGTGAAAGCACATCCCAGATAATGATCAGTTTCTGAGGAGAATTCACTGAAGGCAAGGCCCAGTCGAGGTGTAAATTTGGAAGCAGGTGCAGAACAACAACGCGTTTGACGTCCCGAGTCCCGAGAAGTTTGTACGAACTCTACATTTATGCCCTGGAGGTTGGAATTTGTTCAGCAAGGATTTGGGTCGTGTGCTCCAAACTTCTTGTTGTCTTCTGGACACGAAAACGTCTGTCGCCCAAAAATAAATATTGAAAATAATACAGATGCCAGGTCACCCCAAACAGACATTCGCATTTTATCAGCGGAATTTCATGCCCCGACTTCAGGGCCTCGCGAGTCGTTCGCGTGCAAAATTTTGAAATGTTGTTGCAAAAAATATGGATTGTTCCATTCTTCGCAAAACCATTTTGCCAAAGTTTTCTTATTTCTTTGCGTGACAAATTCCAATGCCTCAACACGTTTCACTTTGGAAGGGACTTTGCTGTTTCTTCTTGCTTTCCCAACAGTTCTGCGCTTGTACCATTGAGACATTGTGTTGGGGTTGTGACATCAGACCATGTTTTCCAAACCTGAACAATGTTTTTGAAAGGAAACAGAGTCGGTTCTGTTGATCTTTGACGAGGAACTTCAACAAAGGTCAGCTGAGACCTGTGTTTTCTGCTGTGAGCAAAAAATGTCAATTTTTACTGATTCTTTGCAATTCGCCTCTCCAAACTCCCCGTCCACGTCGTGTCACACTGATTTCAGTTTCCCCAGTTCCGTTTCACTGAATAGCCGTTGAGTTCTGGACTGTTCTCTGAAGAAATTGCCTGTTCCGAAAGCTTTCATTCATCACTTGTGTGCTTTTACAGCAAGAGTGAAAATAGGAGGAAAGAACACAAAAGCGGCACTTTGCCGAGTAATGAATGTTGCCATTTACGGGCAATTATGCTTGATCTCGCCAAGTTTCTCTTCAGGTGGTGCCGATACATCAACAGTAAAGTACCTGTGTGTACTCTCTGCGGACCAGAGGGCGGTTCTGATAAATAGCTGAGATACCTCAAATAGCTTCACTTCAGACGAATCTCAAAAGGGTCCTTTGTCAGGTGTCCACGGCTTTCACGAATTTGATCGAAAACTTGAGATTAGGACCGCAATTGAATACGTATCTTACAGTTGCTCTTCCAAGGCAGCGTTTTTGTTTCATTCAGGTTTTTGTGGGTGGAGGTTTCTTTCCGCCTTTTGAAACCAGCACTTTGAGTCATGTTGTCTGAAGAAACTTGCTTGTTTCTCGTGCAGATATGAGAAAGCATTATGTGGCATCAGCGTACAACTGCAGTATGACTGACAGCGGAGCTCTGTACGAGTGGCTGGTTTGCTCGGTTGACAGGTGAGTATCAACCAACGCGAAGAATTCATGACAAAGCATTGCAAGTGCTGAGAATCAAACATGACGTTTATCAGCAAGTTTAGAGACACAACTTATGACTGTGAGGAAATAACAAAATCGTAAAACGATACGTTCGTGGGATTTTTCTTCGTGCGTGAGAGGAAGACACACGTTGTTCGTCGCAGGTTTCACGATTGCCCTGGTTCTCAAGGTTGACTCGAAACAGCAAGCCACGAGCACTCAAAAACCTCAACGAAGTGACTTAAAATGCATTTGTGGCATTTGCGGTGCACCATCAAGTGGGCTGAGAGATTCACCAGTGTAAGACAAACCCTGAAGACACACGTTTACGACTTCGTTTTCAGCATGCACCTGTCCGATGTTGACTCAGTCGGTCAGTGGCTCCAAGACCTTCGCTGCATGACTGACACAGAATGCATGTGTGTGCTGCAGGGGAAATCTTTGAAAAAAGATACCGCAGACATTGTATTCTCCACGTCGAAAACAACCAGAGGTTAATTTTTTCCGGTGAAATTTCGCCTGATACGCGCCGTTGGTCAGTCATTCCTTTCGAGGCGTTTGGTACACGGATGCGTGTTTGCAGGTCCGCAGTCTGCACGCTTGCGGGCATACGTGATTGAAAGATCTATGTTTCTTTCAACCTTTTCAGACCACATTGACCTCATCAAAGCTCGAGTTCAGATCATCGGCACGGAATTTGCCAAACTGTTCAAGTGAGTGTCGTTTCTGTTGTTCTATTGACAAGCGTGAGTAATTTCACTCTAAATTCTTGAATCAGCGCAAGGTTAGTTCCGAAAGCTGCCGCCAGATGTGTTTCGTCGCGCCTGCTCCGCCAATGAGCAGCTTTGCGGGAAAGAAGCAGTTCATGTTCATTGTGCGGTCAGCGATATCTCATTTGCGCAAAAGCCCTTGTGATAGAAACTGAATTATTTTGTCGTGCATTTACTGACAAAGATAGCGCGTTTTTGTTGGTTTCAGAAAACTTGACAAAGAACATTGGAAGTATGTGAAAAGTGGAAGCCTGAAAATTACGTGTCAGATTCGAGCTTTGCTGCACGAATGCAATGTTGCAGTGCCCAACCCAAACAACCAGTATGCAGAGGTAACATACCCTATCAACAATCATGCAACAAGCAAAAAAAAAATTCCAATGTTACCTTGCCTGAAAAGTCCACTGTTTTGACAGATATCAAAACAAATCATGGATGAATGTGCCAAACTGGCGCAACATGCAGAAACGTGAGTGCGTCGCTCTTCAGTTTCCAATCCTCTGCCTCAGACAAATACACTTCGACAACTTTTCATTTTGAAGCCACTCGTACAGTGCGTCTTTGTGGTTTCAGAGACATGAAGGTGAACGGCCACACTCCGGACAAGCTTCCCGTCGTGCAGCTGCTCACGGCTCTGGGCAAAACGTTCAGCTCACTTGTCGACACCAGCCTGGGACTCCTCGTCAGGGTAGGACTAAGAACCGATGTCTTGAGGTTCCAATGGTACCCCCCCCCTCTTCTTCATGACTCCCCTCACCCTCGAAAAAGAAAAACCCACATCGCGCAGAACAATTGTTTTCCACGCACCAAGTGCTTGCGGTGGAGTTGTGGCCTTCGCTTTGAGGTCAGACCTGAGTTGCCAACCCCCAATTCGCTTTGGGTCTCGAGTTTTTGCTTTGAATGTTTACACGGCAAAAAATAATTGCAAATATGGCAACCAAGCTTGTCTGTTTTCAGAAACTGGTGAGCAGCCTCGCGCAAAACGAGAATGTTCTCAGCGTCAAGACGACAATTTCCAACATCATTACTCTCGGTCTGGATGGGGATCACATGTGCTGCCTCATTGCAAAGGCAAGTCAACTTAAACACGAGAACATTACAAGTGTTGAAATAAAAGCTCAAGCTGCTGATGACATTTTTCCAGTCATTCCGTTTCAACCAGAAACTTCGCCCAATAATAAGAGCGCTTGTTCTGCGTGCGTTTTGCAGGAGGGCGGAGTTGAAGAACTCTTCAGCGTCTGCGAACAAGACACACTGAAGGACGCGCACACTCTGGCGTTGAGGGCGATTGCCACTGTTTGCTGCGTCCCCGAAAGTTTAGAAGTTCTGGAAAAGGTGTACATCTCCTTTTCCGAACTTTCGTTTTTTGCTCACATTGCACTCTGACACATTTTCTGTTTGTCACATAGAAACATGAATTTCTCCATCTTGCACCATTTCTTTCTCCAAGGTTTTGTGAGCACATTCCTGAATCCACAGGTCGGAGGTATCGGTCGGTTGAGCGATGTTTTGATCAGCGAGGGCGCAAGTGAGAGTGTGCGGTGTGAGGCTGCAGGAGTGATCGCTCAGGTCACGTCTCCATCCCTCGATCACTACCAACACCTCCTGGGATTCATAGAAAACATGCGCGACCTCATCAAGGCTCTCACAGGTGCGAGGTTTGACTTTCGTTCCGTTCGCAAGAAGAAACTTCTCTCCATTTGGAGACACGATATAATTTTCGTGCCTGCAACTTGCACACACCCTCTCATGTTCAACTGCTTTCAGAAATGTGCGTCCAGGCGAGCAACCATGAAGTATTTCTCCTGAGTTCGGCAGCTCTGGCCAACATAACCTTCGTGGACACCTTGGCCTTCGACTATTTCATCCAGTACAACACGGCAGCTCTGCTCATTGAAGCGTGTCATCTGGACAAAGCTGGGTCGGTGTTCGCCAAGGATCAGGTAATTGTTCTGTTTCAACAATCGGAGTGCATGGTGCTTCATCTGGAAGCCCAACTTTTCTTCCCAAGTGTGAAGCAATTTATTGCTCATTTTCAGGTGGCCACAGTTTTAGCCAACATGGCAGGCGTGGAGAGTTGCTCAGGACACATCGTAGAGAATCACGGGGTTGAGGTTCTGGTGCGTTTCCTGCAGGAGCCGGAGCCTCAGTTCGGCAGCGAGGCGGAACTGGCCGCCTGCGAGCGTCTTCACCAGAAATCAGCGATCGCCCTCGCAAGGTTGTGCAAAGACGAGGACAGCTGCCAAACTGTGATGGATTTGCAAGGTTGTTGTCAATTGGTTTAAACACTGTCTGTTCTAGTTAATTGAGGAAAACAAGTTCCATTCGCGGATGACCCTGCTCTTGTTCAGGTGTTCCTCGCTTGGTTGAGTTGTGCCAGGATCCAAAGCAGCGACACAACAGCGACTCCGTCCTCGTCGCTTGTCTGGTGAGTGTCGCTCTTTTTCTGTGAACTTACAGCCACGCTTCCATCTCAATCACAGAACCTGGTGTTTCTGCACCTGACTGCTTTGAGTGTGGCAAATTGTCGCCACATTCACACTGCGTGGTGGGGGGGGGGAGAAGGGAGAATGGAAATCTGTGAGTGATAAAGTGTTGAACCGCTTGTTCTCTTCGACGAACCGAGTTGGTCGGAATCTCATCTTTACATCTTGACAAGGGGCTCACGGAATTTTCTCGCCGACGAAGGCAAAAATTCTTGATTCGCTCGGGTATCCACGTATAGTGGCTCTTGGAAGAAATATCTGCATGCTGTCGAGATTCGTGCAAAATGAGGCAAGAGGCTGGCGGCATTGACGGTGTCCGCAGAAGGACCAAACGGTCTGCTGCCTGAATATCGATCTTGGTTATCCGACTAGTGATTGCGCGCCTTTCACAGAGTATCACCCCCGTTTTGCGTCGCTTTCCAGGCCGCCCTCAGAAAAATTTCATCGATTAGTAAGTTGGACGACATCGACGCGGAGGCCACGGAGAGACTGATCACTCCGAAGCTCATGGATTCCTTCCTCGCCTGCTCACACGCGTCCGAAGCGCCTGTCTGAAGAGGACCACACCTTCCTGACAAAAACGAATGAATGACTTGTCTGTGATAGTTTGGATCTTTGTGTTGCTGTTCGTGATCAATAAACTCTTTTTTTTCAAAAAAGTCCATTGAGACAGTGTTACTCCTGACGCACAAAGTTGCGCTGCCAGGGCAATTCTGAGAATGAATCGGCGTTGCAGACCGTTCTCTTCGAGGACCAATCACCGCTCCCACTCTCTACCCCCCCCCCCAAAAAAAAACTAGACTTTCAAGTGGAAAATCAGCCGCGTTCCAGTTGGATGGATTGTGTCCAAGATACCCTAACCCAGACAATGTCCAAGATACCCTGCCCCAGACAATGTCTGAGTTGCAAAAATTTGCTAAGCAAGGGGGGGGGGTATCCCGGACAATGTCCAAGATACCCTGACCTGGACAATGTCAGAGTTGCAAAAATGTGCTATGCAAGGGGGGGGGTATCCTGGACAATGTCCAAGATACCCTAACCCGG
>JAAUXT010062219.1_pt1 | contig 29186 bp, 6 predicted proteins | sample 7278171 | NCBI WGS metagenome assembly JAAUXT01 (sample SAMN14350112, study PRJNA611818) | marine sediment metagenome | isolation source: surface marine sediment (1.8m) | place: French Polynesia: Moorea | collected 2018-08
CCTGAAAACCATATAAAAATTTTCAAAAATTAAATGCTGCCTCTCAAACCCCCATACAATATACTAGATTTTATCAATGTACTTCCTTCACAAAAAATGTGTACTTTTAGAGATATGGACCCATTTCTACATCAACACCCCATATTTTTCACACTTCCAAATTTGAACTTTTTGACCTCATAAACCCAAAAATTCAAACTTCACAAATTCCTTCCTCAAGAATTATCCCCAATCCAAATTGAACTGAAATAACCCACAAGATCCCAAATCAATCCTCATCTTGACCATGAAACTGCTGTACACATACCTTTGCAAGACCCTACCTATAGGTGATTTGATTTGGCTAGCACTGATTTGGCTCACTTTTTCCAAAAGAACCCAAATCGGGCAACCCATCTCAAATCACCCAAAAAGGCTTTGTGACATTCTATCCGTTGAACAAATGAGTCCTGTTAAATTTCTGTCTCGTATGCCTCTTCCACACAGAATAGTTGATCAAAGCAACTGACGGCAACAAAACATTGAACAGTACAGCACGACGATTAACTTTTGCATGACACGTTGCACCATTGCCCAGACGAAAGCGCTTCAGTGTTCGTCCCCGAGGCCTGAACCAGCCGCTGCAGCCGTGCAGTGCACGAGCAGGATCAGCCACACAGGAAGTCGCAGAAATGCCCTGAATTGTGGCAGTGTCATGAGCTCCAAGCCCGTAATTTGTCAAAATTATATTGCTAAAGCAGACGTGTGTCTGAAACCTCAACCCGAAATGGCCTGAAGGAGTCCGGATCCTGGGCCTTCACCTGTCAGTTTTCCTGATGTGGCCCAAGAAACGGAGCGAGAGTTCTGTGTTTTCCAACTTCTGACTGGATTTCTTTCTTCATTTGATAGTTTGTTTGCTTTTGAGCTCAGGAAGTTGGTAAATGGTCGAATTGAACAAAAGCTAATTTTTGTTGCAATGGGTGTTTCTTTCTGACTGGTACAAGATTCACGGTTTTGAGTGAAATCCTTGGCAGTCCTCAAGAGACTTCTGTCGTCAAGAAATTTGACCAGATACAAGCATATCACTTCGTTTGCAGCTGCTGCTCCGACATGTGAACCACAATGGCAACAATGGTCGTGGAAACCCAGGGCCATTCTTGATGTCTGCGCCAAGGTGGATTCTGTGAGCGCGGAACCACTGTAATGGCATTCAGATCGATAGTGTACGTGCGAAACCTCTCTCTCTCTCTCCAGTCATGTTCACTGATGATCACTAGGCCAAAGGGAAATCCAAACTGTGCCAATTGACAAGTTCAAAATGCCTGTGCACGCAGCTCCTTCCCGCAGAGATGCTTCTCTGTTGACGTGAGTCTGGAGGATCCACCAGATCTACATGCGGTCTCCCGTGCAGCTCGTGTTTGGTGCGAATGCTCATCGCTGACATTGAAATTTGAGACGGTTTTCAGTTGAGCTTGCTTGTGAAGGAGAACCGCCCGCTGGCTGCGTCATGCTCGGTCGTTTCGAATCCAGGGCGACGATACACTTCTGACACGCTGAAGCGTGTGAGAACATCCTACTCGCACCACGCCAGATGAAAAATTTTCATGACAGTCAAGATGCTTTGCATCGAGATTGGAATGAAAATTTTGAGTCTGAAGTGGTGTGAGTGATGTTCTCACACACTTCAAAGTGTCAGAGGTGACTTCTACCACAAAGCTGGATCAAAACAAACAATTCCAGGAACATGATAACTAATAGAGTGGAAGAGTGTGAGTTCCGCACACTGTATGATCAATAGAAAATCACCGTTGCGATACGGCGCGTGGTAGAAGAACTCATCAGCGTCACACAATCAGCGACAAGTGTGACGAGAATGAAACTGCGCTGACACACGACTTCCTCTGAAAACAAGTTTCGCACCTTCTTCTCCCACTATGGAACAGATTCTGACTTTCAAACCTGGAGCCAAGTGACACAAAACTCAAATCCTCCCAACACACCCTCGCTGCACGCAAATACCTTGAGCCATCAAGTCTTTACCGTCTGAATTTGTTTCCTTGTCAAAAATTCCAACATTGTAATTCATCAAATTACATTATGGAAGCCGACACCCTTCAACAGCTTTTAGAAAAGTGAATGCGTTGTAATGGAATTCTATTGATTACCGAGAGAAGTCATCTTTCCTTCGGCAGTCTCACCACAATAAAGCTTACTACAGACGCTGAGCCGACGGCGACATGTGTAGAAATTGCATGCTGTCTGTAATTTCTTCATTTTCCCCAGAAGTGGTGCAGACTCCGTCTTTTCACGGAGAGACGCTCGACGCGGGGACCAGCTTCACGTGCATCAACTGCGAATCTTTCAATCCCTTTTCATAGAAGTAAATGTTCTGTGTACTTTATTTACATATCGTTTTTCTGTACAGGTAATATAAATAATAAACACACACGACATGACAAAAAACTCGCACTGAGAGGAGTGGTCACCGTGTAGCACCATGATACTGTGTTGCTCGAGGACTGGTCGCGTCGACGAGGCGGCTGCTTCACATCTGTACAAACAAACGATTCTCGCGCTCAACTTGAGAAAAGAAACAAGAGAAAGGTGCATTTTGTGCTTGGAGCCGATCAGATCGCAACCATCTTTGAGAAGGACTGAAATGGATGTGAAGCACGAGTCACGGCGAAGGCGCCACTCTAACATTTCCGTGTTTGTTGTGATTTCCGTGAATTTCTTTCACTGCAGTGTGACCTGGTCTAACGAAAGGGTCTAAACTTCAAAATGTTCTCAGCTCAAACGAAGACAAGGGGATCCGTGTTGCAATTGCGCCTCAAAGGCGAACACACACGCACACACGCACACACACGTGAATTCCAGCGATGCAGTGGGTGCGTGTCTTGTCAAATGTGGGATTCATGTGCACATCAGTTCAACCACATTTGTGCCTCCACCACTCAACACAGTTTCATCAATGGCCGTGTCTCTCCACTGAAATTTCCTCCAACGCCTGAGGTCAGTCTGGTCATCATAGTATCAAGGTTCCGTTGCTCTTAAGCGAAGGAGAATCTTTGCTGCCCACCACGTAGGTGGAGTCCAGACCAGGTCGGCCCGTGTGGTCAGGGTCTCTGGGGAGCAGGGGCTCCCTCACTCCCGGAGATTCACAGGTGGGCGACGGAGATACCCCGACGCGACAGAAGGGCTGGTGCTGGGGGCTGGGGCTCGGTGAGTTTGAGTGGGACCCTCCTTGACTGTTATTGTTGTTGTTGCAGTTTCCTGGCAAACCGATGTGGCCGCCACTTCCGCCTCGAGTCCTGCTCAGCGATTGGCTGCTGCCATGGGAGTCACTGGAGTGTTGCCTCGGCAACCAGATGGGGTCGGTGATCGAGGGTTTGTGAGCTGGGGACACACCAGAGACACTGTGCTGCTGCTTTGCTGGTGAGCTGTGATGAAACGTGCTGTACTTGAGCACTGGCCTGTTGTCCAGAGGCTGGGAGGGGATGCGGTTTTGGTACTTGATCTCCTTGTCGGGACGCGGGTTTGTGAACGACTTGAGGTTGCCCAGGCCGCCGCCGCCACCACCGCCGCTGTTGTGTGAGCGCGGCCACGTGGGACCCATGTCGGTGGAGCCTTGTCTTCCCGTCCCGTCTGGTCGATAATCTGAAACACACGTGATCCGAATATGACGAGAACTTTGACAGTGACGCAAACAACAACGACTTGAACAACAATTGAGGGACACTTTCCGATATCCATGTTCTGCTGGCACAAAGCCATTCTGGTCGTGTTCGTCACGTGCCCTTGTGTGCGCTTTTCTTGTTCACACAATCTCATAACTTGCGGGCAATTTGTCCCCAAAACGACACTTAAATCTGTGCACGCAGAGGACGCACTTTTGTTGTTGTCGACGAGCTGGGTCTCAGCGTGCGCGGCGGGGTTGTGCGGCGGGTGCGCGGCGGCGTTCTCGCCCTCCTCGCTGGGGCCGCGCCCGCTGTCCGTGTAGGAGCCCGACTCCGAGTCGCGGTCCTGAGGCATCAGCTGCAGCATCTCGTGCATCTGTCACCGCGAGAAGCGACACACGTCAGACGATTGATGCCGCACAACATACCAAGAGCGCGACCAAGCACCGAGGCGACTGGGGAAATATGGTTTTGAAGACACCCGAAAGACTTGTCTTTTCCCACGTGAACGTGTCGAATGGGATGGGGGCAGACTTTGGAACTAAGAGCTCTATAAGAGACCGGCAAGAAATGGGTGTCAAGGGGTCAGAACGATACCTTTTCTGTTTTCAAATTGTGGGAAAAAAAAGCGTGAAACTTTTCGGTTCTGGGTGTTTATCAAAAACTGGCTCTGCTCTGCAAGTGTTCGTGGGTTGAAGTGGTGTTCTTTTTTGTGTTGTTGAACCTTATTCTCACACACGAAAGAGCAATTTTTGTGTTCCCCTTCACCAAAAGCGATGCGTGGGAAGTCTTTGGTGCTGAAAACATTACAACAATCTGTGAAGTTCTTGCGTGGTTTCTCAGCTGTTGTGCAGAAGTTGGAGAGCTTCAGCGCAACAGCTTCGTGTCCGTGATCCGCGCTGTCTTCCCCTGAGCCCAGTCCCCTGCAGCCCCCCAGCCCCTCTCTCCCAGCCAGACCCAGTTTCCCCCTCATCGTTTCGCCGAGGCTCGCGCTGATCACGGACCCTCAGAGACGCACACGAAGCTGTTGGTTTCGCTGGTGCAACTGACGTCACATCTGCTCACCATAGCAACAACCCATGTGTTGAACAATAAATTTCAGTGGAAAAAGTACGTGAAAATGCTCATGCAAACGGTTCACACACCTACAGTAAGTACTCACATCAATGAGAAATAGTCAACAACCATATACGAGTTTTATTTGTACCAACACCGTCGTAAGGTCAGAATTCAGTGTTACATTTGCTCAAAGGTGCTTCAAATGTGAAGAGAACTGCAAGAAATTCAAGAAATACTTTATTCTTGTTGTCATCAGGGGAGGGTGAGTGTCGCAAGATCTAGAACACAGAAACAATGCCATTATATTTTGCTGTCGAAATTTGTCTGGAACTGTCAGGTAAATGCTCTAACTTTTCCCAGGTATACAATTGTTGTCTCCTAACTACATGCGACTATCGTGACTGTACAAGGGTGCTGTGCGGAAAGGAGACGACAACCTTGGAGGAGACTACTTGTGTGCATGGAGTGTCAGGGTGTGCCTCGGGGACGACAGTGGAAAGAAAGGTAGGAACACGAGCGGAAACAGGACAGTGAAGTTAATCTGGGTTGCTTCAGATTCAAACTGTTGTGCCTGCTGTTGACGTGAAAGTGCTGAACAATTCTGTCGGGGAACGTTGCAAGTGAAAAATATTTAACAGTGGACCGAAAACCAACAGACAAGTGCAGACACTTTGTACACATTTCCATCTGCATTCTCATTCCACAAGAAGAGGTGCCTTTGCTGAGTCAAACTTGGATTTTCATCATGTACAGTGGGCTTTCAGGCTGTGCAATATTCATTCAATGCAAGCAAGGGCCACAATGCCAGATGAATGCAACACAAGACTGGAATCGGAGTTCAGTCAGCAACCATCGTGTCAACTCCAAACAAAAACGAACAGCAACGCAAGTCAGTCAAGATGCACAACAATTTCACAGCTTCACCAGTGACACAAATGCATGTCGTGTCAACAGGCATGGCAGATTCTGTGGGGCACTGGACATTTTGAGAGAGATACAGATGGAGAAATAGAGTGAGAGGGAGAAACTTCGAAAGGAAGAAAAAGGCTGTGAGAATCGGGAAAAGAGAACACTGACCTGATTCTTTGGTTTGGGGGTTTGAGCACGGCAGACAACAAGCACTTGATAGGCAGAGGTTACCAACTCCTGCCGGAGAGAAGAGATAGATTGTCAATATCCTCCCCCACTCAGGCCTTATCCAGCGAATTATGACTCAAGAACCTCGAGTTTGGGATCTACAAATCCTTCTCGTGCAAATTTCCAGGTGACTCTCCTGTTTGGTTTGTTTGATCAAGATCTTGTCTGCACCGACGTGCGCCTCCCACCCAGATCGTTTCCGCCTTTCGTTTGTGCATCAAGTTGGTTTGCACACAGCTGAGCGGGACGTTGCTCTGCGCTGTTGTGTTCTTCTCCCAAGGAGCACTTCCACACACCGCCTTGCACCTCTCTGAACATTGAACTTGTTTTTCAAGGTGGATTTTGCAAACATGGAGATCAAATTATTCGCCGAAGAGCCGGTGTAACCTCTGGGTTCCACTCAACACAAACGAACCGGCGCTGGTCGCATCCGCATCGCATATTCCAGCGACATCCATCCGCGCGCCTCTGACATCCGAGCGAAATCGCCTTTTCCCATTTGATTGTTTTGCCATTTCGTCTGGAGAGCCATCAAGAGGCCCATGTCAGATTCCATGCAGCTCAGCTTCGAACCCGACTCCCCCCTGAAGCCAGTGCAGCAACGAAAAGAGAAAATTGCTTTTTTCCTGCGCGACAAGGAAAACAAAGCAGAGGAACGTAAATCAACGTCCGTCAGAGTCGGTCCTTCCTTTGCTCTGAGGAGACACAACCGTTTCAAAATTATGTTTGTCTGGCACACTAGTGTCAAACGGACAAAGGAATTATCAGACTTCAATCTTCCCCAAGAATAATTTTCATTGGGAAGGCTATTTCCCTACTGAATTTGGTGCTGCGCGTTGACGAGGTTGCTTGTGCCCGTACACCCGTGTGTATGTGTGTGAGTTTCCTTGCTGTGAACCGAACTCAGCCAGACGAGACTGCTGCTGACTTTTGTGCATCTGACCAGACTCCTCAACATTGTCGCGAACCAGACAGCTTGTCCCATTCACCAAGACAACTGTGCAAAGCTTTCTGCGATCAAAAGAACTGGTCCTGACGTTCCATCGTGTTGAACGTCTCCGTTCGTCACCGAAACTTCTCCGCTTTGCACAGACCGACGCCTTTCCGTTCTCCGGACCCTGTCCACTTGTGAAGATGTTATGAAGGTGAAGAAAGTACACCACGATGCAGCCCAGATGTTTCAGCGACGCATGACATGTTAGTGTGGGAGGTTACATGGAACCTTCACTTGGAAGAAACCAAAACTAATCAGTTGTTGTTGGAACAAAAACTTTGAACCGTTAGTCTGGAATCATAGGTTGTACTTTGGCAAAACAACAACCTTCTTACAATATGTACAGTCGCACCAAACTCTTATCTGCGAAGAAAGTTCAGGTGTTTGGCCCTTGATACAAGCAAACTGCACGCCCGGACTTTCAACAAAATTCAGTTTTGACATGACGAATCAGGAACCTCACGGTGCGACAGACGAGTTCGCATGTAGCATGTGGGAACAACCTGAACTTCTGTCTACGAACCAGAAAACTGGAAAAACTCAAAAATCTGAAAATTAAAATTGAGACACCACAAGAATCACTGACAACACATTACCTCGAGTTCCTGCTGGGTGAGAGGAGGGTAGCCGTGCCGGTTGTTGGTCGCGCCACGGAAGTGAGCGGGGTCCGGGGAGTTCGGGTGCATCGACTCCTTGGCCGGACTGGACAGCAGCGGACTCTTACTGTCCGGAGAGAAGCCCACACCACCATTGCTGTGCAAGTGTTTGGTCGAAGCCTCCTTCAGCTTAGGCACTGCGTTCGGCCGTTGCTGAAAGGGAGAGCGCATGCGATGCAAAGAAACTGTTTGTGCAAGTGGGAATTATTGGGAGTCATGCTTTGTTGTTTTCAGGTGTGTCTGTGTACCTGAATTCCAGACTCACTTCGACATGTGCAATTTTCTCTTTTCAAAACACAATAGGAAATTGGTCCACAGCAACTGCAGAACGATTTCGGAACGACGACCAAACAAACATCACTGTTTGATGCAGAACGCAGCACAAAATGATCTGCCTTGATGACTCCACCATGTGTCATTCTGACCCAATTTCATGGCGCAAATGTGACAAGAACTCGTCTGGGAGCGAATCTGGAGACACCCAACGCCCATTAGCTTATCCCTCACTCCGCCTGTGCATGTCCCTGCATACCCAGAGCGGGATCGTTTATCCGCTCGTCAATGTGTTTGTCATTGTTTGGCGCATATGGCGAGTGGCCGTGTTTACGGCTGTGCGGTCCCCCGCTGCTCGTGCTGGCCGCGGTCCCGTCTGTGATTGAGCCCCGCCTGACAGCTGATTGCCATATTTCACAATCCGCTGCGGCGGTTCTCGGCCTCGGCTGCAGAGGCAGAACTGCCGCACAGAACCCGCTCTGCTGCCCAGAGAGGCTTGTGACTGTGTAATTACACTTCTGATGGGTGATGCAAAAATTAAACGACTTCGCAGTCGTTGTCTGCTCTCTGATGGTGCGACCAAAGTCGTTTGGAGTTCAAGTGCGTTTTGAAATCGCACAGCCTGTGTTCCCACCAGCATTTTCAACTTCCCGATGATTTTTCGTCTCTTGAAGAGACGTCTGCGGGAAGACCGCGGCTCGCTCCGTCAGGGGGGGGGGGGTTCTCTCTCCACCACAGTCTGTCGGGCGCGACGCTCTGCTGTGTCGACACCTGTTCAGGTCCCACACATGTTCGGCACAACAGGAAAAAGGTTCGAAACACACACACTGTCGCACTTTTCTCCCTAAAGCTGAAATTTTTGTTGGCGCCTGCTCCCAAGACCTCATTAACCACATTTCAAACGCGCCATTCAACACTCCTGAACACGCGGATTCCGAGACGTGAGACCCGACAAAGGGAAGCGCGCAAACTGGTTGTGGAAAAACAAGTGGTGTGCATCACAATACACAGGAACCAGCCCCACCCGGATTAGCGCCTTGTGTTGGGTTCTGCCGGCGACGCCGAAGCCTCGCAAAGCGGCTTTTCACACCAATTTCCTGCCAATTTGTTGATCAGTATTTAGTTAGTCTCTTGAACAGGCGGCAAACCGTGAAGAAGGCTGTTCCGTGTGTATCGAGCTCGAAGCTTTGCCCAAACACAAACGTGCCACGTTAATGTTGTCTATCTGAGCATCTCTCCTACCAAAGGTTAATTTCAAAACCGTGTAGTTTGTTGCACCTGGGAAGATGTTTTCAAATGTGACGCCTTTTACCCCATTTGAAACTTGGATCGAAATTGTTGGATTGTGGAAAATTTATTCCGACGTCAATTCTTCATGATATCTCTGTCATAACGACAAATGGAGTAATTTATCACGTGGTACGTTTCAGTGAAAGACGTCCCCGCATTCAGGTTAAGTGAGTGACTCAAATCTGATTTGCTCTGACTTCACATGCAGCTCTATTGGGTTTCGCTGGAAGAAAGTCCCGCGGAATTCCAGCAAGCCTCACATCGCACAATTTCAAGTTTTTTTCTCGCCAGGTGCTTGCGCCCAGATCAACAATTCATGCGGGAGTTTGCTTTCATGAACTTTCATGCCGTTCCTTCTGTGCGCCTCTGTGCAGTTGGAATGGGAAGTGACTCACCTTTCCGTCGTGCACGTCGTGTATCTGCGGAGGCGGCGGCGGCCACAGCCCCTCCCTCTCCTCCTTCAGGTCGTCCTTGTCGACGTGGAACTTGACGTTCTTGCGCGGCTTCTCGACGGGCCCGTTGGGCGCCGCCTCGACGGCGTAGTTGGGCACGGGCTTCCACTCGCCGTTGGCGTCCTTGCGGGCGGCGTCGCGCTTCTTGGCCTCGCGCCGGCAGTTGTACTTGTTGCCTTGCGTGGCCTGTCGCTGCCTGCAGCGCACGATGATGATGACGACGATGAGGATGACGACGAGCAGGACGATGACGACGGTGCCCACGATGAGGTGGTGGTTCTCGATGTTGAGGAAGCTGAAGCCCGACGCCTTGTGGAAGTGGATGACGGCGAGGGACCTGTTGACGATGACGTGCAGCTCTCCGGACACGGTGTGTGTCGGCGTGCCCTGGTCCTGCACCATCACCGCTAGCGTGAAGTGGTAGTAGTCGAAGCTGCCTAGATTCTTGTTGACCAGCAACTGACCGGTGGTTTTGTTGAGCACGAAGTAGTGCTCCTCATTGCCTCGGGGGCACGAATAGGACAGTTTCGCGTTGTCGCCTTCGTCGGGGTCGAAAGCGTCGATGCGGGTGACCTCCTTCCCAATGGGCAGGTCGTTGGCGATGTGCACCATGTTGTTGAGCTCACTGGGGAACTTCAGCTCCGGGTCGTTATCATTTTCATCCAGAACGAATATGGACGTGTTGATGGTGCTCCGCATCTGCGGGTAGCCCTCGTTGGTGGCCACCACCACCAGTTCGTACATCTCCTGCACCTCCCGATCCAGAATCTTCACAGTCGTAATCTCGCCTGTGTCCGGATCGATTCTGAACGCGTCCAGCCCTCCGTAAAACGGGTCAATAGAATACTTGATCACGTCATAAGGATGCGCGTCCTTGTCGGTGGCGGACACGACCCCGACGAACGAGTGCGCGGCTCGGTTCTCCTCGATCTCGAAGCTGTAGGAGTTGCGCACGAACTCGGGCGGCTCGTCGTTCTGGTCCTGGACGGTGACCCGCAGCACAGCGGTGCCGGTGCGCGCCGGGTCGCCGCGGTCGATCGCGATCACCGGGAACTCGTAGATGGGCTCCTTCTCGTAGTCGAAGGAGCCGTGCGCGCGGATGACGCCGGTGCTCGGGTGGATGGCGACCATGCCCTGGTCGGCGCCCTCCGGGATGGCGTAGCTCAGGATCCGGTTCCGCCCCGCGTCCGCGTCCGTCGCGTTCACCTGCAACGGCACCGGAAGGTCAGCGCCCGAACCAGACAGTTGAGGGTCGAGGGTCGAGGGCGTCGGACAGGAGGGTCCATTGATCAGTTGACCAGAGTATATCTGGTCGTTTGCTTCAAAACAGACTGCTCGATGATCCTCATCCCTCTCTCTCTCTCTCTCTCTCTCTCTCTCTCTCTCTCTCTGTATCAGAATGCAACTTCGACAGGACAAACATACACGTGGGAGCTTCCTCACCGTGCCAGTGTTGTGCTCAGTTGGTGAGAATCCTGAGTGCTGGTAGATCCAGCGGATAAAGACGTGTGGGACGCGTTGAATGCGACTCGAGTACAGAGGTTGAGGCACAATGAGCTTTTCTCTGGCATGTAAAGCCTCATGCATTCATCACCTGCCTCGGTACACAGAGGCATCCACACTGCGCAAAGCGCACAAAGGTCAGGCGCTCGTGGAAAATTGTAAAATACTTTTTCATGCAAATTTACAGTAGCCAGATAATCCTTTAGCAGACTGCTACACAAACGTAATAATAGCAGCAGTTTGCGTTGAAAGATGAGCAAGACAGGCAGACAATGTGGAGAACCAAATATATTTGCACTGGAGATCTGAACTTCTCTTGATCCGTATTTAGAAGGACACGAAACGTTGAGAGCGGCAAAAAAAGCGCCCTGTAATACGGGATGTCAATATTGACCAACCTGAACAATGAAGGCACCAATGGCGTTGCCCTCCCTCATCTTAACGCTGTACACTTGCTGCGAGAAGGTCGGCGCGTTGTCGTTGGCGTCTTGCACGGACACGACGATGCGCTCGACGGTGTTCTGCGGAGGCTGCCCGTTGTCCTTGCACTCGAGGTTGAGCCTGTAGACGTCCTGCCGCTCCCTGTCGAACAGCGCTGCCGTCACGATCTTGAACTCGGTCTGGTACAACTGCTGCAGCTCGAACTGCCCACTCTTCATCTGGCACTGGATGTCGCCGCTGGGCCCCGCGTCGTTGTCCACCACAGACACGTGGGCCACGAATGTCCCAATGGGCGCATCCTCTGACACCTCCACGAGGCCGGATGCGGTCAAGGCATTCACAGTGATGGTTGGGGTGTGATCGTTCACGTCTTCCACCCTCAGAATCACTTTGGCGTATGCAGGCAGCGAATTGGGTCCCTGGTCTCGAGCCGTCACGGTGAGGGAATAGGTCTGCGTCTTCTCGAAGTCCAGGGCAGATTTGAGGTAAAGCTCTCCGGTGTGCGCGTCCACCCCGAACATGTCTCCGTACATGTTCAGCGTGTTCTCGGCCAGTCGGTAGAAGATCTGGCCATTGGCTCCCGAGTCGGGGTCACTCGCGTGGAGCTTGAGTATTGTCTTCCCAGGCGGAAAGTTTTCAGGAACGTTCACCTCGTACGTGTAGTTGTCGAACATGGGATTGTTGTCATTGGCGTCGATCACAGATACGGAGAGGCGCATGACTCCCGATTTGGGCGGCACGCCCCCGTCCATCGCTACCACCTCCATCTGATACGAGTCGGCCGCTTCTCGGTCCAGCTTCTCCTTGACCACCAGATGAATGTCCATGCCCCCGAATGAGCTGTTGGTGACCTGCAGGCCAAAGGCGTCAGACCCAGACACCAGATGGTACCTCTGAACGCTGTATGTCCCGCTGTCGTCGTCCTCGGCCCTGGGGAGAGCGAACTTGGATCCAGGGGCCGTGGTCTCCGATATCGACAGACTCATGTCACTCTGGGGGAAAATGGGTCTGTTGTCGTTCTTATCTATGACGTTAATGGTGATCTTGATGATCTGAAAGTATTGTCCGGGCTGGACCATGATGTTGAGAGGGATCGGGCAAGTGGGCTCGTGCGGACAGATGGCATCGCGGTCGATGACCTTGGCAGTTCTCAGGATACCTGACTTGGTTTCAATGTGGAAGAAATCACGAAAGCCTCGCTTGGTGCCGCGCCGCTCGTTGAGGATGAACTCGAGTTTGGCCAGGTCCTCCGGGTCGTACTTCATCTCGAGCTCCGCGTCCAGCAGGATGTTGGCCACGAACGTGTTCTCCGCTTCTTCCTCTTGCAGCGAATAGATGATGTCGTTTTGGCAAGAAGCGCGCGGCGCCCACGACGAGCAGCACAGCAGTATCGTCAGCAGCAGTTTTCCATGGATGGTGAGGAACTGAGGCAACGAAGGCGCAGGAAACCCACGTAAATGGGCTCTTTCAGAAGTCACGCCTTTCATGATGACAGCGGTGCAGGGTTTTCAGTCGGTGGAAACGGAAGGGGACGAGAAATCCCAGTTTCTATGCTGCTATTGGAAAGCCAGCGGCGGCAGAAATATCCACGGTGACGGGTGTATCTCGAAATTTCATCAAAGCGAAAAAGTAATGCGGCTTCGACGGCGAGTCCGAATGGAGATAAATTCACCCCATTCCCAGCGCAGATCACTCGACAACTCCCCACAACGCAAACTCGAGATGACAAATGTGATTATAAGCCCCTGGTCCTCACGCTGCTGATACAGCCCGGGCTCCACTCCGCGGGCGAGGTCTGAGCGCAGGTTGCTCTGCTTGGTGTCCTTGATATGACAACCCGCGCGCACGTAAACAGGCAGGGGAGGTGGGAGCAGGGAGAAGAGCCTGCTAAATAGGTCTGTGTCCCGTCTTAAGCAGACATCTTAATCCACTTGTTGTTTCTGGGCCCCTGGGGAGGGGCGTCCGCTTCACGCTGGCTCAATCACTTTCATCACGGCGCTGCCGTCGCCGCCGCGTCCGCATTCAGCCGCTCGCTCAGGCTCTGCAACGATGCAAAGAAGAAACATTGATAGGAACATGAACATATGAAATTGCAAGGTAATTGCTTCTCAAGCATCAAGGTGCGTGAAAAAACGAGCTGAGAAACTGCACGTCATGTTGTTGTGCGACACATTTGGGGCCTTTGGTGCAACGTTTGTGATTCCATCAGACCTCGCATGTCAGTCAAGGTGCGAATCTCACAGAAACCCAACGCTCGAGGTGTCGATACAAGTGAATCTGTTCAGGCTCTCACAAAAACACGTTTTTGTCTCGTGAAACTGAGGAGCAAAACATGTCGCACAGCAACAGGATTCCTTTCCAAGCGCGCCCTGAAAGAAACAGTTCATTATGAACGCTGAAGAAAAAAAATCCCAACCCGTGTGCGTTGTTGGCAGCAAATCTGCAGCAACTCAATTAGAGGCTCCATACATCGCAACAATTTGGAGCGGACCGGGTTTCTCTAACAAACAAGCAAATGAAATTAACGGGGGTGGGTCTCGCAAACAGAGCCACTGAATAAGATATGTGGCTACTTCATTCCTGCGTCTGATCTAACTTCCTGTAATGGCAACCTAATAAGGCATTATTTCTTATTCACTGTGCGCTGTGGACGCGGCTCGGGCGCTGCTCCCGGGGGGAGCGATCCGCGGCGCCCGCTCCACACGCCGCAGTCCGGGGCCAGACCGCGGTCCGTCGCCGTCCCCGTGCTTGTGCCTTGGATGACTTGGAGACGCTGTTCACAAGGAAGGAATGTTTGCACTTGTGTGACAGCGCACTGAAAATCTAAATTTGTGCAACGGGCTCTGCCTATTGCCGCAAAGCAGTGCGAGCGAAAACAACTGCTTCTCTTCCCGACAGGGTTCTCACACTGCACACGAAGCTTTGGTCGACTTCTTCGAGTGAGTCTCCACGAGGGCTGCACTAACCTCCCTTTTTAATCAAAACATGTTCACGTCGCATTTTGCCAGTGCCACGCAAAATGTTATAAAATGTTATAATAGTCAGGAGATCCCCGTTGTTAGACGTGCATGTACCAGATACAATAATCTGGAGAACCACGAGCGTACCTGTTGGTTTCCATTGTGTGCCCCGAACACAAGACGGGTGTCGTGCCACAGCGCATTCTGCCCCATCTATCGTCTGTATCCAATTCCCAATCACAGCAAACCTCTGTCACTGCGTTCCTGAAGGAATTTCATTTCCCTCTCCCCTGCTGAATGTTTGTTGTCAAACACAATGAGAAAACCTACCCCTCTTCCAACTGTGGTTCAAAGAGACCTTTGTACGCAGAACATGCAATGAACCGAAATTGCACGTGAACCTCCCCTGGCGCTGCGAGCCTGGGCATCCTCACTGAAGACACGATACGTCCACTCTGCGGTGACTGAAGTTTGAACGTCAAGTGGAGACTTGAGCTTCGTGGCTGTGGTTTTACCCCCGACATGATTGAGTGGGGTATTTCACGCTCCGTATTGGGAGCCGTTCTCCTTTGGAAACATTGCTGTGTGTTTTCCCCGCGTTCCATATTTCCAAAAGTTGTTGCGCCCTGTGGTTGTTTACCCCTTCAACAACAGCATCACGAATCGTACAACTCCTGAGCGTTTTAGATTGATATCTCTTGGCAAAAGCAAAGCGCAGTCACACCCAAAGTAGGTAATTCCGCGCGTGGGAGGTGCGTCTGGGCACCACATGTATCTGGGTCCAGGTGTTCTCTCGTTTCTTTGTTGCGGAACATCACGAACACGAACAGTTTCAATCACATGACAGTTTGTCTGCCTGTTGCTCCGCGATTTCGTGGAAATTTCTGGAGTGGGAAGTAACCCCAGATATGGGGGTGGAGGACCCTCTTTCCAAACTGAAGAACAAGAGGCATGAGCCACGTTCGCCATCCTTCTTGAATTTGAAAATGGAAAGAAGATCATGGAAGTCACACTGCTCGGGTGGCAATCTACAACAACAGCACGGCTCCGGACACATCGGAACCGAAGGGTCTTCACAAAAGAGCATCTGTACCCCTCGCCCCGCTTCGTATGAAAACCATACACAGCCTGTAAAGCAGCACACAGCCTGTCTGCCTGGTGCTCCAAACTGTGAAGAGCAGCGACTTGAGGCAGAGACACAGACACCCCAAAAGGCACTTTGAAAACAGCAAGCTGAGACGTGAGTGTATTCCAGAGCATGCCCGGATACTTCACATACTGAAGGCTTTCGTGGTGCAGTGCTCTTCTCCAATAAGTTTGTCCTGTCTCCTGTTGCTGGGCTGTTTGTTGACTTGCCGGGCATCTTGCTCTCGGGGAACGGCGCGACTGCCCTCACGAGGACGTTTGCGATCAGAGAGAATCCAGGGTCCAGGCTCAAGACATGGCATCTTTTTGTTGTCAGGAATCCTTGTTTCTACAGGAACCAAACCTGAGCGATTCTCCGCCACAAAGAGAGGCATTTGCAGAAAATGTGGTTTCTCACAATTCTTATGATTCATTGTCGTGACACGGGCGCAGTCAGTCACGGGACGAGATGTTTGTTGGATCCGTCACCGACCTCAGACAGCACCCGACCAGTAATTTATCGCTGAAGAACAAGCAAATGCTTTGTTCTCGAAAAGCTAAAGAAATCTTGCATGCGCATTCCTCAGTGTAATTTCATGTGATATGCATTGCGAATTTGTCATTGCTTTTCATTTACAATGTCAAACATTGAATATTTCAGGCTCTTTCTTCACAATGATTCAGAGAATTAATTTTGACTGCGTTTGCGCCTGTCTGCTCCTTTTGTGGGTTTCACTTCTGATCACTTGCGACGTACATGTACTTGTATTCACTATTTTAGGCCTCAGTGCAAAGATACTGTTTTCAAACCCATTTTTTTCCTTTGCAAAAACGCTGAGGCCCTGTGACCACACATGCCAGTGTTGGAACATCGATTTTGTCTGCGGAAAAAGACATGAGCCAGAGCTCCCTGTGGCCTCGCAGGAGCGTCGGAGGTTCCCAAATTGATCAGTAAATACTGTTTGTCTTAGTGAATTGTCTGCAACTTGAGGGACCAGACCCCACCAGGTCAGCACCCGGAGCGGCAGACGAAGATGAAGAGGGTCTGTTTCCAGCAGCTGTGGCAAAGGTCCAGTGTCCGGGATGCAGGGTCATCTTCTTCATCCAGCAAGATGGCTCTGTTCAGCACAGGTTGCACAAAACTACAGCATTTTTGTGAAACTACAGACTTGACACCCAACTGTGTTGGAACCCGGACTCGCGTTGACGACCACGACCACCAAGTGCACTCCCCCAGCCGCCGAGCTCCTCCTTCGTAAATCCCACCGGTGTCGACTCCTGCCCCTGCGGCTGCAATTTCCACCTTCTCGCGGCACTCTCAAACCGCCCTCGCGTCCGACGGAAGCAGAACCGCCGGACTGAGCGGCCAGGAGCCGAGCGCCCCTCCGGGAGATGAAAGACGCCGAGTTGGAGCTTTGCCGACGTGGCTCTTTGAAGACCTCGGGAGCCCAACAGGTGGAAGAGTGACACACCAGTTGCGACCAACAAGCCAAAATTAACTTTCATGGGTCAAATGACAAGCAAACATCTCTTGTGCAGCTCACACACGCCAGCGATAAGCAACGAGAGGTGCGATAGAATCTTGTTCGTTGATAACACAGGACGAGCAATTCAATGGCATGGTGAGCGCACGTTTGTTCTCTTGAACCAGAACCTGCTGTCCGAACCACATCCCGAAGCCGCAAGAGAACTGGAAAACTTCCTGTCGGCTGAAGCTGTTTTCAGGCAGCTTCCGACGTGCGAGAATGAAGAGACGGTTGTTTGACTGATCATTGTGGAACTGATTGCCACTTGTCTGTAAAATCTGCAGAACCTGGACTGGGCACGAGGCGCCGCGCTGTGTCGCCGTCGTGTAGCAGCGAAACGCTGCGCGGACGGTCTCAGAGCGTCGCGCCTTGTTGAACCTCTGTGGAAATTGCCTTTCCATCCATTCCTGGCTTATATCTTACAACCAATAAGATTGGTGCTTAAGAAGCAGTCAATGGATAAAATGACATTCATCATCTTTGGCCTGTTCCTCGTCGAGTGGGGAGTTTGTGTGGAGGCATCCACGTGCTGCCTGCAATCCCTTCCGCGGTATATCCGCCTCACACGGTTGAAAATAAGTGCATTTGTCAGCTGCAATTAGGACCAGCACAACGTGCAGGTGATTTTGTGTCTTTGTGCTGGAGGGCTGGACTCTGCCTCGGTGTCCCTCATGTGGGGCATAGTGGGGCAAGCAGAAAATTTTCAAGGTGAACAAAAACACAAGGAGAACTTTGTAAATTAAAGAATGGATTTGCAACAAATTAATTTCCATCAGTCTCAATGACAAAGCAAGGTCGGTTTCAAAGGAGTTTTCATCTGAGTGAGGAGAACGCCTCCCTCCCTCAGAAACCAGGCTGAAAGGCAAAAAATCTCCCCGCACCACATGTCGGATCTTCCAGCAAGAGCGAACATGCCTTTTCCTTCAGAGATAAAGTACACAATATTGAAAGCTATTTATCTTCCACAAGCACTGAGCTTCCCTTTGAAAACAAAGACTCAATTATGAAAGCGTCTCGTCTTTCGGGCGGTTCTCACCCAGTTGACTCCGCATGTAAACACAGCGGGAGCTTTTCATGCCACATGGGGAACTTCAGAGTCACTTCCAAAACTGCCTGAGTTCTCCCAAAAGCAAATTACGACTCTTTTGCCTGTCCGTTTCGGCTTAGTGTTTCGACTTGCATCTCTATTTGGTTGCCCACACCACCGAGTTATGAAGCAGGTGTGTTGCATCAGAGCGAGAACCCAGAAGGACACAGGACACGGGAGGGATCCAGAGATCAGCCTTGTGAAGAACGCCGATCCTTCCGACTCGCACTGGGTGAACCTGAACATGAAAGACCTGTTGTTCATCATTCCTCAACCTCTTTTTGTCAACACACTTCGAGCCTAGATGTGTGTCGATAAATTTCGCGCAAGAAAAAGTTTAGGAGACAGACCCAGATCAACACAAAAGGCACCAGACCAGCACATTTTCATTGCACCAAAACACCGAGAGAAGTGCATGATTTAACGGGAAGGTTTCTCGTGCAGTCCGCAATTCGATGTCAATATTTCAACCTCATGCCAGGAAACAAAACAAGTTTTGAATGAAACAATTTTGAGCAATCTGCCTGTCAGTGTGGAACTCAGAGGCGGGTCATCAAAAATGTCAATCTGGGAAAGCATCACTTCGTGACAAGAGGCTTCCGGGCTGCATTGATGACTTCAAATGGTAAAATTCCGCTTGGCAGATACAAGCAAAGGCGGCCTTGACTCGCGTGCTTCGTGTTTCGCGTTCAGTGAACGTGTTTACTTTTCATTACAAATTTTCTGATCAATGTTTGGTTGGTGCTGTGTCAATTTCGCCTCGTGGCTCCGGGCGGCGCTGGATGCTGCGCGGCATCAGAGACGGAGGCGCAACAGCGGCTCCTCTGTGGGAGGCTCTTCTCCACGAGAGTCAGTCCGAGGGAGTCGGGTGAATCAACGTGGGTGCAGCTGTCGAGCGAACCTGCGATAGGATTCCAATCCTCGTCGATCCCTTTGACAACGCCTTGCTGTTGTTGGAGTTCGGTGCGGGCCCCTTCCGATCTGACAGGTTCAGATCCGCCTCTCAATGCGAGGCCATCGTCAATAAACGGACTCTGCCTGTGTCACGGACTGATTTTGAAACGCTTGACATCTTTGCAGTGTGTGACAAGACACATCAAAATTCTCGAACAGAATAAAAGATGCCGGTGCATCTCTGCAAGCAATTGCTGGAAACTTCCCAATTAATTTGTCAGGTTTGAATGAAATGAGGCCCGTTTTGCTTGCTACAGGTGAAAATACGCGTCTCTCCTGGTCTTGTTCTTGTCAGTCTTTGTGCACAATCAGGGGTACGCGCTCGCATGTGAGCACTCTGCGTGTTGAACAAATAGTTTCTTCTTCCAATTCTGCAAAGAATTCAGCACCAGAAAGTTCTTTCAAAACATAAAATGAACCACCTGGAAGGCAAAGGCTGCAAAAACAGATATGAGCGTAAACTGGCGGACCTCTCGGTGTAATCTGATCATCCCAAATGGTGATGCGTCAAGTCGCTTTTGTTGAAAATGAAAAAAAGTTTGCACTTCGAGCAACATCTGTTCCCCGCAAACACCGTTTTGATTCGGCACAACCTGAACCAAAGCAAATGTGGACAGAAAAAAGTCAGTGCAAACTTTTTCTTCATTCAGACGCAATTATGTCTGACAAGGTAAACTTGTCGCTGCGGATTTTACACCTCGACACCGGCTGCTCAACACTGTGACTAATACGGTCCGTGTCAACATGTCATGCACAGGAAAACAGCAGCGCGCGGCAGGGATCTCTTTATCTGCGAGTCAGCAAAGAGCAAAGGTGCGCCGCTGCTCGCACGGATCTTGATGTTGTACCATTCTGCACTTTTCGCTGTTTCACTTGGTTCAACACACAGAAAAAAAAAAAAAAACAACAAAACCTTAACACCTCTGTCAATATCTGCGACACAAAGAGGCTGCAGCATTTCTCATTGCAAGACAACAAGGGCCAAACGAGAGGTGGTGATGGTGACGTCCAGGCTCAAGGCGATGCGATTCCAGGCTGGTTTGAGAGCCACTGTCTAGAGAAGCACACCAAGTCCAATAAGTTCAGTGCAAACTCCGCGCACGCAAACACCGCCAAAGCGACAGAAACTCTTCCTTACCCAGTGCATCAGAGTAATCCACGTAATTCCAGCCTCCGCCTCACAAAGCGTCGCATGAAATATTCCAAGAAGAAAAGAATCTCGAGGAACGAAATTAAACAGCTTTCAGCAGAACACACATGCACTCGCGGTGCTGATGGGAAAGATACACAAATGCCTGAAAACCTCCACAAAGACGCAAAGTGTGGTGCAGCCCCGACGGAATACGAATGAGAAGGTGGACGATTGACAGTCCAACGAAGGCAAACTGCCAAGTAAGGGTGTCTTCAATGCTAAACCATGCTCACGCCGCATACGAAAACTCTTTGGAACTGGCATTCAACAAAATTGTTGCATTGTTGGTTGTCATGTGTCAATTGTTGTTGCACAGTGTGTGTTTAAGATTCCACATCGAGAAAGGGCATTCTTGATGTCGCTACAGTGAGATATGGGTATTGAACATAATTACATATGACATCGCAATGCACTGCGCTCTATGGATGGTCGGACATGAGCGAGAGATGCTCCGGCGCCGCGCGCAGCTTCCCGGGAGTCGCCTCTGGCGCAGCTTCTTCATTCCCCCAAATTGTACCACATGAATCAGTATGCAAACATTAAATTAATTTCCACCCGTCGACTTCTCTTTTGGACGTGGGTAAATAGTATCGTGGTGGTCTGTTGGCACGGTGATACAGTACAGCCTGACAATTTGCAAGTATCTCTCGTGTGAGTTACTCTTTTGAAAGCGCGAGGATACTTAGGTTACTTTTCTCTTCACATTAGAAATGCGCGGGGCATGTACTATCCACAGAAAGTGCCCTCTTATATTTCTCGGGAATTTTGAGGATAATTCAACAAAGGAGTCGTGACTTGAGTTTTTACTCACTCCAGGATGTTGTCACTTGCCCACGCAAAACCATAGCAGCAGCACCCAGCACAAGTTGATTCAGTCGGAGGTCGGCATGACTCCCAACCATGTGATGCCTCGGACTCAACCCAAAACGCATTCGGTTGAAACGTTGTTCAGTGGAGCGAATCCAGAGGCACCAGAGCCTCAAGGTTCCGTTACCGTGCGTTCAGCGACACCGTGCGTGATCGGTGAGGAGCACAGGACTTTGCGGCAGTTTCTTCGCAAACACATGTGTCGGAATGTTGCTTTGCAGAGCTGAGAACCCTCGGATTCCCTTTCCTTTTCAGGTGATTTGAGGCGGTTGCTCAATCGTTTCGGGTTGCTCAAATAATGGACGAAAGAAAGGAAAACACTGCAGAAACAAACTTTTTCAAACCTTGTGACAGGAAAAGCGTCCGCCAAAGATTCCCACACAAGATGTATCAACAAGACGGAGGAAAGAAATTTCTCCTCTTCACACGGGTCGCAGTTCATAATTCTCGGCTAATGGCTCATTTTACCCTGAAGCAACACAATACAAGTTTGATCCCATTGACTGACCTTTGTAGCTCTGAGAAATACATCTCCTTGCCAATAGAATCTTCATTTGCTCCAACACATTGCCAAGTGTGTACTTACACCCACTTATTTGGTATTTTCCAAACAGTATCTGTCAAGAGGTGTTTATTCCCCAAGATAAATATCACCGGGGCGATAACAACTTCAGGTTAGAACGGAACATTTTGGTCAAACCCACGATTGACAAACTGGTGTGCCTCTGGAACGTCGTCTTCTTGGCATCTCACGTGAACAAGAAGCGACCCCGGTTCACAGGCAGCTTCCAACACCTGCACCGAGTTCGGTCCGCACAGAGCGGCGAGGCTTCAGGGGGATGACACTCCTGTCGGGATTGAGAGTGATCGCCCGCGCTGATGAAACGGGTTGAGAACGGTTGAGCACAAAGCTCCACCAGCGCAGTTGAAGCGACCCGGTGGGGGCGTCGCTGATGACCCCAAACCCATCATTATACCGCATATTACCCTCAAAATATGTCCATATTTTCTTCATTCAGAGATGTTCTTCGTGCACCTGTACAACATTTCAATTGAAGGTGGGTTCGTGTCATTCGAATCAACCGCGATCTTGGAACAAACGCTCACAGCTGGTCTGCAGTGTCGCTGAGAACAGGTCCCACCGCGCGGAGCCAGCGCCGTCCACACCGGAGCTGCGCTCCAACCTGCACGACGCCAACGTTTGTACAGCGGTCTGGCTCAGAACTGAAGCAACACGCGTACATTTTGCTCATGCACATTCTCACCGACAACAGAGCGTGAGTGTTGAGAGTGCTGAGAAAGCGTACAAGAAGCTGACAGACGCAACAAAAGGAAGTGAATCAGCTGCCGCCTCCAATAATGACACGTCCGAGGCGCCATTATTCAGAGGACGCTGCAAACACGGTTATTAACCGGGATGAAAATGTCGCAGGAGAGTGGATCCTCGCCACCCGACCCTGTCCCCTGGCCTGTCCATATCCTCACAGTGCGCACGGAATACCTGCGGGCAGGTGAGGCGGTGAGCGCCCAGTGCCGAGTGAGGATTGCCTGCCTGCAGGGCGTGAACACTGCACGGGAATCTCCGTGCCGCGTACAACGAAGGACTTGGCCATGAAGCGCTTCACGTGCAACTTGGATCCCAAATGTGCAACGCTTCGGCACCTCTTTCGTGAGCTGCTTCGTGGGCTCGTGGGAGAGGTGTGTCAGAAAAACAATGTCCCTGAGACCGACACAAATGGCTGTAAAAACCACACAAAACACACAGCTCTCTGAGACAGATCTAGAGACAGATCTAGAGAGAGAGAGAGAGAGAGAGAGAGAGAGGATCATGGTGGTGATGACACCGCGGCGTTTCTCGGTCTGTGTGTCTGGTCGGGAGTCCACGGAGCGACATGCCCAACAACTAATCATCACCGCCACGTCTTGGCCTGTGGGATTAGCACTTTCAGAACGAAGGCTTTTTAGACACCTGTGTGTCATCTCGGGATCCTAGCGCCACCAAACACGCAGACAGATAACAACAGGCCTCAGGCCAGTTGACACTAATGCAGAGAAGGTCTGATCAGACACATGTTGTTGTTGTCGCCGCCCTAACTCGCGACAAGACACAACAGCGCGATGTTTGCTTCGATAATCTCCGGTGCAGAGGGACAGTTTGCTGCGTGATGGATGATCCCTCACACTTCCAGCAACACCCACATACACGCGCACACACACACACACACACACATACACACACATGCCCCTGCCCTTGTCCAGCGACGTCAACAATTGTCACCACTTTGTTGGTTTGCTGCCTTGCACGTGCTGACACTGGCTCTGGTATGGAGCATGAAAGAGGAAGAAAATGAACAATGAGCAAGTTCACTTGACCCAAAATGCAGAATCCACTGTGTACATCCAATTATAATCCGCACAAAAATGTCCACATAAATTACGCCGAATTACTGCAGCCCTCTGTGACAGTTCTCAATTAACTGGTGGGAAACACAAAGCATAACTCAGCAGACAACAATCAACAAGTTAATTAGCGCGGCCCTGCGGAGGGAAGCGAGTCCGTCCGGGGCGGCGCGACGTGTAATCGGGGACAATTGAACCCGTCCGCGCAGGGTCTGATTTACTCATCTCCAGGTTCTGCACTCAGCAGATGAAGGCGGCATTCCTTCCTTCTGCAGCTGCAGCTTGCAGGTGCCTCCTGGTCATTGTGATGAAGCATGTGCGTTTCACCTGTCGAGACGCACACACGCATGCAGTGTCGCCAGGGTTCAAAAGTGAGCGTCATCCTCATCATCTTGCTCCGGGTTGGCTTGAGTGGGAGCGAGGCGATCAGTCTCGTGCAGCAGACAAAGCTCGAGCTCCTCGCGCGAGGCTGGACCGCGACAGTCTCCTCCCCGCACGAGGAGCTGGACGTTGAGAGGCACGAGAGGCGCATGCATGTTTCATGCCGGAAGTTCAAACGGTCAATGAGATACAACCTTAATCAGCTTCTGTCAGCGCCGTTTACCTTATTAGACACCGAAATTTCTCTAATGGACTCAAAATTATGTCAGTCATTTTTATCATCACAGCAATTATGGCAGGTTCATCTTCGTGTCGCAACAAAAGGATCTCGGATCCGACGGAAGATGAAGCCTCGTTCGGAGTGTCATCAAGGAGTCAACATCCAGGCGGCCGACCACACGCGAAGCCACTTTGCATGCACGGACAGTGCGAGACACACCTTTTTAACGCAATTTTGTCCGAGCCTGGCAAATATCGCAGTGTCAGTCTGTTCCTTCCGCTGCAGGGAACGAAGCCCTACCGTGCGAGTGAAGACAAGAGCTTCACAGCAACTCTTCGTCTTTGTTCTTTCTTGTTTGCAACTTCCCCCAAGAATTGGAGTCGAGTAAATACAGTTCACATTGAAATGTATCAACAAGATAAATGAGTCAATGAATCCATCACGTTTCAGCGCCGTCTTCCTTCCCAGAACCTAAACACACACAAGCATGCAGTGATCAGCCGCTTAGGGAAGCCGTTTGTCAACCGCACTAGAAACCTGGGACCAGCAGGGACGAGGAGAGAAGAGATAGGCAAATATCCCACACACGCTCGAGGGACTTCTGCCGCTATCAGTGCACTGCACATTGTCTTCTTTTTCCCAATGCAATGTTGGAAGAACTGTAATTCAGGCTTCAGTCTTGAAACGATGTTCCAGACTTCAAATTCCAACTTGATCCTTTTCATGGTCAGTGACTGGGCAGATTTTGGTTTGCGCGAGGGTCCTCTCAGACACCCACACACAAAATCGCACCTGTGACATGAACTTGGTGTTTCTCACACGGAAAGAAGTGATCAGGGAGACACCGCTGTCAGCAGAACAATGCCTTTTGGCTGCTCCATCTCACCTGGCGACACAACGACTTGAGCCTCGCGTCATCAGTGCATTACCAAAGCAAAACGTTTTCCCTGGTTCGTTTGAGTCTTCGCCAGACCAACCTAACACGGAACCGGCTGCTGTTGTGTTGAGATTGCTTTGCGTCTGGTGAGGCCCGAAGACGAATCGATCGCCTCGATTCCCAATCATGGACAGGAGAAATCAACTGATTTACGCTTTGCGTGTTGCAGGTGCGTTGCGGGCTGCTCGTTTAAATCAACGGTCCTGAGCCAACTTTGGTCGAAGCGTTTCGTCAGTCGACCTGCGCGCACAGACAGGAACAAACGCAAACATTTCCTCTTCCGTCTACTGTTGGTTCACTCAACCAGAAGTAACATTCATGTGAAGGAAGGAAACAGATTAGATTTGAAACGCAATTCCTTTTGCATTGGGAATTGATAGCAAAGGCGGAATTTCTAATGACATCAGGTTGATAAGATGAGGACGAAGTGATTGCATGAGTTACGCAGATCCAGATCATCCATGTGTGAATCCAGATGGAAACATCCTGGTGATGCAATCCGTTTGTGTGGCCAATCAATCCAGACGCACAAGAGAAATGATTTGGCTTTCCGTTTCAATGGCACAGGACTGGACTGCTCAGCCAGAACCACATGAACCACGGCAACAATCAGAACCACGACAACCCTGGGCACAGACTTCCACAACACCACCAAAGCGTCGAGTGCGCTCGTATGAGTGCGCACTCATTGAAGACAAACTTTGAAACGAGGTTCAAACCGCAAGGAAGTTAAAACCTGCAGTGGAAGAATCTTCACAGACACAAGAAGGAAAGTGACGGAAAGCGAAATTTCCTCGTGTCCTCAAGAAATAACTTTCATCTGCGCCGCATTATTGGAATCTTGAAGAATTGATTTGAGGGAGAAACGAGCGCGTTGAGAGTCGTAGGCGCTTTCACCGTGTTTTCTGAGGTGTGGCGTCGCCGTCTTTTTGCTACATGGAAATTCAATACCGCGTGATCAATAGAACCCATAACACTCGATCTGCACGGGAATCGATACCGAGAAGATTTCACCGCATCGTCTGCAAAGGTGAAAAGCAGAGAAAGGGGGGACGCTCGTAAAGTTGTGAAAGAAGCGCAGATCGGATTTCCTCTGCAGCGAGGTTTTGTCGGGGATGTTGCACGAAAGCTTGAAAGTCTCACTTCTCGCTTGTTCGTGAGGCAGTCAGTTGGCTGCATGGTGAGAAGCTACGACGGGGATCCTTGAACATCAAAACCACGTTCGGAATCGTGGTCTTTTCTTCGTGCCATCTCGTCTTTGAAAGTGACACGCAGCGCGCGGAGACGTCTGCGACGCGCATCAAGGGCAATAATCTATCAAAACCTCTCTTGTTTACCGCAAATATTTTCATTTCCGATGCGTTTTGTCGCATCGAATGAATCTCTGTTGAGGTCGCGAGCCTCGGGTCAGCTTTCCTTGTGTTTGAGTTTGTCACCATGAATTCTAAAATTTGTGAAAGCGAAGTCAGGTCAGGCAATTACATGTGTGCGCGCTGTATGTTTGCGCTGTTGAAAAATGGCAAAATGCGGCCAATTGCGCTTCCATAAAGCAGAAAAAATGTTCACGTTCAGAGATGTTTCAGAAAAAGAAATGTGAAGTGGTTACTTACTGCTTCACATCATTCTCCGCAGGAACCATTCCTTTTCCTCACGCCAAAATAAATGGCTTTTATATGCAACATCTCTGGACTTCTCAGCTGCATACAAACACCTGTTTAAAGCAAATGTCCGTGTCCTGCAGAAATCCCCCTTGATCCTCTGTGCAGGTTCTGGAGACATCCCTTTGCTCCCAGACACATTGTGCATCTCCCGGGGTCCGTGCGCCTCTGTCCCTGCCTCAGGGATTCCATACCTGCATATATCCCATTTGGAATTGACACTTAAGCCTTCAGCATGCAAAGCATGATGTCTTGGCACCGACTCAGGGGAGGAGAGAAATGTGCTCAGTGTCGAAATGCCTCTTGAATGAGACAGTGGCTGCGGCTAAAGCCCACACTCGCTGCCTCTGCGGTGACCCTGTGCACAATGGTCATGTGCAATGTGTTTTCCTGCGACGTCGCACATCATTGAATCTTTGAAAAGATAATTGGCAAGTGTTTGACAGACAAGTCTCATTTCTCTGTTTGACAGAATCCACTGAATGAAACACAGACGCTTCACGACGGACAGATACGAGAGTTGAAATTGCATTTCGGGGACACCGGCCGGTGCAAGACAGAACGAGGAGGTTTTAGCACGGCTTTCATCTTCGTACGTGCAGTGCCCCAATTGACAGATCAGTACCACAGACAGCCAAATTTGCCCTGACTTTGCTCCAAGAGCCAATGACAAGTGACCAAATGTGTCTGTTGCACCGATCTGGCAATTGGGACATGTCGAAAAAGGAGTGGACGTGTTTGCTTCACCTCTGTATTTCCACACAAACTTGCCCAAAGCAACCGATGAGAGCAACGTGTTGATGCAATACTTCAGAGTGGCACAAGGGAAAGGGAATCCAACAAGGTCCTCTCCACCTCGTAGAGATACATGAATGTACAGAGAAGAACCTCCTTGAAAGTTCAGTCATTGTCGTCTTCTTTGGGTGAAGCTAGTGACCATACGCACATGTTTCTGGTTGGGAGTTGAACCACAAGCAAAAACGTTCTGTTTCTCCGTCGAAAGTTTTGGTCTGCTGACAAATCAGTGACAACAAGTCTGCCAGAAGGAACGGAGCTCCTTTGTCCGAAAGAAGCGGATGCTTGTTGGTTTTGAATCCAAAATGCAGTTCTGAGGTGACACAAGTGTTTCGTTGCATTAGTTAACCACTTTTCTTGCATTTCCCATCTGGTCAATTCATTCCAAAACAGGAAAATTGCTCTCTACTTTGTCATTCAAGGATGTGGTGACTTTGGTTTTCAAACAAACCAACTTGACCCGGTTGGAAATGCACTCAAGCACGAGCAGGCTCAATTGATGTTTGGTGAGCCAAGCAAATATATTTATCCGGTTGCACCTTTCCTCTGGAGTGTGCAACCTAATCAAGGAGGTTTATGGTGAAGATCTTTTGGCTCAAATTACCAATTTAAGATTGTGCAACATGTGTTTGAACAGATGCACGCAAGAGTCCATTGAACTCAAATTTGATTGGCAAATTTGATGGCCTCAGCCAAACAAACCGAGGAACTTCAATTCAAACGTATTCAAAGACGATCTCAGGTAAATACCGGCCTCGCTGAGCACAATAACATGTTGTTCTCATCAACGGGGAAACTTGACTGAAAGGGCAAAATGAAAAATCATCAACGGTGTTTAAGCTGTCGGGAAGCCCCTTTGCGTTTGACAACCTCCCATTAGGAAAATTTGTGGTTGGGGAAATGATATGCAATTTGGGGAACTTCTATCCAGCCAATGCCAGAATACCTTTCGAAAAGTGGCACTGTGAAGAGAGAGAGCTTTTGGGGGGACTTCTTGCCGAAAACGAGTCTTCGGTCTCCAAGGATCCGTCTTGTTCAGGCTCAACACAACACGTACGCGCAGAAAATAAAACCAACCGTGGTCAAAACTTCCACACGTATTCGGCGGACAACAAACCAACCCGTGCAGAGCCTTGGACTACGTTTCATTGCGAAAGTAATGAAAACCGCGCTGATGTTGTTCGGTTCTTTGTGCCTCGCCGGAAGCAAAGACAAATGCACCTCGAACGGGAGAGAGTATTGCCAGCGTGTGACTGACATTGACAGAGAGCCCTGATCATATGTAAAAGCCTTTTTTGAGCGTATAATTACATACTTTGAATAGCGATTTTCATTCGTAAAGTACCCGTGCATTTCTTTGTTCGAAACACTCTTCAGGTGGAGCATCAAAGGAACGGCACACCTGACAACCTGCATAGTTGGGATGTGGTTCGCCTCTGATATGCCACGAAACAGATATTCCTGAGTGCTGCTCGATCCGGGCGAAGTGTGCGCGGAAGACAACAGACTCTTAGAGAAGAGCCCCCCACTATGGGGCAGAGATAATGAGGGCGGGAAGGCCTCTGATTGGTCTAGAATTCAAAATCCAGCCTTCTGATTGGTCTAGAGGCCAAGTGCCCCATA
>JAAUXT010066988.1_pt1 | contig 29186 bp, 34 predicted proteins | sample 7278171 | NCBI WGS metagenome assembly JAAUXT01 (sample SAMN14350112, study PRJNA611818) | marine sediment metagenome | isolation source: surface marine sediment (1.8m) | place: French Polynesia: Moorea | collected 2018-08
CCTCCTCAGCGCGAGTTTTTGGCGGATCCCCCCCCCCCCCGCCCGCGCGGATCGAACCAGGTGCGACGGCTTCTGCGCTTTAATTGCTCTGACCTTTCTGCGTGATTATTTCTCCGCTGAGTGGCTGTGGGGCGAACCCTGCGCTATTGACAGCTCACATTTTTGCTGCTCTTCCAGCAGAATTAGAACTGTCAGAAGTGGAGAAGGAAATCAACGCAGCTGCCGATCTGATCCTTCAGTTTTTTTTTTTCTTTGGAGGTGGAACAGCGAACTTGCTGAATCTTAGTGAAGAGGATTCTTGGATCATTCTGTTGTTGTGTGTTTGTATGACAGTCGAAAATTACTCTGTGCGTGTGTGCATGTGCGTGTGTGTTTCTTTGTGTGTGAGAGTGCACCTGGATAAAGCTCCTTCTTTCTGGCAGCTCAGTGTGTGTGTGTGTGTGTGTGTGTGTGTGTGTGTGCGAGATCGGTCACAGGGGAAAAAGCTCGTGCGTCAACGATATCCAAATTTGGGTCAAAACTTGAATACGAATTTGATTCAAAGAACAATGCTGTCCTTCTGAAGTGACGCCCCCCCCCGGACCCACCCAATGAGAAGCTGTCGCCTCGGCTGGCTCCGTCTCCGTGAGAATACCTGGACAAATCCCGACGTCAATCACGCGTCCTTCACTTGATTAGCAGTGATAGCGCCGTCGGATTAGATCCTTCACTCCTCCCCTGCCCCCCCCCACCCCTCAGCGAACCGAGCCTCTGTTCTCTGACCCAGTTTCCTGGGCTGAAATCAGATCAAGGTTTTCACTTCGCATTGAACTCTCTAGCTTCGAAACACAGGGAGCAGAACGTCTGAATTGATGCGCGGAAAAAAAGCTGTTGTGAGGTTCCTGAATTTGAGTATGCCAAACTCCAAAAAGTAAAAAAATCTTTTCGGTCCACGTTGTTATTTGGCTGAAAGTCGTGCATTTGACAGCTGTGCAGTTTTGAGGGGAATGCTGCATTTGAAAGCCTGGAACTCTGGGCACACTCGTGGAAACAGCGGTTTGTGACAGCCGAGGCGCGACGAGACAGATCTGGTGATTACCCGTATGATCTCTCCTCCGTTGTGAATCTTCCGCTTCCAGTCCCCCTCCCCCCCCCCTCGAGCTGTCAAATGCCTCGGGTTGTGTTGATGAATTTATTTGCACTGGAAGTAGGGCGGTGAGTAGAACAGCCACCTAAACACACACTCAGCAGAAGTGGCCAGACACAGACAACACAGCGCAGATCAGAGAGACATTGTTTTGGGGCTGTGTTTTGTTTCAATTTTGTGTCTCTTGCGTTGATACATTGTTTGTTCTGTGGGGTTCGTCCGTCACTGACTGGTTGTCCCCTTTCTGCACTGAAGGAAACAAACACCAACATGAGTACACGAGGAAAATCAGAATTTTGGCGGTTGAGATTGACTCTTCATTCCCGTTTTCATCAGGCTTCATTCGTCCCAAAAAGCAGTGGGAGCTGTTCAGTATATGGCTCTGGTTGTTCGGCAAACGTCGTCGCGTTGAAGAGTCCGTTGATCTGTGCTGTCAGTGCTGTTGAGAAACTTTCCTCCCTCTCACAGCGCCAAACTCTCGCTCACCTCATGCTGATTGCTCTGGCAACAGGTCTACTCCAAAACACACAAATTTTACGACACAAAACGGGTCGTTGGACGAAAATGCCAGTGACGTTTCTGGTGCATTGAAAATTGGTGCAACCAGATGCATTGACAGAAAGGTGTTGCATGTATGGCAACAACGACCATGACAACACTGGCATGACAACAACAGCCATAACAACAATGGCAACAAGGGATTGATGCGAAAATCTAATTTACAAATGCAAATTCTGTCATTGAGAAAATGTTGATATCAAGATTTAATCTTGAAATTGTTTTTTGGGGGACATCACTCCAACAGGATTAGAAGTCTTGATTGGCATGGGAAGGGGTGAAGTGTCAATTATTCAGCAATAACAATCAGATCGGGTCCGCAGTGAGTGGAGGACTCTCACAGGTCCCAGAGTCTCATCCTCTCCTCTAGGGTCAGAGGTCAAGTCTCAAGGTCAAGAAACCCTGAGATGGTTCAACCCACTTTCAGCTGGGGCAATTCGATGTGATGAATATTAAATCGAATTATTTGACAAAGTCGTCCTGGTTAGCAAAGCTCCAAGGGGCTTTTAGTAAAAATGTAAAAGGGGATTCGAATGGTAATAAATACCTTGCCAATCTAAGTGTCCCTCTCCAAAATATGGGTGGCCTGCTGATGTCGACTTTTTGTAAGGAAATAGCCACTTACAGACGTCAGGCGAAGGCAATTTATGCACTGACATGTTGGAATGCATAAATTTCAACTCTTGACATTTTTCAAATTTCAAACTCTATGAAAAAGCAATTTTCAGTTCAGGTCACCACCACTACCGTCGTCTCTCCATTCTCCATCCGATCCTTCTCACACTCACTCACTGCTGACAAAAGGGGGGCAGAAAGGAACTTGACAACGGATCCCTGGTATTGAACGCTTTGCATTTTGCACTTGTCAACTCGGTCCAAAGACGGACCACCTACCCGAAGAACATTCTGCATCACAAAACGCATTGATATCAGCGTTTGGGGGGATCTGCATCTCGGATCCTTTGATTTTCCCCTTGAAGGGAGCCGCGCGCATTGATGGGGTTCCGGGGTGCGCCGAATTGCTTCGGTATCACGTTTTCCGCATGGCTGGCCGCATAACAATGCACGTTCATCCGACCAGGCTCTGCTCATTTGGTCAGCTTTTGATTATTAGTAAATTTCCTGTGGCTGCTGCTGCTGCTGCTATACTCAGGGGATCTTTCAAAAATATTTTTGCTGTGAGATTTTGAACTTTCTTCCCATTCCGCAGTGGAAAATTCAGACTCAAGTGGGTCAGGTATTTTGGTGCAAAATGGCTTGTGGACACAAAGTCATCTTTTGACTGCAATGCATTTGTTCCAGTGCATCACCTGCATCAGACCACCATATAAGTCTCCGTGCGCGTCCAGTCATGAGTTGACTGACCTTGCGCATGCTCCCTGCAGCAGTATAAATCCCCATTAGGCGTGCAGCGTTTTGTTTAATTAATGGATGATCCCTAATTGCTCTCCTTTGATTACTTCCCAAAGCTCATTGCCTATTCCAGACCTCGACCAAACTTGTTGTATATCAACTCGAATGACTGAATTGACCCCTTCCCAACAACCTCTCTCTCGCCGTCGGTTCCTTTGACAACATCCCCCCTACGCGCCGTCCGGTCCTTATTAGGAACGATACTCGTCGATGAGTGACACATTTTCTAACGAGCTCGAATCAACCAGGATGTACGAGAACTGACGAGATTGGGACACGTGAACAGACGTGAGTATTCCGTGTTGTGGGGACAGGGTTCTTTTGGGAAAATATTTTAAATTTCAGCTGAATTTTGCAAAAGAAAAATCAACGATAAACAGGAAATATATTGTCCGCTTTTCGTTGCACCAACATGATAAATTTTTGATGGCTTGATTGGTGGACCTTCCATTGGTGACGTTGCCACGTTACGTCACAATGGGAACCACTGCCACTCAGTGTTGGTGTCTTTCTTTGCTGAAAATTCGCCTGATTCAGAAGCTTCAGTCAGACATTTGGTTGTCACGTCACTACGATTCATTCATTTTCAAAATTCTGAGGTTGACAAAATGCAAGACACAACAAAAGTTTTGCTTGGAAACAAAACTGAATTTCGTTTCTTTCACAACATGGAGGAACTGAGGAGATAATTTAATTAGTTTTGAAGGAAGGTGGGAGTCACGGGTTGGGAGCGGATTTCAGGGACTTGATTATCTGACCAATCCGGGACAGCGTTAGTCATGCCTGTCAGACCAAATCACTCAATTCCGCTCCAGAACTGGATCCAATTTCTGCGGCTACATTTTAGTCTAATTAGGATGGTCTTTCGTTGCCACAGACGAGAGGTGGTTCCTGAAGGTTTCCGTCGTTTAGAAATTGAACGAAAAAGTTTGGTCAATGCTTGATATTGCCTCCTGTGTCACAAATTCTGTTTGTCAGAAGTTGCGTATTTTATAGCAAAATAAATTCGTATTAATTCTGTGGACACGACTGATTTTGGTTTCAAAAATTTCTCCAGCCTTGGCGCACACGTGGGGTTTGTTATTGTTGTCAAAACGGTGGAGAATTTCCCAGTCTGAATCCACAGAGAGTTGAGATAATTTCCGATGGATTCCGCAGCACTGTGCCTCCCTCCCTCCGGTTTTGACAGGAACAGCTTTCCATGTGTCAGATCTTGATCTTGATTTTTCTGACCTGTGAATGTCTGGAATGGGAGGGAGCGAATTTCTGCGCAGATTGTGAGGGAGAAAGACGGGCGATCAGAGAAGGTGTTCCCGCTCGGGGCCTGCTCGTTTAACCTGCACGGCCAGCTCCAGCCAGATCCAGAACGAGATACGAGGCTCAGTGCTGCATTATCAGCCCAGAAAACATCTTGATTAAATGGAGAATGTGAAAATGCTTGAAGTCCAGTTTTTGCCCGGTGAAGAGGCGAGCCAGCGTGCGTTGGCGTGAGAGGTTGGCCGCGAACCAACGCCTGGAGGCCGAGAGGTTACTGGGTCACGCGGAGTTCTCTCCCCCATCGCCTCGCATGCATGCGTGCGCGTACGAATGTGTTTACATGTGGAAATATTCAGTCACTCATCAGCATGATGAGATTCACCCTTGATATTTCCACACCTGAAAACTGTGGGATGAAGCGTAAACACTTGTGATCGACACTTCTCGCAGCAATTTTGCAGAAAAAAATATCCACAAAACCAAATGGATTTTTCTTCTGCGTTCTCAGAATAATTTACAAAATTTCACTGGATCCACTGTGCACATTGGGTGTGTTCAGAGTATGTACTCGCTCAATAGAGCTATTGAAGCGACATTAGCCTGTGATCCCGAGTATCACGCGGCTCTGTCCCAAATTAATGGAGAACCTGCGCCTCTGATCCACGGGGATCACTCCCACCGCAGCCCGCGCGCACAACCGACTCCGATTCAAATTCAATAAACAGAGTTCAAGACAGCCAACGTTGAAAACCGCGCCAAAGCGGACCGCAAAATTTAATGGAATTTAAATTCCCGCACCATGAGAGCCGTATCTGCCAATCTTGGTGCTGCGATGTTCCTTTTTTCGTTTCTGTCAAAATTTCCTTGGATGAAAAGTTTTTCCTGCTTTTTCACGCGCTGGAAGGTCGTTTTAATTTTGTGCTCGGTAGCTCAGTTGCTGCCAGCAAACTTCATTTCGGGCAAAACATTTTTGAAGGGAATATTTTGCAAGACTCTCTTGTGGTAATTTTCTTTGGCAAAAAGAAGGAAGAATGCAGATATCCGATGCAAAGTTGTCGACGCTTTTTCATGCTGTTTGGGTTCATAGGTGCAGACTTGGCTCGCATATTTTTAGCCTGCACTTAGCCGAGCTTTGCAAACACACTTTGTAGTGACAACAGCTGTTGAGACTCCAGTCGACTTTTTGCCATCAGGATCAAACGAAATCCGGAAACCCGGTGCACTTATGTTTTGCACTTCTTGTCAACACAGTTGCGATTGTGGACTTTTTCACCCTTTCTGTCAGTGCAGTCCTATATTTCGTTGGTGCAGTCACGGTGCGTTTTTTACCACGCTGATGCTGGGCTGCGCTGTCTGACTGCTGACCCACATTTTTGCACATAAATCATTTTAATACCTTTGTCCTCCTCGACTGTCTCGCTTGAACATGTTGTTCGTTTCAAAACAAATCCACTGCGTTTTTGCTGTGTTTCGTTCAATTCTTTTTGTGCTGAACCTGCTGGTTTGTGCTACACAATCTACTCTTTTTTTTCAAACGTAAAAAGACCAAAACTTTGTTCACGGGCATGGACAACACACGAAATGTAAGTCCTGAAGAAAATTGTTTGGGCGCAGTCTTGATGTTACTTCATTTAGAATTCTGCAGGCAGGTGAAATTTTAAATTGTATGTTTTCTTTTCGTGTCAGGAACCTTCGTTCCCTGTTGCATGTCAGTCGTTGTGTGTTTCTGATTTGGCAACGAAACTTGCAGCAATCACCTGAAAACATTGTAGCAAAATTCCTTGGCCAAATCTGGCACACCAAACGACCAACTAACACAGTGTTCAAGCCAACACATTACCCAAGCTAGGGTCCAGGAACAAGACAAATCTTCCTGCCCACTTCTGGGTGCAAAACTGTGCAAAAATGTGCGTCGGTCCTGACGAATACATCTGAAGGAGAATAGTACTGCTTAGATTCTGACTTTCCCTCCCTCTCCCTCCCTGCCCCCCTCACCCAGCTGCTGGTCGAGTTAATCAAACCAAAGCTTTACAAGCGACGAGTGGGTAACAATGAGATGGACCAGCTCCGGCCAGGGCAGCTAATCCGATTAATCCTGCTGATCCTGGGAATCCAGACACGAGAACACGCGCCGGGGCAGGGCCGGGCCGGGCCGGGCCCGCGGTCTATGATTTATTCGGCTCGGGAACACAGCGCTGTCCGAGACTCGGTTCTGGTTCAGGGGGGCCGGGGCGGGCAAGGCTGCGCGCCGTGGAATCATCTTCGGCAGGGTTCGATTCCCTCAGATTCTCTGTGTTGAAGATTTTTGACACACACACACACACACACACACACACACACACACACACACACACACACACACACACACACAATTGGAATTTTCTGAGCACTCCGCACGTGAAGCAGCATCGTTGGGATTTCACGTTGCAGCAGCAAGAAAGAGCAACAACGAATCACTGCGTGTGTTCTGTCACAGAGGACCGGCTGCATATTTCTTTGATGCTGAGAATGAGAATGAAAAATCTCTTCATTTTCCTGTCCGTTCTGAGATTTGGGAGTAAATCTCGACGGCTCAGCTGTCGCGATGAGTTATCGCGAGATGTCGCCGCGGCCGCGCGTGAACTCCGCGCGCGAGACGCGCATGCTGCAGCGCGCGTGATTGATGTGTCCGCCAGGGGAGCGCGTGTGCGTGAAAAGAATGCGCCTCGGAACAAGTCAGAGTTCAAAGGGCCGAAGTCTTACGTTGATCAAGTCTTGTCAGTCGTCTTAAATTCTCCACTGTACAGTGCTTGAAAAGAATATTCTTGTCTGTGTCACAAGTCCCTCTCCCCATAAAGGAACATCACACAGGTGAGCAATTTGGAGCTGACCACAAAACGTGACAACGTGACACTGAACGTCGGGAAACGTGGATCACGTCAACGTGTACTCGTACATGTGTGTGCATGGTAATCGTGACAACGCTTCTCCTGCAGCGTCTCCATAACAACGCAACCATCAAGCAAAACTCTGAATAACGAATTTTCCTAATGTGCAAAAAGCACTGGAGACACACAGAGTAAACTCCACGGACTTTCCATTTCTGTCAAACTTGTCAGAGATTTAATTTCACAAAGTAGCTCTGACAATGCCTGTGGACCCAGTCCAAACAGCCGCTCTGTTTGTTGTCTGTAATGCACCAATCAAACCTTGTTTGTTTGCATCACAAAGCGCTTTTTCCCACTCCAGGTACGTGTTCGTGTATTCTGCGAATGAACACGGAATTCTGATTGTGGTTGGAGACCACCTTAGGCCCATTGGACTCCGGACGAGTCAAGCAGATGAAACTCTTTTTCTGGATTTTGGAACCACATTCAGTCTCAGTTTTTTTCTGCATCTGGATGCTGTTCCCACAGTGCTTTCTGAAGGAGCGGGGTTCATTTGCATCTCCGTGCACACGGACCCCCGCCGGCTCTGTTTACACTGGCTCCAGTGAATCCAGGATGCGCTGTTTACTGTGGGAGATCCAGTGTCTCCCGGCTCCAGCCTGTGGGAGTAAATAGCCCTTCCTTCCTTCTGTTTGTTTGCCCCGACGACGTAGATATTGTTCGTATGCGATGTCAATCAAACCTCAAGATACTTACGTTCGGGGGGACATTCCTCCTGAGCGTCGTGGAATTTCGTCGGGCTTCGGGCGTTGCACTGTGACTGGACACTGCCCAGCCACAATAGGTCCAGACAACTACCACTTCTTGAGTGGTCAAGTACTCACTTGTTCACCGTTTTTGCTCAGGTATCCCAACACCGCATTGCTTCACTGTCTTCCACGCTTGTCAGTTGCGTTTGAATCCAAAAACGGAGAAAACATCCAGATTTTACCCCAGAAGCAGAGAAAGCAAGTTGTCCACGCGGGTGTGCAGTAAGATATGGTAAGACATGGTGCACTACTGAAAATTGAAAAGGGGTCATTAAAGCGGGTCACGTGAGCAGGGCTGGGTAATAGATTGCTAAAATTGTACTTCTAATTGATATATTGGTCCAACTTTCCTTCAAGATCAAAGGTGGGCTGAAAAGGTGTCTCATTTACATATGCAAATCTGTCAGCCTGCTGTCTTTGGGGAGGACTTGAACGAAATTGATAAATCACCTGTTTCCACCGTCGAGTTTCGTGTACAGCGTTTAGCCTTTGAACCTCCAACAGTTTGTACACATCTAATGTGAGAAGGACTTGTCTCGAAAGACACATAAACGCTTCGTTATCGTGTGTTTCTTCATGCAATCCGCCCATTGAGTGGTTCGGTTCTGAGCCCGTGGAGTCTGGCAACAGACATCAAATCCTGCTGACTGCAGGCTTGTACTGTACTTTTTCTCAACCACGCACGCGTGCTGGAATTTGCACTGAAACTTTGGTTTTTGAATCAGCTGTAGATTGTGATCATGTATTTTTGCTGTCACTCATAATTTGGATCAGTATCTGCTAAAAATATCTGCAAAATAATCTCAGTTGATTGTCCTTATTGTCTCTCACCTGCACATGCTGCTCAAAAGGGCAGAGGGAATTTCAGTTTGTTTTCACAGATTCAATCTGAATTGTTGCATAACACGCACAAATTAGAGGCCCATTTAAACGTGCATTAAGAGCATTTTGAAAAGCTTTTAAAAGCAAAGGCATCTCAGCTTTACTCGTGAGCAACAATGGGCTCTTGACATGCATCCCACTCCGCACTCAGCAAGGAAATTATTCCTCCCCAAATTGCCCACTGCCTCAGATTCAGGAATGAAAACAGAGCAGTCGTCAGTCAGGACCATGTGCATCATCCCTTCTCGTTCACAACGAACGTAGAGAGCAAGTTTGCGTTGGGTCATCCAGGCCTTGAAACTGTGGACGCAGCAAGGGACCTTTCAACCTGGACTCAAGTCGTAAATTCCACTCTACTGCGGTCCGCCTTGCGCACCTCAAGGCAAAATGACACGTGTTACTCAGACAATAAGATCCATACACATGTTGTTGCAACGGGTCCAATCACCATATCGCATCACGGTTCGGGGCCTCGCGTCGTCGTCACGGCCGCTCAGTCCGAGCAATTACACATTGTCTCCACCGCCGACCATCCATCTTGTTTGACAGCAAGAAATCGTAATTAATTAAACTGCGAGCATCAGGTTCTACCGCGCACAAAGCTGATAATCCAATTTGTAATTTGCGGCGGATAGACGGTGTGACACGATCCTACACCAGCTGGTGGGGAGACCCGTACTGATATGGAGATGCTCCCTGAAATTTTCAATATATTTCAATTTGATGCGCATTTGATTTCAAATGTGATATCAAAATGGGCGTAAAAATCACAGAAGAATGGGGGGAAACACAGGTGAGGTCCCCTCATCCCGTGCACAGGTGTTTGGAACACCGAGAACGCGTGTGTTCGTGGCGAATACCTGTCGACCCTGGTGAGTCAGTGTCTGATCGCAGTGACTCACGCCTTGTTCCACGCAATCGCAATTTTGTGGTTTCTGCACGTGCCAAACTCAGCTTCTTCAGTGCCAAAGGTCTCAAATGTTTGCATTTCAACTGCTTGTGTGCAGATACAGTTTTCAACGGTGAACCTCGCACCTTTCGTTTTCACAAACACAAGCGAAAACGCATCTGGAAAGAACGGGGTCAAACGGCGGGGAGTGCACCAAGCGGCAGCCTCGGATCCAGCGGATCCAGAACCAGCGTCGAGGGAGGTGATGGGATAGGGGGGGCCAGCGCGACCTCAGGCAGTACCCGACCCTTGGCAGGAAGAGGACAGATGTACTTTGTGGGGTCAGTGGAGTCCAACTTGAGCTTTTTGAAAGTTTCCTGCAAAAGACAAAAGCATTTGGTGCAAAATCACTGTGTATGTGTGTGTGTGTGTGAGAGGGAGAGAGAGAGAGAGAGAGAGAGAGAGAGAGAGAGAGAGAGAGAGAGTGAAGGTTCGCCCTTCCCTCCTCAGACACCCCCACCCCTCCTCCTTGGATCATTGGACTTCCCTTCTGTTGCGCTGCCCCTCCCTGGATCCACAGTAGCCACCAGATGTCCCCCCCCGCGCTGCCCCGTCCCTGGATCCGCAGAGCCGGCGCGGCGGCGTGGCGGCGTCCTGTTCGCGTGCGCCTCGGCGGATTAATCGAACGCGTCTCACCTGACCTGTATCCCGCGGGCGGGGACCGTCCACCGCCCCAGAGACGCTCCTCACCTGTCCCAGGGCACGCCAGAGCAATTCCGCGATTCACAACCTCACAGGGAGTTTGTGCAGTCCAAATCAAGGTCTGGCGCAATGGTTGTTGCAGTGGCACCAAAGACCCAAGATTCGTGCGATACTTGGTTCTCGTGTTGTGTTGCGCGTTCAGGTGATTGTGACTGAGGTAAAATTGAAGGACATGTTGTTCAGGGGTCCCCTGCATCCGCTTTTGGCGCCACAGACACTTCCAAAACTTTTGGGGTGTGGTTTTGTAGAAATGTTTCCAAAACGTGTGGGCTTGTCATGTCGCCAACCCCGTAGCACCTGATTTGGAGTTCTAAAGCGTCCTTTTCCTGCCAAAAATATACTGAGTTTCTACGTGTGAATTTGGCAGGCAAAAAGCAGGATTTGGTAGAGGCAGGGCCTCATGCATCAGCAGGTTGTTCGTTGTTCAAGTGAGTGCGTCCTGAGGATCTTCAGCACAAGAAACGCTCACATTGTAACCTGTCAGAGAGCCTTGTCAAAACCGCTGAAAAGCCCAAACTTGGGTCTTATGCCAAACAACGTCAAAGACAAGGACGACTCAAAACGTCGCGGTTGTGCTGCGGCGAACAAGAAACGAACAATTCCGTTGCCCGCAGACCAGCAAAGTGATGTGATCAGTGAATGGTCCCTGGGGTGGAAGCTGCTACGTGTATGTATAATTGGCACGCACCGCGTTTGTAGTGTCACGCACGTGTGTTCTCCGCAGAATAATCCAATACCAGCCATGGTAGATTTTGCTGTGTTGCCAAGCCACTGCTCTGCTTTGTTCTGCTAAGAAGTACAGCGAACCCAACAACGGTTGTTTTGATCGAAATTCCTTGATTTTCTTTGCCAAAGGGAACAAAATATTTTGCACTGAATCCGTCAATCATTCTCGTGAGGTTTTCGCACCGACAACAAAACGAGAGCAACTTTTGCGTCATTTTAAATTTATTTCGTCTGTAACTATACCAAACCAAATTTTACAAACTAAATCGGACACAATTATTGTCAGGGAATTTATGAAAAGTATCAGTTGAAACCAAGCAACAAAGAAACAGGTACAATGAAAATTTGCTGAAAGTTCGTTTGTGTAAAAATGACATGTTTCCCTGTGACGCGGGGCAATTCATAACGGCCGCGCAGCAGACCGCGACGTCCTGACAGGTGTAAACAAAACTGACCCAGAAATACAGCAAATTCTGCACCATTTCCTTCTGCACTGAGCTCCCTCCCTCCTTCCCTTCTGCGATTCAGGGGTTTTGTTTGAATTTTTTCCAGGAAATATAAATCGCAGACGCAGCTGCATGTGCGGACAGTAACAGTGATTGCGTAACGCCAGGCTTTCTCCGGGATATTAGGTTTCCAGTTAATCAGGGAAGCCATAAATCTACCCGTCACGACTAATTAAAATTTTCTGCACAAATAAGAAAGGCCTTTCTTTGAAAATTTTCGGAAAGGAATATCATATTTTGGCATTTCCATCTTCACTGTTGTGTTTCGTCAGACAGAGGGAAGTTCTGTCAGTTTTTTATTTGAGCTCGTGCAATAAACAGGTTTTCCCGTCTGAGTGAGAGATCCGTGTCTTTCACCGCGCAGATTGCCAGGTATTCAGCTCCTGCAAAAGACAAGAATATGGCGCGGTGAATATTCCCTTCCTGCAGCAACAGGCTACTTTGCAGTCGTAATGCTTTCTGATCTGATTAGGCAGTGAGTTGGCTTTATTTTGAAGCGATGTCTTTGTCACTGTTTGTCTTCCTCCCAAGATGGATTGAGTCGCAGGAGAGCGGAGGATAGGAACTGCCGAAATTTTCTCATTCGCCGCGGGGAAGTTTTTTTTGAAAGCAAAAGTCTTCTTGGTTCTATCTCGATTAATTCAACAAGTCGTGTGTCTTCGTCTCTGAGGAAACCATTTCTCATGTACAAATTACCAGATAAAAGGGCTGCGAGTGGGCGACCCGAGACGAAGGCATTTGCTTCGTTCTTCCCCGTCTCTGTCTCGTTGCGTCAGCCCCAAGTCTCGTCACATCCAAGTCGCGGCTCGCTCTTTTCAACGCAAACTTTCCCCCCCTCCCTCCCTCGCTCCTCCTGGGCCCAGAGACAGAGGTCTCAAGTTTGAAGCCCTGTTTCGCAAAACGAGATCCGAGCGACGGTAAAATCCAAGGGGCATTAATGCCTTTGATTATTACAATGGAATAACTTAATTTGGCTAATTGTTTTGACATGTGACGGGGGGACCTGCAGGGGAAAACGCGACCCTTGTACCTCGGCCCTTGATGAATGACTTCCCATTGACAGACAGTCTGAATATTTTATACTATAAATGTCCCCACGATCTATTCCAGCCCAGGCTCCTGCTCCTCTATGTTAACTCCCCATTCATAATTTAGCCAGATCAACACAGGTATTGTTTGGAAGACCTTGGGCCTTGACAATGACTCCACTTTTACAGCTGCGTTCATGGTTACCCACAGGTGAAAATTTCACTAATTTTCAATGCTATTCAAAATGCATGACATGAGCAGTATGATGCAAAATAGCCCCCAAAAAATTAGCATTCTTGATGCCTCCAAATGTCAAATTTTTATTTTGAAACCACACACACACAACAATGACCTAGTCGGCTTTTTTCAACCCACTGTTGAACTGTCACGCGCAGAATTGTTATTGACAAAAATTAGTAGATAAAATTCACGAGCTAATGTACCTACAGTCATAAATATTTCCTCCTGCAGAAGGGAACAACGCAAAAACTGAGTCTGCACCTCAATGGCCAATAAACAGCGGCTTCGAAAATCAATCCCATCGACTGGTATCATTTGACGAAAAGCTATTGGGCTGACTTTCTGCCATGCGATTCCTCGAGTACGAACGAAAGAGGCTGAAACAGACCGCTTTTGTCAAAGTTATTTTCTCTTGTGCTTGAGGAATTTTTTGAAAAAAAAGCACAAATCCAGCCGTGAGATGAACTGGATTTCAATGCGTGACTGGCCTCCAGTGTTTAGAGACTGAATCCCGTAGTTGCTACGGCTTTTAGCTGATTTGTCCACCTTTCATCCACCAGACTCACACATAATCAGATCAAATCAGTCTTTGTGGGCGCAGAGGACAGCCGAACCTGTTTATGGCTTTCCAATACACATTTGTTGGAGGGGCCAAAAGGGCAGCTTTAGTAAAAGTGTGTTGCGGTCGTAAAATGAACAGGCAGAGAATTTGTCACCTGTCAAATTTACAATTCCTCACCCCCCCCCTGTTTTCCCGTTTGTTTTGGAGCATTTGTATTTTGGCATTCAGCACTGTACGTGTCTTCGGCACTCGAACGTGGATTCGGCCTTGTATAACACGAGTCAACGGAGACGGTGAGTCTTCAAGGGAAACCAGGCCACTACCCACCTCCATTTGTGCGGCTTTGAAGCAAAATTGCTGTTTCCGTCGCACGCCACGTCAGGAGGGCTGATCACAGGGTTCTCCCATCATTTCGATCCAATATGTGGCCTCCAATTCTGGGCCTCAAAGGCCCTGATTTTGCCCAGTTGCCTCGGACTGTGAAGGTGAACCCAGTACGTCGCAAGGGAGGGAGGTCGGGAGGTCCCCGCCCGGTGGGGCTGGGTCCGCCGAGGGAGGCACGCAGGTCCCCGGGTACCGCGGGTCGGTCCGCCGGGGCAGGCGCGAGGGTCCCGGGCGGAGGTGCGCGCCGCTCGCCGGGGAGACTGCCGCATCTTCGGCCGCGCAGCACACACGCGCGCACGGGAGCGCGCGCGACACCTCCGTGCAGTGGGCCCGATCGTTCATGTTTTCCGTTTTCGCTTGGCTGGATGCGGCTGAACTGCAACTCCTGCTAAAATAAATGTAAAACCGTGGGATTATAAACATCATCATAGAAGTAATTTTATGAATGAATTTCGTTCACAACTCCTTCCTTATCTGCCTTATTTTCATCAAGCCTGCAGCAGCAGCCATTTTGGAACAGCCACTCGGTTTGTTTACATTTCTCTGGCAAAAGATTACACCTGCAAAAACGCAAAACTTTCCCTGTCCACGTGCTTCACTGGCCAAGTTTTCGTGCCTGTGTTACTCTGCATTCGTCCCGTCCCAGTTACATAAGGACCTTTGACCCCCCGCGCCCAATTTCGATGTCTCTCTCCCGCCCATGCCGCAGCGCCGTCCCTCTCGCGGCCACCGCGGCGCGACGCGCGCAATTCAAACGGTGTGTCTCCTCCCCCCGGCACCGCACCCTGCGAAACAGCCGTGCCATAAAACTTTGGGGCCCCTTGTTATTTTTCTTGCGTAATCTCACCAAAACTACGTGGATATCAAGATTCTTTAAAATTCACATGATTTTTGCTTTTGCCGATTTTCAAGAAACTCCAGACTTTATATTGGACTCTCCCTAGTGGAATTGCTTTGAAAACTCAGGACAACTGGAAAAAGCAACAGATTCAGAAAGGACAAACTCGCAGTGCAATCCAAAGCTTTTTATGACTCAAAGGACCTTTTGTCTCTCACGCGCATGCAGCTCATTCGACCACAGTGAGCACCACGGAGAGACTGGAGCTGAAAGGAAGTGCCACGCCCTCGCTGCCCTCTCCCTCAATACCCATCAGCAGCGGCGACGAACAGCTGAATTCACCCGTTCAAGGGGAAGAATGAAAAGTCAATATCACATGCAATTTGGGCCCATTTCTAGCATTCAATAATTAAAGTATATTGATACTGTGGCGTTTGCCCACAAACTGACTGCCAATCATCTTTGGTGTCCATTCTGCCTGACCGAGCTGGAGCGGAATTAAGACCCAGGAATATTCTCATATTCTTGAACCCAATTGCAAAATATTTGACCACTCAGCAAGTGAATCCTAATTTCTCTCGCAGCCACACGAAGGATATTAATTTTGCAATCCCAGATTGGAAATCAAATTTATTAATTGTGGTTCAATGTTCAGGGATTTTTGAGGTCGTCAGCCAATGATGAGCGAGAATTCCCTCCCGCTTCAACCGCTGCAAAACAATTGCTCAATTTTGTGTGAAAATTCAGCAAAAACTTTTTTCGATTTGAACAAGAGGGAAAAAATACGAGAACGTAGTTCAACAACAATCAGACTTACACCACCTGGTTCGATCCAGGATACACAACCAGCGCATCACTCCCCCCCCCCTCAATCCATTAGGGATCAAAAGGTCATCCAGTGCAATATTGCCCGTCACAAAACTGGGACAAAAGACGCAGAGTATGACAGACGCAGCGCATAGTACGCTGGGCTCCGCTTTGCATGCGCCGCTGGTGCGAGTTCCCGTAGATCTAATGTCCGTCGCTTTGATACGATGGCCTGTACGCTTTTGGAATTGCCAAATAAGACTGGTCCCTGGATCCATTCACTACGGGTTGAGTGACCGACACTATGATCGCGCTCATGGGGATCGCGCTGCGATGAAGGCAGAGGAAGCATGCGTGCAGCTGGGGTTCACAAGGCCTGAGGTGAGTTTTCGGTCATGCTTGATTCGTTATGGTTTTGTAGGAAAGGGGATCTCAACTGGGCACCTGAGTCATTTCTGGGTCCAATTTTGATTGGTTTCTCTTGCTGGGCGCAAGTTGCATTTCCCATTGCATTCTGAGTACTTTGCTGAGATTCAGACCCTGGTCTGTGCGATGAGCACACGTCTGTGTACATACGTCAGCGAGGTTGGTGTGTGTACCTGGGTCCACCTGTCATGTCCACAAGTGCTTGATCTCCTCAAGATGCTGGTTGAAATTTGCTCCATCATCACCGGAGCAAACGCAACGTTACGGAGCAGGAGGAAGAGACAGGGAGACGAGACGCGATGTTGCCTCACGTGCACCGACGTGCAGACAGCCCCTGACATCTTCAAAAACTTTACCAACAGATCAAGTTTCTTTCGAAGTGTGTCTGCTGTTTGAGCAAAGGTTTAGACCGTCTAGCAAAACAGAGCGTGCTAAATCCAATACAGCGAGATTGGTCTTTGCTTTGTTTTATCAGGTGTCACTGTTTGTTGTGATAGAGCGGAGCAGTTGAGTAGTCTTCCTGGCTACTATCTCCTCCAATACGGTAAAAAGTTTGGGTTCTTGTCAATATTGGGTCTTGTTTTTACGTCACGCCGCCCACTCCTACGTGCCCACGTATTGTTTAACTTTGATGTCTGGCAACGCACACATAGGATGACGCACTGTGAATTTTTTTCACCACACAGCTTCACAAGATGTTGCTGAATCACTGAGCTGAACCCCCGAATTTTTGCCTGAATTACAAAATGCGTCTGGCTGAAAATGTAGTCCATCCCAGTGATGATTTGAGATGAGTAACCATGATGACTTTACGTCCTTTTGTGGGGATCGAATCGATTTTAGATTCTTACCTTGGGCAGCGATGCCGTGGTCAAGTGGTGGTCAGTTTGAACGAACGCGGCTTGGGCAATAAATCCATTTGCCTCGATCGTAAACCCTCCTCAGAGCGAGGACCACACATCTGCGCACTTTCCCAATTTCAAATGTCTCTCACAAAAAAAATAAAACTCCTTGAAAAACCGTCGCTGCGCCGAACAACATCAAAAGGCGTCGTATCCAGCGTCGCTCACAATGGCGGTCGCGTTTTCAAACGTTGTTCTCAATGCTTGTTGAGCCCTGAGCAATTCCACGAGACAATGCCCTGTGGTTGGGAGCACACAAACCAAACTGCAACAGCACTCTGCCAGTTCCTGCTATAAAACTGCTAAAATAGGGCAATGGGCACAAGTGTAAACGGCGAGGGCCGTCAGAACAGGCTCGTTCCGATGATTTATACCCCGAGGCCCGTAATTGATGGCCGTTCAAAGAGTACTTGTTGATTATTGCGGCAATGCGTTATTTTTTCCTGTCTTCTTTTTTCTCTCCAGGTATTGACGGTCTGAAGGGTAGGATCGGCGGACGGTGATTGGTGAGACCTGAGTCACGTGTGTGTCAACCTCTCGGACACTAAGTACTCGTAATGAACGACCATGTTTAAAGTGAAAGGTGACGCAGAATTGACCTTTGACAGCAGAGAGATGCAGAAAGCATATTTTGAGCCCACTCAGGGATACCCTGGATATTATGCCCATCAAGGGAATACCCAGAATGGGTACGCTTACGACGGTCAAATGGGGTACAACGGAACACCCCCACCACCGGCTGAAAACCACTACAGGGGGAACTACCCCATGCAAGGAGGCAACCCTGGATCTCAGGCTTCCGGACCCTACGGATCTCTGGATTACAGTCAGCATTACAACCCACAGTGCGGCATGCCACCCAACATGAGCCCAACCCTGGGTATGGACCTCTCGCACGGGCAGCCCCCTATGCTGCATCCTGGGGACCCTACGCTGCTCAAGGGGATGGGCCCCCACGGGATGGGGCCCGGGGCCGGGGGAGGCCCGCCCGGGCACCTGCCCGGGGGTCCCCCGATGCCACCCCACCCGCACGGACCCCAGGGCGGACAGGAGATCTACCCCTGGATGAAGGAGCACCGGCAGAACAAGCGACCGATCGCCCCGACACCACCACAGGGACCAGGTGAGTGTTTCAACATTATTTTTGCGTGCATACAAAAAACACCGTGTGTGGTCCAATCATTTCTGGGCCTTAGGTGGGTCTCCAGGCTTCGTTCTGTCAGAAAGGTGTTGATATGCACAATCAGCCATGTCTGGACGCAGCCATGACTCCTGTGGCCTTTCCATAGCATGTCAATGTTATCAATGCGTGGATGGCGTTGACAGGACCAAAACAGAGGGTTATGAAGAGGGTTGGGGTCGGGGGTTAAGGGGGTAGCATGCTACGTAGTGATGGATTGCCCCACCTCAGCCTGGGCCCCCGAACACCACACTCCACTCGTCCTCTCTCCACTCCAGCTGCACTGTTGGGCAGAGGGTCCAAATCCAAATTTCAACGTTTGTTTGGGGTTTCTAAAAATTCCGGAACAAAAAAAATTACAAATTGATCTCCTTGCGTCAGAAAACGTGAAATTGAAAGGTCGAGACAGCTTTCAAATGACTTTTGCGGCAGATAATATTTTTGGTGGGTGAAAAGGAGGCTGACCATCTTTCCAAATTGACGCTTTTTGAAGAGGGTTTCTTTTTTCAATTGGTGTCACAACCAATCAAATCCACCGTCATAACAGTATCATCCGTCATGGTGAAACACCCGGTTTGGACGTCGTTAACTAAGTACCTTGTTAACGTCAATTACCTCAACATTCTATTGCTCTGTGGACTTTTCCCACAAGATTGATTGATTTCACGTGGTCGTCACTGTTCATCCAAACAGCAGCGCACAAATTGCTGGGAGTGTTTTGCGTTGGGACAGAGGAGGTTGTGACACGAAAGGTGTCTGGACCTGGAATTCACTTGGAAAACAAAAAAAAAATTATCCGTTTGTCGGGAATTGAAACTTTTTGTGCTCTACAGGTACACATTCTGGTGAGGGACACACACACACACGTACACGCTCACACACACGCTCTCTCTCTCTCTCTCTCTCTCTCTCTCTCTCTCTCTCTCTCTCTCTCTCTATCTATCTATCTATCTATCTCTCTCTTCTCTCTCTCATACACACACTCTCTCTCACACACACGCATACACACGCACCATTCCTACCACGCCGTCTATGCAGCAGAAGTTTCTCTCTCTAATTAAAGCTTTGAAGCCCTTGATGCTGGGCTGCCAAAGCCTCTCAGCCCACGTTACCAGTCGGATCAGGCGCGCAGCGCTGCCTTTTGCAGCGGGAGTCTGTGCGGGTGAAGACTCACCAGGGTCCGATCACTCATAACCATTAGTCTGCGTGAGATTTGCTCGCTAACTCGGGCCTTCAGCGGCTAACATGCCGTTCGCGTAGGATCCTGTGTAGACCGGAGCCACAGGGGAGAGGAGGGGGATACAGCCACCCGCTGATACTCACTGCAGGTTCTGTCGAATATGTTTTTTTTGCTCTGTGCAGCAATTTAACTTCTGTATTTGCTGTCACAGCGAAGTTTCACAATCTGCGTTCCTTGGTGCACCCAGGTTGAGAGGGAGGTCCGTGCAACATTTGCACCTCAAATCTTGAGAGGCGTACACGTCACAATTTTGAGAAAATGAAATTGAGCATTTATCTGCAGGACAACGTTCGTGCGATCCTTTGCCGATCCGGGAGTGTTCCACTGGATTGGCTTTCCCCACCACACGCTCACTCCTCGCATTGGTCGATGAGGCTGAAACGGAATCTCCACTCTCATGCCATTCCCCTTCCGTTTCTGCGACGCAACACGACATAAATAATGATTTTTTTTCGCCCAATAATTTTGTAATTGGCTGCGGATCAACAGTGGCAGATGAAAGAAGAATAGAAGTTCGATAGGAACAAAGGCAGCGCTTCAGAGAGTGGGGCTTACGCTTCGTTGTCACGGCCAGGTTGGGGGGGGGCGGTGGTGGGGGGGGGGGGGCTCCATTCACATCGACCCTTCGATTTTTTGTGGCACTGCAGGTGTGGACATTGAATTTGCAGCGCACCTTGTAGAAGTGCGTCAAGCGAAGGGGGAGGGGGGGGGCTTTGGCTTAGATCTGCGAAGAACGAAAATGCAGACTTGGTTCTTGCCTCTCGATTTGCTGTGTGCGCATGATGACCCAAGCTCGAGAATGAGATTGTTGTTTGTGTCACATCACAAACCCTCCGGTGTGTCGGGGGTGTCAACGTTGCGTCACCGCTCCCCGTCCCCGGTACCTATCTGCGCCCGCATCTCCCGGTGTGTTGCGCCCACAAGTACACGACACCTCGGCTTCAAAAGCACGCCTCACGCTCTCCTCCAGTGTTATGCAGTTCAGGGCAATAAAACCACAAAAGGCCAGGGCAATAAAGTCACTGTTTGAAAAGCAGGGCTGCGCAACGGGCCCCCTGTTCACAGGTCCCTCTCCCGCCCTGAGGGCAACGCCTCTATCGGGGTAATGCGGCTTTAGAGACGCCTGAACAATGCCCGCTGCCTTTATGACTGCCGATGCTGTAACTTATGACATAATAAAAGCAGCACCTCCTTTGACAACTTGACTGCTACCGAGGTGAATTACAGCCACCCCCGTTTCGTGCGCGTTTGACATTTCCTGGCAAATTGGTGGCAGCGGGGTTCCCCCCTCACCTGATTTATCTCGCCCGGATCTCCTGGATTCTCGCGAGATCCAGAGCGCACGAGAATTATTAGGGATCCTAATAGATCAAAGGTGCGTCCGATGTGAAGTTTACATTGAATTTGCTTCAGTCCATCTCTTGGTATCTCGTCTGATGGATTTCAAGCTGACGTTCATTTTGGTCATATCAGGCCAATTTTGGGCTGTAGGTAAAGTTTGCTCGAGTTCACGTGAATTACTGCCCCAGGTGAAAGCTCTGATCCTGGGTACCAAATCCAAAGTCGGTGGAAGCTTCAGGTTTGCCCGTGTCTTCTGGCGTTGTACCGCCTGATCACTCTTTCTCGTCGAAAAAACTTTCTGTTCTGGCAAGTTTAGCCCTGTGTTTGCGCTCGAAATACAACTTGTTGCACATTCCAGCGGTGGCAAAATGTCCTTGATACACGCACATACACATGCACACACACGGACATACAGACCGGTATCACACCACACACACGCACACACACATGCATACACACGGACACACAGACCGGTACCACACCACACACACGCACGCACGCACGCATACTTCCAAAAAAAAAACACAGGCACCACCTGCACCAGCCAACATTGTCACAAAAACTGCGATGTGTAAAGGACAGGTGCACGCACACACACACACGCACTCATGTTCTCTGTTTCTTGCAGCGGGCAACGAGCCTTCGTCGGAGAGCGGGTCCAAGCGCGCCCGGACAGCGTACACAACTCAACAGCTGCTCGAGCTCGAGAAGGAGTTCCACTACAACCAGTACCTGTGTCGTCCGCGCCGCATCGAAATGGCCAACATGCTCAGCCTCACGGAGAGGCAGATCAAAATCTGGTTCCAGGTACGTCAAGCGAGCGGCGTTTGGCAGACGCATGCATGCATACATGACACACGCACGCACACACGCGGACACCCCTTCACACACACACACGCACACACACAGCAGCAGCAGCAGTCAAACCCAGAAGGCTTTCTCTTTGTGCACCTTGACAGCAGAACGAAGGTGCTCGCTGCCTGGGGAATCCGAGCCTTCTGCACACACACACATACACACACATACACACACACATACACACACACACACACACACACACACACACACACACACACACACACACACACACACGTCGCAGCAAGCGGGTGGAATTTTCACACTCAGCAACAAAGTGCTTCATCTTGTACTTGTGGTTCTCCACAATCACACTTCGCTCCCATTACTGGTTCTAATCCGCTTAGTGCGCGAATGAGAAGTGCCAATAGTGTTGACATTGTGAGTATCAAATTGACCACAAGTGATTCTTACTGACTACAAGAAACCTGATACCAATCGCCTCACACTTCCTAGAAAAACAAACTTCGGGTTGATTTGCCCGATTCAACAACAGACGAAAGCCACAACCTATGTGCGGACCTTTGGCCTGGGAGAAAGCTGAGGGAAGGTTTCTTCGACCCATCCCCCTCTGCGAGCAACCACAATCTCTACAAATTAACGCCTTTGGCCGACGCTGATTTGGAACGCTCACCGTCACCGTTGTTTTTGGCGTTTTTGCAGAACCGTCGGATGAAGGCGAAGAAGGACGGGAAGGGGAAGCGTCTGGTGGACGGATTGCCGCCCGACGTGAAGGGCGTCATCGCAGCCACGCCCGCGCACGACCCCACCGGTGAGCTGTGTGCGTGTGTATGTGCGTGTGTGTGTGTGTGTGTCTGTCTGATTGTCTGTGAGTTATCTTTCTGACTGAACGCAAATCTGTCTGCGTGTCTGACTGACTGGTCTGTTTGCCTGACTCTCTGTCTGTGTCCGTCTTTCCGAAATGGTCAACTTGTACGTACTTTTTGTGTGTGACTGTGCCTCTGTCCGATGTTTTCAAAGCCTGTGCACCACCCTCTACTCAGAAGAATTTCGGCACTGTTGTATTTCTGTCCTTGCAGGTGGCGGGATGAAGCAGGGCTCCGAGGGAGGGAGCGAGGAGTCGGAGGATTACCTCAGCGCCCCCGAGGACCGGGGCACCCCGGGGCTCCCCCTCCCGCCCCAGGGCGCCATCCCGCCCCCGCCCCTCACTCACGTCTCTGCCTACATCAAGTCCGAGGACAAAGGGGTCGCCCTGCCGCCCACGACTTCCCCGCCCAATCACGTGGGTGTTCCCCAGGCCCCAACCCTGAACCACGCGCCCTACATCAAGCCTGAATCTCGCGGAGTCTCGCTGCCTCCCACCACGTGCAGCGTGAGTCAGCACCACCCGATCCAGGGCACACAGCAAGCTCTGCACCCATTGGCCTCGTCCCTCGCAGCCAATCAAAATCGTCTGAAATCCCCGTCTCTGGGTCAGTCCCCTCCTCTCATGCACCACGTGGCTTCCTCCGTCATGACGTCATCAGGAATCATGACGTCACCTGCCAACAGTATGACGTCATCAGGGCAGTCCTCGCCCTCTGGTGGATACCACACGCCGACACTTCCGGTGCATTCGACCAATGGGAGCGCAGGGTACATGCGGAGCCTGGGCGAGCCCGGGGCCGGCGGCATGACCCTGCCCCTGCTCAGTCCCTCAGTGCCGCAGGTCTGCTCCAACTCGAACACGTACACTACTCAGGGACCCTACTCGAGCAACTCAGCTCCGAAACTGACTCACTTGTAACGAACTCTGGTTGTTCCAAACGTCCCTCCTTTCTCACAGGACAACCACGCAGGGTCGCGCACGAACTTCCTTGTCGCTGGTGGGGTCCACAGCAACGCGAGAAACGAGAAACGAGACTCTTTGGACAGGACAGGAAGTTCTTCGCCCCAGGAGACCTGAAGCAACGCGCCCAACAAACTTGCCCTGTGTGATCACTGTGGACTCGGCTGTACGGAGGCACCTGAAACGCCTCACTCTCGTGGGATCAGCGACCACCAAAGACGTTGCCTTTCAATGGACAGGACAAGCATTTGGACCACAGGCAGGGCACAGTGTGAACAGAACATGGCAGGCGACCTGTGTGCACACGGGTTCAGTTTGAGATTGGCTCAGCAACGCCTGGATGGGGTTCAGCTACAACCTAAAGAACCCTGTGCAGTCAGTAACTGCATGTTGTGCTGGGTGAGCGGAAACTTGCCTGAACTGCCAGAACTCAACCCATGGACCACAGCAGTGGAGCTGCTGGATTTTCGCTTTGTTCTTTTGCTTGTGTTGCATTTTAGTCATTCGCCAGACGGGTAGTTCGTACTTGCACAGTGCTTTTTTGTAGACTTGGTAGATCTTGTGAAAACTCAAGCGTGATAGGATGTGTGTCCAAGATGTTGGACCTTACAATGCACTTTGCAACTGTGCAACAATTTTTCAAGCAAAGGGTTAAGGACAAACTCAGGGTTTACAGTTGAACACGTGTCTTACTCGCTGCCATGTTTGGTGCAGCACGAATTGTGGCGCAGGAGACAGATATCGGGAGGGTCACCGCTCCCACATCGGGTACATCAATGCGTACTTCTTGCCATGCAAATAACCTTGCCACATGCAGTTCCCAGTACACAAGCGTTGAAGTTCAGCTTCTGGATCAAAGTCCCAGCAACAAACAAGGTGTGCCTGTCCCAAGCAATTTCACACACACTCAACAAAAACAACGACAGAGAAACGTGAGAGAATTCTGGATCCAATGGGCCTGGAGTCAGGACGGAGCCTTGAGAACGAGATTTGCTCTCTCTGTTTTGTGGCAAATTTGGAACAAACACAGATTGACCTTCGCCTGCCAGGGTTGGACCCTTGTCAGATCTGGGCTTCCCCGTGCCCCATCCAAGATCCACTGGAGTGAGCTTCTCACACACGTGTACAAGAGAACCCAGCTGACGTACTGGGCTCAGCTAATTCACTCTCGTGTGATGGGTCCTGATCAATGACGACTCGGCCTCGTGTGAGCAAAACTATTGATCTCAGCCCCAGCCTCCCTTCAAAGACTTCTCTCTTAATTAGTGCGCTCGATATGAAAGCAGTCATTTCATCAAATCAATACAGTGCATTTCCATAATTGTGGCGGGTCCCCCTGCCTTTCCTCCCCCTGGTTCCCTCGGGAGCCCCCCCCCCTCCGAGGTCACTGATTGGATGAGAGGAGGCAATATGCTGAATGTTGACACGAGTGACTAAAACTGAGCTTCCTCCGTCAGGATCTGAAGAAATGTTTGAGAATACAGCGCCGGGTTTGAAGTATTGTAAAATCCACATAATGTAGAAAATTGATTGTGCTCAAAAGGAAAGAGGACCAAACTTGTAGCCTTGTGTTGTGAATGTAATTTGAGGAAAATGGGATGCAGTTTTATTTTTGGATATTGTATTAGAATCTCAGTTCAAACTCAATTGTCTATTTTCTTTCCCACAAAACAGATCTCAGGGCTTTTCGTGCGCGTTTTGTTCAGAAGTGTTCAGCAGATTGCCTGCGCCCAAGAATATTTTTTGATGAATAATGAAAGAACAATGTGAAATGTTTTTCCGCCCCCTGGGAATTTGTGTCAAACTTCATTTCCAAATTTGAATCCCCGGTTTCCCTGGGAGGTGGTGATGTAATTATTTTATGTTGTTTTCGTGGCAACAGCTATCACCTGCTGGTTGCCATGGAAACCCATTATTTCCTCATTGTTTTCTCATTTGCGGAGAATAACTTCGTTGTCTTTTCTTCCGAATAAGAAGTCAATTGATCAGAGCCTTATTTGGCGAAATAGAAAATCCTCCGTATTTGCTTTGCCAGACATGTGTCAAACTCGAGTAGTTTCGTGAGTGGATCTCAGTTGCGATTGCAAAAATATTTATTTCTTGATTTTTTTTTCACTTTTTTTGCAATGTTGAAAGCGCAAGATTTTAGCGAAGAAAATGCTTGTGGACATCAGTTGAGACATATTGGGACTTTTGTGTCAACATCAGGGAGAGTGACATCTATTCTTGTACGAAATGTCGTGTTTTTTTTTCGTAGTGAAAAATAAATTTGTGTAGATGTTGAAATACGAAGCAGTTTAAAGTTTCCATTTCTTTCACAAACTTGCAAAATCAAATTTCGCGCAGAACAATTTGAGTCCTGCATCTAACTTTCACTTCACCGTTCCGACTTTGAAATTCACACCAAAAGTGTGAGTGACCGCGACTGCAGGGGCGTTCCACTCTCCCCACCTTGGCCAACATTGCATCGACATCCGACTCCAACTTACATAACTGTTTCTGACCAAAGCCAAATGCCCCAATTTTCACAAGGGTCATAAATTTCCCAGAGAAGGTGAAGCGAGGCTTGTCAAGCGATGGAGGTATCTCCTCCAACACCTATTCACACGGGAGGGTTGGAACTCACATGGCACCTCACGCAATCCAAACACATTTCTATTTTAAAGCATCCGCTCGCTGTTCAAACCACTTCTGAAAATTTTCTTTCAGGGTTGGATAACAAAATTTTTACACAAGTTGCCAAAGGACAGCGTGTATTTCGTACATCAAAACGTTTCGCTCAAAAATCTGACTCAGTTTTGAAATTCGATTCAGAGCCAGGTGAAGAGGACATCACGTGTACCTTGAGGAAATAGTTGTTGAAACCACTTTGTACCCTCAGTGTTGGACAAACACACACCACGTGCGCTGACGTTTCCTACGAACAGCGAGGGGTGGCTGGAGCCCACTGAAGGGACAGGAAGTAGAGAAGAATACAAGTGCTCGACGTTCTGAGGAATCTCCACAGATAAATCTCCATCAGAAGGACGTCTTCAGTCCCCCGCACCTGGTTGAGACATACCTGTGGTGAGTGAGTTGTATTCATTTTGTTCACGTTCAACGTGTTTGAGTCAGTTTTGTGAAAATGACTCCCTTTGGTGCGTTTTACGTTCGCTGAAACGTGATGCAAGTTTTCTTGTTCGTTGGTGAAAAGGCTTTGGGGGAACTTGTTCGTTTGTGATTTGTTTTGGGAACCAGACTCGACCAAAAACGGGTCGGGTTCAGACAACGAAACGTCGTTCTCCTGACTGCACAGTTCGTGCAAAAAACATGCAGATTTTTGCAGAATTCACAGCGATCGAACCGGATCGTATCTGAAACGGTCGATGCGGCGGCTTCACCTCAATCACGAATTCGTCTGCGGGTCGCGACGCTTGCGCCTTATTGACGAAAATTTCGATCAAGATCAAAGTGACGAGAGCGAGTGGTGGGGGGGGGGGGGAATGTTTTATGAAGTGCGAAGACAGACCGTTTCTGCACCACGCCACGCTGCACACTTCATGAAACCCTTTATGGAATCGTTTCAAACCTGACACTGCGCTCCACCAATCAATGACGCTCTGCCTTAATTTGTGCAGTCACATGAAATAATCTGCAGACCCGCTGAAAGGCCCTGAATTCCTACCCATTGCAATGCAGGCCCGAGCGGAACTAGGTCTGGGGGACTCCACTTGAGCAAAAATTCAAATATCTATGCCTTTTTAATGTCACTCCACAAAATGGAGACTGTCAGAATTGAGAAGACAAGCGTCAGCCGTCCCCTTTTTTTCATGAAACATTTTCAGTTGCTTTTGCGGAGAGTCAATTGGTGGGGCATTCGTGGGACCCAGAGTTTAATTACTGGTGTTGTGTATGCTAATAGTTTGAAGACCCTTCCTCCCCTTTATTAAGCCTCGGGGTATTTGTTATTGTGGAGATTCTGAGCCCCTGAGAGACCCGAGGAAAAGCCTCCCAGTGAAATAGCTGTGAACAGAGAAGATATGCATATTGTAAATGGAGTCGGGCAGATTGACAGCCGTACAGAAAAGCCCCGAGTCCCAGTGCACGTCTGTGCTCCCCCCCCCCTCCTCTGCCTCCCCTTCCACCTTCCTTTTGCATCTCTGCTCTTGTTTAGGCGATACATTCCCTTCACAATTCCACTCAAAAGCAACGGTCTCAGCACTGAGCACATACAGCCTCTCTCACTCACTCGCACCCACCTCAAACGCACAACACACCGCAGCCATCAAAACCGCAGATTTGCTACAACGTTGAATTCAATTGAATTCTTGGGGTGAAATTGAAAAAGAGAAGGCCTTTTTTACACAGAGGCAGCGAGGAGAAGAATAGTGCGGCGCAGATAGGCATCTGAATACAGCAGTCGGCACAGTCGGATCCTCCGTACAAAAGACACGAAGCGCGGGTCAAACGGAGAAGGCCTCGTTGTTGTGGAGATCAACACCTGAGAAACAGTCGTCACTTGGCAACCCAGTCGAGACGCCGCCGCCTCAGCGACGGGCTGCAGAAAGGGCAAAAGTTTGCGACACGACACAAGGTAAGATAAAATCTGCACTTCAAGCGACATAAGAATCTGACGTGGAAATTTACATCTGAGTTGATTTTCGTTGAATTTCGTTGATGAATTCGTTGGGAAATCTTCCGTGTGAGAAATCAAGCCAACGCTTGCTCGATCTTCGTTCAGCTAAAAAATTTGGTCAATCAATATTGCTGATGAACCAGAGCCTGAGAATCTGGTGTGTTGCCACGAAGTCAATGTTGTTCGTTCTGAGCAGAGGTTCTGTGGGTTTGTATCGAAATGAGGCTGCTTCCCCCTCCCCAGCAACACCCCCCGTCTCTGGCGCCCCCCTCCCACCGTCCGTCTCTCGTTCTCATCTCGTTGTTTTTCGGCTGCTCTCCTTCCTTTTCGATGATTGAGTTGGGGAAGGATCACGGTTTCTGAACGATGGGAGCGAAAGGTTTGTGGATGCCTCTGGTGGATCCAGATTGGAGCAGTTTCGGTCAGCATCCAACCCCCAACGGGCTTTGTGGTCACTATGTACATTTTGAAGGGGTGTGGCAGGCCACCCTCAAAATCAGAAAGTTACATCAAAAAATAGAAGAATTTTGTTGGGGAGAATGAACTTGGGCAGCAGCCCCACCTTCGACCCAACCTGGACGAGGGCAGGGCTGGTGTGTGTGTGGGGGGGGGGGGCTGTGCAGGACAAAAATCTTTCGCACGTGCTCTTGCACATCTTGACGAAATGAAACAGACCAGAACAAGTTCGTTGAATGAAGTCCCTGCTCCTGCTACCCCCGCCCTTGCCCCACCTGACATACAGCCGCCCCCGCCGCCCTGCTCCTCCGTCCCTGCTCCACTCCCCCTCCCTCACAAACACCCACCCCACCCAGTTCCCACCCAAACATCCAGCCCGCCCCTGCATCCCTGCCCAAACATACCCCATCCTCTGGTATTTACCCCCGCCCTGGTCCTCCTGCCCTTTCACCAAGCATCGGTTCCCACCCTGCTCCCACCCAAACATGCCTCCATTCCCTAGTATCCGCCCAAACATCCGCCCCCACTCTGCTCCCCCCCACCCTGCTCCCCCCGCCCTGCTCCCTGCCCAAACATCCAACCCCCGCCCTGCTCCCCACCCAAACATCCAACCCCCGCCCTGCTCCCCGCCCAAACATCTGCCCCCGCCCTCCTCCCCCATCCTGCTCCCCACCCAAACATCCGCCCCGGCCCTGCTCCCCTGCCCTGCTCCCATGCCCTGCTCCCC
>JAAUXT010059727.1_pt1 | contig 29174 bp, 27 predicted proteins | sample 7278171 | NCBI WGS metagenome assembly JAAUXT01 (sample SAMN14350112, study PRJNA611818) | marine sediment metagenome | isolation source: surface marine sediment (1.8m) | place: French Polynesia: Moorea | collected 2018-08
ACATATGATGCCCACATGAAGAAGAGTCTTTGTGACTTGTTCCTAAAATTTGGTCTCTGTAGAAACCATACTTATTGGACTGCATACCTTTCTTTGTGGAATACCCTGGTAAAGCACGAATTTGGCATTGAATCCAAGTCTCCACCCAGAAACAGTGGGTCTCTCACCTAATTTCCCAATTTTCAGCGTGATAGGAAACTTCTGGAGAGCTAACACCAAAGACAACAACGCTGCTGTCCTGCAACTTTAGTTCTCAGATCGTGTCATACAAAATTAGCCGAAGCACCACAAAAAGGGACGACAACCCCACGAAATCAATATTAGTTGAGTTAGGGACAAGACGGGGAATGAATGCTCTTCCCAGAAGGCAAATATCACAAACTCCCAACCACACGAACGTTCACGACCATACTGACAACTAAAACATGAAATCAACGGCAGAAAAAAGGTGCGGCCTACCTGCTTCACTAACGTTGTCGGCGTTGTGACTGGAGTTATGACTGTGGCTGTTGGGTCCTGGAGTGTCCCCTGAATGTGTCGAGTGAGCGTCGTCCACCGGCGCACTGGGGCTGAACATGTTTGCAGGGGAGGACGCTCGCTGAAACGACAAAGAAAATGCAACATGATTTCGGTGAAGACAACAGCAGAGGGCAAAACTTCAGGTGTCAAACGCATTTTGGCAAGTTTGGATGAAACGTTTCAGAGAGCACCTTTTCAACTGCTTGATTTGGGTCAAGCTGCAGAGTTGTATCAAAATGGAATTGCTGGGTCAAAGCCAGTTTTTGCGACAACTCGCTGGTGAACTGCTTTGGGCGTCTTTATGGCGCATATTCTGCTCTTTCAAGTCTAAAGATCCGCAGTTGTGAGCAGATTGTGACCAGAATTGGCTCAGGGAGTCGGAGACGCTTATTGAACGCTGTGCGTCATGCAACGTGGTGTACAGATGAATGTTTCAAGAACAAAGGCGATTTGCGAGCCACTTTTTTGTTTCCCTCAGACAAATCGTCAGGGATGAACTCACTAAAACCAAACAAAACCACGAAATTTAAATTTCATATCGAATGCTTTTGAAATCTGTGGTGGAAGAGTCAACTGCTGGCCTTTAAATTTTCAAACAACCAAATAGATACTGAGCGATTATTGAGCTCAAATTTCATAGTCAGATGGCCATGTTTGCAGGAGAGCAATGGATATTCTGACAAAGTCCATTTTGGGGAAGTATCTGTTTCGTTCAAAGGGAGGGTTTTGAGTTTCCCAAGCGCCTGACCGGGGTTCTCTCCAGTTCATTCTGATGAGGCTGACCAAAGACAACAATGTATCTGTGACATATGGGTGCATGAGGCTTATTAACTGTCTGGTCTTTTTAACAGTTGGCCGGAAAAGGCCCGAATCTGCTATCATTTACAAGAACACCAAACAGAGAAGGTCTTCAAAGGGCTTTTGTTTGGCTCGTACATGTGTGAGTGGCAGTGATACGCTGGAGGGGAAACAAGGCAGTGGTTAATATCATTTGCTAGAACAACATAAGGCAATGACAGAGACAACTGCCTGAAGCCATTCCTCCTCCTGCGCGAAGACGCCGAAATGCAGACTGCATGGTTCTGCAGAGACAGCAAGGCCTCCTTCAACTGCAGAAGCGAGACACACTTTGGCATGCAGGCCTGCAAACACAAGCCTCGTGGAGACAAAACAAAGCCGTGGTAGGAAACGGAACACACGACTGCCAGACAAAGTACTTCATCCTCTTCAGCGTTCATCGAAAGGCAGCAGAGATGTGAAAATATCCCTGTGTTTTCCCACAAGGTGAGACAAGTGGTATCGTGCCTTTGTGCTCACTCCCAGTCTTGAGGGACTGGATCCCTCTTCCACCAGAGCCAAGAATCTGCTGCAAAGTTGCTTTGAAAAGAGCCAAGCCAGAACGGAGTCATTCATGGAGTCAGCTGGCCCAAACACAATCTCGGGGTCCGAAGGGACTCTTCCGAATTGACACAATTCACAGAAATCTGATACTGAGCTGAGTGCTCCCCAAAGTGGCCCCCATGCTGTAAGCGGGCTCGGCTAGCAAATGTGCAGTCAGAATTATGGCATCGTGATGAGCGACCTGGGAAGAAAGCTTCCTCGACACGAAAGGAAAGGCTCAACAGCTTCAAGAACAATGATAAGCCGGTGTGTTTATCGCGGAGGTGACACCGCAGACCACATTTGCACCGGCAATAGAACAGCACTGAACGATCTGAGAGGGGCCACCGAGTACTCACATGGTGCCAACAATCCCCACGAGACCACTCCCAGTTACGTCACCTGCGGGTGACTGATTGTGAGCAACATTGCTGATTTTGTCCACAAAATACCTGCGTTTCATCCCGTCTTCCACAAAACACAGTGGAATGCGTTGCACAAGGACGGTTTCGGGAGCCGAGGCCAGACATTTAGCTACTGTTGCTCTGAGGCCGACCGACTGTTTTGCAGCGGTGTTCTGAAAGCTGTTTCTTTGTTATGACCAGCTTTGTTATGACATCTGCTCCTTCCTTCCTCTCCATTCCGGCCAAATACAGACCCTGCTCAACCATTTTCCCAATTAGAACCCTTCCCCACTTCGCATCATCCCAAAAAGGCTCTTTGTAAAATTGCGAATAATGGCATCTCAGGAGAGATCTAAACAAAACACAAAGCCACATTTGTAACAGGCGCATTTTATTCTCGCTATTGGGTAACACAATTTGGCTTGAGAGAAGAAAAATTAAATTATTTCAATAGGAATTGCTAATGCAGTCAGCCAGCATGAAAAGCTTTTTTCGCCATGTGCTGCCGAGAAACTGCAACCTGCTATCAACAACATTACTGTTTAATGAATTCATTTTTCTGCACAAAGGAAAATAAGGATCAGCAAAATTAAGTCCGCCAAAGGGCCAAAACACGTTATTTCCTATTCCCATTGCTTTCTCCATTCCATGATAATCACTTGCAGACACATATGCAAAGGCTTGGTAAATGGCTAACAATATTTTCACACTGTGAGCAGAGCCAGTGCTTATGATCAGGTATTCAGAAGGCATTCATAAAAGAAGCATATGATGTGGTCGATTTGGGCATAAAGCTGCTTTAAGGCTTGCTCCCGTCGCCATGTGAGGTCATAATGATCTACAGTGACCATGGTGGGGCTAAAATACTAGGAGAAAAGAATGAATAAAAAGCCTGGTAGCAGCGAGGCAGTCAGTCCATTAGGACAAAGTGCTTTGCAGATATGAATATGATGAAAACAAAAGTGGGACCCTGGTGCACAAGCAGGGGCCTCTGCAGCAGCTGACCAACCCCCAACGGACTGACCACTTGACCTGTGAGTGAGGATATTGTTGCCAAAGTCTCGGTCGCCTCCAAATCTTGCGGTTATTCATATTGGGTCATTTCCATGGCTTCCTTTACACAAACATATACGTATCCTCCTCCAACACCTGTTTTAGCCATTCGGTCTGGCCTCTCAATATTATGTCTTGTAGCTAAGCTGTGTGGGATCCACTGTGATATTGTTAACATGTACCCCGACTCTCTCTTATGAGCTCATCAACATGGAAAACTACATGAAGCCAGTGTACATGATGCCCCTGCTTCCCGCCTCAACTCGTGTTGAACCTCAAGAGGAAAATCCTATCTCTGACTCTGTTTTGACTCCAATCAACCTTTTCAAGGGCAATAAACTGAACGATGTTGGAGGCTGGTTCTGGCCAAATGTGCTCTCACGACAAAGCCACGGTTTCAAAGAACGTGCACAACCGGTTGTGTTTCTTTTTGCAACGCTCAGCCCGAGGTGCGGCCACGGCGCAAATCACACCGGGTGCTCGAAAAAGTCTCGAAAAGGTTTGTTGTGGTGAACAGACAACGTTCAGTTCGCCGCTCGTGAAAGTGGAGTCAACAGTCTGGTACAGCCTGTATTTAGCGTTACAGGGAATATGAAGTGTCCCTCCTGAAGATTAATATAGATTCCCACTCTGAATAGAACTAATTTTAAGTAATATTACATGTAGATGACTTCAGGGAATGTGAGCATTTGAATAGCAATGCCTATTACGGATGAAAAGCCACAACTATGCAATATTCATGGCTTTTTGCACAGCAAGGCAATCGGGTTGTGTGCGCAAATACATATTTAATTGAGAGACCTATCTATTGATTTGTCTTATCTCAAACATGCATAGTGCATTATGAACACCCGAAATGCTTCAACCTAATCTCATTTGAGAAAAGAATAACTGACCTGTTGTTCCGTGTTATCGGGGAACATACGTTGGTTATGACAAGCAGAAGGGTGTCATTTTTGTCTGTTTGAGACGGACGAGTAGACGGGGGTGAAAACGGTCGGCACCGGCATTTCTTCACCCGTGTTTATGTATCATCAATGAATGGTAATGAATAAATGGTTTTGGATTACGAACGCTATTATAAAAGTTAATGTCTTCGAAGAAACAGCAATAGTATGTGCTCAAAGCCCTGAGGCTGTGAATTTGAATAGAAAGAAGGGGCTTGATTTGGAATTTGAAAGGTCTGTGAGCAAAAGGTCGTGAGTGGGCTTGAGGCGTGCTTTCAGATCCCAGGGATCAGCGTTCCTACCCACAAACCGTGCAATCTCACATTCTATGTCCTTATCTCTCTGTATAAATTGTGCCTTACATTCACAAAGAGGAAAAAAACATCGTATGATTCAAGTATTTAACCCAAACAATTGAAAGGCAGCGGAGAGAGACCCACCTATTCTCAGTGGAGCTTTGCTTTGCATGCACTATTTATGTGCACCCTTGGGTCGCTCAACACCACAACCCGCCACAGTTTTCATACATGCTCTATTTGCTTCGCGTCAAAAATTTTCAAACTTCTGTTTGACGGAGCTTGCATTTGTGCTTTCTTGAAAAAGTAATCGCAGATGAAAAAAGTTTCAGATGCGCAATCGGCAAAAAAGCACGGGTTTATTGCAAGGAAAGTGCAACATGAGGACATTACGACTCGAAGCATTGCAAACAAAGTGCACCTTCACTTTGTGATCTTTATCAACTGCATATCTATGTGGGACGGTTTTCTGCAGCTGCAATTGAGAACTGCGCATTCATTGTTTGGCAATGCCCTTGCTCGGGAAGGTGAACTTTTTTGTAACTTCCTCCCCATATCGTTTTCAAAGTTGTGCCTTTTGTTCAGTTTTAATGATTTAAAAGGTTACATTTTGCAGGCGAGCTTTGACACACGTTTATCTCAGGCACCATAAGGTGCTTCTGTTGAGCACAACTAATGAAGTGAGTAAGAAGATGATTAACAAAATTGTTCCCTTTTGCCAAATGTTTCTTTGAATGTCGTAGTCGAGTCATGCTTTCGTTCATTTTCAATGCAAGGTTCAATGCACAGTGCTGAAATGGGAAGCAAGCCAAAGTTGACAAAAGCGATCATGAAAATTTTCGATGCAATTCAACTTGACTTGGCAACTGTGAAAACCTCAAGTCTCGAGATGGTGGCTGATGCCTGGAATCTCTTGATCCCAGAGTAGCAATGGTCTGATCAGATGGTAAACATGATAAAACACGGTTGAAAAGGAAAGACCCCGAAGGGACTCTGTCTAGTTCGCAAACGAAATCAAGAAACATTCCATTACTGATCCAAAGCTGTGCTGGTGGTAACGGTGCAGTATGAAGCATCGGACCCCGTAAACCCTAATGTGGATAGTGTTGCAGATAATTAGTCAGCACGGGGTGTGGGGCCTCTTCTTCCGTTGATTTATTGCCACATAATCTACTGCAGAAATAATTACAAGCAAAAACATATGGAAAGACAAAGGCCTGTCCGATCAATAACAAGTGGCCCAATTCGGGAAGCACCTCGGAAAGAAGAAAGCAACGATAAATTATGATTATGAAGGCCCCAGATTGAGGTGGTGTTGAACCTGGTGCGGGGTTTGTGCAGCTCAGATCGCTTCTCCGCGCGATGCCCCGATGTGGTCATCCATCATGCTTTCAAGGCCTTCTGCCTTCGCGTAAATTCCATATTTCCCTCCCTTCTTGCTGCCCCGCCAAGAAACATGGCAGCTTTGAAAGATTGCTGCTGCTCTTTGCCATTGCTGATGGTCAATACAGGTTAAAGTGCGCAGGGGTGTTTAGCAGGCGGCGAGGCCGCGGGGCGGGGTGCGGGGCGACGGGCGGGCGGCGCAGCGCGGCCGACAGCGCCCCAACAGCGCAGCCGATAACACCGTGTTCCCGCACATCACACACGCTGGCTTCTCTGCATAAAGATCTGTTGTGATGGAAGAGGTTCACGGGGGCACGAAAAAGGAAATAGATCTAGAGCTGTGCCCATCCCTCCCCCGCAGCTGCAGGGAAATGCCTTCTTTCTTGTAGGACATCAGCGAGTGCAGCTGCAGCTTACAACTACAACCGCTTACTACAAACTCAGCGACTTCAATAGCCCCACGTGCGTGTGTTTACATCTGGCATTCAGAAGAAAAACTCGACAGTTGGGGAAGGAGAGAGAAGAGGACATGTGGTCGCACGACAACTGACAAGTGCTCGTGTCGCGGATTTCTGACAGCCTGCCCTCCAACCAGAGAGCTTACCTCGCAGTGCTTTTTAGGCGCAGCCATGCCTAATTAAATGCATGCCGGTCTAATATATGCCACCCTGAGCTCCTGAAAGCTCATCCCAAAATGATGAATGACCAAAACAAACCTGCACATGCTAAACATGCCAGGCTGCCTGCGAGCCAGACACACAAGCCTGCATGTACGAAGTGAGCAATACTCATCAAAGGACAGCCCTCATTTTTATTTGACCATCATGTCAATTTGCAATATCCACATTTGATATCAAACAATATTATTCGCAGGAGAAACCGTAAATTAATTATGACCTTCATCTTTTGTGTGCAGGCACAAATATGATGAAAAAACAGATTGCTGTTAGATTAAGTTTTTATTGGCCGCAGCCTCGTATTTTCACAGGTATGAACAAGGGGCTGGCACGCAATGCTGAGACATGCGAATCAGACTCCGGTAAACGTTTGTATCTGTCCACGTTGAAGCATCAAATCATTGGCGAATCAATGAATGTGGGGTTTTTGGACAATTTTAGGTTCTACTTCTTGGTCAGAAAATATTGAATTTTTGACTCCAAAGGCATGAAACTCACAAAAATTACTCCGTTTATGTTTCAATTACTTGAAAGAGTCTGTTTGTTATGATAATCTCCTGAAGGTCAAATGAGGCATTATGCCTACAGTTGCGCTCTCTTTGTGGCCAGAAGCAATGGTTTTAATAGCCATAATCCTGTTGGAAGGTAAAGTGGGCTCTCCACAATGCAAGTCAGCTGCACATCATCTGTTGTTGCAAAGCCTGCCCGTCTTTTTCTGTTTCGACATCCCACACTCTTTTATTCACCAGCTCTTCACAACAAGCTCAACTTGTTCACAAATTATAATCTTCCTGCCCATTGTGTAATTTCTAAACACCAGTTACAATGGATTTTCACCAAAGAGGAGTCTTGAAAATTGAAGTTAGTTTCAGGCATGATGCTCAGACTCTGTTCATTGCCCATTGGAGCAAGTTTGGCTTGAAATATTCATCGCGTACCATTATCTTGATCACTTTTTCCCTGCTTTAAAATTGTGATTAAATTGTCGGCGTAATATAGGAAACTCTCTGCATGAATACTAAATGGAGTGTAATTGAGGTTCAGGCAGGGGACGGTGGCTTTTTGAGTCGATAGGCAAAAACATCCCACTGCGACTTGTTATTGATCTAAAGTTCCGATAACAACAAACCCGCCCTTTATAATAAAGTTATGAAAATCACCATGGGCCAAATGCGCCATGGATACAATTGCTTGAATGGGGCGCTGTGGAACACCTCCTCTGACGAGCCAGGAAACAGCGCAGGCCAGGTGATGCCGGCTTCCCCCCGTCCCACAATCTGCAATGGTCTTTCACAGTGAGGGCCACCTCGAGTTCTCTAAGTGGACAGCAACAAACGCGAGCGCTGGGAGTCCTTCGATTCATATCCTGACCATGTGTAATTTCAGAACAAAATGGCCATTTGGAGAACTGATGAACTTTTTACCAATGGGTGAAACAATGCGGAACTGCCATGGGAGTTGGATATCGTTGAACCAGCAATCTTGGGCAACACCAAATGAGCAAGAAACATCAACATATGTTCAAACAGGGCACATGTAGCTTCCCCAGAGGTATTCCCGTGGCCTATTCAAGCAGGTCATAAATGGGCAAGCCGATAATAGGGTCTTTGCCGACTTTGTTGAAGCAGGCAATTTGCTATCTAAACATTGGTGAAAATCTCTTTTTGAACACAGTTTGTTTGGTGGCTTGTTGAAGCCAAATCCTTTCCTTGTCTGCCAACAATCCATCGTTTCTGGGGAGGTTTTCTGTGATTGTCCAGCGTTTGTGATCAGTGACTCTGTAAACATGTTCAGTGAGTGGACTTCCATTTGGATTGCGAGACTGGTGCACACTGTGGGTGCGTGCAGTTGTGAGTTGCAGTGACAACTCGAGATTCGATGCACGATTTGAATTGTTGTTTTTTCGTGTGCGGAACATGATCGAAGCGGCCTGAATTGAATGCGATTTGGTCAGTCAGTGTTCGGCAGTGACCACAAGTTCAGGCTCCTGCAGAGAGCCCGAGACAGCCGAGGTATGACAGTCACTTCAGTGTCAATACAAACGCGTCACGATTCGCTTGCTCCCCTTTCATGCAGTTTTCTGCTTGTCAACTTCAACTCGTACGAGAGGATCAAGTCTCAAAATGGTTTCCTTCTCCCTTTAGTCAGTCAGAATGACGAAGAGAAAACCCTTTGCAGGATTTCAGCACGCTTTTGAGTCACTGGCCATAATTTGCATTCAGGCGGCGAAATTTGATCAAAATTGTGTTTGCAAATCAGAGCATAACATTAATGCGTTAATCACATCAACGATTCAAGGTAAAATTTTCCTTGCAGAGAGCACTATGGATTTTTGTTCAGATGAAGGCAAAATATCAAATGGACCTGAACCAGAGCGCTTGCCTAAGAAGACGTGGTTTTCCTTCCATGATCGATCAATGGGACGTTTTGTGCCGCTTATTAAATTTTCTCATTTTATCAACAGAAAAGTTAAATTTCTAACTGTTCAGCGAGTGAGCACAATCCTGTGATGAGTGCTGAAATAATGTCATTAGGGCCTGATGCGCTTTGACTGTCGTACTTGATGAAACAATTCACTTGAACATCACCATCCGGCGTCTTCGCTTTGCAGCCAGCTTCCTGCTTTTCCATCGGAATACAGAGCGCCAGCTTCCTTGGCTCAGCATTTCCTTGCCTTCCGAGCTGTTTAAATTTGTTCAAATCTATCAAACCGCCTCAATCACCTTCTCTTCACAGCGCGAGACATGCTGCAAGTATTTCTGCGAAGACTTTTATGGGGTTTCCATTAATTCCATGCTCATGATAGTTGCACGATAGGCTCTAAAAATCACATGTGCCTACTTTACCGGCAATGCCTTTCACAACTAATCACACTTGACAATTTGTCTGTGATGCTGAAATGCATCGGCCTCTTTCTCCTCACCCGACCAACGCGTTCACCATTCAAAACTTCTCTCCAATGAGACCTGCCTATCTGAGTTGTTATCTGCATGTGCGTACGCTCGCAACTCCCAACACGATGAAATAATCTTGAGCACAAGGAGTGAGTGGCGAGCCCAGCGACTCGAACAGCTATTAAATCTGCAATTAATAAAGTAGCGACTGGCTCAAGGGATGGGAATATTTGGGCTGCGTAAGGCTAAGCAGCCATATGGAAGTGACAGCTAAAAGCGTCGGTTGGCCCTGCAAGCATGAGCACTACTCTGACCATTGACCAGGCCCCAGTGTATCCTGCAGCAAAGCCATTTCCGTAGGGATGATTACTTAGTGCTTGCTGATGAAAAAGTAACAATGGCACACATCAGCGACACTAGTTTCTCGATAAGACAACCACTTTGTCAACAGCAACAGCAACTTCGCTCCTTGTGCATTCATCTGCTGCAATTTGTGAGATGCACGCCGTTTTGAAAAGACAAGGACAGACCAAACCACTGATTAACTCCACTGACAAACCTGTAATATTTTTCATGAAAGTCAGACCCTACAGGGTCTTTCGAGGAAGTTATCAACAGGCAGCCAGTTACACACACTCGTTTCACTTGAAGAGCAACTGCCTTTCTCAGACTGATTTTGAACAAGGCAACGCTTACGACTGTTCAACACAGCGGGACAATCAACAACAGGTCTACAAACCAACGACAAGGAGATATGCAAGACTCTGGCTTGCCGCATTTTCAAAGCAACGTCACTGGCGTGTTTAACATTTCACATCCAACCCAAATCTGATTTTAAAAGTCTTTCGGGAAGCACCTTGAAGGAAGAAGTTCGAGCCTGAAGATATTTTTCACTCTGTGTACTTGTGGCAGAGGATTCACACCAATGTCAGGAAACTCGAACCACCGAAGCACTTTTTCAAAGTGTGTCAAATTCATGTTGCCTTTGCAGCGTACACTGGGGCAGATAATGACATCTTTTTGGTACTTTTATCGACCATCACGAGAGCCTAAAACGCCAATGATCACCTCTGCGCAAAAGCGCGCATAGAAACTCACTCTGCCAAAACCTATTAACACAAATATTTGATAGGGGTTCTTTTCACAGGGATGGTAGAGCCTTTTTTCGTCTTTTTCGAATGCAAGGGGCAACATGTACAATTCAGCCACCTCTTTCAAGTCACCTATTGAGCGAAACCTCCCAAAAGAAAGTCATTAGAACAGTCATTAGAGCTTGAATCGGGCAAAATAAAGCGCTTTGTCTGGAGGGTTTGAGGTATCCTGCGAAGGGCACCAACAAGGTTGACCCCAAAAGCGAAGAGCGGAGCACATTCCTGGACCAGTAGATTGCCATTTTCAGCCTCAGGTTTTGTCCCTGGTGTTGCCACAGAAATTCGTGTGCGCAAAAAGCAAAAGTGTCGCACCTCAAAATTCGTGAATTTTTTTCCAGTTGACATCGAAAAGAATCGGCTCAGAGCAGTTGGCTGAACCGCTGCGGTTGTGCAACAATCCAGGTGACACAAGTCAAGTGAGCAAAACCCCCACAGAATCACCTGGACATTTGTGGCAGTCTAGTCTTGCCAGTAAAAAGTCTCTGGACTTCGCAGCAACGTGAGAGCTCTGACAACCACACATGATTTTATCCACTACTGCGCTTTACGGTGCGTCAATCTGAACTGGACCTTGTAATGAGCAATTAACATAATGACTTAATGAGCAGGCCCCTTCAATGACTGAACGGGAAGTCCAAGCGGCCCATCGCCATTCCATTCGATGATACTAATGACCAGAGACTGATTAGGTTAAGAGAGCTCTACCTGCCGTATTAGGCAATTCATCACGACACAACATATGATGGAACTCGAACAGCCAAGTGCATCACTCTGATTTCCACTTGGTGCAAAAGTGAATTTGAAACACACATGGTACATTTGAAAGACCAAAGATGCTTCATTGCCTGAAGAGCAGCGCGCTCGAGACGACTCGCGACAAGTTGGGTCCTCACACCGTAGCCTCGGGCTGAAAACTCACGTCGGGTTCAGCCATGTGTCAAGTTGAATACTATTCATCCCCGCGTGGACCAAACCAGCGCACAAGGCAAACTCAGAGAAGCAAATACATGTACTTACCTCTGTAGGCTCTGTCGGTTGTGCATCTCCATTTGAACCAGTAGATCCAGTGATGGGAGGCGTTTTGGGTGTGGTGGCTGTGCTGCCTTCGCGTTCGTCGATTACTAAGTCTATTGGCATTTTACCCTTCAAACAGCTGATATACCGATGGCAGAAGTTATCACACAGTTCATGGACCTGTGGATTGGAAGAGACAGAAAAATAAAATTTGCCGTAAACCACACAACAATAAATAACTGCGTAGAGGTTTGCGTTTGAGATGAGATGCAAAACAATAAAATCGCTCGCGAGTATCGTGTAGCGAGCACGAAAAGGTGCCTCAATTAGCACAAATTTGGCACAGTCGCACCTGTGACATGCAATATCATCATCAAATACACATGTTCAGAGAAAACCTTGTCGACTGCACTCTTCAAGCGCACTTTTGTTTCTTGTTCATAATCTCTGAATGAGATAAGGAACTTTTGCATCTGTTTGTGATTTTGGTCAGTGATATCTGACATCCTGATCAATTGCCCCGCACTGGGGTGATGAGCCAACGAAAGGTAAAGCGGATGTCCAATGTGGATTCGACATCACTGGTGGTTGCAAATGCGACGACTTTGAACGTCTTGCAAGTTCACACTCAAACCAAATTTCCCTTTGCCTTTTCCCTCTGATTTCTTTCCACAGCCAAATATCTGCAAACTTTTTAACATGTGAAAATTATCTTATTGGATTACAGGCGGATTTGCATAGTGGAAAAAGTTTTCGCCTCGGGAGAGGATCAAATATTGGCCCCAATGAGATATCAGGATTACTTCACATTCATTTCTAGGGCAGGAAAAATTCTCAAAAAGATGAATTATGTATGATTTCCCACATGTTTTCATTCTTCTTCACACTGAGTAAAATTATTCATGAATCGATAATGCAGTTAGTCTAAGTAAGAGGGTGCCTATTCCTGATATTTTTTGAAATGCAATTCCACCTCAAAGCTGCCTGGAGAGCGGGTCTCCACGTTCACTCCTCACATGATTGCTTCATTTAAATACAAATTTATTTATAAGGTACAATCTCTATATTTCCAGATCATGATATAAGCAGTTCAAATTTCAGCACACCGAACACAAACCAGAGCAAAGAAAACGTGTGAGAAATTTCTTTCACGCACCTTTTCCAACTCCAATAAATGGAAGCGCAAAACTTGAATTGCTTGTACCATCTGAAAATACAGAAGCAGATTGGAAAACTTTGAGTTCCAATTCACTCTCGAGAAATGAAATGAAGTTACCTTTTCTAGCTCAAGCAAGTGGAAATGTAGCACTTGAATAGATTGGGTCATCTGAAAATAAGAAATCAGAATACAATTACTCGAGTGCAAGAACGGGAATTTGAAAAACAACCAACTTGATTGGGCAGTGGAGATTTGACCATCAAAAATTGCAATGTTGTAGCATATGCCATGGCGCTTTTAGCTGCATTGATGTGCATTGTGCTTGGCAGTAATGGGATTAAGGCCATTCGCCACTTGCTGGAAAAGTGAGAGGCGCACTTGGCCAAGCATTTTTCTCCGGCCAGTAATCCATTTTGGTCGTCCATCCAGCGACCGCACTTTAAAAAGCGAATGAAGAGCCAATTCATCTGCAAGCGACATGGCGCACATGCGTTCATATGATATTTTCTGCCACCAAAGTGCATGGTCGGTCTGATCTGCCGATGATCCTGCGCTCTGCGTGCTTGTTGATGTTGTGCTTTTGCAGAATGTTGAGTGTCTGATCCCGCGGTCAATGGGCACTAAGAGCCAAGAAAAGGGTTCCAACAAGCGCTAGCAAAGACACAGACCCGATCAAATATCGTGGTGGTACCACTGCGCTGACAGCCAAAGGGCAACAAGCACAGCATGCGGATGTATAAACATTCTACCCCAGTTTCCACTTCCAAAATTTTAACCTCAGAGAAACTCAATCGCGCATGTGGACATCGGAGCACTCGAGGCGTGCGGGAGCGATGTGCCGACACAACAGGCCGGTCTCCGAGCCGCCTCTCGCGGCATGGTGCTTCTTTGTTTTGAAGTGAAAAAGAAATCACGGGATGCCAACAAAAAGAGAGGTGCCTCACTGTCATTATGACACTTACACACGGCTCATTTAACCCAGAAGTAGGGTAGTCCTCCCTGTCTTTTTGTGCTCTTCCGTCTGTTTGCAACTACTGGCTGCAGCTCATTTTGCTTCACATGACATGATTTTAACTCGAAACAAAACTTGACTTCAGAATCCAAAATTTGGAAGAGAAAGCATGTCAGATTTGTTGGTGTTCGATGTTTTCTCAGCGACAACTTGCACAAGTGTCAAAATGGGGCACAAAAGCAAACAAAATGTTGCCCACTGCTGAAGCTGCTGTTGGATCCCAGGCGCCTGCAGAATTGTTTTTGCGAAAGCCAGAGACTTCACGTTGAAAACTCAAGATCTGCCAACTGAGGCTCACTTCTTCCCACTTTTGCAGACATCCCTACATCCAAAGGTCGGATGTTGTGTGACCCAATATTTCACAACACAGATTTAAAGGTGGACTCGTGACTTCAACCGAAAAGTGAAACAAGCTGACACAGGGCATTGCACAGCAAATACTCCATTCGATGATCATCATGAGCTAATGAACCATCATTTGTCCCAGTGGTGTAGGAGGAGATTGCGGCAATAAAGCCATCGTCAACTTTATGGAAAAAATATTTCATTTGAAACAGTACTCACCAAGCTGTCAAGCTCGTGGTTGGCTGAGAAAAATGGCTTTTCTGCTTTTGCCTGCAAAGAATGTACATTGTATCAGAATATATATTTTTTGAGAGACATGAACTGTCTGTGATCCATCCAGTGTCTATGGCGACAAGGAAGTACTTCACTGCAGCTGACAAGTGACAAACAGTCCAATTGCCTTCAAGATGTGTTTTCTGAGGGCAAAAAAAAAATGCACAAATGGCCATGAAGAAGAGGTCGATGATTGTTTTGCTTTGCACTACGACACAAAGAAATGTTAAAATAAATTTTTGTCATCCTTGCTCGAGATTTTGAAGGGGTCGTGTAAATGTGCAACTGCAAGCTATTCTCAGTTTGTTTTGACCATTCCAAACTGTGTCAAAAACTCGGTTCAGCAAACAACGTACTTTCTGCCACTGTCAATTGAAATTCAGCGTTTAACCATTCGGCAATTCATCACTGGAAATCTGAGCCATTGATTTGGAGGTGAATTTCGCTGTGTGCTGAAAAGAGGCTGTTCAGCGCACAAGGAACTTCGGATGCATTACGCAGCTAAATTCAGTGCTGATCGCGCTTGAATTTTTCGTGCGGAATAATTAGGTTTTGTTTTGTGGACAAAAAATGCATTCTGATTTTTTCTTATTGACGACAACCCAAGCTACAAATTACTGCAGCCCAAATATTATTACATCAGTGTGAACTGATGCATTGTGGCAATTATTTGTGACATTGCTCTCCCGTTAGCCTGGCAAATGTTTCTCGCCGCTCAAGCGATATTTTCAAAATAATTTCCTTTGGATGTTTCCATAATATGGATGCAAATCACATGGAAGTCTAAATATAACTGTGGGAGACCCTTGTCGCCGTTTTGATAAAGCAGGAGGCAAATACTACGACTCGTAATGTAGCTTCGGTTTTATTACTACTCCTCTTTGCTCAACAGTCTGGGACCCCAAATGCATAGTCGCAACTGATGAGGCACTAGACTCAAGTGTTTCTCCATAGGGATTTCAATAGATTATCGGGGACAAAATATGAAAAATTCACGGCCTAAATTGTCATATTGCATGATGCTACTCATTTGTATCTTGCGAGACTGTAGTGTTTGAACAATTGAAGCCACATCGAGCTGGGGATGTGTAAGTGGCCTGTGTGCATCTTTGCCCACTAATATCTTTGCACATGAAAAGCTCGAAAATAACATGGAAGAGGTTAATAAGAAAATGTTGGATTCCTTCAATGGAATGTGAGTGAGGGCTGGGGTCACTGTTTCATCCTTTTCACAGTTTACTGGGTTGTGTGCAAGACTGCATGTCCTGCCAAAATTTTGCGTGTTTTGTCTGAAGCCAGGCGAGAATTGGGTTTTTACCACGCGTCGGAATTTTACAAAATGAAAATGTGTAGAAATGTAAAGATCACTGTACCTGATTAGAAAATACTCGAATGTCTTCGTTGAAAGACTCTGAGGAGCAGACGTCTCCGCCGGCCACTCCGGGGTCCCGGGGGGTGCATGTGGCTAACTCACATTTCTCAAATATTAGCGCCAACAGTGGAAACAACGGGTGCCTGCAATCACAAGACGCATCAAAAACTTTCAGGCAGGAAATTTGAGGCAGCCATTTTGATTTGGGCTATTTCCTGCCTTTTGGGCCTCTTAGGGAACATGACCCAAGATGCTTGCTTGATAGCTTTGCAGATACTTTGGAGATCCACGGCCCTTGTGCCTAAGAAAAATAGATAAGCGGGGCTACATGTTTACGTGCTTTCTTAACTAATGTAATAGCCTCAAAAGCCTCCCTATACTTGGCACTCCACACATTGACAGGCTCATTTTCTAAAAGCGTCACCTTCGATTTTCTCCTCGCTGCCGATACTATGAGCGATATGATGCTATTACGTTCCTGCAGCCGTCGTTATTTATTCCTGGCACAAGATCCGTGTAAAATACTCCATTGCATCTGTGATTGTATCCACAAGTGTAATGCCCCATAGTAGAGTGATAGTAGTAAAAGTGTCCTTCATTCTAGTGATGTCAATAAGATTAGGGCTTTCCACATGGCCGGCTCAAAATGCTGAATCAGCCGGCACGGATATTTGCAGGTTTCTCTTGTGTCCTTTATTTACATCTATCACGCCATTGCCAATGATCAAGTGGGATTACATCTTTGCAGTTCACCGTTTCCTTTGTGCCTCAGGATGAGTGTGTGAAACAGCCTTGCCACGGCCTCCTGCCGTTCAAACATATTCACCCCCTCCAGGGGGTAGAGTACACACACTATACTTACCCATATATAAGATCCTTATCCCGTTTGACCTGCGAATCCACTTGAGTGGAGTTCATGGCTGCGGGCATGCTGGAGCTGGTGGAGTAGGCGGGGAACTGGCTGTGCATCCCGGCGGTCAGCGCCGAGGTGTGGTTGCCGAGGCCGGGCGAGTGCGACAGGCTCTGCATGCCCCGGTGTGCGCTGTGAGGGTCGTACATAGACGCCGTCGCCGAGTGACCGTCCATCGCTGTGCTTCCGTAGTGCGTTATATCATTGTCATACTGCAAGACAAAGGTAGGTCTTTTGTCACAACTGAAGTCCACACTCTGACCCACCGTCACCTGTAACTCTCACTTATCAAGGCACAATAAACATTATCGATGGTGGCATCGTTGCACGTCGTAAATCTGACCAAGGTAAATAGAATGGAGAAGTAAACGGCTGACTGAAGGTGCTCACTTACCCGCGGCGTGGCCATGGATGACGACGAGGGAGGAAGGGCGGCCGGGGCCACCGCCGAGAGGAGCGGCTGGGTGTCGGTGAGAGCGGCGCGGCACGCGGAGTCCTCGCTGCTGCTGCTGCGGTGCCTCGCTCGCTGCCGCGGTCCACAGCGCTGTCGCTTCCTTATCCAATACCCTGCACAACGCGTCGAGCCTGGCGCACACTCACGCGCGATCCGATGCGCTGTCAGGTCCTTAGCTCACTAGAAAAACACGTCAAAACTGCTAAATTCACATCCATACAATGGTACTGTACTGCGTTCAACCTTCAACACACACGAGTCTATGTGTAACAACTCAACTGCCAGTGCCAGTGGCTTCAGCCTGTAAATCTGTCAATCACCCGCCCGTTACTATAGCGCAATAAAACAAATGAGCTGTCACTGGCTGGGGGCGCCCTCGCCCATTTAAATACAACGCCAGCCCAGAATTCACTCCTCTGTCACTGCGAATACTCTTTTCCAGCAAAGAAAAAGTATTCTCTTCCGTTGACGTACAACCAGGCGGTCTTTTTGTCCAAAATTGAGTTGTTTTTGTTTGATATCAAGACCCAGTCTGGTCAAAATGACATGATGCCGACTGTGGACCAGTCACCATATTTCAATGCGATGATTTGTCTGTCTAACCACGTGAAGGTCCGATCTTGTTAAATATTACAATCAGTACCGCATACTTCCACATGCAGTAGAACACGTGCCTCAGCTCTATTGTTTTGCACTGAACAGGCAGTGTCAGTGCGGTTAATTTACATCCACGCAGTCCTGCTCGACACCAAAACAGTGCTCGATCTCGGCACTTGTCGCTGAAAGGCAGTCAGCGCGAGCCGAGGTGTCTTGTAAAATCTATTGCCCAACAAACAACAAGCGGACACGAGACATGTTGTACCTCTCAAACTTGAATGTAGGTCAACTGCTGCAACCCAAACTGATCACAATTCATGGACAAGTGACATGCTCGGCCCAGAAAGTGGTGTCGACTTGGGCTACATGAACAGTTTGATGGGTGCGCCCTTGATCACTGCAATGATGATTTGTTTGATTATGCCAGACACCGTAAAAGAGCGAGTGGAAAAGGTTGCAGCCCATCTCGCCAAGCTCCTCCCACCTTCGGAACCTTCCCGGAGAGAAACATCAGAGCCATCTGACGGGAGTGCAAAGTTCTACAAGTTTTCTACTGCAAGAAGCAAAGAACGCAAAACCCCCGTTTGTGGCCCTTGCTTTACGAGTCTGTGGCATTCACTTTCGGGTAAATTCAGCAGTTGCCCTGAAGACATTTTGCCGTCCAAGACGCATTCTTGTACATTTTGAGGTCTGACCATTGTGTGTCTTCCAGTTGACAGTACAATACATACTCAGTACCCCTATCAGCATCGAAGGCTCATATTATTTCAGGGCTGTACATTGCATTCAAAAAGTCCCTTGGTCTATAATCAACCTCAGCATGCGTGGATGACGTTGCGAAAAGAGCAATGACACCAAAGTGCCTTTCCTTTTGTTCAACAGCCTCAGGGGATGAAGCTTTTAATACCATACTTACTCAATGTTAAGTCAAAGTAATCACCAGTTGGAAAAAACGAACCAGGCTGGTTTTTGCCGGTTTTGCAATGCAGTGAGCTCGGGGTACTTTTCTGTTTCAGATAACATTGAAGGCAGCCGAAGGTTTTGAGTAGACAACCACCCATGAAGTGAAAAGTAGCATCTCTCAACGTACAGGAATACCGGCAGATTCAAAGCAAGAAACAAGTTTGAAAGAGAGTCTCCGACAAAAATGAGATAGATTGTGAAACCTTGCTCTTGTGAGAAGTTTGTCTTGTTTCTCATGGGGCTGGGCGCAAAACAAGACTCTGTGGGACACCGATAGCGCAAAGGGGTAATGACCACCAATTTGCGCACATCTGATATATTCCGGGGAGGACCCCCCGACGACGCGCGCCGTGGGGGCTATGTTTGTGTCGGCACCTGCAGAGCGCCGCGCCGCGCCACTCCGAGCGCAGCCTCACCTGAGAAGCTGAACTCTAACCGACCAACTTGAAACCAGAGATCTGAGCTTCGCTCGCGCAGCATGGCTTCTTCATTTGGTCCCTCTGAAGGACTCTTCCTTGCAGTGCAGTTTTTTGCTCTTGCTAATCCAGTTTCAGCCACAGAGCTGTCCAACTCTGTGAGGTTTCAGCCAAAAACCAAACAAGAAAACGAACAAGTTTGTCCAAAATTTGTGCATCCGTTTGATGTCCCAGGTTTATCCAAATTCCAAAAACTCCTTTTCTTTCTTTCTCATTCCGTGCTGGTTCACTCATTGTTTCAGACCTCGACGTCCAAAGTGAATGCTTCCGCTGCAGCCGAAAATGCACAGAACTCTGTACTCTGCGAAAGACTGCTTTGGAAAGATGCGCGCCACTGTTCTGCTCATTTCAGTGATGTCCCACCAGGTGTCACTAGTGTACAGACACATCAATTTCAGCACACAAGTTTTGATAATTTGACGTGTCTTTTGTTCAGATTTAACGAATTTTCCAGAGTGAAAAGAAATGACTCAGAGTACGCGGCACAGATGGTACGAATGTTGGACACTTGCACATTTGTGTGCACTTTTCACTGTTTCGCAGCACAGAAACAAATGACACATACATCAAGAAATTCAATGGATCAAATGCTGGAAATTTGAATAATGTTGCGTGTGCCACACATCTTTTCAGAAAAATGAGGGACTGTTGCGAGTTTCAGTCAACTGTTTATTTTGGAACAGTGTTTTCATTGTGTCTGTGTGTGGTTCAGATGCAGAGTGAAAGCGCGTGTTTCAGACTCAGTTGTGCAAAGAAATTCAACCACAGCTACAAGCATGGTCATCTTGGCACAGGAAAGTTCAAACGCTGCGGTCTCTGGCAGTTGCTGTCTGCGCCTGCAGACCCGTTACAGCTGTTTCGGCGACCGAGAAGAGTGTTTGATCTCAGCTTACTGCTGTGAAACTGTGAGCCTTGAAAGGGAGTCTCTCGTCTCCTTTTGTTTCTTGCAGGTGTCATTACAAAATGACTATCGTCACCTTTGGCTGTTTGCTGTTTGCTTCGGGCAACTCTGCTGTTCGGCAGGGTCCACATCATGGAAATCGTCACAGTGATCAGAGCTTGGAAAGTCAATGCACAAGGCAAATCACTGCAACTAAAAGCGGAAAAGATGTTCAAGATGCGAATGAGGAAACAGCCGGGTTAATCCGGACGAGCTGGGAGGAAGAATCCGATGTAATTACCGCATAAAGGTGAAGCAAGTATCTCTTCAAAGTGAATATTGCAAAGTGAGCTCGGAGTCGAAATCAAAGCGCCCGTAAATAGCTCGTTAGGTGCTCCGAGGTAATGTGATCAACTAGAAAGGTTAAACGAAAGAAGTCAATGATGAGTCCTTCAGGACACAGGAGGAAAACAGAATAGGAATAGATCAGGACGATTAACCTTTGAAGGTTTAATAATGAAATGGAATGGCTGTGGACGTATCAGTAAAGGAGGGAAGAAGCTTGGATTTGCGCTGGAGGCGAGACGAACATGATAAGGACCAGTTAATCGTGCCTTGTGGTGGTGAACGTTGCACAATGGAGATGAGGAGCGAGGCTCATCAAAGGCGGCGAAATGCTCCAAATACTTTCTGGCCGGCTGCGTCTACAGCAACTGATAACTGACCATCGCCACCAGACATGACCAATAAAATCTTCAGGAAGAAGGTGCCGAAAGATATTTTCCAAAACTTTCTTTTGAAGTTTCGATCCACTTTTGTTCTCCCTGAATGCAAAATCAAATCGTTCAACCCAATCCCGCTATTTTCACACAGCACTGTTTGACAGAGATGTAATCATGAAACTTTTCGTGGAGTGAAACAAACTGTTCTCGACCATTTCATTTCCAATCAAGGTTGTGAAACCCAGCCAACATTTCTACAGGAGCAAAGTGAGCCGTGCAGTTCGTTGGATTTTGGTGATCTTCTTCAAAAGCGAGAGTAACGTTCATGCTTTCGGTTTTCGTGCAATTGCGAAGAAGAAAATGTAGCAGTGAGTGGAGGAAGAATCACTTTACATTCTTCGGAAGTCAAATTGTATCTCTCGCATGGGTTGCAACCAGGGGCCCTTATCAGCGGCCAGATACCAACGACCTTGCGCAGACCCCTCCACCCCTCACCCCTTTGCCTGCTTGGCTCAGCAAACCTCCCCTGGTCTAACTCAACACCCAGACACAACTGTTTTAATTCGTCAACAATCATTAATCATACTCCATCAACACAAAGGCCTTAGAAACTTGCTTATCCCAAACGCAAAAGCTTTTTCCTCCAGTATACGAGGTTTACAATTGCTATCTGTTCTGATTGCACTGGATTCCTTTCCAGAGTCCAGATACCGATCCGTGTACAGTTTCCGAGGCAAAGAACACCCATGTCGTCGAAAATGTTTCGTTATTGATGTGCTTAATCAAATTATTTCAACAGACGTTCTTTTTGTGTTGCCTGCGCAAAAACAGTTGTTCGATTCGTGCGCACGAAAAAGTGGAATATCAACATGTCAAGGACTTGACCCGACAGCAAGCTTACGTCGAACGTCAAAACGTCAAGTTCCTGTCAGAACGCATGTTCTGGTGCCTGAAATTTGACGCGTCAAATCGGCTGCTGGGTATGTTTGCTCAAAAAGGACACTCGAACAAAACGTTCACTGATTTTGTTCAACCGAGCTGACCACAAAGTTTTCAAATGGAACAATATATTGTCAAAACATTTCAGATTTCGCTTTGGCGAATGGAGGTTGGCAGCGCGCACTGAGCAAACGATGATGATGGTACATTGTGCTCAGCCAGTCGGTTGGGTTCAACTCCGGCACAAACGCTGGCTGTTGAATGCACACGTACAAATTATTTTTCAAAAATCAAAACCTGCAGACCGAAAAATCAAGATAAAGAAGAAACATTTTCAGATTTGCTCCAAACCCAAATTGCTACTTAGCTTCGCCAGCCAGTACTGAGCGCATTCATTCAAAAAAATTGCAACCGTTGTGAGTGCGATTGTTGTGAGTGGGCAGAAGGAAACAGCGTACAAAACTAGAAAGTGAAGTCGGTAGTTCCTGATTGTCTACTGCCCAATGCGAGTTGACAAGTGTCAAGATAATGAGTGAAACATCTCTCCGTTAAAGGCCCCAAGGTGGTAGTTAGGGACAATACGAAGTAAAGTCCATAATTACCCAAATTAAAGCGGGCTCAATACAGATTCACCTGTGTTTCTGTTGGTGGTGGAAGGTAGGGGGCAGGGAAAACGAGCGAAACACAGGATATTCCGTTTAGTTTGAGACAGACAGCTGCCAGTGGACGGACACAAGCCCCGGGTGGAGAGATGGGGTGCGGATTTTCGACGGACGGGCAGTTACGATTATCCAAAGCTGGAGCGCAGTGTTTACTATCCCATTCGGATTCCACGCGCTCCAAGCAGGGCGAGTATCGCACAGCTTCCGCCGGGGCCCGGCCAACATTTCCAGCACGATGCGCGGATTTCGGGCCGAGGAAGGGTTCCGCAAAAAAAAACCCAACCCAACCCCATCTAACTTTACTCAACCAAGAAATATTTGCTGCGCCAACTTTGTTTGCTGTTTGGTTTTTCTCCCTGAGCTGAAGACAAAATATACAAACACAAAATAAAGAAAGCAAAACTTGGCGAAATGTCTAATGATTCATGTACTTGGTGAAAATCTCACAAGAATTTTTGTCACCACAAGTGTGATGCATGCAGAACTGAAAGAGCAAATGCTTTTTTGCGCACATCCGTTTTTCTCTCACGATATCACACCATTAGCGTCGTGCTGACTTTTTCGCTTTACGCTTCAGAGACTATCAGGCAGATATTTGAAATACTTCTGAAGACCAAACTCGACATTAAACGTGGGTACAGTTGAAATTTACGAGCAAACCTAGTTGGAATGAAAAAAAGTTCTCCAGCAGAAGCTTGACAAGGCTTTGCTCAGAAAGCCCCTTCGAAAACTGATGTTATCAGCGCGAGATGAAACTGGGCTGTCAGGACAGATTTGTGACCATTTATGCACTTCACTAAATGTGAACAAATGCCCGAGTTATCAAGATGAATGTACATTATGCAACCATTGTTTATTGTCCTCGCTCGAGACGTGGCCCACGCAGGTAACGCTCCCGAGTTTCCCTTTTGTGACAGGACGAACCCAGGTACGTACGCTGACGAGCTGCTTTCCCAATATGTGTCTCAGTTAGCTGTGCTGAGTGAGACTCGGCACAATAAATTTGGTTCTTTTTTGCGCTGCACTGGACGGGTCGACCACGTAAATTAGCGTCAGTTGAACCCGATGCGCAAAACGCCACGCGAAATGACAAATCGCACAGTTCAATGTTGCGCTGTAAATCAATCAAAAGAGCGACCATACCTGCTCTGCGACTGACCGGCTTCTTGGTTCTTCAGTTGCTCACAATGTTTTTAGCCACTGTTTGAAACTCTGTAAACAAATCCAGCAAAATATTGCGTATCGCAGAACGTAGATAGTGAGGTTGCCTCGCGCACTGAGTTGATGATGTGTCTCTACTTTGACAGGCTTCCGTCACTATGAGGCAGGTTGACGGCTCGCATCAAGATCTACACCCCTCCTCCAACCTTTTCCATCTCCTCACATTAGTTCTACATGTGTGACGTGGGGGCAGCACCTCCTAGATGTGCATTTTCTCTCCGCATCACCTGAATCAGCTGAAGCTGAAACCGAGAAAGCTTCCCCTCACAGCACAACTGCCACAAAAAAGAAAACAGTTGCCCACCAAAAACAAGAAAATGAGGTGTTTCGAGCGCGTTTCTTTGATGGCACTATAGATCACAGACTTCTGTTGTCTGGGGCAGGTTTCGTTTCGGCGGCAGGGGGAAATTCGACATCATGCCAGCAGTTTTTCTGTGTTCTTTTTTTGTTACGCCAGCAAGTGTTTCTTTCTGACTTTCTTGAGTGCTGCCGATTGTATTGTGTCGTATTATCCAGTGAAGCCTTTGGTCTAAATTCAGGAAATACTCTGGTGCGAGGAACGGGCTGTAGAACGCTCTCCGCAATGGCAACTGGTCTACAAAGTAGAAAATCAGCCGAGTGCCACCCAAATCTCCTACAACAATCATCGGTTTGTTGAAACCAATGATCATCATATCACACTGATCAGTTATGTCAAGGACACATTTTGGAAAGAGTTTTTTTGAGTTACAAGGAAAAAAAGAGCTAGCTGGTAAGCTGGTACTACCTGGTACTACCTAATTGAACTATTTTTCACCAAGGGGTCTAAAATGACAAAGTTTTAGGCAGCCAACACCAAAATACACCTGAAATGTTCATTTGGGGTTCATTTGGGGCACCAGTATCACTTGATTACAAACCCCAGTTGGAAACTGAAATGCCTACACAAAATGAACTCAGTAAAGACACTCCCCCCAGACACTCCCCTCCCCCCCGGGTGAAGGGGAACTCATGGAAGTTGCTTTCGCGGACAAAACAACAACAATAACAAACGTTTTGGCAACAGAGACCAAGTAGTTTCCATTTTGACAGGCATCTCACGACGAACCTGCAGCACTGGTGAAGTGGACCAAACCTATGCGCCTGATCAACTGCATTTGGAGAGAAATCAAAGTTGTAGGAGATGGTGCTTATTTGCCAGGTCAGTTGGAATTCACATCATCCACACAGTCTTGCCCTTCTTGTCACGGAATCCAGGTCTTTTGATGGGTATTCTTATTAAGCGAAACAAACACGCCAGACAGAAACATCTATTAGCGGAAGCATGCAATGGCAGAATTATCCGTGGCAATGACTTGTGAATGAGGCCTCACCCTCAGCTGTTTAATTCTGATGACCGTTTGATCTGGTGATCGCATGTGTGGCGAGATTGCTCTTCAGATCGTGGCAGACCTGATGTTTTGCTACAAAGAGATGTTCAGTCAGCAGAGTGCTTGTAGATATGAAAAGTAAAATTCCTACAAATAAAACTATTTGTTGTCTGATCAAAAATCTGCTGCTCTGGACTTTGTCCCACAGGCTGCGCTTTCAACACTGAGAAATTCTGATCTTGAGAACGTTTTCGGAAAACAGCTCCATCCAAGCCGCTTGACAGCTGTTGTGAAATAAAAAGAACTGCAGATCCTTCTTGTCTTGCAATTTTCACCGTGAACCCAGAACAACGATGTCTTTCCTCGACACCTGGTCCTTTGGTGGGCGCGACTTATTTTGAGACAGACTCGGGCAAGTCAGAAGAAATGTTGTTGAATACTGCAGAAAAACGTTAAAATAGCTTTGTTAGCATAATTTGGCAGGCAATTGAGAGTTTCAGCCAAGTGCTCCACAGACGTAACACGTACACGTAGCACGTAGCTTGTTGATGCAACTCCCCTATTTTAGAGCAGTCCACTGATATGAAAAGCAACAAAACTGACAATATTTTCGAGACCAACTGTTTTTATGAGCCATTTCAAAATTTGATGCTTGTCAAAATTTTCAGAGAAAGAATGCAGGTTTTAACTCTAGAATTGAACCCAAACTTGATTGTAGACTCTTCCAGATGAGGGGAGTTGTGTCTGCAAGCTACATTCTACGTGTACGTGTTACGCCTATGGAGCACTTTGCTGAAACTCTCAAATGTGTTGTTTTCTGGTTCCACTGAGAGCTCGAAAATGCAATCCCGTCAAGTGATAATTGTGCTGAGCTAAGGAAAAAAAATCCAGCCTGATCAAATCTTGATGAGCATCCTGAGTGTGGTCCAGTTGTTGCTGTTGTTGTGTGCACTATATGGTCTGCTCTTCTGTCGCCTCATGTGATGGAAGGCAAAAGGCCAAGCCGCTGTTGAATTGTCACACAAAAATACGGAGCCGTGAACGTTTTGTGCAATAAACATAGACAAGCTGCGCTATCAGGGCGAAGGTTAGTGTGAAGCACAAACAGAACAAACATCCGCGACGAGGTCCAAATGATAGATTGGATGATAAAACGGGAAACAATTCGTGTGGAAAAAAGACCAATTCACTTTGAATGACGAAAGGAAGTCAGTATGAGTTCGAGACTTTTCCAGAGACGGCTTCCATATGTAGGATCACTGGTCAGAAGTATTTCAGGTAAGTGCTGTGCAATGCAGGAACCCGGAGGCTTGGTCTCTAGTCCTCCCAGAAACAACCACGGGCGGACAACATGACCAAACGTTTCCCAAACAGGTGGTGATGGAAGACTCCTGTTCAATGCACGTCAGCTTGAAGGGCAAAGGGACACCTTCTTGATCAGCCAATATTTTTCAGTCCAGTCTGCCTGGCTGTGTGTTTATTTGCCTCATGCGGCGTTGTTGCAGAACAACATTTCTGGTTCCGATCCACCTCAGACACCTTGCAAAGGTTGCTGCTATGGAAGCAAACCTCGTTTCTGTTGTTACCCGTAGCTTTGCACTTGTTGCTGTTGATGCTCATCCAAAACCGTTCGCAATAATTCGGGCAACAGGTTGCTTTGTTCAAACACAATTAGCAACGGTCTTTGTTTTCATTTCAAAGTCTGCTTTTACAACTGCAATTTGAACCGCGTTCAAGTCATGTTGATCCAGATCAAAGGTGAGCACGGTGGATCAATTGGAGGTAAAAGTTATTCAGCAGACGAGTTGGGATGTGATGGAGTTCGACATGTCCTTCCTTTGTGAGATCGCACAACATGAAACATGCACAAGACTGGAGAAACTGACGCTGAGTGCTCTTCTGACCGCGGTCTGGGCGGTTCCGATGGCACCGCAAAAACTAAAATGTGGAGCTGTACAACAAGAGGTGCCACCTGAATTCCACCAAATGCCCAGAAAAGTCAGAGCCAAACAACCAGAAAACAACAAATTGTCCTCAGTGGCCACAACACTCTAGTTTTGACCACGATTCGGCTTTTGTACTTTTTTGGGCTCTCAGAAGGGGATGATGTGACGTCATAACTGTCCCCAGACAGGAAGAGGAATCATTCCCTTCTGTTGAAAAATACGAGCCAACACTTGGTTGGTTCTGCCCTCACATGCAGCGTCATTTCCAACCTGCAAGAATCCAAAAACAGAGCTCCTGTCTTCATGGACAAATGGGCATGTTCTGGAAAAGCTGTCATGACCAAACCACAAGGCCACAAAGAGGGACAAGCTTCAACACCAAAACACCGATTCTGTGTACAAAATTAGATGTTACCTCCACCTGTTTCTCATTCTTAGTCTCAGTTCAGTCCCAAGTCGCTGGTTCTTCGCAGCGCTACTTGGCTCATCAAAGCGCTACTTTTATTGGTGGTGCCAAGAATAGCTGGTTCGTACGAGAAGAACAGGTTCTTCTGGGTGCTACCATCCTCCATCTTCCTTTCAGCAAAAATGAACCAGTTCTTTGGAGCGCTAACAAAAAAGTATCACTCCAAAGAACCAGTTCTTGCGTTCATGAAATGGGGATTTAGCACAGTGGAAGCACACCATATCGGACAACGCAGCAGTGCACCCTGTGCCAAACACCCTGATCTGTATGTTCTTGGGTGGCTCCACTCATTTTTTGTCTCGTGTGTTGACGTTTTTGCCTCAAGTATCGTGCAGTTTCTGCAATACATTTTTGATACAGCACCTGAAAAGTTTTCTTGTTTGTGGTTCGAGTCTGGGCTTTGTGACAGGAACAAACTCCAAAGATCAGTGGTGTGGTTCCAAAGATCAGTGGTGTGGTCATTTGTTCAGTGATGTGGTTTTGGCAGTTACAGTTTGGACAATGTTTTGGGATTGTGGTCAAGTTTGACACATCCGGAGACAAGCACGCAGAATGTTGCCACAACGCTGAGAATTTTGAGCTTGCTAACATGTCAGTCAAAAAGAAGAGAGAGCTTATGTCATTTTGCACTGTACAGGTGAAGCATATGAAGCAGCTTGACATTAATTTGAAATTAAGGTGTGTAAATCCAACCGTGTGTCGTCCCTCTGGTCATCAAATGTGAGTGAACGTGACCACGTCCAAACAGACGTGTGAAATGAAGAGATAGGTAACAGGACAGCTTGGAACCCTTGTGGACACAGGAAAAATTCCACCCCCGACGCGAGCAGTGCGTCAGTGTTCAGACGTTTGAGCGCATCTTGAAGGTAACAAAATACTGAATGTACATCTCAAACCTATTTCAATATGTGGACATGAAAAGCAAGCATCGAGAAGCCATGCTACGACATGCACCTTGTCTGTAATGACCGGCATGTAAAGTCACCGGTGCAGTGCACGGGCAGAGGACAGGAGGACAAACCAGCTGTGTTGTACAAGACAACACATTGTCTTAATTGTACAAGACTACACACAGCAGTTTGACGTAATAGTGACCGTCACGTATTAGAGTCATTTGGAACAGCCGGCACCCGGGACAGCTGAGAGGGTGGGGCGCGGCGGTGGTGGTGGCGGCGGGCGGGGGCGGGTGGTCCCCTGAAGCGGAGCAGGGTGCGGCCGTCCCACAGTTGAACGAGGCGTTGTCGGAGTGTCAGAAGGGTAGGGTAGTCAAAACTACCTATCAGCACTTTCCACTCAATGGTCGTCCGTGCCAAAACGCTCGATGGGTGGTTCTGACCCCGTGTGAAAACTCACCGTTTGTGTCAGAATGCATCGTTGCACTTTATAAGAATGGTACACTTTCTGCCCTGGATGGTTACATTGTGACACTGGAAATTGCTGCTTATGCACAACACTGGCATTCTGACCCTGAACAGTCCACTTTGGACACTGACATTCGTTCCAAATGGAGCTGTGGCATTTTGACCCTGAATGGTACATTTTCAACCTGCGCATGCGGTGACATGCAAACTGGTACGTTTTGACCCTGAACCGGGTAGTTTTCTCCTGCAGATGCACTCATAGCATAAAAGAGACACAACTGTGTTGAAAACTGGATGGAATCATGGTTTATTTCGATCATGAAGGATGAGTGATGAAAACAGGCAAACA
>JAAUXT010003397.1_pt1 | contig 29173 bp, 52 predicted proteins | sample 7278171 | NCBI WGS metagenome assembly JAAUXT01 (sample SAMN14350112, study PRJNA611818) | marine sediment metagenome | isolation source: surface marine sediment (1.8m) | place: French Polynesia: Moorea | collected 2018-08
GGCAGGACCCCCCATGGACAGCATACAGCATGACTGGTGGAAGACAAGGACAAGGAAGAATTGATGAACAAGGAAGAATTGACAACATTACCAACACCGCAAGGGACTGAGCACTACTTCTTGTTGAAACAAGTACTGCACGACCTCCGCCCACAAGCGGACAAAATTTGCCACCTGCAAATCCATAGGTGGGGTGGCCATCCCAAAAAACTCCCATTTGGGAAAAGAAAAACGCTTCACATGATGCACAGGTTTAAATTTTAGTGGACATGACCTGAGCTAGAATCTGATGTGAGAAAGGCATTCCTTGTAGAATATATATGGGAAGGGAGACTGTCACCACCCTCATTTCAGGACAAAAACTGCCTTTTGATATGTTGCACCAAATAGCTGACATCACTGACACCAACAGAATTGGATCTCTTTTTCTTTTGCATCTCTAATTTACTTTCAATGGAATTTCAGTGGTGGCGTCCGATTTCTTCACCCCATCTTGGGCAGCCACGCAATTCAAACTGCAGTTAGACCATGGCAGCATAACTTATGCCGCAGCCCGCTGGGAGCTGGTCAGGTGTTGGCTTTCTTGTTCTGAAAAAGGCTTTGCGAAAGAAAGGAATTGCTGCGCTACCAAAGAGAACGCCGAGACTCGTCGGTAAAAATTCTGTGGCGAAAAAGAATAACCCAACTGTGCGGAACTCTTGTGCGATACCCAGCATGTCAGAAGAGCGGTTCAAGACAAGCTTTCTGACAAGTGAAAGGACATGTCGGACAAATGCACCACTTACCACTTGTACCTTCAAGATGAAAACAAAAAACAAGAGATAAATTTTTGAAACAAAAAGTGTTCGCTGTGTTGTTTCTGTGCGCGGAGAATTCAAATCATCAGAGGAAGCGAAATGAACGTTGGACACAATTCATCGCACTACAAGACCACCAAGCGTTGAGCAACACTCATGCATGCTTGCGAGACTGGTGTGAAATATTTGTATGCTGGGTATTCGTGCACTGCAACAATCGGTAGCTGCCCATGGGTGAGAGTCATTCATAGCGTCAGGTTCGGCGCCACAGAGACTTGTCACCCACACCTGGCGTTCGTGGTGCAAGATCAATCTGCCAAATTGACCCACGGTCTCAACGGTACCGCACCGCGCCGGCGTGCCCTGTCAAAACCAGCGCGCCCACAAAGGATCTGTGATAATACTCTGCTTCCACTATCTTGCACATTCATGTGTCAATGCACACACCTCACACAGCTCGATCTAACACAAACTTAGCGAGTAGCAGATTGAGGCACCGGCACCAAATCCCCCGGCATAATCCACATCTCAAGGTGAACAAGAGCCTCACCCCGTACGTCACTGCATCAATAAACTGTTACGATAAGAATAGGTTTGCGGTATTCGTACTTTTCACGGAGACAGTTAAAGCTTTGGACAACAAAAGGTCACTTTCGCAAGAAGAACCAAACATCCATGTGTCAAAACTTGTCTCTTTCTCAACCCTCTGTACGGCTACATTTCGCCGATTACTCCAGAAACGAGACCCCAGAAATTGGTGTCTCCCATGGTTCCACCGGGTGATGAAAAATTCAGTTTGGCCGAAAAAAGGTTGTGACAGCAATGTATTTTGATTGTAAGCAGTTTATTGTGCAAAATGTTAGACCTAGAACAGGTGACAAATCGTACAAAAACCTCGCTGTCAAGGCCTCAAGTAAGCAGCGCAAGAAGGCTGTATGGCTGTCAAGGAGTCCAGTTCAGGTTTTTGTCCAGTACTTCCGAAACGTGCGCCGATGGCTGACGTTTATGGAACGCGTTTGGCGAATATTTGCCCATATTAGCCTGTTGAAATGAACAACAGGAGACATTTCGAACTGAAGCATTCAGCTTCTACGAGAATGAGAACAATTCAACAACAAGAAGCCAGCGCCTGGAAAGCCGCAGTTGTACGGCCCAAATTTCCGTGAAGGGAGAGGAGGGGGCACCAAGTCAGGCCTTGGGTGGACCTAACCTGGGTTTGGCAGCACCTTCAAGTCGGGTCCCAGGTGGGATCTGACCTTTTGGTGCTGCTGGATCCTCCTCCTGCCACCTTGCAAAGACACATACACACCGTGATTGCACTGAGCCCGCGGATCGCCAAAAACCGCGGGCAAAACGCGTGCTTGTCTGTTTTCAGGCACTATAACTTTCTGACTTCGGTGCACAGTCCGACGCGAAACAGCCACCGGTTGTTGCACACTGTCAATGACAAATCCCTACAACAGGGAAGCACCCCAGAATTATTTGTTGGAGACGACACACGAAGCCGTTGCACATTTTGAAGAAAAGGAAATATCATCCCGTTGACCTTCATCAACAACCCCTGCAACGCCCATCATTTGTAATTTTCCCAACACTTGTAATGAAAAGAAACCTGTCAAGGCAAAGCACACAGAGGCTGGGGCTACGTCATCCCTCCCGCTACATTCAGCTGTCACGGTAAACACGTTTTCCTTCCGGCAAAAGCCAAACGGATTGGATGGAGCGCGGCTTGAGCGAGATGAAGCGGACCTGACCTGCCGCCCTTTTGTGACCAACAAGAATTTTTCAATAGAAGCAGTGCAAAAGGCAGTCGATTTGCTTCTTCACAAGCAGCTTGCAAAATGGAATGTGTGAGTAAAGACACGATGTATGCTGAACAACTGTGTGAAAACAGACACTTGTTCGAAGGACAGATCTCCGGCTTTGACGAACAACACAAACAACAACTTTTGATCATCACAATTCAAACACATTAAACTCACAAATAACTTGACCCTCCGCAGATTTTCAACAACAAACTGATGTGTCTTGTGCGACACGTGTGACGCCTGCGCCACGCACACGAGAACGATTGCAAACCAAGACGGGACCGCAGAGCAAAAGCGATTGCAGCACAGGTGCAAAAACGATTTTCAAAAGAAACCAGTGATATGTAAACTGTGTTTGCACACGGTGAAGTCAACCATCACCCAGGAATGCCAAAATCGAGTCAGCAAATGTCAGCGAAATTGTGCTGTGTTGATGTGTGTTGATGGACAATCCATTGAGACACCAAACTGCAGAATGTTACCTGAGAACAACTACCGTATGGAGTGCCTTCAAATGCAACTGATAAATGCGCGAAGATGCACGAAAAGTGCTTTCGTCTCCGCTCTTTCGATCAAAATCAGCCACATGGAAACCCCAATGACTTGCCAGTACAACCTGTGGTCAATCTCACTGCAGAGAAAAGAGCACTGAAGAAGAAAGTTGCAAAGCAACTCTCGTACCTCTTGTCGTCTCGGAGAAAGGTGACAGGTTCTTCCAGAGACAACACGTCGTTCGATGTCGACACGTCCATCAGTCGATGTGAACAATGAAGGTATTGCACATCCTGAGTCCGCCCGCCACACGCAGGTGAACGCCACGAGGACTCGGCTACAGCATCTCTGGAAGAGGATGCGTGACGGACACGTAGTTGGCGGGGAACATGCCCGTACGGCCGTCGGAGAGGCGCCCGCGCAACCAGCTGCCGTCCCCGATCCGCTCCAACAACTCCATCTTTTCTCCCACCTGAAACAGTCAACGCAAAATGAAAACGTCCCTTCCAAATGACAATCAGGAGTTCACACACGCTGTCATTTGACTCACCTTGAAGGAAAGATCCTCTTCAGATTCTCCGTCGAAGTCAAACATGGCCCGAGCGGACAGAGTGGGTCCTGATGTCGCGCCCGCGGAGGCTGAAGAGTCGTCTGTTGGTGCTGAGGGAGTGATTGGGGCTGCAGCAGTGTCTGCCTCGCCAGGAGTCGGAGGAGCTTCCTGCACAGCGGGTGGGCTGGCTGCATTTTCGGTCGCCATGATGTTTGCTTTGTTTCCAGGGTCTACAATACACGAGACCTCCTGACAATTTCTGTCGACTGAAACTGGCGCGAAATTTCGACACTTGATCAACTCAGGTCTTGCAAACAAAATCTCCACGAAAACGCAAGTGAAATGAACTGTGTTTTTCTCCTTGCTTTGCAAGAACACTCATCAAGGTACCAACGCACCTTCCAGATCTTTGACAATGTTGACGAAGTTCGTGGGGAACATGCCCGACTGGCCGTTGAACGTCCCCATGAGCCAGTCGGGACCGAGTCTTTGAGTGAGGACGATGCGATCTCCCTCACTGAACGCCAAGTCCTCCGCGCTGTCCGGTGAGTAGCTGTGCACTGCGATACAATGGGGCTCCTCCAGCTGGAATCAAACCATATTCACGTCAGCAAGTTGTCGAAGCTGCCAATCCATTGCACGGTTTTTCTCAAGTTTCGAAAAGCGAGGTGAACGGCTCAGAAAACTGCTCAGCCACGATATGAGCAGCCTTGCACAAGTATCAGTCAGTAGACAGGCCACTTTCATTCCAGCGTTCGTCAACCATTGCTTTGCCAGCGCTCGAAAAGCGAACGCAGATTATGAGAGGTACAAATCCACAGCAAAAGCAAACATTTCCAGCACCTGTGCAGACTGCGAGGGTGAGGGTGGCTGCTCGGCCCTTCCTCGCACTGGGCTCAAGGCTACGGGCGGCGGCTCGGCCGGCAGGTCCTCGAGGATCTCCACGAATGCGACGGGGAAGAGGCCGCAGACACCGCGCAGCTCTCCGCGCAGCCACTCCCCGACCCGACTCTTGAGTCGAATGACGTCTCCCTCCTTGAAACTCAGGTCATCCTGTCCCTCGCCCTCAAAGTCAAACCTGAAAGAGCACAACAAAGACAATTTTGCAAGCACACAAACAACCTTTCAGTTGTCCTTGGAAACATGAAAGCAAGAGACACTGCAACACAACATTGACAGTCATTACTGGATTCCAACCTGGCCACACATCTCGGCCCAGACATGCTGGCGACAGACGGTATCGAGTCGTCCACATCGTCCCAAGACGGCATCTTCGGAGCAACGGTCTCCTGCAAATGCGAGCAGCGGATACAACGACGGCCGCACTTGCAGCACCCTTCTAAATCAGTGCAACAAATCGTGCAAATCGCACTTGGTTGATGCTCGCATTCTTCATGGATAAAATACAAAGAGCACAATTTGATGTAGCTTCAATGCTTACAGGTGCTTGGGACGGTCTGGGTTCCGGAAGAGGTTCAACGATGTCGCAGAAACTGGAGGGAAAGATGCCTTCTTTGTCGCCGACTTTGCCACGGAGCCAGTCTGCATCCACCCACGATATCAACTCGATCACATCTCCAGCCTGCACGACAGAATTTGAAGTCAGGAGCTTGCGCTTCTTTTCGTAGCACGAGTGAAAAAAATTCGCTGTACTCGCGCAGCCATTTACCGAACACAAACTAAAAAGTATCTATTTTGTCCAAACAATATTTTCAGCAAAAACAGAAATCCGAGCTTGAACCACAGGCGCGCAAGACAGCAGAGATCACTCCTGACCACTGCTGAACATTTTTGGTCGTGGGTACCCCTCACTACGACCCGGCAGCTGTGGGGGGGGGGGGCTGAACACCGCCAACAATTTTCAGTAGTCACCCCTGTTCACAACTGAGTGGTTGTCCCCCGCCCCTTCCAATGGCTGTGTGCTTGTTTGATTGTTGTGTGCTTTGGTTTACACGACATAATCTTTCGTGTTCGAAAAATTTGCCTTCTTTGAAATACGCACAAGTAAATTTTTGACCACCTGTTAAAAAAGATGGAACTATGCCCCCCCCCCAACAACTTTTCACATACATGTGCACGTGTGCTTTTTGAGCGCTGACACAAGTGCGAACACTGAGTTTGCTCTCCTTGTCAACAAACTGCTGGATGCTGACACAAACACATGTGTTTTACCTTAAGGGCCAGGTCGTCAGCCGCATCTCCAGTGAAGTCGAACAGAGCGATGGCGTGCGGTCCACTCACAACGTAGTGGTACAGCGGGTGGCCCGGGCCTGGGCGCTCCGGCAGAGCAGGCGCCGCTCCTCCTAAAATGTACCACGTTGTTGTTCAGCTTCCACCCGGACTCCTCAGAAAGGAACAAAAGTGCTGAACTATTTCCACCGAAGCCGCACCAGTTTTTGCTGCAGGGAATTTCCCTGGTTTGGCTGCAGGTCGACCGGGAGGAGTTCTGGGACTCGCTGCGCCAGGGGACGCCGCCGCGCTCCCGCTGTTGGCAGCCGAGTCCGTCTCCACGCTCAAACTCGGGTACAATTTCTGCGTGCTGGGCGATGGCGATCGGGCCACGCGGGGGGAAGGTGAAGGTGAAGTGGCTGGGCGGGAAGGACCCGCAGCTGGGCGTGGCGGGGCCGGGCGCGCCGGGGGTGGGCGCGCAGGCGGCGTCTTCTTCATCTGTTCACTCGGTTTGGCACCTGAAGCTGAACAGAACAAGGACGATGTGAGTTTTTTTTTCAAACGGATTCAACTGATTTGTGCAAATACCGGTAATCAAGCAGGAGACAAGTGACCCAACACGTACCTTCTGCCTTCTGCTGAGCGACTGGCTCCAGCTGATCGGACGAGGCGCCTTGCAGCTGCCGTAGATCCCACTGAGACCCGACAGGAGGGGCGGAGGGGAGAGGGGGAGGCACCTAAGTTCAATGTACGAAGCGGGTCAATTGTCTCGCAATGGGCTGGGCAGATGAGCGCACGGAAATGGATTGTTTTCCCACACAAAAGGAAAAGAGGAACAGCAAGGAGTTCGCAACCCACCTTTTCATTCTGCTGGAGAAAGCTGTCATCGGGTGCCGTCTCAGCAGATGTGTTGAGTTTGTGCGCTGATGATTGCTCTTTCTCCCGAGACATCGGAACCGAGGCACTTGGGTCGTTCTCCCGAGGGTGCAGTGATCTGCTACTTGCCGCTGGTTGGTCCGACACATCTGATTCCTGAGGCTGGATGTCAAGAGGCTGGTGCGCAGCAGCGCCGGGACTCCCGAGCCGTTCAGGCTTCGGAGGTGCGCGATGCGGAAGGCCAGGCGGACTGTGTCCAGGAACCAAGCCTTCGAAACCAATCGGTGCCAGTCTGGGACTGAGTCCAGGACTTTTAGGTGCTTTCTCACATGTGTGGTCGTGAAAATCGTCATCATCGTGTTGACAGGCGATGCATTCGGCAGGATCCGTTGGACCAGGTTTTGTTGGTGCACTGCCACTCGAGTCGCACGTCACACACTCAGAAGTTTTGTTGTTGTTCATCAGTGTTTCAAACATGGCTGAATTTCTCTTCACACTGACCGCGCCTTCCGATCCCCGGCTCTCTGGACTCCGTGATGCTCTCGATGTGGGACTCATTGGTTTCGGTGCGGTGGGTGGGGGACTTTTGGACTCGGCTGCCGGGGACGGAGTCGTGTCGATTTCCAGCGGAGGAGAAGCAAACCCTGAGGGTCTAATTATTGTCGGACCGGACACTGGTTGTTTGGGTTCTTCAAATATAGCATCAGGTGAGTTTGATGGAGGATTTTCGGAAGATTGAGCAACAGAAACATTTCCAGGCGGTCTTTCAGATTCGACAAATTGGGCCATATCTGGCATCGCAAGAGATGAGCCTTCGGTGATAGATTTGATTGTTTTCGTTTTGAGCGGTTTGATTATGGTCGGTTTCCTCACTTCTGGAGCCGGAGCCGCAGTTTTCTCCGCAGTGTCAAGCGGCGTGGTTTCTTCTGCAGCAACGTTTTCATCTGCATGTTTGTCTGGCTTCCCTGCCTGTTGACTGGCTTGTTCTGAGACATCCACAGATTTGTTTGAATTTCTTCGAATGATGGTTGGACCATGCGGCAAAGGCTCTGGTTTTTTTGGTGTCGTAAGGTCAATAAGATCTGAAGACTCTTCGCTTGAAGTGTACCAATGTGTTCGCGCTGATGACGTTTCCTCGGGTTGATTTTCTCCGCTTTCTGCAGCGTACCATGTTGTTCGGGGTTCTGTTGTTTTGGGCTTGGTCATCACAGCTGGAGGCTTGGGTTTTGATGGAAGTAAAGCCGGTTTTGGTTTCACACCAGGTTTCGGAGGTTTGTTGGGCTTGGGTGCAAGGTTTGGCTTGCTGCCCCTGAGCTCCCGCGGAACCAAAGCGTGGGCGTCGTCTTCAATGTGCAGAGCAAAAGCAGATCCACTGAGCCTCTTGTTGAGGTCACTTTCAGCACCTGGAACTGATACCGCTGGTTCCAATCCACCACTGCCTCCTGCAGGCTGTTCCGATTCAGCAGGAGGCATTGACATGGGACGAGGCTTGTTCACAGTCTGCCGTTTCCTCGGAGTTGGCTTGACCGGTACTGCTGCCTGAGTCTCACCCACGTTTCTGATGTTGTCCAGAGAAGCACTGATGGGCATTGATGGCAGGACTTTCTGAGGAGCAAGATCTGTATTCTGCTCAACTCTTTGCGCTTTTTCAGCGTCGTCCGCCTGCTCAGCCGTATGATGTATGGAGTCGTGTGAAGCGGAGATCGGCAATCTGCTGGCTCTGATAGGTGGTGGTCCTGGTTTGCGCGGAGCTGGCTCAGGCTTCTCTCGAGGAGTTGGTACTGGCGGTCCAGAAGGTTTGCTTGGAAATGGGAAGACAGCGATACCCATTGGCTTCTTTCCTTTGATCGGAACAAATGTTTCTGGTGGCATTTCGCTCGGCTCACTGCTTGGAGCTCTGGGTCGGCTGGGCGGTGGTGGTCGTCCAGGGGCTGGTTCAAGACCAGGGCTGCGAGCTCTCGCGTCCTCCACGTTGTCACTTGTCCCAACCGTTGGACTTGTTGGCGCGCTGGTGCGACCTGGTGGCAACAGGGAAGACGTGCTGCCTTGCCGGGACCGAGCATCTGCTGCACCCGGAGACGTTCCTCCCACCGGCGTCACCGGAGCACTGGCACGACCCGGTGCGGGAGGGGCCGGGCGAGGTGGCGGCAGAGACTTGGGTCTCGGTGGTGGCGCTGATTTGGGTGGTGGGAGAGACTCAGGGCGGGACGGTGGAAGGTCTAGTGGTGGCGGGCCACCATCAGCACCCGTCTCCGTAATCGCCTCGTGGTAGGTGGGCGGCGCCTCTTCGTAAGGTGGCGGCAGAATGTCAGGCTGGCGCTGCCTGCCGCGCGCTGCAAAGACCCACAACGAATTTTGGCCTCTCGCCTTGCATTTTTCTTCGGACACAGTGCTGGAGAACAATGAAATGCGATTTTGTTTCAAACCTTGTGGATGATTGCGCGTCTCTGGAATTTCTTCATAGATATGGTGGCTTGGTCCTGCAGACACAAACAAGATCACTTTTTGCATTGCAACCCTTTGCCGCAAGGACAAACATTCACCCTTTTGTTTCGCACCCCGGGCCCAAATCCACTCCTTTTTCCAAGCCGAACAAATGCAACCGTACCTTGACTCATTGGCCTTGCTCCCACGACTGTGATCTCAGGTCTCTCTCTCCCGGCAGCCGCATCGCTTCCACCTCGGAACCCAACTTCGTTCATGGGTCTCGCTTCCAGTACTGTTATCACTGGTCTCTCCCTGGCACGAACATTTCTTCTTATTTTTGGCGAAACTGATTGTGATGACAAATTGGGCTCAATTTTATAATGATTATGTTCTTCAATCTGCGCCTGAGAGGAAACATGTTTCCCTGCGTCTGCTTGTGAAGAAGATGACGAATTGCAGAAAAAAAGAAGCAGCTGACCTTCTGGCTCCTGAAGCCCGACCCCCTGCTGCACCGTTGCTGGACGCTGCGGTGAAAAGAAATTGCGAGCACAAATCACGCAACACACCATAATGGGTTTCTGTGTCTGGCTGACGTCGTCTCCACAACTGTCAGCAGAAGAAAAGACGTGCGACGAAAGCGAGTGTTTTACCTGGGCCGGAAGAGCGACCAGCCGTCGGGGGTGGCATGTCTCTGAAAACGAGAACGAATGAATTTCAATGCTTCAAAAGCAAACATTGTCAACAAGCGGAAATGAACTGCAAAACAGGAATGAAAGGGGCTGCAGATTGTGTTTGTATTGCCTTCCGAGACAAGAGTCCATGTGGGTGTTCGCTTCGGTTCTGTTTTGCTTTGGTACACAAACAGTACTCAAACTGAATGCACAACAGGAATCTTGACCCACGTTTACCTGATTGGTTTTCACAACAGACCCTCCTCCAATGTCCCACTTTGATGTTGACAAAAGACGAGTTCAAAAGTATTTGGGCCTTACACGGGTCACCAGGTATGACTCACATTTGAGACCACTAAATTTGGACACTATCTCGACAAAAGCATTCAAGCTTATATTCAGAGACCCATTGAGAATTCAAAAATTAGAAATGACCAACAAACCTGTTTGTCACGTTTCAAATGGCAAGGAATAACACCATTGCTAATTTCGAAGATTCCACTTCCTTTAAAACCATCTATTATCGCTCGCGGCCTTGACCTTTGAACCAATTTCACTCTCCAGATGTCGCCTGCAAGCTGCAGCCATTAAAACGACGTGAATTTGCTGTCAATATTTTTTGACAAAGGATAATACAGCTTCAGAATTGTCCAAGAGCAAGGTGACACTTTGAAATCCAATGCTTTCGGGTTGGGTGTGTTTGTTGTGTCAAGTGAACTTCGTGGGACGTTCAGATATGGCAAACAAGACGGGGAACCAGTTGATAGAGCTGGGTCCAGTCTGTTGAATTTCAATAGATCTTGTGGATGCCAGAGATCCGGTGTAAGAGAACGCAAGAAAATACTGAGATTCGACGTGTACGTTTTGTCACACTCGGGTGATGGGTTGACGCAGATTTATCACCAGTTTGTACAGTTACCAATGTCTGAACACCTGGCATCAATGTGAAAGTCTTTCGTGACAGTCGCTGGACCCATTCAGCAGTCAAGATCTGGATCCAGATCACGATCGAGTCCACAACCTGGCGAGAGGTAACTTCCAGTTGGTGAGGTGAGAAACAGTGTGTGCACAGGGTTCAGCCGCGATTGTCGTTGCAGAATGAAGCCGTGACACGAAGTGGAGACAGAGATATAGACACAATGCTTCGGATGAGTGACGCGAGGCTTCGGCCTCAAGTCAGGCTGGACAACAAATGGCTCAAAACCGACCTTGCGGTGAGAAATAACATTTCACTTCCATCACTTTTTTTCGTGTGGATCTGGATCCCCAGATCATCTGTGGATGTGGCGTTCAAAGTTGAATGTCGCATGAATCCAGAAGAGGATCGTGGGCAGGACCTTGGGGCGCACCGCCCCCTCCCCACATCGCAAATAAATATTCTGACCCCTCGCAAACTATTCTTCTTCTTGCGTTCAGTATTTCAAAATTGAGGTTGGTTGGGCTTCCACCGTGGGGGCCCCTCTGACCAAATCCTGAAGCCGCCCTGACCTTTGTGTGTGTTGCAGGGGCTGTTTCGGAGGGAGGGACTGAGCGACATGTGGAACGAGCTGGTGAAGGATGGAGAGATTGTCACTGACGCGGGCGATGGCCTCATCAACTCAGCCGGCGTGGTCGCAAAGAAAAGCGGTGAGAGCTACGGTGTTCCGACCAGGCCAAGGAAAACGTTCATTCGTTGAAATTTGACAGCAATTTTTCATTTGACTCTTGGCAGTTTTCAGAAATGGAGTTATTGTGATTTGCGAGTTTGTTTTCAAGCCACTGGCCTTGTGGGATTGAATTTCAGGCGACACAGATCGGTATTACTGCGGAATGCGAGTGCTGTCGTGCGCCTGTTGCAACGGTGTTTGTGGGCCCAACAATGGATGCAACTGCCTGGCGTGTCAGGCTCTGGACCGGGAGGCGCAGGATCAGCGCGACGAGGACGCCGCGAGACCGACGCCGTCCGCGCAGCTCATCGAATCGTGGACGTGGGGGCCGCAGCCAGGTACCGTGTTCAGAGTTCACGAGAAGACCAAAAATCCTTGGTGCAACACGTCAAAGTTGGCAATGGTCGACTGTGTCGAGTCTTGCGCAGCTTCATGTATGTGGAAGTGTGTTTGAAACAGATGCGGAGGAAGTGACAAAGTGCGTGCAGTCTTTGATTCACGAGCAGCAGCAGCTGTGCGGCGAGGCGGCCGGGACGACGCTGTCCTCTCGCCGCCTCATGCAGAGACTCGTCGTGCTGCAAAGGTACAACACATCTGTCCTTTGTTTCCTTCCATTTCATACGGCCACGTGAGACATCATCTCCCATTTGTTGAAGTGCTTGAGTTGGTGGGCTGGGGAGTCAACAGTATCAGCGAATCAGAAAACCACGGTACAAGCTCTCACTTCGTTCGTTCTTGTTTCTGTGTGCGTCAGGTATTTCACTGCGTTGAGCCGACATCAGCCACAACAGACACGATCACCAACGCGCAAGAAGCAGAATTCGCAGGCCAATTTGGACAAACAGAAAAGGTAAATTTTGACATTCCTTTTTGTGCATACTGTGCTGCAGAAGACTGCTTTCCCCTTCTAGCAGAAACAACCCTGCCATCTGTGCGGTATTTCTACAACAAATGATTGTTTGGCAGCGCGCTGAAGCCAGCAGAGAAGGCGACGATCGGGTTAGCTCGGGTTGGGTCGCGCGCGGCGCTCAGCTTCGCGTTCGCGTTCTTGCGGCGCGCGTGGCGATCGGGTGAGGACGCCGACTTGTGCGCCGAGCTGCTGCAGGAGTCGCTCGACGCGCTCAGGTCAGTGCAGTTCTTTCTGCCAGAGTCAGTCACGTGCTGTGAGGACCAGACTGTTGAAATATCAACACGAGACTGCAAGTTTGAGCACGTGAATAAAATTGACCAGAAAACTGCCAGAATTTGACAGCAGAATCGTCATGCCGCATACATTTCAGGTCGTTACCGGAGGCGACGCTGTTCGATGAGAATTCCGTGTCAACTGTTTGGCTTGAAGTGGTGGAGAGAGCATCAAAGTTCCTCAGATCAGTGGTTGAAGGGTAAGTATTGAGCGTGTTCAACCACAACCATTGCATTGTGACTCAGTGTGAGACGTGGACATTTGGAGTGCCGTGAAATGAACAATTTTGAGTGTCCGGTGGAGAAAGACAACTTTCAACAGTAAATATAACTTTTCTTCAGGAGCATGCAGACAGGCGCGCCGAGCGGATCCAAATCTCAGAACAAAGTTCCGATTCCCGACCAGCAGGTGGCGTTGGCGTTGCTGCTGGAACTCGCCGTTCAAAGAGGTGCTGGTGCACTTCATGTCGTTTGTCGAGATCAAAAGCGTACAAATCTGACTTGTGGCGTGACGTTTGTATGCGTGTGTCATTCTCTGCATCTGCAGGATCCCTGAGTCACGTGCTGCAGGCCGTGCTGCTGTTGCTGAACCTGTGGACATCGAGTTGTCACAAGTGCGATAACCGGTATTCGAGCAACCTCGTCTCCGCCCCGCTCCTCCCCCTGTTGCGCCGCTTCCAGGACATCAGCGCCGCCAAGCAGCGCGCACCACTGGACCTGGACGTAAGTGCAGAATGAAAAGCAGTGCGGTTACTTTTGAAATGGAAAGTCACGAGATAGGAATCTTGGTTTTCATCAAAACCTCTGAACAAACTTTGCTGCGGAACTTGGGCAGATGTTCTGCGTCTTCTTGCTGCGACTTTGTATTGGCGAGATTTCTGAACATTGACCTGTTGCAGAGCTGCTCGGCGAGTCCGACGGAGGTTCTGCTGCGCTACCTCGTCCTGCCCGACGCCGCCGCGATGGAGGTGGACCTGCGGCAGTGCGCCGTCGTCGTCATGTCGCACCTCGACCGCCTTGCCTCCCCCTACATGCCGCCCAGCCCCAACCAAAAGGTCCTGACTGGTTCATTTACGAAAAACAAACGGTTCGTTTTTGTCGATGTTTCCCCTGTTGGCTGCGCGAAACATTGTGACGAGCAGGCCACCTACGCAGATCTCACAGGAAGGTTTCATTGGCGTTATTATTTCTTTTCCAGAGTGAAACCCCTTTGCAGAGTCAGGATGTATTGGGGTGGGGGTACTTGGCGTGGCAGAGCGACGAGGGCAGTGGGGCCGGAGTGGGACCGCGCTGCCTGGAGAGCGTGTGCGAGTTGGGTGGCGTGCAGCAGATCGCGTGCAGCGAGAAGAGCATGCTCATCCTCACCAAAACCGGCAAAGTGTACTCGCTCGCCTACAGCTCCGAGTTCAAGGTCAGGGGCGTTTGTTTGGTGCGGTTGTCTTCAGTACGCGGAGTGGTTTTCGACTTTTCCTGTCGGCAGTTTCAGGCCATGAAACAGAACAAGAATTTGTAGAAAGTGAACGTGATAGTGAGGAAATGGCGTTCGGTTTTCAGATCCCACAGCTGGTGGAGGGACTCGCGGACAAAGACGTGGCGCGAGTCGCGTCGCATCCCGAGGCGCGTCACTTTCTCGCCGTCACCACCGACGGCGAGCTCTACTCGTGGGGCGCCGGCGACAAAGGCAAACTCGGACACGGTGACTCCAGGTAGGCTGCAATTCCGTGCAATCGGAATTTTCTGACTAAATTTCAACTTCAGTTGTTTTTGAGAACAGTTGCGATGTTTCGTATTGTGTTGCTTCGTAACGCTTTCTGAAGCTGATTTGATCCTGATTCCACCAACCTGCTGCTTGACTGTTAACATTCAAATACTCGTAAAACGAGCCGGTTGAGGCACGCCAGACAATTATCGCGCTTTCTAAGTGTCGTTGTTTGAGAGCTTGAAGCTGGCATGTCAGCTTGATGAATGAAGATAATATGGCGCTGGGTGTTCAAGTTCTGCAAGCTTTTCTTTTCCTTTTGACAGTAATAACTCAGAAGACGATACTTCCGAGAGGTAAGAGGTTTCAGAATTCGAAAGGTGTTTCAATGAGAATTGGTTTGCTTGCCAGAATGTCAAAAAACGAGAAGCACTGACAGCTTCAAATGATTTCACCCTGCTTTTTGCTGTTCTGCCGGATCACGTGTTCTTCCAAACAAATTGCAAAAACATGCGGACAACAGAAAAATATCGAAAACATGTGGGTCGTAACCATTTCAAATTTTTCTCTTGACACAAGATTCACGGAATCAGGCTGCGTGTCTTTCAAAACTCTGCCTTGTGAAACACCTTGTTGTGTATTGCAGTGCGCAGGAGGCGCCGCGGCTTGTTGAGGCGCTCGTGGGGCGTGCAGTGAGCGTGGTGGCGTGCGGCAGCGAATACAGCGCCGCCGTCACCACCGCCGGCGAACTCTACATGTGGGGGCGCGGCAACTACGGGCGCCTCGGCATCGGCACCAGTGACGATCTCAGTGTACCGACACACGTGAGTTTTCAGCGTGTCGTGATGTGCGTCGCTGATGAGGGGAAAACCGTCGAACGCCTTGGGTGAAGAACGGTTTGATCAGATACTGTCAGTCAGATCTACTACCCAAAGCTGAAGATTGAAGCCTTAAGAATTCTTCCTGGTTTCAGGTTTCATCGTTCCGGGGTCATAAAGTGGTGGACAGTGCGTGCGGTAGCGGTGACGCCCACACACTCTGCCTCACGGACACGGGTAACTACATCGTCAATGTGTTTCAGTTTCCTATCCCAAGCTTTGACAAGGGATCAGGCGACCTTTCAAAACTGAATTGAAGCGGACAAAGCAGCACAAAGTAATTGACCCCCCCCCCCCAATAAGCAACCGCACGCATTCAGTTTTGGAGTGGGCGTTGTCACCATTGCAGGCGCGGTGTACGCGTGGGGCGACGGCGACTACGGGAAGCTGGGGCGCGGCGGGTCGGACGGGTCGAAGACGCCCAAGTTGGTGGAGAAGCTGCAGGGCCTCGACGTGGTGCGCGTCTTCTGCGGCGCGCAGTTCAGCGTCGCGCTCACCAAGTCCGGCGCGCTCTACACCTGGTGGGTCCAAGCGCGAATCAGTCGTGGCAGCATTTGTTTGGAAATTTTGTGTTGAATTGTGTTTCTTTTGTCAGCAACTCGTGTTGCGGTAAGGTACGTTTTCAAGAAAGGGTCTGCTTGCTTCCTGCAGGGGAAAGGGCGACAGTCACCGGTTGGGACACAATGTGGAGGATCATGTCAGGTACCCAAAACTAGTCGAGGCGCTGAGCAACAAGAAGATTGTTGACATCGCTGTTGGTAAGTGCCATTGGTTCTTTGCTGGATGTGATTTATTTGCGTGAAATCTTGTCACTTTCATTCCCAAATTTGCAGACCATACACAGCACAATTTTGATTCAGTGTGACAGTCGCGTCTATGCCATTGTTGTAGGAGTGACGCACAGCCTGGCTGTGACAGATGAAGGAGAGGTGTTTTGCTGGGGCCGCAATGACCAGGGTCAGTTGGGTGACAACAGCGGCCCAAACAAGTGCGAGCCCATGTTGATGGCTGCGCTCGACGGGAAGCACATCTCCGGCGCCGCGTGCGGACCAGCGCAGGTACAACTCGTCACGTACTCCATGTCGCTTGCTCCTTCAGCGAGGCATGATCCGCGTTTCAGGCCAAATATTTCAGCGTCTCGATATCTTGAGAGCGGACGCACGGTCTCCCGACATCGATCTTGTCCTGCGAAAGAGACAGATTGGGGATGAAGACGGAGGTGCCATCACGGCACGGCTTGTTCTCATCGCAATCCCCTCCCCCTTTGTCTCTGTTGTGCAGAGTTTTGTGTGGACGTCGACGGGCGAGTGGATGGTTCCACAGCGCGTCGCCTTCGTGGTGGACGTGGGCCGCGCGACGCTCGAGCTGCTCGACGACCTCCTGGGCGAGGTAGCGGACGGGCTGGACGTGCCGGGAGAGCGGCCACCGTCGCAGGAAAAAGAGTGCATGACAGTGGCGGCGCTGAACCTTCTCAACCTCCAGGTAGGACGACGTGGTTGGGCGATCTTCCACGCACAGTATTTCCGTGCTTGCTGTCAGAGCCAGAACGTAACCCCAGCTTGTGGTTGATTCATGGCTTGGTGTATCACGTCGTTTCAGTTGTACGCGGCGATAACGCAGGGAGAGACGGGCGCGCGGCTCGGGCTGGAGCCGGGCGGCGCGCTCATCACGAGTCTCAAGCAGCGCGTCGTGGCGCTGGCGAGCAGCAGCGGCGTTCTGAGCACCGTGCAGAGCGCCGCGCAGGCCGTGCTGCACAACGGCTGGTCGCTGCTGCTACCCACCGCAGAGGAGCGCGCGCGCGCCCTGTCCGCGCTGCTGCCCTCACCGGGTGAGTAGATCTGGTGCATCACATACTTCCATTGCAAACAAATTCTGACCCAACGGGGGGAGGACTGAGTGAGCGCATTCTTTTGTCGCGCGAATTGCTGGGTGATAGTCTCACGGTATCACTCAAATGGAACGAACAATGTGATTGAAAACAGCAACAGTAGTTTGACGTGCACATTTTCGGAACGGTTGGCAGGGGCGAGTACGCGGGAGCACACGGCGCTGAGCAGCGGACAGCGCTTTATGACGGACCTGCTCGTCAGCAGCCTCATGGCGGACGGCGGCCTCGAGGCGGCGCTCTGTCACTCCTTCAGGCAGGAGACGCAGCAAATGGAGGAACTCAAGGTACTCAGTTCATCACTCGTACGATTCCGAACAAAAACACACAAGAGGTGTGTGTGTGGCATTTGTGGTCTCATTCGGTTTTCTCACCTGGCACGTTTTGGCAGCAAGGTGAGGCACACTTCCATCAACAAAATCGTGGCTGCTGTTTCGCTCGGTATTGCATACAGCGACAGCGTCATGTTCTGTTGTGCAGGAGAAAGAAGGAGAAAGGAGGATCGTCTCGGACAAACACGGGGAGGCGGTGGGAGGTGCCAAAGCGGGGGAGTCGACGAGGCGGACGGAGGAGGCGGCGGGTCTGCACGCGGGCGAGAGTTCCATTCCGCTGCTGCAACTCGTCCAGCAGCTGCTCAGGTGAGAGAAGCATCACCGGAAAACAACACTGTTCGCGCTTTGAACAAAAGTAGTTCATCAGATCACCAATTTGCCACATACTTGATTGTTTTGCAGGCAAGAGTGACACTGAGACATTCGAAGCTTATTTTGTCGGAAACCACAACAAATAGCTTGTGTTGGGGTGGAGATGATGTGTAGCTATTTCTCACGCAGGAACATGTGCAGCGGAACGGTGCAGCAGCTGACGGCCTTGTCCCGGGACCCAGGTGGAAAACTGGAAGACGTGGCGGGAGAAACCTCTGGGGCCCCGGGCGCTCCCGGCCAACCCTCGTCCACCTCGCTGCACCTGCTGCTTCGTTTTCAACGACTTCTCGTTGCGAAGCTGTTCCCGCTCGAGCAAAGCAAACTCAAGAACATCGCGTCGGATCCAGGTAGGCAGACCAAGTTCTGTTCGGAAACAAGTGTTCCAAGACTTGTTGAAATTCTTTTCGTTCGCACTTGCTGTTGCTTGTATTGCGTCCCAGTCTGCTTCAAACAGTCTGTTTGCAGAGGTTGAATTGCTGGGAGCTGGATCGCTGCTGCGCAAGTACGTGAGTCTCATCTGCAGCCACGTGTGCGACGTGATGCCCGTCGCGAGCGCGCTCGCCGTGCACAGCTCCAAACACTTCAGCACCGTCGCCAAGATCATCACACAGGACGTCACAGGTGACTTTCGTCGCTATTCACGGTGCACGTCGTTGTTGCTGTGCCAGCATCCCACAAGGTGAGTTTGTTCTCCCTATCTCTACAGGTGTGCTGCTGCCGGAGCTGGTGACGAGTCTGACGCTGCTGCAGCTGCACGCGCCCACCGTACTCCACGCCGCCGGCGTCACGCCGCTGCTCATGACGCTGCTCGACTCGCTCGATCGCTTCAACCAGCTGGCACCCGGAGCGTACCGCGACAACAACGAAGACCTCGCGTGGCCCGGCATCTGGGGTGAGAGGAGTCGCGACACCAGAACTCTTAGTTTCCTGCCAGGAAAATTCAGTCCACTGAGGGTTTCAGTTACAGACTGACCACAATGACTCACACATTATCAGTGGCTCGTTTTCACGAATGTCGAAAGGAATTAGTGAAACGTAATGAATTTTGGGTCACGACATTTGAACCACTGAAATTGTTGGTCAGAGGTCCCCTTTGTCGAAATAATCGGTGTCTTCGGTCAACGTTTTCAGTGAAGCCGGAGCACTACCAGTACAAACCTGCGGCCGAGGACGTGACGCTCATCCGACGCGCCGACCTCGAGAACCACAACAAGGACGGCGGCATGTGGGTCGTGCTGCACGGTAAAGTGTACGACGTGCAGGACTTCAAGACGCAGGCGCCGTGCAGCAGCGCGCTCCTCGCGCAGTTCGCAGGTGAGCGGGAGGGCGTCAGCGAGGTGCAAAACTTGCCTCGGAACCGGTCGACCACGCGTCAGGTGGTTCGTCCGGTGCATTGACAGGTTTATTCTCTCTTCACCTCCATTTCAGGTCAAGATGCATCGGACGCGTTTGACTCTCTGCACAGCCATTCTGACGAAGCCAAAGAAATGATGCAGGCCTTCTGTGTGGGACAGTATGTGGACGTAAGTAACCCAGACAAACTCGTGAACCGTCAGGTTAGAACCTGTTGCAAACCCAATCAACTACACTTCCACGTTGCAGCCGGAGCACGATATCGTGCAGAACGCGGACACGAGCACGGCCTCGTCGCCGCTGATGGACACAGAGCGCGCACTCGCCATGCTGCTCGGACTGCAGGTCAGATCAAACCTCAAACCGCGAGCGAAATGTTTGATTTGTCACCACTTTCCGAAGTGATCGCAAATTGGATACAATCCAATGCGCGCAAGACAACCTTGTATCGTGGGAGTTAACTGGATGTTTGTTGACGGCGAGAGTGACCAATGGGTGTCGTGATGTGTCGCAGGCGTCGAGTCAGGCTCGGAGCACGCCGCTGTCTGCGGAGGAGCAGGAGTACGGGCACTGGCTCGAGTCTGACTTCTTCGCGGGAGGTCTGCAGCTGCTGCAGCCGCAGGATCCGTTCGAGGAGGAGAAGGGGGAGAGCAGGACGCCGAGCTCCTGCCCCACCACGCCAGGTGACATCAAGCATTTATTTGGCCGTTTCCGTCACTTTGTTTTCACTCGTTGTGACTATCTGCGCACATACGATACGACACATCATAAACTGCTTGATAATGTCTGCTTGCGGCAGAAATGTTCAACCTATGCGTCTTTCTGGACCAGGAACAACACCGACGACTGAGCATCGTCAACCACCGCAGCACGTGGACAAGGAGAAGCTGTTCGACCGGCAGGCGTCACAGGGCGACGTGTCGCGTCCCTTCCTCCAGGTGAGAGGGACGAGAGTTTAGAATCTTGAATTCCTCCGAGTTATTTCTGAGAAACGAAGATGCACAGGATTCACGTTGCTGCAGGCGCTGGCGGAGAGTCGGGTGCAGGACGCGTCTGTGCGCACCTTCCTCGCCTACATGGACCGCTACAACAGGTCGCACTACCTCGTGACGCCGATCGAGTTCCCGCCCGACCACCCCATCGAAGAGGTGTGTGTGACCCACAGGAACAACGAAACAGAAAAATAACACCAAAAACTTTCGCAATTCCCAACCTGGCTTGACTTTTGCTGTCTCGTGTGCCCACCCTCCGACCCTTTCTGCAGCACAGTCAGCTCTTCGCAGGTTGGGCGGCTGTTGCTGGCGGTTCTGCTGAAACACCACGACTTGGGCCACGCAGCGCTGAGTTTGGTCGAGCATGGGCTGGTCGACCACGGCAGGAAACACGGGCTGCCGAGGTCCATCGCTGAGATCTGCAAGGTCGTGTACCACGCCAAGCGCTCCCTCATCAAGGTTCGTCGTTTTATCTCTGTCGAATCAAATTCCTCGTTTGGCCTGCAGAAAAAGCATTTTCGTTTCGCTGTCTGCTTTCCTGATGGGTGGTTTGCCAAACACGACGCTCGTCTCGTTTGCAGTTGCACCAGGACTTGAACCGGTCGTACAAAGAAGTGTGCGCGCCGGTGATCGAGCGGTGTCACTTCCTGTTCAATGAGCTGCGTCCCGCCATCGGCAACGAGATTCAGGCGCTGAGCCGGTCGCGCCTGCTGCGCAGCACGCCGCGCTGGAAGGACGCCATCGCCCGAGTCATCCACCAAAACCGGAAACAGAAGCGTAAGTTCCGTTGCAATGCTGCGAGAAAAAGCCCAACTTGTCACTCTGACGGGTCAAACAAACCGAATGTAGATCAATTGAACAACGTCCAGATTCAGTGTTTTGTCCCATACTTTCCGCGTGACGATCGTCTCTGGCCTGACCTTTCGTTTCTCTGCCACGTGTGCGGAGTAATTGACCGTTCTTTGTCAGACAGAACAAACGAAAAATCGGCCAGTGATTGTGAAAATGACAAAGAAGCGTGTGTGAACTGAACTTATATTTGTCCTGATCATTTCAGTGATAAAAGTGTTGGAGGAGGGGACGACTGGAAGCAGCAGCAGTGGCGACACCTCGACCGGAACTGAGGCTGCGCCGCCGGAAGAGGCGCCGCCGGAATCTGCTGCGAGTGTTCCCGCGGTGGAGGAGGTGGGGGCCGCTGAAGACGGCAGCGATGTGCAAGAGCCACAAGAAGAGGAGAGGACAGACGAACCGAAGGGAGACGCAGCTGCTCAGGAGCAGTGCGCAGAAGACCAAGCGAGTGCAGTTGTTGATCCCGAGGACATCGAAGTCAAGGTGAAAACAAGTGACTGAAGCCATTTCATGGTTTACAGCCGATCACCAGTTCAGGCAAAACAAATCGCAAGACAAAGTCTGGGACTCTAAAGCAATTCTGCTGTTTTTTCAATGCCTTGCCTCGCCGCCCGAACACGGATTCGAGCGTTGAACTGTTTTTCTTCGCAGGTGTTCGCGAAAGGCACGGCCCAGGTGCCGCTGGACGCGCTGCCCGCGGACGAGGGGACCCCGGTGGACGCACAGTTGTCTGCAGCCTCGTCCCCGGCGCGGACGTGTGCCCCCGCCATCAACACTGACGACAAACAGGTGACGTCTCATTTCACGTGCACTTGCAACTTCACGCTCAATCTCTTCTGATGAGGGACACGCACTTGTCACAGAATAAGGCGGTTCAGTTGCCACACGTGCGACGTGTGACGTCCAGGGTTTGCACACGTAAACGCGTTGCGTCGTGAAAAACGTGTGCGCTGGCGTGCTGAATAAGTTGTTGGTGTGTGTTCAGGAGGACGCGTGGACGCCGCTCGTGAGCGCCGTGACCAACGTGCGCAAGTTCCAGTGGCTGCGGCAGCGCCTGACGGGAGGCCAGGCCGAGACGTCACTCATGAGCAAAATCGTCGAGTTCGTCATGTACGAGAACCCAATCGACATCGAGAAGCTGAGGAAGTCGCTGCATTACCAGGTCAGCATACATATGTCGTCCTTATCCGTTTTGATAAATTTTATCGCTCGTTCATCGGTTTGATGACAGTCGCACTGCCCATCACACGTGCGCTTCGCTGGTCATCATCCCTCTGAACTTTGCATCCCATTCATTCGATGTTTTTTATGCAAAAAGGTGGGTCTCCCACGAATAAGCCCTGTCGAGTTGATGTGCTGAGCACACTACTTGCATAACTGTGCTGCGACGACCATCCAGCCACTCCCCCGAGCTCCCCCGAAGGGTCACGGCTGTCATTGGGGGCATGGGCCGGGCTGGCGGCCTCTACCGACCGTGGCACTCTCTGCCACGGGTCCAGGGACTTTCCCCCGAGCGATGCGAGTCACAGTGGACTCCGTGCGTGGCTCAGTGGCAAGTTTGCAGGTTACCCGTGTAACACAGGGGTGATGCGGTACTCAAGTATGTGCCGTCACGTACTGTGGCAAAAGCTGGTGTCTTTGTGGGAACGTCAAATCGACGTGTAAAACAGGGAAGTGGAGCTCACTTCAAACGGCGTCTGGCCTTGGAGTGAACAGTGTTGGTCCTAATTTTGGGGTGGTTCGCCCTGTGTTCTCACATCCGGTTTAACTTCCGGTTTAACTTCCGGTTCACAGCCGGAACCCGGCCTTTTTGGGCTATTGCGCAATCACTTCAACTGGCTGCGGTTGACAGCATGTCTCACCCAGGCGGCTATACCTGAAACGTGTGCTTCCTCACAAACGTGTGAAGTGTCCTGAGTTACCCCACAAGTTTGACCTACTTTTTGGAGGTCATTGGGTGCAGACAGGACTTGTTTGCTGGACAGGATTTGAGAAGCCGAAGGTGGGGGTGGGGAGAGTCAAGAATTCCAATTTGCTTTTCGCCCGCAATGCATTGCTTATTCGGATGGCCGCCGCCGCTCGTGCCGTGCGCGTCCACACACTGTCAGATGTTCTTCTTTTGATCACTGGAACATTGCTCAGGTCCCTATTGATCTCACAACATTTGGTCGTTGCAGGTGGAGAGAGCAGAAATCCGGCTGAAAGGGATTCAGAACATCCTGACCTTGGTCCACAAGGCGCACCTGCTGACCTCCGTCAAGTACTCGCTGTTGTGCGGCTGGCAGGGTCTCTTCACCGCAAGACATCGCGTCAGGTACAGATTTGCTCACGAGTTGCGATTGGCGAGTCGGACGTTTGTGCAGCGACCGATAATGGCCGAGAGTCTCAAATAACACGCACCTTCATGTTGAAACGACGGCGAATGTACATTCCAAAAACACAAACAATTTGTCCCCATTGCTAATGCGTCGCAGAACTTTGACTGATCGAGAATGGCAGCAACTCAAGCCAGGCGCGTGTCACCTATTTGAGGAATTGTGCTCACGCTGGGCCTTGACTGTGTGAATTGCAGCGAGCCGGTGCCGCACTGTTTGTCGCACGTGAATTTGATCCCGCCGTGTGATCGCATCCTGCTCGAAATGACGTTCTGCGAGCTGAGCAAGTGGGCGGTGTACACGCTGCGCGGCGCGCTGCTCGAGGCAGACCAGTACTTCAAACAGCGCGGCATCAGCCCCGCCCACAACTACAACGCTGCCGTCAAGGTGAACACACACGCTTTCATTCATGTCAGTCAGCAAATACAACGAAACAACCACATGGGAACTGCGCAGAATGATAGACGCGACAAGCTGCACCGTCTTGTGCAGAAAGCACATGCGATATTTATCAAATCACATTTTTGTGCAGGAGGGTTTGTCGCTGGGGATTCTGCCCGTGTCGCGCTTCCTGCTGGCGACCCTGGGGATCCTGACCACGGAGCACCGCGCCAACAGCGTCAGTCTGCTGCTCAACTCCGGCGTGCTCGCGCTCACGCAGACTGTGCTCAGACTCATCGGTGAGTGCGCTCAGCTGCACAAGCTGCTCCGTGAAACACCAAAACAGGTTGAATAACATTCGGTCGAACGTTGACTTGCGCGATGCTGAGTGTGTGTTCGAGAAAGCGGAGACAGGCGGACCACTGGGAGCCTTTCGGTTTGCAGGCCCAACGCCGGTGGCGCCTGGAAGTCACGACGCGTCGGAGCACATGCACGCCGTGCTGGAGGAGCCGCGCTCGCGCCTGCAGCAGCAGCCCATCCCGACGTCGGGCCCCGAGCTCGCCAACATGATGAAGATCGGAACCCGCGTCATGCGCGGCCTCGACTGGAAGTGGGGAGACCAGGTGCGTGTCAAGGTCCTGTGCATGCAGCGAACAATGTCTTCTCGAAAGACGCGTTCCATCGGCACCAAGAAAGAATATACGTGATTCCTCTGTGCTGACGGGCAACCCAGAGTTCTGAAAGTTTGCTCGGTGTGTGCAGGTGTGTTTGTACGCTTCCAGGACGGTCCGACGCCCGGTCTGGGGCGCGTGATCGGGGAGCTGGGTGAGGACGGCTGGATCCGTGTGCAGTGGGACACCGGCTCGACAAACTCGTACCGCATGGGCAAGGAGGGCAAGTACGACCTCAAGCTCGCAGAGGTCCCCAATTTCCACGACAACGACGACGAAGAGGATGAAGAGGATGAACCAGGTCAGTGCGCAACTGGCGATCGTGGAAGTTTGACCTGTTGGGGTGCACTTCTGATGTTGTTGCCAAAATGATCGAAGACAACAAACTCCACAATCCAAGGAAGATCGATTTGATTCGAACAAAAAAAGTAACATCTGTCAAGCGTCTCACGATGCGCTTGTCACGGTGTTCTCTGCATGAGAAACGTGTTTCCTTCAGCGATCGACAACAACAAGCACGAGCTGCCGCACCCGACGCGCGTGTTGGAGAGCGCGACGCTGCAGTTGCTGCGCGTCGTGGCGCTGTGTTCGAGTTCGCACGCGGATCACGCGCAGAGCGACGCGCTGCACACTCTGTGCGGTCTGCTGCGCTCTGTCGTGCAGACCGCCGCCGACCGAACAGCCAGTGAGTACCGTCGCTTTGAAGCCTCAGAACCTGCAGCTTGTGTTGGGTTTGGGAAAAAAATGAGAGGGCACATTTTGAAGAGACTTTCTCGTTGAACTTGCACAGTGAGACAACCTTCCCAGCGTTTAGGTTTGCGTCACTTTCCAGTGTCTACATTCATTCTTATGTTCGAGTGCATTTGTTGAGTGAGTTACCTTGTTGTCACAGACTCCGGAGTGCTGGGGGTGTCGCTCGGGCGCCAGCAGCACGTGCACTGGGCGACGCTCGGCTTCATCCAGAGCATCGCGTCCAGCGTCACGATGTGTCAGGCCCTCAGCACGCCGGCTTGGATCGACCTGCTGCTCAGAGTCGTGGCTGACGAGCTCAACACGCCAGTCGGCGCCACCAGTCTCCCGAAACAGGTCGGTTCCGCGGAAGAAGCTTTCTTGTTGCGTTGCACTGATTCACAGTACACTGCGCGTGTGGGAGAAAGTGAACGTGATGACAGGAATGTGCTGTGTTCTGCAGATCCTGGGGATGAGGCTGCTGCGTGCAGTGCTGCCGTCTTGGGAGAGGAACGGCGCAAGTTCTCGCATGCGCGACATCACGGATCAGCTGTTCAGGCAGCTCGGACAGACACTGCTGCACTGTTCCGACGATCCCACCCTTCTTCCGCCGGGTAAGCCCACAGTGCAAGGCACATCATAGTTGTAGACCGCCTTTGGGCGTGATGACACCAAAATACCTTCGAATTGTGCTATTTCAACAGAGCCTCAGAAGGCAGGCGGGAAGCGTGCTCGTGTACCAGTATCAATGTCTGCGTCATACACGAGCACGCGCGCCAGCGAGATGGTGGCGTTGGTGCGCACGCTGCACGCACTCGACGCGTGGAACGAGCCCGTCAACGCCTTCCTCACTGAACACCTGCACCGGCTCCCGGATATGCTCGCTGACAAGCAGAAGAACGTCGGCGTAAGTGAACAATGTTTTCAAGTAAGAGTGTCTGAAGTCGCGAGAGCACTTGGAAAAACAGCCAGAAAAGTTTTGGCCATCACCTGAAACAGAACATTCTGGCTTCGTGCAGGTGGAGGACGGAGAAGACACGGAAGAGGCCAACGCGGCGGCTTTGGCTCTGGCGGCGCTCGCAGTGATCGGTGGCGTGGACGCGCGGCCGCGTCTCGGCGGCGTTGTGCGCCACGAGGACCACGGCGTCGGCACGGTGGCTCGCATCATGCCCAACGGCAAAGTGACGGTGCAGTTCCACAGAGACGGAAGAAACCAGGACAACAAGATAAATCAGGAAGCAGCCCTCCTCAAAATCGTGCGACTCTCCGAACTGACTCATGTAAGCTCCTCTTTTTCGTGCTTTTGGAAACATCTGAAAGTTTCTGAAAAATTACGTTCGTTATCGGACGTGTTGTCTGTCATGTCAGGTGCCAGAGTCGGAGTTCCAAGTGGACAAGCTGCCGACTTCAGACGACATGGTGCGCGTGTGGGCCAAACTGATCGGACTCGCTGGCGCTGGCTTCAAACAAGACAAGGACAGGGGCATCAACCTCAATCAGTACCAACAAGGTGTGCCTCTTGCCACGAAACCAGAAATGCGTGTTCATAGAAATGGAGTGGACAGCGAGAATTTCAATCAACAGTCAGCTTCACAGTGCACAAGATTTTTGTTTTGTTTTCGACCAGATCGTATTGACGAGCAACCTCTGAGGAAGCAGAAACTGCGGCTGGCGCTGTTGAGGGCTTGTCGTGTTTTGGTGGGAAGCCAAGACTACCTGCGTCAGATCCTGTCGCAGCCTGTCGCGAGCGAGGTCCTGGCGGCGACGGCCGCAGCGGAGGGAGGAGGCGTGCAGAGCGCCGAGGGGGACGACGGACCAGCCGGAGTCCAGGCGGAGGCGCCGGGCGTGTCGGCCGGACCCAACATGCTGATGCAGATCCTCATGTCGGCTGCAACACAACCGTCTCCGATCAAAGCCATCTTCTCCAGAGCAGAGTTGGAGGTGAGAGTCACTGAGACACCGTCGACTTCCTGTTCCGCAGAGCTGGACACGCGCTCCACTGCCACTTTGGTGGGTGGATTCTCCTGAAGAAGCTTGGCAGAAAATCAAAAAGATCCTTTGTGTGCAATTGGGGAAGTTTTCAGGCAGGACATTTCTTCTCGTTTCACTTCCCCAGTTGAAAGTTTCAATGTGCTGGTTGTTGCTAAAATGGCACTTGTTTGGTCTTCAAACGATTGTGCCTCCGGTAAGAAATTAAAAAGAATGTTTGTGTGCGCATCACAGGCGGCGTCCCTGGCGGTGAGTCAGCATCTGACGGCGGAGGCGGGTCGCGCGATGCCGCCTCTCGAGGACGAGGTGGAGCTGGGCCCGCTGCAGCCCGCCGACCCCAACGCCGCCGTGGCGTACCAGCCGCCGCCCGCGCTGCCCCCGAGCGCCGGAGCTCGCCTCCAGAAACAGCGCAAATTCAAGGCGGCACCGCCTCCGCCGCAGCCGATGGTGGCGCAGATGATCGAGATGGGATTCTCGAGGAACAAAGTGGAGTTCGCTATCAGGGCTCTTGGTGAGTCACTCGAACTGTTTGGCGAAATTTGAGAAACTAAAGCAGAAAGTTTCACTTCTGTCAAAAGACCAACCCCCGAACAACAGAAACGCATTGCAGTAGCAAGATGGTTGTGCTCGGCAGGAGGTTCGGTGGAGTGCGGCGCGGACACTCCGAGCGCGGAGGCGCTCGTCGGCTGGCTGCTCGAGCACCAGGAGCTGCACGTGGCGGAGCTGTCGGACGACTCGGAGAGCCTCCCGTCCATCGAGGGCTTCTCCGACTCCGACTCCATGTCCGACGACTTCGAGGACCTCGAGGGCGCGTTCGGAGAGGTGCGCGCTGCGTGGGATTCTACACGATACAAAAACTGCCATCGTCGTTTTTATTGTTTCTGCACATGTAACTGACAAATGCAAACGTCTGTTTTATCCTTGGTGTGAGCCTGAAATATGCCATTTGTCTCACGTGCCTCTGCGAGCCACAGACGGCTCGTTGAACGTGTATTTTGTTGTCCAGACTCCCGACAAGCCGGAGACTGGCGTGGTGTACAAGAAGCGCCAGGACTTCCTCAGCAACGACGACTACGCCATGTACGTGCGCGATGAGATCGCCGTCGGGATGCTGGTGCGCTGCTGCCGCACCTACGAGGAGGTCTACGAGGGCGACGTCGGCAAAGTCGTCAAGGTGACAACTGCGTTTCCGGGCACGGTCCCCGCACCAGACACCTCAGATGAGAGAAACGATGAAATTCGTTTGTGTTGCAGTTGGACCGAGACGGACTGCACGACCTCAACATCCAGGCGGACTGGGACCGCAAGGGCGGCACCTACTGGGTGCGATACATCCACGTCGAGCTCATGGGATTCTCTTCTTCACCCTCAACAGGTCAGTTACGCCACTGTTGTCAGACAAACCCCACATGGCCATGGATACTCCCTCGAAATATTGAACTGCCTCAAAACTAGCATTCACAGCATTGCAGTTGAAGACAGTGAGCGAAGAAACGAGTGAATGGTCATCATGCTCATGAACGTATTTTCGTGTTGCAGTTTCTGTGGGTGGTGCGATTGGTGGTCTGCCCATCAAAGTGGGAGACAAAGTGCGTGTGAAGCTGAGTGTGACGACGCCCAAGTACAAGTGGGGCTCGGTGACCCACAGGAGCATCGGAACTGTCACAGGTCAGCTGCTGCATTTCGCTGTCCGTACTCTCCGGTTTCTTCGTGGTTCAGTCTTGAGGAGTTACTCACCGATTGACCTCTGCCTGCTTTTGTTGCAGCGATCAGCGGGTCGGGTCGGGACGTGACGGTCGACTTCCCGCAGCAGTCGCACTGGACGGGACTCATCAGCGAAATGGAGCTCGTGCCCAGCACGCACCCCAACGTCACGTGAGTCTCGCGGCTGCGCATCACGCCAGCGCTGCCGCTTCATTGTCCATCACTTGAACTGAACTACAGTCGACTCTGCTTACCGTGGACACTGCTTACCGTGGACAACTCTCAACCATGGACAGTCAGCAATGCACCCTGCATTTTGGGGCAAAAACTCTGCTTACCGTGGACA
>JAAUXT010015968.1_pt1 | contig 29170 bp, 20 predicted proteins | sample 7278171 | NCBI WGS metagenome assembly JAAUXT01 (sample SAMN14350112, study PRJNA611818) | marine sediment metagenome | isolation source: surface marine sediment (1.8m) | place: French Polynesia: Moorea | collected 2018-08
CCGTGATATTGTGGATAAAGGAATTATGGAAGGATTATAGACTTGTCGTAATAATCAAATATTTCATTGATGAATGTCGTGATATTATCGTGAAGTTGCATGTTGTTATGTTTGATGCATTCCATTTGTGATTCGAGAATGTAATGCGACTTGTACTCCTGCTATCTTTTTCAAGGCGGGGGAGTATTGTAGACGTGATGATGGTAGTGATTACCCAAACTTAAGACCACTTTAGACCCAAGGAGGCCAGATAATATCTTTTTCTGGAGGAGACTAACATGGAGCCCAACTCTGGATAAATTGCTAATTCCTCAAGACAGCAAGAAAGCTTATCCCAAGCCTGCAAAAAGTGGAGACTAGTACCTTTGCTCCACAAGCAAAGTAAGAGGCATCAACAGTGATGACTACCCTCTAGATGTGGTGATCAGTGATGACTGGTGGTAGACATTGATCAGGACTGAGTGACAGGAAACATCAGGAGTGAGTGACAGGAGACATCAGGACAGCCACAATTATCATCAGGAGATGAAAGAAACATGAAGAATGACTGAAAGGTCATCAGGAATGAGTGACAGGCATCAACAGTGATAACTACCCTCCACATATAGTGATTTCAAGGTATCAAGAAGGAGTGACACTATCAGTAGGATGAGAAGGAGTGACTGGGAACATCAGCAATGAGCCAGAGACAAAATGAGCAATGGCAACACCAGGAATGCAGAACAGGAAACATCAGGATGGAGGAACAGGAGATCAGGAATGAATGATGGGAAGTGTCAGCAAAAAGCCAGTGGTGTCAGAGGAAATATCTGATAGGCAACATCAGGAGTGAGAAACAGGAAACATCAGGAAGGAGTGACAAGTATCCTAAGCCAGGAGCCACAGGAAACAACAGCCACAGTCATGATTGGAACACGGATTGACAGGAGACAACAGGAGTAAGGCAGGGTGTCATCAGGAAATGAGCAACAGGAGACATGAGAAATGAGTGACAGCAGACAGCAAAAATACTGACAGGTATCATTGAGAATAAGGAACAGAAAACATCAGGAATGAGTGACAGGCATCAATGGTCATGACTACCCTCCAGATGTTGTGATTTCAAGGTGTTATAAAGAAGGAGTGACACTGTCAGTGGGATGAGAAGGAGTGATAGGGAACATCAGCAATGAGCCAGAGATAAAATGGGTAACAGCAACACTTCACAACAGAAAAGATCGGAAAGGAGAGGCACAGGAATGTGTGAAGGATACATCCGGAAGGAGTGACAGATGTCATTGGGAATGCATGACAGGAAACATAAGGAAGGAGTAACAGGAAATCAGGAATGAATTATGGGAAGTACCAGCAATAAGCCAGTAGTACCATAGGAAATATCTGATGGGCAATATCAGGAGTGAGAAATATGAAACATCAGGATTGAGTGACAGGAAGCATCTGGATTGAGTGACAGGAGACATCAGGAAGGAGCCACAATTATCATCAGGAAATGAAAGAAACATGAAGAATGACTGAAAGGTCATCAGGAATGAGTGATTGGTATTAACAGTGATGACTACCCTCCAGATGTAGTGATTTTAAGGTGTTATAAAGAAGGAGTGACACTGTCAGTGGGATGAGAAGGAGTGACAGGGAACATCAGCTGTAAACCAGAGGTTGAATGAGTAACAGCAACACTGCACAACAGGAAAGATTGTGAAGGAGAGACACACAAGAACACATGAAAGGAACCATCTGGAAGGAGTGACAGATATCATTGAGAATGTGTGTCAGGAAACATTGGTACCACATGTAGTGATTTCAAGGTATCAACTGGTAGTGACACTGTCAGTGGGATGAGGAGTGACAGGGAACATCAGCAATGAGCCAGAGATTAAATGAGTAACTGCAACACCAGTAATGCACAACAGGCAACATCAATAATGATTGACAGGAGACATCAGGATGTAAGTGACAAGAGACATCAGAAATGAGTGACAGGAGACATCAGGAAGGAGCCAGTAGTATCATCAGGAAATGAGTAAAAAGAAAAATCAGGAATGAGTGACAGACATCAATGGTCATGACTACCCTCCAGATGTAGTGATTTCAAGGTGTTATAAAGAAAGAGTGACCCTGTCAGTGGGATGAGAAGGAGTGACAGGGAACATCAGCAATGAGCCAGAGATAAAATCAGAAACAGCAACACTAGTTATGCACAACAGGAAATGTCAGGAGAGAGTGTCACATACCATTGAAAGTGCATGATAGGAAACATCAGGAAGAAGTGACAGGAAATCAAGAATGAATGACAAGAAATGTCAGCCACAAGCCTGTGGTATCATAGGAATCTAACAGACATCAGGAATCAGAAACAGGAAACATCAGGAAGGAGTGACAAGTATCATAAGGCAGGAGGCACAGGAAACAACAGCCACAGGCATGATTGGAACATAAGTGACAGGCAACATCAGTAATGATTGACAGGAGACATCAGGAGTGAGGCAGGGTATCACAGGAAATGAGTGACAGTAGACAAGATGACAGGAAGCATCAGGAAGGAGTGACAAGTATCATGAGGCAAGAGACACAGGAAGCAGCAAGAATGAGTGACAGGAATGATAGGATATGAGTGACAGGCAACACCAGGAAGGACCACAAGGAGTGGGAGGATATATCGGGCCATCAAGACCCCATCCCGAGACGACTGTTCTTGAAAACATCAGAAAAGTTGTAATTTGAAATTGCATGATTTTCATTTGATCCCAAAGAAGCACACGTGTGTATGGTAAACCTGAATAAAAGGCATAACAAGTGCACACGGAGCGTTTGTTTTCAATACTCGGTCGTGTCGCTCGAGGAAAAGTTGCGTTTGACTCGATCCGCGCTGCACAGAATGATCCGTCCGCACTTTTCTCGCGCCTGTCGCAGTGACCTGAATGGCAGTCGCAAAAGCACCAAACATCAAGAATGGCCTGGACCGAATTTTTGACGGCCATCATTGGGTCCCGTATCAAGTCAACGTCAAAATTTTGTAGTCGTCAAAAATCGGACGACACCAAAAGACGAAGCGAAACGTGAGGCGCTTTGCGCCCAGTGTGGCGATCTTTGTCGCTGAGGGGCGGTGACTCGAACTGGTCGGGGTGGAAGGGTTCCCACGTGCGAACCAGGTGGCGCTGTTTCTCGGATTCTTCCTGCTACGATTTGTGGCGAACAAGGATGATCTTTTGCGACGCCCACGGCCCACGGCCTCAGTTTGAGAATGAAGGCGCTCGCTTGACGCGAACGGTGCGCGTGCGTTTGGCCGAAGGCGAAGTCGCGCGACGTTGTTGTGCGAAGTCCCTTCAGGGCGAAGCACCATGTGGTAGTGCAGTATGTGGCAGCTGGACTGAAATGTCCCCTGCCCCCTCCCCCCTCCCCTCCCCAGAGGCAGGACCCCCCCCCTGCGGAGAAGATAAGGAGGATAAGGAAGAATTGATGAACAAGGAAGAATTCATGACATTACCGATGCCACAAGTGACTTCGCACTGCAGTTGCCTTGAGCACTGCTTCTTGTTTTGGGTTCGAGACCGGCCGAGGTCAGTTGTCAGCCATTTCGGCAATACACGCCCAACGATGACCGCACCACAGTCGAAGGCCAACTTCCGTCCCGTGTACGAAAGGGTGTGTCGTGTGACGACTAAACTGCCGCGTGAAAGCTTCCGGGATCGGACGACAAACTTGGCTGAGGGGGGGAGCGGGGTCCAGTCTCCAGCGTTCGATCCCTACGCGCTCAAGTGACCGAACTCGCCATGGCAGGCAACATACAAAGAACGCGGAGTGAATGAGTGCAAACGATTTTCAGGTTGAACCCAAAATTCAAACCACACACCTTTGTTCACTGTCTTGGTGTGTCTGGGCCATTTCGCCAGAACGGGTCAGAACCTTTGAAAACCGAGAACCAATTTGCCGAACAGACTCGATCGCACGAAGAAACAAGAAATACCGTGCGCTTGGAAGTGGTTCTGGTAGAATCCCATCATGCAAGTGCAGCTCAGCGGGGAGTGATGCCAGAAGATCTGTCCGGACTGACCCACGCCTCGGACGCAGCCGACGCAACAGCGAACGTCTCCACCCGACGCCAGGTGTCGCCTCTGCAGTGAACTCAGCTCCCCTATATCCACAGAGTCACCGTCACGCACGAGCGCTTTGCGCGTGGATGATTTTCCTAATTTCTGCCGGGAGACCGAGGTTGATTCCCAATATCCGGGGTCCCCGATGGGGTAGCAGCACTTCCGGTTCCGGTGGGAGAGGTCCACGTGACCGTCGCTGGAAACGCCTTGACATGCGCAGTCCTGAAGACATTCATCGCAATCGAATTCTTCCGCGGATCCGACGGACACGTCAGCCATGTTTGCGTCAGTTTTGTCCAAGATTAAAGGTGGCGTCGCAAGCGAGAACTTTGGAGAGTCGCTTGGAGTCCGTCGCGTCTTGTCGCGCTTTGTCCAGCAAAACTGACGCGCGCTTTATTCCAACTTGTACGCAATCCGGACAAAACGCCGGGCAAAAATTGAGTCTGGTTCAAGCGCGAACAGGGTGTGGTGGCTTTCTGCAGGTCATCGATGACACGTGTGAACTCAAGAGATGACCACTGACACTCTGACCACCACCGCTCTGCTTGTGCTGCAGATTCCGGGAGGGAGGGAAGGAGGGACGAGGGGAATCATGCTCTGTACACTCGACACAACTTCGCAGGGCAAACTGACTTTGTTGGTCCACAATTCACCATCTGTCATGCACGCGCGGTGGAATATTTGTGGAATATTTGCGCTTGGAGTGTAAGGTGGCGGAATTCTGTTGGAACTTTTGGTGGCTCACGAGTCCTGGACGTTGCTGGGAGGAACTGGTTCGGACTCACGGTGAACATTTCCTTGTAAAAACGACGCATAAAACGATGAACAATTTTCACTTCGATGCCAAAATTTCTTGGCCATTTTTTGTGGCACAATTTGACGGACAAGCTCAACCCCTTTTCTTGTTTGTGCCACGACCGCATTTCTGGTGGAACCCATGCAGGGTCTGGGCTGAAGTCTAGTGAGAAGTGGAACCACCACCACAGACGCTGCGTGAGCGGCCTTCCACCTTAACGAAGTGATCGTTCACACCTTCGGGCTCCTGCTTGACGCGTCCTGTTTGATTCGAACCTCCCACGATTTGGTAGTTCGTGTTTGACGAAGCCCAACAACGACACGCACCCAGGTCCTGCTGGGTTGTTCCTCTGTTGACAGAACCTGATCCCACAGCTGTAGACGTGATGCTCTAAATTTTTCGCATCATCGAACGACGCCCAAGGGCGTGTTCGATATTACTTCCTTGTTATCCCGAGTCACCTTACATTGTCCGAATCTCTTCATTGTTCTTCGGTTCATCAACTAATCGAGTTCTTGTTGCTGCTTTCCGCAAACAGAGTTGTGATGTCTGTCACCGAGAAGAAACGTCACGATTATTGATTAACGTGATGTCATGATCCGAGATGCGAGTGTTATTGATTTTTCCTAGAGAGACATGTTCAACTTTGGGGAATAAAGAGAGAGAGAGTTTTCTTCAACCGTGATCTGCTTGTTTCTCTTTTGTCGGGCAATTCACGAGCCATAATTAAATCCTAAAACCCTAGACACCAATCAACATTAATTATTATCACGAGTTCAATCAACTGGATTGAGAAAATTGAGCAAACATCAGCGTGCGCCCGGAGAGAGAAATACAGCTGCTGCGAGAAATCAGATCACCGTAACTTTCTGCCGTCCACACAGCTCCCGCTGGTCAGGGAAGGGTAGGAGGCTTTCGAATGGCCAGAAACGTGAGCTTTCTGAACAATACACTTGACACGTTCATGGACTTTGTTGGGCGTTAAGGCTTGTCGTCAGGCTTTTATCTTGAAATTTGCTTGAGATAGCATGGGTGTTTCGCCTTCCATGGGTGCAAGAACTCGACATTAGGTCGTTGATCAATCTGATGTGGAAGATTGTTGGAGCCAGACGCAGAGGCAGCTTCATCTGCCACCGTCTTTTGGTCCTCAGCGCCATCACTCCCCCACGAACCTGCAGGTCTGCAGGACCTCATGGTTCTCCCTCTGTGTCGGCTGCTTTGTGTAGGACCGAAAATGAAGTTGCTGACCTTGGAGTTCAAATCACGCACCGAAATGCTTGTGGCCGTCGCTTTGTTGTGCGTGGTTCGTGTTTTTGCAGCCCACATCCACTGCGCACGAATCACTCGAGACGTACAGTATTTCGATGGGGACTCCCACCAGCCTCCACCAACAGCCACGGAAGGGTCAAATCACCACCCCAACTGCTAGAGCCAGATTCACCACACCGACTGGTGAGGCCAGATTCACCACATGAACTGACCAGTGGGGCCAGATTCACCACCCCAACTGCTAGAGCCAGATTCACCACACCGACTGGTGGGGCCAGATCCACCACATCAACTGGTCGGTCTGGCGTCAGCTGCAATGTTTGGCGGACGCAGGCTGTTCCACGCAATAATCCAATTTCATATCAATTGCAGAACATAAGCCAAATTTCTGCAATTCTCAGGTGTTTGTGCTCTGCGATTGGGGAACGGACTGCAAAGTTCAAAGTTCTGCCTCCCTGGTTGAAGCCACCATTTTCTCGCTCATCAACCGAATCTGCACAACCGTGACGTGTTGCGACACTCCAGAAATGTTCCAAAAGATTCACAGTGATTCGGACAAAACTTACGTGAGAATTGGAGTCCAATTAATTTTGGGGTTCACAACAAGTTCACGTTGTATCAATGCAAACCACTTTCTAACGACCCGTGAGAGGGATGTTAGAAGAAATTGGTGACTCGGCCTTGAATATTGCGTGTAGAGCCGCTGGCACTCGTTATCCGACCGGCCCGAGGTGCTGAAAAGAACCGATGCTCGAGGCGAGCGTGGAATGCCAATGTTTGTCGAGCAGATGGGGAGAGACACAGTTTGATCTGCAGCGTGAGAACCCTGTCCTCGCAACCAAGCCGAGCGGTGGAAGAGGTTTTTGCGTTTGGCGACAAAGGCCATGTTCGATTTGCGAACCAGAAGGAACCGGAACCAGAAAATTCTCGTCGCCTATTGGTTGGCAACAACCAATTGAGAGACAGGATTTTTTGGTTACAGTTCCTTCTGGTTTGTAAATGGAACACGGCCAAACTCATGGTTCTCAGGTCTGCTGGAAAGAGGCCCAAACGTCCAGGTCAAGGTTTCACAGAGTCTGCAAACAAAGTTTCCACATTTTCTTCCTTGATTTGACCCTCAAAGTTTCCAGAAAAAGGGCTTCAAAAATTCCAGTACGAGTATACCTTTCAAGTTTTACATTTGAAAGAACTCTGACTCTTTTCAGTTGACAAAGCACGGAATGATATGTTGACCTGGGGTCCATTGAAAAAGTTGTGTGCACCCACTGGGTGTGCATGTCATTCCATAATGGTCACAATGGTGACGCCTGCATCATGTGTGCGAACAAGTGTGTTTGTCTGTCCTATCTGGTGCCGATCTCTCTGTTCTCATCAACATTTCTCTGATTGCGTTTTGACACTCAACAATTCCATTGATGTGTTGCCAGCAGGTACCGTTTCGTTCCCTGTGCAAGACGAACCACTTTACCCCAACAATTGAGCACCAAAAGCAAGGGTGCGTTTTGCCAGATTTTGCAGGAGTGTGTCCGAAACACGGAACTGTACGGTACGCTCGTTCTGATCCATATCAAACCTGGCAACACAGAACATGGAAATTTAATGGGATCACCCGTAAACTGGCACACAGTGATACAGTGATCATCCTTGTTTTCTTTGCTGAAAAATCAAGCCAAGCAGACACACAGGGGTGCACACACACACTCACACACACACACACACACACACACACACACACAAATGCACGGACACATTTCAGCTCTGCACAGCTTTTCGCCGTTGGATTGGTGACATGCTGTCTATTTGCTGCTGCCCTGTGAGTGCGGGGTGGAGAGGGTGATCAGTAGATACAAGCTCGATAATGAACAGGACAAGTGCGGGGTGTGTCCCCCAGAACAGGATTGGAGCGGCGCAGTCATCCACCGCTGAGGGCTGCCCACGTGACTGTGATATATCCTGTGTCTGTGTGGCGCAAGAGATTGCCATTGGGTGTTTCTAATGAATGGTGTGTGTGTGTGTGTGTGTGTGTGAGTGCGTGTCTGTTTACGTTCGTGTGTGTGTGTGTGTGTGTGTGTGTGTGTATGTGTGTGTGTGTTTGGGAGAACAGAGGTTGAGACCAGCACTCCTCCGGCAGCTGGTCGGGTCGGGTCTGGGAGCGACTTTCATGAACAAAGGAAGCGGTGGATCTTCGGCGGAAGGTTCTACTGTACTCAGAAAATTGCAGGTCAAACTGTCACACACACACTCACACACACACGCACATCCGAAGAAACATCTCTCAATCCTCCTCTGTGTCTTTGTCTCAAATCATTTGGTGGTCTCCTCAATGCTTGTAACTTGCCTGAGAATATCAACATTCTGTTGAGATTTATCAGCCAGAAGAGGAAGCTCCGTTTTGTACAAGATTCTCACAGGTGAAACCAACGTCTGCACTGACAACCTTCACAAACCCTGACAGCTTGTTGTCTCAAACTGACAGTCAAAGCTGCCAGGAGAGTTCAGTTCTTCCATGATGTTCAAACCAAAAATGTGAAGTTGATGTCAAACCGCAATCCCTTGCATTGTCCACCTCAACAAGAATGCTACGCATAAAAAGCGTGTGGTCCATACAAACGAAAAATTTTGGTGAACCATATAGTCCGCAGGGGGGGGGGGTTGGAACCACATTGGCTCAAAATGATCAGTGATCATCACTAATCAGAAAAAAAGCAAGAAGGCTTCCCAAAGTGAGTGCGTCATGAGGCAAGGCTTCGTGTTGCGAAAAAACACTGCAGGATGTTTTCAAAGCCCCAGAACACGGTTGAGGTGATGCCGCTACCGACACAGCAAAAACACCGAGCCTCCTCTCGGGTGCAGGTAAGTGCGGCAGACATTGTCATACGGTAACAATGCGTGATTGTCACACACATTTAAAACAGAGGATTCTGCAGCGGATCCAGGGTCCAAACGTCCAACATTTTAGTCCGTAACAGTTTCACGGCACATGCAATCTTTTTATAGTCAATATCCGCCCTCCTTTTCCACCACCGGTCCCACCCCAAACTGGATTTGCTCGAGGCCACCTTCCCATTGTCATTTTGTTCACTCATTGGTCAAGCGAATGCATGAAAAGTCCGGTGGCAGAAATCCAAGCTGATTCTTTGTGAGCCGTAACGGTTCTACTCCTGTTTGCCATCGTCAACTTTTGTGACAGTCAACTGTGACATGATTGCAGAGGACAGCTTCACCAAGAATTTGTTTTTGTCTTCGCCTCATATTCAGTCTGTCAAGTTCAAGCGCAAAGTCAATCAAAAACCTTCAAATTTGTCGTGATGTCACAAAGCCAGACTTCTTCAATGAGAGCATTTTTTCTTTCTCTGCTCATGTCGTCTTCTCCCTCCTTCCTTTGTCGCCTACCCTTGAGCGTTCAGGCTTCAAAGAAGTGATGTCATCTTTTGGCAAGCTTGGAATGCCAAGTCCACCTGTCGTCAGGAGATCATCTCAGCTGTCGCAGCTCCCTTCGTTCTTTGGCTGAAGCGAACTCGCAGCAATTTCTCATCACCCACCCCCTGCAAAACAGATCTCAGGCCCTCAAGTTCCCCTCTGCTCGAGGCCTGAAGCCACAGAGTCTCTCGGTTTTGTTCGTACGACGGTCATCTGCTCACACACACACACTCACTCACACACACTCTCTCTCTCTCTCTCTCTCTCTCTCTCTCTCTCTCACTCTCACACACACACACACACACACACACACACACACACACACACACACACCTGTGCCTTGTCCACAAAAGAACCATAACAGCCTGTGTGCATTGCGTGTATTTTCACCTTCTGCGTGCATGTAAATCGCACTGTTGCGAAACTTATCGCGGTCGTTTGCTTGCGCATCACCAGCTGTTTCACCGCCGAGTGCTGATTCTGAACCTCGACGCATGCAGAGAAATAAAGGGTTTGAAATTACTGATCTGCAGTGTGCGTGTGGTGGTTGAAGGGCCGTACGTACATCGAACCAAGCTTGCATTACGGAGTTTTACTCGGTGACACCATTTGCTCATTTGTCATTGGCTCTCACTTTGGTGATCTGTGCCCCTGATCTGGTTTTTGGGTCACCGCACGTAAGGATTTCAAGGCCGTGCTAAACCTACACATTCTGTACAAATGTTGAGCCGGTTTTTTTCTCCTTGTTGCTGCTGGCAGACAGATCTGCACGCACTTGTATGCTGACTTTTGTCCAATGATCAGAACAAACATGTGACCCACAGAGAATTTGCATCAATAGGAACAATAAAAATTTTAAACAAACAGAGCGCATTCATGCGTGCGCATGCACACCAGAAGCCTTGCAGCCATGTCTTTTGTTGCCTCTGAAGTCAAGTGTGCTCGATCTGAATGACTTTGAAATCGATATATTGGAGACTGCTGCTGTTCATGAGAACCATGCAGGTTGGATCGAGGTATGAAGGCAGTGAACGACAGTAACGCACGCCAACGCTGACCCACCTTTTCTGCACAGCGACTCTCGTACAGGAATCTTGTGACATGAAGAGCAACACCTGTGTGACACGGAAAGGATCCCAGGCACCAGCGACTCGCACTCGTATCTCACGTCTCACACCCGAGCAGAACGGCTGTCTGGGTTGAAGCACCGAGCGATTGAACTGAGCCGTTGATAAACAAACAAAGGTTGTTCTTTTTCCGACTCGACTGAAGCAGGTTCTGAGTGCAACTGCAGAATAAGCCGTAATCTCTCGTCAAAAATGGTATCAAGAATGGTTTTGAAGTTCTGAACTCAAGTTAAGAAAAGTAGTCCCGCAGCAGAACAGTGGAATGAACAAACTATTCGACATTTTTTGTTTTCCACAGTCCTACCCCAAATGAAGCGAGAAGTTGGTGTTCCTGGAGCCCGCGGTCCCGAGACAGGGTCTGATGCATGTAACACAAGAATTGATCAGATCTCGTACGCAGACGCACCTTGCGTGATCAGCGTCACGATATTACAACAACATGCCCACCAGACGGTACCACGTGCATGTCGGACAAAAGGAAGAGACCGGCCTTCATTCTCAGTCTCAGTCTCTGGCTCTTTGGGTGCAATACCCAAATCTTCGGGGCGCTACATACCCAGGTCATTGAGTGTGCCGCTGGTCGCACCTAAAGAGCCTGAAGTACACCCAAAGGGCTGGGTATGCCATATCCGAAGAGCTGGCTTGCCAGTTCGGGTGCAAGTAGCACACCCGAAGAGCCAAAGCTCGCCAAAGCCTCGAGACTGAACTGAAACTGAGACTTAGAAACAGGTAGAGGTAACACACAAAAGGTCTCACCTGTGCCCACTCGGGTGTGAGGGGCAGAAGAATCCAGAGTCCGGTCCTTGAGCTCCATGGCCTGCTTTGCTTCAGCCATGAGACTGTCGGTGTCTTGGGGCTCGTCGAGGTTCACAACGGTGGAGAGATGTGCAGCAGACATGGGTTCAGCATCGCAGCAGCGCGCACCAATGCAACTGCTCAGTCAGCGTGAGTAGCAGTAGAAATCCCCGAGGAGCATCCACACGCATCCACGCGCATCACCAGCGAAGGTTGTGAAACCAGGAATGTGATCAGTACGAACTGAAATCCTACTTGACTAAGATGAACACAACTCTGTGAATGAACCAACCAGGTAACTCGGGTCGATGACGTTATTTGAGGGAATCCCTCTGCAACCAGAAAAAAACACATGGCCATAAGCAGCTTTGTTCTGACCTGCGGGTCGGTACCAGGAGATAGGCCACTCGAGGTTTTCTTCACGATAAACGTATCGCCACAAAGAGAACCAGGGGGCGTCAGGGAAGCCTCGTGACGCTGGAAGGTTCTGCTGGAACCCAAACCTCTACTCGTGGGGGTGTTCGCGTCGGATAAGCACACGATTTCTTCAGCCAATATGTTTTGGCTGTTCTCTCATCCACCTCCCTTCCCTTTTTGGATGAAGTCTTTCTGACGAAAAACAAACGCGAGGTGGTCTTTGTGATTTTTTCATTACAACAACGAACGTTTTCCTGTGTGTTTTTTCATCCACAACTCACGCCCGCACGAAGCGCTTAGGTTTGGAAACAGCGCGATCGATACAAGAACTTGTCCGTTTCCCAAACAGGGAGTGAGCGGAGCGGCTGAGCCCACAAAGCTGGCTCGCAGGTGGATGTGTGTGCACACAGGAGTCACTTCAAACGCGACAAGAAAGCTACCATCTCGTTTGTATCCAACAGGGTCTTCTGGTCGTGATTGCTTGAGTCAACGAACACAACTTTGCTGTTTCTGTGCAAATATGGAGAGCAATCCAGGGTTGGAGCAGGAGAAACTGCATGGCACAACCAGAAGCGCACTGTAGTCACGGGAAACCCACACTCTCCTGTGGATCAGAAGGCTCTGCAGCAGCAAAGCAGTTGGCTGCGGCAACAAAAGAACAATCTTGATCGCTGGAGTTTTTCTGCACTGAGGGATAATTATCCACCTCCACAGTTGAGTTGAACACTGTGACACTGACACAGGAAGGAACATAGTGCGCTGCTGCTGACCAAAATCTCCTTGAAGAATGGCATCTCAGGCCAAAGCCAACTTCCAGCGGGTGCCGAGGCAGGACACCATTAGACCAGGTACGTGAGTACGTGAGAACGTGAGTGCGTGAGAACGTGAGTACGTGAGAACGTGAGTACGTGAGTGAGTATGTTAGAACGTGAGTGCGTGACTACGTGAGTACGTGACGACGCGAAACTCGTCTCGACAAAGGTCACGGTCAGTTCTCAAAAAAAGTCTAAAAAGATTATGATTTTCAGTCATCTGTAAAGAAACACCTCTCCTCCGTCTTGCTGAGCCTGAAGAAATTTGTAGGCGAATGCAAAAACAGGTTGAGCACCACCGTCCCTTCTTTGCTGTGAAACAAATGAGCCCAGCTGACCAACAGATTGCAGACAGACGGGGATACTTCTGTCAGTCAATGAAGGTACGCCAGGCTCTTTGTTGCGTTGCCTTCGTTGAGTATTTCAAGCAATTTCACATTGAATTGTCTTTGTTTGTTTGTTTTAATATATTTATTTAATGACGATTAAATCAGTACAATTCTCTCATCCATTCATCACCCGCGCACGCACACAATTATATTAATAACTTAATATAACAGAATATACAAAATATAACTGTTTGTGATGGCAATTAAGCAAATCTTTTTGTTTTTATTATGTAGTTTTTAACAAACTTTAAAAATGTTTTATATTCAGTGTTATGTAACAAATTATCACTGTTATTATTATTTAGCAATGTTATTATTTCATAGTTTCTTATATATTTCAACTTGGATAAAGATTTTATATTCTGTATAAAATACCTTCTGATATTATTGTATTTTGGACATACAAATATGAAATGTTGAAGTGTTTCTTGTTTTTGTATATTACACTGGGTACAATAAGGGGTAATACTTAAATCCATTTTATATTTATCACACTGTAATAAACTATTTTTCATTCTAAAAGATAATAGGATTCTATCATAATTATTGTCATATGTATAATTATTAGTAATAATATAATTACTAATATATAATAGTATAATTATTATTGTCTTTGGCTGGAACGAACGTTCTCACCGCACGTGTGCACATCAAATATGGAGTTTTGGCAGAATTGACCAGTCGCCAGTCCGGTGTATCGTCTGGTGTCAAATACGTAAGCAGCAGAGAATTGGCAGACGCGTGTGAGCATCACTCACTCAATCCATGTGTCTCACAGGTCTGTAAGCGCGAACATGGCACGGGGACTTTTGTCATTCCTACCTGTTGTCAATTGTCCCACCGTGCGAAAACAAGGACTTTGCGTTGCTGACAATGACAACAGGCATTCCACATTGGTGTTTTCAGTGCAGTAAAACTTGACTGAATGGTTCGCCCAGAACCACGCGAGTCCCTCGATTGTGTTTTTGATGATCCTCCACAACAACCCTAGAACATGAAGGTCTCTCCAGCGTGTCACACAACGAAGCCTTCCACAGGTCCACTTCCGGTCGACGGGTCCACTTCCGCCTTGACCTTCCTGCGGAGAGTCCTGAAACCTGTGTCACGTTTCCTTTCGCTGGAATGCTCCTCAACACAATGATGATTTTCTCTGAAAGGTACACGGAGTTCGCTGGACCCCTGTTTTCACAGGGGTTATTGTCCGGTGAAAACCCTACAGCGACAACATGGGACTCATAGGACCTGGCCCCCTTGACCCATGAAATACTGTGCGTATTTTTGCACTACAGGCCTACAACTTTTCATTCTTTCTTGTCAAAATTTTCAAGCTTGAAGTTTGCCTCCCCCTGATTCAGGGCCCCTCACCTCAATCATGGTTCTGAAAGACAAACTGCACCACACTCCACATTCGCAAAGGAGTTTGGTGTCTCTTTGTTACAAACACGTGACTGACACCACGTGACACCACATGACAACAGAACCGGAAGCTTCAGCCCCTGCGCTGTCACAGTCCCCTTCACGAAACACTCGCACAATGCTGTGTTCTCCCTCACAGGTGAGGCATTCCCTTCCTGCGGAATGACAGCAACATGTAATTTGCTTTAGTGCAAACATAAAACAAAGGCAGCGCTACACGAACCACGCAAACGTGTCAGGCATCCTTGATGTTCTTTATGGAAGGCCATGATGTCTGTAAATGGTCATTTGTGCGCAGTCAGAGCCTTGATCTCGTTGAGGTCAATAGGCAGAGAATATTGGGTGGGATATTGCCCTTCATTCCTGTTGCAAAGAGCATTTGCTTTCAAGGTATGTGAGACAGAAGAGACGAGAGAGGCTGATGGAAGTTTTTATGATGTACAGGGAAGAAGTTACTGGGTGCTGAGGATCACAAGATTCACTGTTTCTGTTTCCAGAGTTATTTAAAGATAGTGAACCGAGTTTGTTGTTTGATCTCAGGTGCAGCATCGCTGATGTCTGGTCCTTCAGTGGAACGAGTTTGGAATTGGAGCTTGAGGACGACTCAAAAAGAACCAGTTGTGCGTGGCTGGAGAAGGTGCATGAGGGACTGAACTTCTCATCTCCTTCCCGGTATTCTGAACAAGAGGCTTCGAAACGCGGAGTCCTGGGGCCTCAGAGTCCAGGTCTCTTGGGTTTCAGTGAGTGTCGTGGTGAGTGTGAAACTGAGAGGTCTCTCTCACTGTGACCGTGAGACCTGAGGCCTCTCAGTTTCACTCACCCTGAGGCCCAGAGGCTCCTGGGGCCTCTGAGTCCACGAGGTCTCTCTGTTTCATCAGACCGGTGATCCCCAAAGATGCAAAAGGGTGCAAAATACCTATCTCATTGAAGATGCGCTGTTATTTTTCATCAGAAAGGCGTTTGTGCAAGGGTTTTCTTGTTCTTGGAACCAATCTGGGAAAGTTATTGTTTCGATAAAGCCGCTGTCTTGGAACTCGCAAGTCTGTCGCAAACAGTCAGAGCGAGTTGTGTGTAGTGGACTCAGTTCCGCTTCAGTTTCTGTCATGTTTCTCCACCACCGGAACACTCCTTCCTGCTGCAGATCTGGGCGGAGAGCGGAAGCCTGCGTGTCGTGACTTCCCTCACTGATGAAGGCCTGCAGGAGCCACAGCAGTGACATTCTACATGCAAAAGAAACCACAATCGTGTTCATTGAGCTCCTTATGTGGCTGGACGCAGCTTTTTCTTCCCCACATCCCAGCGAATGAAAAGCTTTGCATCCAAGAAATCCCTTTCTCAGCAATTTAAATGAAAGTTGATTCGCTATTTTGAGCACGAGAGTAATTATCCCTTTGAAGAGGGTCGGCGCGGTTGGTACGAAGCCAATTTTCGGTTTGTAAGGAGCCCATTGATTGGAAGGTAAATTAGCCCCGTCGAGCTGTCACTTGGTGACACATGAGAATGGAGTTTCTTGCATAACGATGAGCAAATTAATCCTCAACGAACTTGTTATCATGAGCTGAAAAAATGCACCATGTTTTCCGCAAATCTCCAATTGAAAGTCTGTGTGTTCAACTTGTGAGTGAATTGCAATCAAGGGCAGTGACTTTGTGGTGCTGTTTCGTCAGTGCATCATGAGACAGCCGCAAGACCTATTCTGCACCTGAAGGAAAAATTACTGCTCCCAAAACAAGCTCGTCACAGACGACAACACGGTGCGTGCACCCAGCGGGAGTCCTTCGAGCACTCGACCCAGAACTGAACAGCGCCTTACTCCCAAACCTGTGGACAAAATACTCTTTCTTTCCCATGAAGTACACAAGCATCTTCTTTTGTGTTGGCGTTTCCTTTGTTTTGACGCATTTCCACCGTGCATGCAGAAAATTTTTCCTTGTTTTCCTCACCCACCTTTCACGAAGCGAACATCAATCGCAGGACAAACCATGTACGAGCTTCACAAACTTGTGTCTGATTTTACTTTGGCGTTTCGTTTGCTTTGATGCATTTCCACCGTGCATGCATCATAATTTTAAAAATTTGCTTCGTCATCCGCCCGGAGCGAACGTCCAGTACCCCGCCGCAGGACATCACGCAGGACGTGGCTCCATGAGTAGCTTGTACATCTGGAGTGAGCACCAGCGGATGCAATCGTCTCCCAAGACAACCTCAATTTCCTCCTGGTGACACTGCAGAGCCGTGACTCCCTCCTGCAGAGAACACGGGCCTCCTGCAGGACCTGCAGGGCAACGGAGGGAGCCAGGAACCAGGAACCACTCCTCACTGATAAGAATAATCTTTTTTTCTGAAAATACATAGCGAGAAGCTTATTTGTGCTTTACATAATTTATCTGATGTTCTTCCCTGGAGTGCATTTGTTTCTGTTGTGTGAGATAAATCAGCGATGTTTCGGTTGCTCCGGAGGAACAAAAGGCTCTGACTGCAGCGGTAATTGTCGAGGCTTGTCACACAGAGGGATCAGCGGAATTGCTCGACATTACAGACAGGTCTACCTTATTCCTCCGTGTAAAAGACGCACTTTTTGGCGCGATGCTGAGTGCTGAGTATCAAAAGAAGGGAGTCGGAGTTCATCGCTGTCTAAATGAGACCTCAGAACGACACAAAGGTTTGTCTCAGGGTGTCAGGAGGCACCTTTATCTTGGGTGCAGCGTTTTCACGGGTAAATACGGCACGACGTCAAGGCGTTGTCATTGTTGTTTCAAACTTACGATCAGTTTTGCAATTCCACACTTTACAAAAATTTCCAATTCGAGCTTGTCACACCCTGTGCGATCCAAGGTTGATCAAGATCATGAAGGTCTGATCTAAGTTCCTCTGGATCTTCAACTGCAGTGGCTGTGTTTTCTCACAAGCTGATTTCTGGTGCACACCTGAACAGTCGTCAAGTGAGAACAGATCACTCATCACACAAGAGAGCCTGACCAGACTGCACCAGTCAGCAACTGAGAGAACAGAAAAACACAGTGTTTGACACAGACGGAGACACACTCAACGAACTTCTCAAGGCAACAGTGCTTTGCTGTAGCAGCCTTGCGGAGCCGAGGAAAATTTCTGGCAAATGATACCCTCTCGTGGGTTCTGTGTTGAAGACAACTTGTTGGTTCACAAACAAACCACAATGCACGGTGCAATATCGAACGGACAAGAATGCAAATTGCCCACATCACCACGGGGTGAGTGGCTCTTCCTGCGGAGAACCGTGGTGTGGCTCAGGCGGTCTGAACTGTTGTGCCCATTCAAGACCCTCCGGTACCCATTCAACACCCACGTCAAAAGACGGACGCAACGCAGCGTCTTCAGCTGAATCGCCTTGGTTACGAGGCAAGACGCACGTTGTGCCCCCTCCCCCTTCAGAGCACGCTGCTCCGCGCCGGGCACGGTTTCTTCTGAATGGGGACAGCGCGAGGAATGTGTTGTGGGAGACTCTTCCAATTCCCTGTTCCAGGACCAATTTCAAAAAACACGACGGCTTTAAATACCTCCTCATTGTTGTTGTGCGATGATGTCCATTTAGAGCAAGAGCACAATGTGATTGAAACCCTGTTTTGTTTTTGGCATCTTAGCCAGGATGCTGTGTGTCCCATTGTCATGTTGCACCCCATCAAGTCACTTTCCATACAGGGGTAGATAAAGGGGGTACCTGAAGAGGGTAACTGAAGGTAGATAGCCAGGATGTCCCCCATTGTGTGCCGTTGCAGGACAGGGGGGGGACGCATTGGGGACGCATCAAGGGGACCACGTGTGATGGGGGTGCGCGAAGCGGGTGCGTAAAGGGGGTGCCTGGAACATCACACCCGCAGTTGCCTTTCGCACTGCTTCTTGTTTGTCAAAGGAAGCCGTCAGGTGCGCAACTGCCTTTGTGCGTGCAGGACGGAAATACGCCATGATGGCGGCAGAAGAAAGAACCCATCCAATCATAAGTCGTTCCAGCCAAGCTCCTTTGCTTGCGTGCAAAGTGTCACAACACAAACAAAAACCTCTGTAAGTTCACACGTCACTGTCTCGCTGGAAAATCTTGGAATGCATGTCAGAAAGTCAGAAAGTTCACTGTCTTGTCGCTGTGAACGGAACTGTTTGACTTTCTCAGTCCACTGCAAAAACCAACAGAAAGTTAGATTTGCAAATCCGGAACTTCTGAACTCCGGAGACACCCACGTAAAAGATGCTGACCTTCCATACGGGTACCTGCAGACCATCAACATGGGTGTCCACCAGCGACACTATGTTGTGCCCTTAGTTCCCGTCCTGGCACCTGTTGCTGCTTTTGCTTTTCAGCCACAGCTCTGGCGCTGTGTCCATCCTCCACCCCAGTATCCCCATAATTGGTCCGTCTGCAGAAGTTAAGATTCACAAAAAATGCCTGGCAAAGACAACAATTGACAGACGTTCAAAAGGAGGAAATGAGATCCCTTTTTCTCACAGAACTCATCGATCGACATTCAGTTATTGTTTGTTCTCTCCATCTGCGGAATCATTGTTGTGTAGATGTCGAGTGCGAATTGCTTCGGAACTGCTCGTAGACATGTGAAACAGAAGTCACTCACAGAAAACAACAGGAACAGGGACTGCAGCATCTTCCTTTGACATTTTCTCAGGCCTCGTTGCTACCATACAAGAGTGAATGGTGGGAAAGAGCAATTCTGCAGTTGTAACAAACAGCAAAGTAGCAAGTCAGTGTTGTGTGTGTGTGTTTGTCTGTGTGTGTGTGTCTGAGTGTGTTTGTCTCTGTGTGTGTGTGTGTGTGTGTGTGTGTGTGTGTGTGTGTGTCTGTGTGTGTGTGTGATGTCTGGTTTTCAACAAGACTTTTTGTTTGCATGTGCTCAACAGTTGCATCAAAAAGGGAAGGGGTGCGTTATTGTGAAACACCCCTCGTGTGTCGCGAAATGCTCCAACTGAAAAGCAAAAATGGAGTGGTAAGTGTGCGCGTGTTCGGTTTGAGATCTGAGAGCCATGGGGATCGTTCTTCTCGAGCTTTGTCTTCTGGCTCTGTGCTGCATGAGAGACGAACAGAACAGCAAGAGCTGTCCAAAACTCGGTGGACATCACGTCAGAACATCGTCTCGACAAAGACATCACTCCAGGACAAAACGACAAAGCAAACGAAGGCCATCTGTCTGTCAAATGCACTGGGAACAAAGCATGCTTGCTTGATGATTGTTTTCCGAGGTTTTGTTGTTCTGTTGACTGTGCTGTGGCGGATCTTGAGGCTGGACCCGCCCAGAGCCCGACACTCTTGGTTTGGCTCAGGCACAAACGTCAAACTTTTTGCATCGCTTGTCTCTGGACGCAGATGGCATCCAATCTGTTCAATCTCAAATCCGCTTGAAGTTTGTTGTCAACGTGACGACGCTTTTTGCTCTGTTTAGAAACCCTTTTCCCAGGTCCTCGGATTTCTCTTGTGGGAGATGTGGAAAAGCAGCGAAGTCTCACCCAAACGTTTCTTTCTTCAGCTTCAAAAACGTTCATCCCTGCATGGTCACTCACTTTCATCACGAAGATGTGAAATTCAAGATGAGGGGGCGTCAGAAAGGCCTAAAGCTCTGGATGCACAGAGGATCACACCGACCAATCTCTTCTTATTTCATTTTAGAAAGAGCAACTTTCTTGACACACAAGAAATTTGATCGACACGAAAAGTTAATGAAAATCCAGGGCTGTTTGAGTCGTGTTCTTGTCTCAATGGAAACGTGTCTTCCTGAAAACAATCATCTATTGGGACACAATTCAAGACACGATAAACTTTTGACCACCTTCGTTGCTTTTGACCTTTCCTGGATTTCGCTTTGGAAATTAGATGTTCATTTGCTGCAGAAAACCTGAGACGGCGCAAAGAGTTCAATTCACCCAGTGTTGTCAGTCGAAGACACTCCCAGGGACTCAACAGTGCAAGGACCTTGTTCGTTTGACCGAGATGCTGCTGATTTGAGTGGCCCTCAGTCAGTCAGGTCTCGGATCATCCACCTAGCTCGCAGTTGGGCACTGCGTGGATTGGTGCTTTTGGAACCAAAAATAGGGACTCTTTCAGTGCGTTCAAGTCAAAGTGAATCGTGTTGTAGTTGTGAGGTTTGACGGAACAAAAGCTGCAAAGTTGTGCACAAGGCTGCATGTCTGGTGGAGACCACGGTTCTCAAAGATTGATGGTTGAAAAAATAATTTCTCCTCGACAGGTCATTTCCGACACCATACACACTTGAGGAGAATGGAACAAAGTATTTCCCTGGCCTCATCATTCACATTGTCAAGCCCAGGGAATATCGATTGTAAATATTACAATCACCAAGTGTTTGCATTTCTGTCCTTCCATTGGCATTCACCGAATGTGGACAAGCAATGCTACTCAGCATCCTGCGCAAGAAACACGTCATTTCACATGGAGAATGGGGACAAAACGAACAGATCTACCGAGAGAATGTCTCCCGCTGCTCCATGATCCACACTGGCTTTTTTGCAGCAGTCTCAGTGATCACTTTTAGTCTTACAAATTCCCTCCCAACGCTTCGGGTTTCACTGGTCTTGTCGCTGTTCACTGGTTGCAGCCACCGGAGGGCTCATGAGGTCCAGCTACATCGGGCTCTTCAGGTCTCCAATTTCCTGCAGATGGGAATTGCTCATCCTCCACTCCCAACAGCTGCGTCGGACTCCGACATTGCGCGCTTCAAGCGGAAACAAAAACACTGAAAAGAATTTTTCCTGTGGTTCTTTTGTCTGGCCGTGAATGATCACGGTGCGGCATATGAAAGGAAATGCACGGAAAATGCAAATTTTAGTTTTGCCTCAACAAGAAATGTCAAGCAAAAACAGGCAGTTTGCAGGTGCTTCTGGTTCCTTCCTGGCTCCTCATCACAATTATAGAACAAGTAAACGACCAATTTCAGCCAGAAGTGGAACCTCCATGAAAACTCCAGACTGGAAACGCGTGCGTCGCTCGTTGTCAAGGTTTCTTAGAGGATGATGAGTTGTGGAATCCAGCCAATCAGAGCCCAGGTGCAGAGGCCGTGCGAATCCCTGTGATCCTAATCACCTGAAAATCGAACAGACCCTCCCAGTCTGATCTCCCTCTGAGGAAAATAACTTCCAGGGTGAAGGGAGTGTAGCACTGAATAAATGTGCTTCATGTGAGAAGCACCACAACAAGAACCTTTGTCCCAACTGATGAGCACAAAAAAAGTCAAATTCAACAAAACAAACATCTTGTCAACAACGTTGGTGAACGAAATCTGCAGGTCTTAAACGCAACATCACCCACAAATCATTCAGTGTTGCTCAGATTTAATTCTCGTCCACACAGATCACACAAAACAGTGAGTTGCTGAGCGTAAATTCCAGCCTCATTGCGAGTAATTCGGGAGGCTGAAGGGTCAGAACTGTGGTAAGAATCACTGTTGCTCTTCCCAACGAGAGGAGACGCACTGCAAACAAAGGAAGGCCCGCCAGGCCGTCACCTCGTGTGCCCGCTCTCCCGTGGTGTAATCCTTCTCCCGAGCCTCAGCCTGAATCTGACGTGGCTGCCAATGAACCGGACGATTCAGATCCGGATCAACATCAGCTCCACAGGTGGAAGGGTCCGCTGTGTGTGTCCAGCGCAGAGCCTGTTGCTCCAGAGCAGGTTCCAGACAACGACGACAGCTCGTTTGTTGGAACATCCCACAGGGGACCTGGCACATTTGTGAGGCTTGTGATCACCCAAGTGCAAGGAAGACCTGACTTTCCCAGACTCGTCAGATTCTTCCGAAAGCGTCTGAGCCAAAACGGCAATCAGGTGTCTGTCTTCCTGCGTGCGTGCGTGTGTGCGTGCGTGTGTGCGTGCGTGCCTGTCTGCCTGTCTGCCTGTCTGCTTGTCTGTCTGTCTGTCTGTCTGTCTGTCTGTCTCATGATGTGACAAGATGGGAAACAGGACATCTTGGCCGAGATGCTGCAAAAGGAAAACAATGTCGGTTTCAACCACATTCGAGTAGCACTCTTTCCCTGAAGGGACATCGCACAATCAACTTTGTCCTTTCACGCGGAGACTTGTCGGGGTCTCACTGCACACGACTGATCAGATGTCGGGAGCTGCTGACACGGCTTGACGTTTCCGAGCCGCGGAGACAGATATCCTTATCGACACAGCGCTCAACGCAGGGGTGACTCGAACGCGCAGGCGACGAGCGAGCCTTCTGCGCGGCTGAACAAGCTCAACAGGCAAACTCCATCACTATTCACCGCTTCAGGTGGGAGAGAGAGAGAGAGAGAGAGAGAGAGAGAGAGAGAGAGAGAGAGATGGTTTCTTGTTTTTGAAATGAATTGACTCTTTTGTCCACAACAATGACGTTGAGGGTGGAAAGAGGCCCTGTGAAAACCTTCTCACAGGTTCATTCTGATCATCTCATCTTCTGCAATGCCTTTGCGTTTGCGCTGAAATCTGGCTGAACTGACTTGACGAACACAAATGCAAAAGATCATCTTGTGAGGCCAACTTGAACACCGAACAAAACCGTGTCAGAGGAAACGAACGAACAAACACCTGTTTTCTCACGAATTTACTCGTGGTTACTTCCAGGTTCTTTAGTGACAACATTGATGAACTTTTTGTCCCCCCTTCTCTCTGCTATCATTCTTGATACAGACGTGGTACTTCTGACACCTGCAGGACACATCCATCCTGAAGATGGGGCTTCAGGTTGGACAGAATCCTTCACTTTGTTTGGGTGGAGATGATTCACAATCGCACAACTCCTCATAAGATGACGACTGACAGGAGGAACAGGAGTTTTCCTCCCATCCCCTTCGTACACAAGTTGTTCCGCTGCCGTGGGTTCCGCCGCAAAACGCAGATTGCAATGAGTTTGATGAAATCCATTGCAAAAATACCTTCACCATTGCGCCTGAGGAGAAGAACGCACCCAGAACAATGGCTGCACAATGCAGCGCAACACAGTAATTGGAGAGTTGGCTGAAAAATGGTCTCCTACAGACCAAGAGTTGTGCGGACATTTTGTGACTTTTTTAAATCGTACAAAACAGGTGTCTGCAAAAGACTCAAAATGTCTTGGAGCAGCTCCAGTTTCACGACACAGACGCACAACAACAAAAAGGCAAAAATAACAGAAAGGCAAGCACGAAAAATAAGTATTGTGTGCGTGCAGACTTCTCAGTCTACCTTATCTTCTCTTTCTTTTTCCGCAAATGGGTTTTTCATGTGTGGTTACTTCACAGAAATTGTTGCGTTGCTGAGATAATTTACGCGTTCACGGTGGCGTGAGCTGTTACAAAGAAAATCTCCCAGAGCCGAGGCGAACCTGAGGAGACATGGAGCGGAAGGCGATTCAGTCTGTCCGGGAGGGGAGAGTGATGGCCGTCCCAGGGTGAGCCTCCGAGCAAGCGCAGTTTGTTTCACATGACTCACCCCACGCATGAGAAGGTTCTCAACACCTCAATGCGTGTGTGTGTGGGGGGGGGTGCGTGCACGTGTGTGTCTGGAAAGTTGCAGGCCTTCCAGTTTTGAATTGATTCTTTTTTCCAGAAACCAATTCAAAATCTCGGATATTCCGCAGTGAATTATGAACAATCCCAAATAAAGTGTTCACTGGAGAAAGTTGTCGATGACAAATTTGTCATGTTGTCAACCGAAAACACTGACAGACAAAAAGAAAACTCGTATTCAACACTGTTTTTGTCTGCAACTCAAAATCTTGAGCAGTGAGCTCCTGTTCAGAGGTCCGAAGCGTGCAGCAATTCTTGCACATGGAAACTTGTTGAATTCCGTGAACAGATCAGGAGAACACAAACGAGCCCAGACTCATCGCAAATGCCTTCTCTTTGATTCTGTCCAAATCCCTTTGAAGCAGTCGGCAAAAAGAGCACTTGACCTGGGAGACACCGAGGACAAGAGACTCCGAATCCACTTGCTAACCCTTCCCTTCGTCGAGTCTTCTTCAGCTGGACACAATTGCGTCCAAAAGAAATTTTTGCTGACGCATCAAAAACTCAGATCTTATCCATTCCCGAAGGCTTTGTGAGATAGTTTCGTAGGTCAGATGGTCTCTGAAGGGAGGACACACAAAGGCAAGAGTCTCACGGCCATCACTACCCGAGTGGTGAGAGGTGTCAATTTGGAGTTGTTGACGGTACGAGAGCCGAGGCTTGTCGTAACACGCAGGCATGCTCGCTCGCTCGTGGATGTCAAGAGAGCCTGGCTGCTGAAGTCCTCACTCTGAGGATTAGGTTCATTAGCTGTAAAACTTTCGACATTTTGATGGATGAAACTCTTAACCAGGGACAGCTGCCTTGAATGTGATGCGTTCAAGGTCAATGACCAGCCCAACAAGTGGCTCGAGTCCCGGACGAAAACAAGGCTACCGTATTCACCAGCGTGGAACACAAATCACACTTGATGAAGAAGACACATCAGACTATATTTCCTGCTTCAGGTTTGAAAGTACCGTAGTGAACTCATACCCACGAAAAAATGCACCCCAAGTTGTGATGCCAGATTCCAGGGTCCAACAGGTGGGTCTTGAACACGAATGAGCACGGTACTTGGTGGTGATGTTGATTTCTTGCAGATTTGTTCCCAACATGTCCAGGTGTCACGGTTTTACCCGTGTGCTTTGATTGCAGGAGTGGACTTTTCCGTTTTTGGAAAGGCCCTGCTACTTTCCAAGACGTTTCCAAATTTTGGGGAGGCCCTGCCCCCTTGGACTCACCCTTTTGTCCGTGGGCGGGTGAGACCTGCCCAACTTTGGCTGGGTCCTGGTCCCTACCAGGAGATTCGTTGGTTCCACCCCCCGGAAATCACACCGTAAACAGCCATTGCCATGTAGTGAAACAAAGACTCTCTCCGAGGGACGCGCCTGTGTGGAAATGAATGCGCGTGAAACCACGAACACAGGTCAGAGCACAAAGCTTGGGCCTCCAACACTGGGCACACTCGCTTCACATCAAGCTCTCTCTGTGATTCTGGTCTGATTTTGAGTTGTTCCACATGACTGCATGGGAAACAGAGGGAGACAAAGCGACAGCATGTTCTCTGCTATGTGAGAGCTGATTTACGCGGCTCTTTTATGTGTTTGACCAAAACCAGCTTTGCGCTTGATGTGCGAATCAAGATAAATGTCTTTCTGGAAGGACGGGTTCTCTTTTCTCTCTCAGGTTTGCATAAATATTGGATTATTTTCCGTCACTGTGATGAACGGCGTCGCGGACGCAGGAGCGTAGTGCGCGTGCGCAGCTGGAACGACTTCCTGTCCACGTGATGGCGTCAGGACGCCGCAGGTGGACGGCCCTTGTTCACAATCAAAATCTGAAACCATCATTTTGTCGAGGAGCTCAATTTTCTAGATTGCAGTCGTTCAGAGAATATGGAGTGTTCCACAGGAAGTGGGTCCAGGTGAGGACGAACAAAGGGCGCAGGATTTGCTGCAATTATTGTGCACGAAGCAGCTTGGGGAATCCCAGGGGGCTGTTCCTCTCAGACTTTTGAACAAAACTCTGGAACAAATCCCACCTGGGACCACCATCTTGGTAAAATAAACCCTTTCTATTGTCTTATTAGGACATTGGAGTGTGCTTCCTTTCCAGGTCAATGAGCCACAAGAGATTTGCCATACTTGGCACCACAATTGCAACACAGATACCAAGTCACCACACACTTCATTTGGACAGACACAAACAGAAGAAGACTTCTTTGTCAAAAAAACTTGGTGTGCCCTTCTTGGTACATTTACACCCTTCACAACCCTGTGACGCCAGTGATCACCTTGTGTGAAGAAACGGAACAAGACGTGGCTGTAGGGCGCTGCAGTCAGGCAGCCAGAGGCCCCATTCCAACTGGTGTCGTCATCTGAATTTTTCATCTGCGAATGACTCTCAGCATCGTGCCCAGGCCACATCCTGCAAACCTGGAAAGGCTGAAACAAACTTTTGTATCGCTTCAAAACAGAACATTTTGCTTGCATACACTTGAAAAGCAGAATTCTGTGGGTGGTTTGCTCGGAACAAAGAAGTGGACATCCAAACTCTCAGTGTCCTTCCTCTCCTGCAAATAGAAGCCCGTCAGGAAAAGCAAAAGGTCAAGTGCGTTCCCATGACAACTCTTGTTTGTGGCAAACACAGTGCAAAAGAAAAACACCCCAACACAAAAGCCAGGCAAAACGCAACATCTTTTGGGAGTGAGAGTCTTCCAGTTGTTGTTTCTTCTCACGTAATTTTCCGGACCTGCCGCAACTGAAAAGGCTTCACCTCAAGAGACAAAGGAGGAAAGGCCCAGAGTGTGAACCACGCCGAAGGGTTTTCAATTCGTTTCTCTTGATCAGACTGAAAACGCTTTCACACATGCAGAGGTAAGGGTTCTGGAACTCATGCGAGCTGCGAGTGCCAGATCGCAGCACGCAGCGCGAGATGTCGACTTGCTCCCAACTCAACCTTGAGATGAACATGTTAAGAGCTTGCTCGAGACATGCCGATCAAGAGGGCGTGTTGGGAGCATGTCGGCATCGAGCATGAGTGTTGCGAAGTGGGTCGAGCAGTTTGCATGTTCCAGAACTTACTTCTCGGACAGGTATGATGCATCAAGCGCATTGACTTGTGGGGTCATGCAGTGCGCACAGAATCACCTGACATCTTTTTGGGTCAAGGTGAGATGAGGTGTTGACTTGAAGATCGGTCTGGTCATTGTGGCATTTGATTTGATGGAGGCGTGTGTCGCACTCGTCCTCTTGGTGGTGATGGCGTTGTCTGGGGAGGAAATGTTGCCAGACTTGCCTGTGTGTGTTAGTTTGCTTGACTCTTCAGAAGATGAGGTTGTTTCCGGGAGCGCAGGAACTGGTAGTGGAGCTTTGAATGCGTCTATTCCTGCAATCTTTTTTGAGCCTGACTCTGAAAGTTTGTTGACATCGACTCAATGTGATGAGAAACGGATCCCTGTGGTGTTCACTGGTTTGGCAGAGGGCGCACGCGATCAACATGAAGTCGACTCCGAGAGTCTTCAGCTGGCCTGCTCGACCAAGAATGCACCTGAACCTGAAGAAGAACAAGCTGACTTCACTTTGGTGACCTCCAGTTCGGACGAGAGCTCGATCCCCGCTTCTCAGCCATGCTACAAAGTGAAGGAAATGTGGTGGTTAGTGTCTTGTTTTTCTTGTTCTCATACGGTCATGCTGATGTGTTGTAGCTGCTGGTTGATGTGGAGTTTTGTGTCGGTTGCTCATTTTTGGAAGGGTTTTTAGTTATGGTATTGTTTGAGTCTGTTGGAAATGTATTTTCTGTTGTGTTGGCAGGCCTGAAAGGGAGTTGTTGGTGCCATACCCTAGCAGTTCTGGCGAGGAGTTGGGCAAGTCTTCACCTCCGCGGAGCATGCAGGGAGGCAGCGACGTGGAGAAGTGGTCTCGTTTCAAGAAGCCTTCATCACTGTCTGTCCTTTAGGAACTTGGTAGAAAGTCTTTTGTGCCTTCAACTGAGCAGAAAATACGGTGGGCTGTTGATCTGTACAAGAATTGGAGGTGGAGTCGAATCTCGGTATCTGTGCCCTAGATAGATGTACGTGAAGGAGACATCGATGGTTTGAATCTGAGCAAGTCTTCTTTGGCCTCTTGTCTGTGTAAATTTCTGAATGAAATTAAAAGGAAGGATGGAAATGAGTTTGCAGGCAAAGGGTTGTACAACATTGTTATTCTGCTGCAGTTCCACCTCGAATGAAGGGGTTTCATGTGGAAACTTGTGGAAGATCCTGAATTCAAAATGGTGAGATTTACTGTAGATAATCTCATGAAGCAAAGATGCGCTGATAGAGTCTCTGTATGTACTTCTGCTGTAGTGATTTCAATGTCTGAAGAAGACAAAATATGGAAGGACGGAGTTTTGGGTGAGGACTCTCCTGAAAAACTGAGAAACACAGTTATGTACTTGCTTGGATTGTCTTGTGCCTTGCGTGGTGGGCAAGAGCACCGTGACTTGCGCGCACTGGGGTTCGACCTGCAGGTGAAAATCTGTCAAGAAGAAGGTGTTGAATTTTTGTTGTACACTGAAGATGCGCGCTCGAAGACTAATCAGGGTGGTCTTAGTGGTAGGAAACATGTGCCCAAAAGTGTCAGGGTTCCCACAGGGCCAGATTTCGACCGCGACCCAGTGCGCTTGTACAAGAAGTATGTTGGTTTGCTTCTGCGCAACAGCAAAACCAGTGCTTTGTATCGGTATCCTTTGGCAAGTCATCATTGTACTCCGGTCCAGTGGTTTTCAGAGAAGCCAATTGGGGTGAATTGTCTGAAAAAGATTGTGTCAAGTTTGACCAAGCAGGCTGGTCTGAGTGGGAGATTTATGAACCATTCATTACGTGCGACAGCAGCGACGAGGATGTACACTTCTGGAATAGATGAACAAGTCATAAAAGAAATTATGGGGCACAAATCTGACAGCATGCAGATGTACAAGCGCACTGATGAGAAACTGTTGGAGGAAGCAAGTTTGAGTGTGATGTGTAGAGACAATCACCCAAAACCGGACCACCCCACTTTTTTTGACAAGTTTCAACCAAATGAAAAAAATTCTTCTTTTTATTTGATTCCAAAAATATTTTCAGACATTGTTGTGTTATGCTTGAACTTTA
>JAAUXT010041406.1_pt1 | contig 29165 bp, 38 predicted proteins | sample 7278171 | NCBI WGS metagenome assembly JAAUXT01 (sample SAMN14350112, study PRJNA611818) | marine sediment metagenome | isolation source: surface marine sediment (1.8m) | place: French Polynesia: Moorea | collected 2018-08
GGTGAAGTCACGTCTACCCCAATGTGACCTTTTTGGCGTGGAAGACTGACCAGTCGGTCCACGCTTCGTAAATAGGGCGCGTGGAAGAAAAAGGTCACGGCGTGGTAGACACGGGGGTTCTCACGCGTGAAGCCCGGGCCTCTCCATCTCCGTCAGTTTCTCCGGGGATTTGAAAGCAGATTGAGAGATTGAGAGATTTCCTATTTCTTTCCTCAGGCCTGGTTCACATCAGATGTGCCGTGCGTTTACGCGCTGTGGGACAGGAAGTGGGGTGTGTAGGGCACCGGGGCATAGAGACTCTGTGTGTGTGTGCATGTGTGTGTACGTGTGTGTGTGTGTGTACGTGTGTGTGTGTGTACGTGTGTGTGTGCATGTGTGTGTGTGTGTACGTGTGTGTGTGTGGATAAATGGTCACACTTTCCTCTGTGCTTGGGTGCGTGTGGACGCAGGAGTTAGTCTCTTGTTGGGTTTGTTTGTGTGTTGAGCCCAGGGATACGTGTGCGCGTGCGTGTGTGCGTGCGCGCGTGTGCTTGTAACCCCCCCCCCATCTACAGTGTTCTGCCCATGTCTCATCGAAGACGACAAGCCGCGATGCGTCCGGTGTGAAACAGACCTTTCCTTCTTTCCCATATTCCGACGGTTCACACGCTGTGTTGGGGTAAGTGTGTTGCTAATGGTGATTGGATTGAGTGACCCGACTACTTCATCACAGGTGACGGGAATTCACCTGCAAACAGGTGGTTTCCAAGGCGATGATTCATTATCAGGTACGCTCCCGAGATCGCATCTATGGGACGTGTTGTCAGTTACTGAGTGAGTGTGGTGCACACTAAGGAACCTCAGACGGTGGTCTCGCGTATCACCAACCACGAGCAATTTGGCAGATCCTTCAACTGCAAATGAAAAGTAATCGTGAAAGTGTCTTGTGCTGGGCTCAGACTTGGGGCACGATTCACTTGATTGTGACTGTGGTGCCAAAAGCGTGCCTGCTGATTCGAACTTGAAACCCCCCCCCACACTCACACCAACAGCACACCAGCACACACACACACACACACACACACACACACACACACACACACACGACTGAGTTCATCTCTGAATCCTCGGGATCTTAGGCTGCGTCACCCACTCGACAGTCTCCGAGTCTGTATTCAAATCTGAGTCAGCGTTGCCTCGCCTGATGTCATCCCGTGACGGGTTGCTGTTGTCGCGCTGTTGACAGTTCGCGGTGCAGATGGCCCATTCAGACGGACCTGTTGTGATCCTCCAACCGTCCAGGTGAGGACAGCCACCTGACCTGCAGAGCATGGGAAACTCGGCAGCGCTATGGGCAGCCCTTAAATCACACCAGTTGCACCTTTTTCGTGGGTTCCGTGACAGATCCTTGACTTGGGTTTTGATGGAAACCTCAAAAATTCAATTTGTTTGGTTGTCATCGCGTGAGCGTGGGAGAATTCTCACCTCGGAGTTCTTTCAGCCCTGGGAATTTTGCTGCTGTGGTTTGATCCGCCTTCTTCAGCGCTACTGTTGTTGTGATCTGAAAGGTCAGACGTGTCTGAAATGAGAACCTGAAATCTGTGTTCGGGACCCGTCTTCGTCAGTTCCACTGAAATGGTACAGGATTTCAAGAATTTACTGGTCAACCAAAGGAACAAGGGCATATGAGTGCACGCGTTTCGGAAACTCAAATACACTCAAACACACGACTACACCCTTCAGATGATCTTGGAGATCCACGGCACCAAGGCCCACCGAACATTTCCCAAATTATTCTGCCTCCGCCTTTTTAATGCCATAGGCAACCGGTAAATGGCAGTTTTTCAAAGCTTCCTCTCGTTTGCCTTCCTCTGGTCTGGGCCCTGGACCTCAACCCTGAATCTGCCAGAGCCTTGCGTGTTTCTCGTGTAAGGTTCCCGGATCCTCTCATGGGGCAACACGACCCCACGCGCATGCGCGCCGACCACTCACGCGCGAGATCGAGATCGTGCCAAACAAGGCAATATTTCCCCATTTCTGAAGGGGATTATCTTGGATTAGGTGGGATTAGGATCCGATTGGATCAGCGCGACGTGAGGCGGGGATTAGGGAAGGTTTCACTCGCCGAACAACCTTCACAAATTGCTCAAACAATGACTGAGAGGCTTGTCCCGAAAAGTCCCGTGTATGGGCAATCACCACACATGTGCAGAGAATGTTTACTTTGGGATCAAGACTTAGTTCCCCAAATTTGGGTTCAGTGCGTGACTTCGATCTGAGTTTGTGCACCGAACCCAGGGATTCTTACCACAAGCCATTGTGACTGGGTCGGGAATGTGGTTTTCGGGTGGGGCCCCGTCTACACATCAACGTAAAAACTGAGGCTTGCTGCACGCTGAATGTGCTGTGCATTGCATCATTGGGTCGACTCAGCGACGCAATGCCCATTGATTTGTATAGGGACACAACGCACGTCGCATGCAGCAAGATCCAGGCTTCAGAATCTTCAAGTCTTGAGAATGCCAAATGGCAAAGGACGATGCGTGCAAGTCAGCCCTGATTTTCTCAACGGGATTTCAACCTCACTTCAGTTCATATCTCTGCAAAAAAGTTTGAGTGCAATTCCCATTCACACAAAAGAGACTCTGGGGTGAAATTTTCCAAAATATTGCAGAAGCTGATTCATATCTGAAGTCAAGAGATCCTGACAATAAAAATTCCAGGTGATGACAGGGTGACGAATGAGAATTCCGTCTGCGCAAATTGTCCCATTCACAATCGGCCCCCGATGCACCAATACGTTTGGATTCCCTCCCTCATGAACCGGTATCAAATGACTCCCATCAAGGTTCTGACATATCCCAAGACTTTTCTCAATTTGGGAAATTAATGGGATCTGAGAGTTTTTTTCTTTGCCTCAGAACTTTGCAATGGACCTGTACACTCTGAGAACTTTGTCGTTCACAGTTTTGTTCAGGCGATACTCTGGTGACTCCATTGGTCGTGTGTCCACACATGCAGACCTTGTCCTCATCAAGGTCCCAACATTTTGACATGTTTTGGGGGAAAGACGTTGTGTCTAAAGCACAAGAACCACACACAGGGTGTTTTACTCAGGAGACTCTTTGGAAGGGACAAGTCACTCAAAGCTTGGACAGGAAGCAGCCAGTAATTTGCGAAGCAGGACCCGACGGAACCAAGTCCAGCAGGGTCCAACAAACGACAACGAGATTGGCCTTCGTTCTGCGCTGCGGTTCGCGACTCAAAACTTGAATTGAGACATTACACCAGGCGCGTCAATCGCAAAACAGGTTTTTCACGAACCTTCCACGAAAAACCAGAAGCTTGACCTGTTTGGGGAGTGTGGTGAGAAGGGCAGGACATTCTCACAACCCGAAACTCAGAATCCCACGTTGTTCCTATTCAAGAGCGCAGAAGTAATAGGAAGCGTCACCTCTGCACAAACAGACCCGAGCCCGTCCTGTTTGGAGAGTGTGTGCGCTGTTGTGGTGGAGGGCTGTGTGCGAGCGCACGGTGAGTGCACATTTCTGGGCAGGTGTCTCGCTGGCGGATCGTGTGTGGAGGTTGTGACCGCGAGGATCGAGGCATAGGGGATCAGCCGTGCACGTCCGTGGGAGCGAGCGCCGCGCAGGGGGCCGGAGCCACCGTCGTACTGAGGGAGAAGACAGGGTGTGTGTGTGCGTGTGTGTGTGTGTGTGTGTGAGGGGCACCTGCGTGAACGTGTGCGGTGTGAGAGTGCGTATGTTAGAGTGTGTGGTGAGAGAGAAGAGAGACAGAGACAGAGAGATGTCACAAGACAGAAAAAACGTGTGTGCACGAGAGCTTCACCGGGTCCACCGTCACAAACTACCAGACGTTGCATCGCTGAGTCGACATAACGCCAGTTTGAAGCAACATATATATGAAACTGTTCTCAGCAATTTTTGAAGCTCATTCACCGTCGGCCTCAAGATCCCAAAGATCTTAGTTGAGCCTTCGAGCTTTTCCTTCTTTGTTCGTCTTTCCCTGCAGGTTGACCCTGGTTCTCTGCACCTGCTGTCGGTTTATGAAAACGGAAAACGTGGAATTGGGCAACCACACATTGTCCCTGGTGTCTATTGGTCTTTTGGTTGACACAATCTTGGAATCTGAAAATGTCATTGATGAAGTTTGGCCCGTTTCCATCACCTGTTAGGCCCTCTATTCGCGGTGCTCACAGGGAGACCAACAGGAACAGACCAACAAGACGTACACACATGCACGTGCACGCACACACAGTCACACACACGCACACGCACACACACACACACACACAGATGAAAAACAAAGAAACAATTTGGTCCACTCCCCTATGTGACGCGCTTCCTCACAGATGGAGAGAGGGGCACTGCAGCTCAGTGGTGATGTCAACGAGAGAAACCGAACCAGGATCCAGCCGTGTCACACACACGTGACACGTGAGGGATCCAACAAGTCTCTTCACAGAAGGAAGTCATTGCATTGAAGTGTGAGCCAGAATTCGGGACCAACGAAACCAGGAAATTACGCGTGCGATCGATGATAAACAAACATCCTGAAGATTAGTGGCACAATTCCCGAACTCTCTGTGACCACAGACTGTGAAGCGTGTCTGAGCCTGGAGCCTGGGCCTGGAGGGGAATGGATCGCTGTGTTGGGATCCCACCAAACTAGTCAGGTAGTTGCTGATCTCACAAAGAAAATATCTTTTTGGATTCTGATGTGGACTTTTTCCTCGGCTCGTGTGGCCTGAAGCTTTTGTTTTGTTTGTGAACGTCTGTGGTACAGAAAAACAAAGTACGAGCACGAGTCCAGGCTCAAAGCCATGCATGCCTGAGTTGCCAGGGTCTTTGAACCGTCTTCAGACTTGAATGCCAGGAAGACTCCAAACACCAGGAAACGCACACAATTGCTGGTTTCCATGGCTGCAGCGGCGTCGGGAGGAGGGGGCGGGCAGGCGGCAGCCCGGATGAACCCTCGAGGCTCCGTGTCACCGGGTCCCCCTCCAGCACACGCCTGCGCACCGCGCACCCACCGCCGCCGGTACGACCCGGGCCTCCCCGCATTGTGCCAGCACCACCGCCACCACCGCCGTGCACCGTGCACGCAATACTGCGGTTTCACTGAGCACACACAACACACAGCCTGTGTGCCCATAACCAGAAGGTAGTCACACTTTCCCACGCTAACACACATTCCACAGGCCCCGACTTAACCTGCCTTGTGACAAAAGACAAGTGGCCCCACGGATCAGCGCTCAAGTCTTATCTCAGTCCTGGGTATTATCAAGTGTTGGCGCAGGGGCCTCGGGGCATTGGCTGTGGCTTTTTTTCGGTTCGAGTGGGTACCAAAGTGGGAGGAGAATTCCCATACACCGAGACACACTCTTCACAAAAGGCTTGCACGTGGGGCCTATTAAGCTCTGCCACTCATGGTATGCTGGGTACACACGGGCAGCCGGGCCAAACCGGGCTCGGCCAATCAGAGCATCGCGTCCACGAGTGCGCGGCGGGAGGCCACCTGCGCCGCGTCCCGTGCACTGATAACGTCCGCCGTCCTGCTCCCTGATTGGCTGAGCCCGACTGTGGGAAAGTAGGCTCCTTCTAAAGGTACTTACTCAGGTAATTACAGGCAGTGGCGGGCTATAAAAGGCGAGTCAGGCCCCTGGCATTCCATCACTCGAGATTCTTGTGCACAGAGCGGAGACGCAGTGCTCTCTCACCTTGCTCCCCCCGGCTCTTGGAATACACCGCCGCCGCAGCGCACCTCAAGGAAGGAACTTGTTTGTGACTCGACTGTCGCCATGTCTGAAGACCAGCTGCATCACCGCGAGTCCCCGAACCTCGCCAAGTCCATGAAGAGGGTAAGTTCACCCGCTGCATCTTGATGAGGCTTCGTGAAATCTGATGATCACGAACTTGTAACTCGTCCCGATTGTGTGTGCGTGCACGGGACACCTGTTGCCATGACACCTGTGAGGAAACTGTTCGTGTTACAAATGGTTGTGATGTTTTGGCAAGGAAGTCTTGAGCAATAACACAGACTGTTGTGCATGCATTACATCTTCTTGAAAGCTTGCATCGAGCCACGTTTATCTTGTGCATCAATTTTGCCTTTTTGAGTGAATGAATAGTGCAACCCTGGAAGACCAGGTGACAGATCGTAATTAACAACAACTCTCGTTTCCAGAGCAACAAGCCTCTGATGGAGAAGCGGAGACGCGAGCGAATCAACTCTTCCCTCGAGGAACTCAAGACTCTGGTGCTCGAGGCCCTCAACAGAGATGTGAGTACCTTATCGAGCGAGTCAGAAATCAAACTGAGAACTCAAGATACCCGGGCAAAAAACGTACTGTTTGTTGTGACGTGATGAGGCTCGGCCGTTTAAGACCTGAACCCGACTCCAATGTCAAGACCTTTGGTGATCCCTGTCCAATGGGGAAAAATCCAAACCCCAAACAGAGACCATTTGAAGGTTGTGACACTGCGTCAGCTTCAGACTTTCGCCAAAGACATCATCTGGTTTCTCCAACCCTGGGTGTTGCACAGTCTGGCTGCAACGCATGAAGTCAGCGAGTAATGTTGACACACGCGCTCGGAGATCAGCGCACACCTCGCTCACACTCACTCACTCCCCGCCGAAACTCGATCCGGGTCTCGAGTAGATTTTCCCACGAGAAAGAGCGCTGACTTGCTGACACACACACCTGTAACGCAAGAGGAGACCCGATCCCGTCAGCGATCCACCGATTCACGCTTCGTGTCTGTGACACCGGACAATGGTGGCTCCTGCCCACGAGTTTCCCACAGACGGGGAGCCACCGGAGCGGAAAGGTCCGTTTGAAATGGAGCCATCAGATCCGGTTGATGTCAGGGTCTCCATATTTGGGGTCCGCACCATTTAAAGCGAGCGTGCAGGTCTGGGCCCTGCAGAACTGTTGGTTTCCTGTGTGGTTACCGTGACTCACGTACCAGCAGCCTGGTGTGAACAAACTGTCACAAGAAAAACAGCAACATTCTCACTGGACTTCTTCCAAAAATGGAAATGACTCAACCTCGATGAGATTTCAAAATTCCTGAAATTTTAAGCGTGATGCAAATGAAGACACACAACCCGCAATTTTATCTGACATCTTGGCTGAAGCCATAATGTTCGCAATTAGAATTTCCTGCCGCATCTTCTAAGACTTCCCGGTATGGTGACGAGAGACCTGTGTGAGTAAATGGTGCGACGGTGAGTAAGAGGCCTCGCTCCCTTTATGGTTTCTCGGAATGTGACACTGACGGTCTAAAAGCTCTCGTGGGGCACTGCGTGGATGCGCATACGTGTAATTATGCACAACTGACCAAATTCAAATTTCTGCGGGTTGACTGGTCAAGGCTTGAGGGGCAGAGCGGGACCATCTCAGACTGAGACAACAGCCTCAATTTGTTCGCAGTGAATAACGCGTCGTGTCGAGGATTAGTCCGGGAGGAGATGCCTCGAGTGACGCACAATTTGCATTTCAGAAATGGGGTTGTGGTCAGAACATGACAGTTTCAGTGCAGAGAACTGTACGTGAAGAATCGGGTTCTTTTGTTGTTGGGGTGGGGGACTTGAGTGCAGTAGCTTATGAAAAGCGGTTTGACCAGGGGAGTGAGTACGCTGCCACAAAAGGACCCAGGGTTGAGCTTCAGACCAAATCAGGGCATTTTTGCAAAACAAGCGATAGTTACAGTTTTGAACGCGGAAATTATACCCGTGGGTACCGCTGAGTACTGAAGTACAAGATTGAGGTGTCAGATTTGAAATTCCGCGATTCGTCTTGGAAAATGCTCAAAATTAGTTTGAGAGGTTCAGGGGCCACCGACCGAGTGTGGGACACTGGTCCAAATTGTACTGAGTAAACAAGAAGTGACTGATTCAAAACAAGCTTGCATTGGGCGTCATTTTGACCCTGGTCAGCAGAGAGTGACACGAAAATTTTGACCATTGCTGGAGAGTGAGGAGGTTTGGATGGCTGTGCCCAGTCCGAGTTATTACCTTGTTAGAGGCAATTTAGCACGACCATTACACGGGCTGGTTTATGACAATGTATGACGGTGGAGAAATTTGCTCGTGTTCCCACGGTCCAACTGCGCGAGAGTGTGAGACAGAAGCACCCAGCAAAAATCCCCTTCTTTCTCAGCAAAACGTGGCCAATTTTGGCATTTTGTTGTCAGTGTGGCTCAACAGGCCCGATTTGGACTTCAAAAAGGCATTTTGAATGGAACACGGCGAGGTCGGGGCCCCGGGAGGATCCGACGGGACCCCGGGGCGAGAAGGGCCCCGCGGGCGAACCAACCAACGTCGCGGCGCAGCGCACGACGCGCGACCCCCGACCCCGCGCGCTCGCATCACGTGACGTCACGTGATCGCGTGCGTCCACGCGCGGCGCCAGTTTGATGTTGCGCACGTTTGCGACACAGGTCGAAAGTTCCCAGGCCTCATAAAAACAGATCGACACGAATAAAACACGGGGTTTTAGGCATTCGGGACGTGTTGCTATGCGCGTGTCCGCGGCTGTGTGACATGCATGGGAAATGAGGGCCGCGGATAGCGTTCCTTCACTCAGCTGCCTCCATGGTTGTCGGCGGCTATTGAAATGCTGAGTCTCCCTTGATGTCTCGACGGATGCGTGGAATAATTGTTTCAAATTGGACAAGTAATTTCCGGGATGCGACAACAAAGCACACACCCTGGAACGAAAACATTCCAGTTGATGCGAAGGTGCAGTTCCGAAGGAACGCGAGGCAGTTTGAATTATCAAGCCAACAACCACTGATGAAAGCATTTTTCTTGTCTCTTTACAGACGTCACAATACTCCAAGCTGGAAAAGGCGGACATCCTGGAGATGACGGTCAAACACCTGCGCAGCGTCCAGCGCCAGCAGCTCACCCTGGCGGCTGCGGCCGACAGCTCCGTGGTCGGGAAGTACCGGGCTGGATTCAGCGAGTGCGCCATGGAGGTGACCCGCTACCTGGGCAGGGTGGACGGAGTGAACCCCGACACCAGAGGGCGACTGGTCCAGCACCTCGGCTCCTGTGTCCAGCGGATGCAGAACGTCGCTTTTCCGCTTCCCAACCAAGGCGAGGTCTCCCCCGCCCTGCACCCCGGCTCCGCCCAAGCCTACGCCCAGGGCTACCACCCGCAGGCCCTGAGCCTGCAGATGCCGACGGCGACGCCCCAGTCGACGCTGCCCGGCGCGACCCAGGCGCTGTCCCCGCAGCAGGCCCAGCTGCTGGGCTCCGGCATGGCGTCCGTCAACGGAGTCCCCGTCATCCCGGCCTTCAACCTCAGCCAGCTCCAGGTGGTCGGGGGACTCGTGATCCCGACTGGCACAAATGCTGTTGCCTTCCAGCAGCAGCAGCAGCAACAACAGCAGCAGCCACGCAACATCAACAACACTTCCTGCCAATACAGAGACATGAACAACAATGACGTTGCAACGCCCTCTCTGATGCCCAAGCAGCCTCAGTACCACTCCACACACGCTCAGGACAGAGTCCGCGCAGACTCACGTGACTCTCGCTACAGCTGCTCCGATTCGTCCGTCAGCAGCCAATCGGCGCCTCCCGTGTCCCCACGCGACTTCAGCCCCGCACCGCAGCTGAAGAAGGCGCTTCCGGTGGTTCCGGAGCCAATCAAACTGGAGAAGAACGTGAACCACGCTCCTGCCCCTGCTCACGCCCACGACCACGCTCCTGCCCCTGCTCACGCCCACGCCCACGCTCCTGCCCCTGCTCACGCCCACGCCCACGCTCCGGCGCCCAAGGTGATCATCCCTCAGCCTCAGCTCGGCTCCGTGTGGCGACCCTGGTCCAGCTCGAGCCTCCTCGTGCACTGAGCCACGTGACTGACTCGACGCACACACACCCTGGTGGACGCGACTGGACCCTGGTGCAATGCTGATTGAACTGAACCTGAGCTCACGAACTCACGCGCAGCGCGTATCCAGACTCTCATCGGTCGTACACAACGAAACCACCAGGGTTTGACTGTCTCTTGATGCCCGAACACTTGAACGAACTTGACTGCAGAATCCCTGCCTCGAAAACTGACTAGTTGTCGTGAAAATGCTGGATAATTTTCAATTAAAATGTGCCTTCTTTGTCTGTGTGTCGTAGATGTAGAATTTCGTGTGTTTTACCTGTGAGCAAGAAAAGACATTCCATGACACTTGATACCTTGTGTACTTAACATTTGCAAAACTCAAACATTCCATTTGACACAAATTTTCAACACAATGTTTGCAATTGTACAAACTTCATCACAACGACTCAGTTTCCAACACGACAAACTTTGTCTCAACAGAGCTCTGTGTCTTTCACCAACGCCCATTGAACATTTCACTGTCACACACACTGTCCACGATCCGTGGCATTCTCTGCACAACACACACGTGTGCATCATCCACTGAACAGAAATGCAGCTTGTGAATGTGATTGCAAAAGCTGAAATTCACGTGTTGAAATAAACACTTGAAAGTCAAATTGCTGCGAGTTTGTTCTCCAACTTATGTGAGAGGAGGGGGCGGTGGGTGGATGCGTTGCTGCGGTACAAATTGCCGAGAAGGCCAGCCTGACATCCCAAAGCGCAGAATGCGCAAAAACTGGAAAAGAGCGGCAGAAGCAGTTTCACGTTTTAACGAGCTCAGATGAGTCGAAACTTCATGGAGAAACATGTGGCTTGAACACAAAAATTGTTGGAGGAACCACAAGATTTGACTTCGCGCGCTTCAGCGTGCGCAAGCCGTCCAGGTGGCAGCACCTCTTGAATGCACAAACTTTGAGCGCGAAACTTTGACAGCAATTTCAGTACTTGGCGATGGTGGCAGCACCTCCTAGAGATGAATATTTCGTCGAATTACGAAGTCCAGAATTTGGACACTACAGGGCCTCTCAAGCAATTGAACCCTCCACTTTTGTGTGTCTGAGGGCAGGGCACTTGCCGAGACCAAAGTCCCTTCATAATTCGCGCCTCAAGAGTTGCCGAATGAAACTTCGAACATTAGGGACTTTAAACACGACGTTTGAAATTGAAAACGTCAACGTCAAATTTCTTTTTGCATACTTTGATTTTTCCACATTTTGGAAGTGCTTCTGCCTTTGCAAAACATTTTTGAATAAAATTGACCAAATACCCAAGGTTTCTTGTTTTAAATTTTCTGTGTAAAGGGTTCCAAAGTCAATGCGGCATTTGAAGTTTTGGCACCAAACATCGCTGTTTAAACTCACTATTGTTTGCGCTTTTAGGAGAGTTTTGTAATGTACTTTGTCCTGACAAGACCCACGAGCCTGTTCTTGCACCCGTCTCTTTTGCTGTTTGTCATTGTCCCCAAAAATCGCTTTGAGAACTGACATTTGAAAATGAACGTCGGCTGCAAACAGTTCGAAGCTGGAATCAGAATAAAAGGCATTCACCCTGGAGTGGGGCCTGCACTGGCTTCAAGCAGTTTTGCTGAAAAAGGAAAGGTCAAAAAGAGTTTCTGTGCTGTAAAATCAGCAGCAAAAAGTCATTTCCAGTGCTGGAGAGTGTGGCCAACATCGAGAGCACAAAGCAACTCGTAGCATTTCATGGCAAAGCAGAGGACAGATTTCTGTCAACTGGACAAGTGGATCAAGAAATCTCCCGAAGAGCTCAGGCCCGCAAAACCGAAAACACCGTCCGCTGAGCAATTTTCGCCAAGAACTTGAAAATTTTCGTTGTTCTTGCGGCGTGTTGGCTTGATGTGAGTTCCTTGGTGGTCCAGCGCGGTGACCACTGACCCCTCTGATGACCATCGACTCAACATTCTTCTGGTCCACAGGAATCAGAAAGCAAAACACTCCCGATCAAAGCGTGAGGTCATCTCCGCCGAAATTCCAACGCCTTTTGCACAACTCAAAGAATTTCAAAAAACTGAGTGAGCTTTGTTGGCCCTTGACTTTTCTGAGATGACCATTGATGTCATTTTGAAGGACCCTCGCTTTCTCATCCATTTAAAGTATTCCGCAACAGTACCCTCGTCTCACTCTCGCCCGACCCAGCAGGGCAGAGGTCAGTTTCGCTGGACTTTGGTCGGAGCCGCTGGTTCTAGAGGGTCGCGCTCTGTCCATCAAAGCTCCGCAGATGTCCAGTGAGGAGACGCTGGTCACTCTCACGACCTTCCAGATGACCATCTCTGGACTCGCGACCCGAGGTATGCGTGTGTCGCTGACCACTGACCACGGAGTGACCACTGGTCAGTGAGGGGACAGTGATGCATGCGCGTCGGGTGGACAGCGCGCGACGGGGTGGTCAAGACAGGCATCGCAGAAATGCCACATTCGCTCTGCCATATCAACTCCTGAAATTCTAAATTTATGTCACCAAGACCCACAAAGCAGAAAGCACATTCTCTGCCTTGAATTGCGGCCCAAGTTGCATGATTCGTGGGTTCCACAGAAAATATTTCGTGCTCTGCAATGTCAGTGACTGTTGCAAGTGTGACAGTTTCAAAAGCAAACGAGACCACACAAGAGACCTGCAACAAACCGGACGTGCTCCCACGCGCAACGGTCTCCCCAAAGACCCGAACCACGCACGCAGGAGTCGGTCTCTTCTCTCAGTCGCTCGAGTCGCTAACACTCGAACCTCATGAATTCCAGCACAGCACTCGAGTCTTTGGCTGATTGCCCTCTGAAGGAGCCTTGACTCTCTCGAGGTTTGAACAGTTTCGAGCTGTGGCCGTGAGGCGCGGAGGAGAAGTGTCCGGTTTGAATGGGTCGCTCCGAGGCGTCGCTTTGAACTCAAGACGCGAATCATCCGTCTCAAGATTCCGCCGGGCTTCAACTCACGCACAGGACCCTCCAAAACTGAAATTTTGAAATTGATTGCTCTGGCGGATCCAGGGGAGGGAGGTGCGGCACCCCTGACTCTGCCCTCAAAATAAACTTCTGCATTTGTGTCACGTTTGTGTTTTTTTATTTTTCGTGAAAAATGAACCCTTGTTGTCGTTTGCCAGATCTACCTGACCCCACAACGTTTGGTGTCCAAAAATTATGTTTCCGTTTCGAGAGTTGAACCCTGATGGATACCAAGATCGCCCTCACACCCCGATCCTCGAAGCCTCTGCAGTTTAGTTTCCTTGGTTGATTTGTGCCAGAGTTTGTTGTGCAAGCTGGGGGGGGGAATGCAGTGGTGCAGCAATCGTTTTCTGTGATTTGAGGAATTTTGGAACCGTTTTGAAACGGGACGTTCTCACGTCAGTGAAGTCAGATGGCAAAGGCACTCACACACACACACTCACACACACACATACACACACACACACACACACACACACACACACACACACACACACATGCACGGCCAGGCATAACAACGGTGCTTTTCTGGATCAAAGACGCTGAGACGAAGTTCTGACCCCAGTTGAAAGATGAGTTGTGGTCCTCAAGTACCCACTCACCAACTTTCATGTGGGACACAGAAGACAAACTTCCATCACTTCCCTCTCAGGGTGTTTTCAAACTGCAACAGAAGAATCGGGATTCAAAGGCTCAGATTCACAACTCTTACCGCAAGATTTCGCTGCTCAAGTCACGAGTGGTTGTCGAGAGGGCCGCACCCTGCCTCCACCAGACACCTTCCCCCGTCCACTCACCTGGAAGAACCCAATATTGATAATTACCTGTTCACACATCAAAGCCTCACCTGCGCCTCGCAACCCTTTGATGTGCACCGCCTTTTTACCTTTCGCTGCTTAATTGATTGAAAACAATTAAAATGGTCCTGTAATTGATCGGGTGATGAGTGCTGCTGGAGCCGGCCGCTGTTTGTGAGTAAACGCGAAGAAAGGGACGTTAATTCAAACTTTGTCACCATAAAAATCAGTGCAATCAAGTGTCGGAATGCAAAGAGGTGCAACGTGACAATGACGCCCTTTTCTGTTCAATGAAACCCAGAAATTACAGCCTCAAAGTGTTGCATTTTATTTCAAGGCTGAACCAAAACGACTTGAAAGCGGTTCGTGGAGAGGCAAGTTTTCAGGGAGGAGACTTCATTTGCGACCGGATGGACTCAAGACGGACTCGTATTGTTGCTGCTTGTATCGTATCAAGTTAATCAGGGACATTGGAATTAAATCAACGGTTTTCGCATCAACTTGAAGCCCATCAAAGGGGCGACGAGTCCAAAGAATCAAAACAGCTCGAGGGTGGGGCGCCCACACGGGTGTTGTTTTCAGGCATGACTCACGTTGGACGCGTCATGCACGTCCGTTCCTTGTTGAGTGTGGGGACGGAGATGGAGGGGTTAGTTGTGGTTGATTTCAGGGAGAAAGTTCCTTGAGTTTCTTCAAATTACGTGCGAAAAAGCCAAGATCTGTTTGAGCCTTCCCCAACAGTTGCAGTTTCTCACTGGACACATTCACGTGCCCTTTTGCACTTGCCTTGTTGTTCGGTGACACTTCAGTCGTCTGCCCTGGACTGAAACAGTTTTGAATGCGTTCTTTAGATTTGGTTTCTTTCAAGGTTCCAAGTGAAGGGTACTGAGAGCGTCAAGCCGCAAAAGGCGTTTTGGGTCTATTATCAGCTTGACCACTCGGACAGTAGTCAGGTGAAGGAGGCTGGTGGGCACCTTCACAGAAGACTCGGTCTCAGCAAAAGGCAATATTTTCATTCTGATAATTGGAATGCAATACAAATGAGGGTTCAAAGACTTCCTGCTCGGAAACGTTCGTTCTTTGGCGAAAAGTGTTTCTGGAGTTGTTTGGCGCAATAGATAAGATCAAGCTGCCCAAATCCGACGGACCTTCAAATGAGGTTGGAATCATTGTCTTGCAATGGATATTTCATTGTACAACTCGTGCGATATCTTCAAACATGAAATCTAAGAGCACGACCGTTCATTCTCTGGCCATGAATCATCTCTTGCAGTTTTGACTTGTTGTATAAGTCAACTATTTCACTCATCATCATTCAATATGTGAAGAAAGAACTCGTGCTGTGCACTCGTTCATTCTGAACACATATTGAACAATGATTGGTGCAATATTTGTGACTGAAGTTCTTTGCGGATGGCTTTGATCACATAAATACAAAATGTTTGCGTCCATACGAGGTTGTGTGCGTGCGTGCAGTCCGAAATACCGCAACCAAAATTTGGTCACGTTATTTTTGGACAAGAATGTACAGGTGTCTCGGAAATGCCTTCAATTCTTCTACCAATCTTCAAACACCAGCTGGTGATGCGAAAAACGTGCCGCGCACGCGAAAGTGTAAAGACGACAACAGCGTGCGTGTCTCACGGTGATGTTAGAGAGTTTTAGGTGCAACACGTGAGGGGGTGTACGTCCGGTCTGACGTCCGGTGGGGTCGCGCCGCACGTCAGATATGAACGTGGGACGTGTACATCATTTAGTTGCACAACGTGAGACGTGCGACGTGGCCGTGCGATACAGGGTCTTCTGCGCGGGAATGCAGGAGTAGCGGGTGTTTTTACGCATTGCTACGGGGTTCACACAGTTTTCTTTGTAGACTGGAAGTCGTGCCATCAAGACGCTGCTTTGTTTTTGAGTGGGAAAAACATGAGTTTTACTATATATTTATCTGAATATTGATCCAAAAACATATGTATTCTGTTGTAGTAGATGTTGGGCACATGGAGGAGTGGTTTGTTTGTGCACGAATGGTGTAAGTGGCAAGGGAAGTGGTGTGCCTGTGTCGGTGCAAAGTCAAGTCGAGAAATGTGGACTTAGATCTAAGTGAAATGAACACCCGAACCCATGATTTCGTGTTTTCGAATGTTAGAAACTCATACTGTTTCAATGTTGCAGTTGCAGTTGGTGAAGACTGCCCTGCGCTCGCGGTTGAGACGGTCTACCATTCCCGTGCAAGCGACTGATGTGTTGGGTGAGTGCAGAGACAAATTTGGATGCGAAAAACAATTTTAAAATGTGTGTGTCAAAATTTGGAGTAAGGAACAAGTACAAGTTTGATGTTTGTGCAAGGCAATGGTTACATCGAATTGTGCAGTCCAAGTGCTTTGAGTAGAGGTACATATCGATTTCACACGTTAAACACATCAAAGCGTGTTGACGTGAGGTCTGCGTGTTGATGTGGGCATGTCAGAAAGTTGAGTATATGCTCGTTTGTGAACAGTTGCACTGTGTTTCATGTTTTCCACATGTTGCAGATGTGCGGAGTCGACAAAGGCCAAATGTGACGTGACGTGGCGTGACACGCTGTGAGGACGTGCGACGCTGCCTGCTGAGTGCAACTTGTATCCTGTTGGACGTGCTGAAAGTGAAAGGTGTGTATTGGCAGTATGTGCACATAAGTGGAATTCGAATGCAGGAGTAGTGATTGTGCTGTTGTGAACATATGGAACTGTTCTTCGGAATGAACAAAGGAGTACTGCACTTTATTTTAGTTTCCTATAATTTCGGTTTTTGTTCAGGTTGGTTCCGTGTTGGAGTTCCATCATGTTCGTGGTGAAAACACTGGAACCATTCCCCCCAGGAGCCGAGAGTTTTGCTGACTATGACATGGTGGACGCCGTCATGCAAAGTCGGGGACTGAGAGTTAATACAAGTATGTGTGCAGACTGCCCTCCGATGAGTGCAGCAATGCAAGTGCCACATTACTTTGCCCATGTGTATGCAGGGCTCGAAATGCTGAGCTGAGGACAAGAGGAGGTGCAGATGTGTGGTATTGTGAAAACATTCGTCCATGAAAACATGAATGAGTTGAAAACTGACACGGAGGAGTACTTCTCCCATCTGAGATGGGGGGCCACTTCGCTTGTGAGATATGTGAATGCAATGACGAAGAAGTTTCTCCCTCCAACTGCTGCACTGTTTTATCTCTTGGCAAGAGCGTGCAACGCTCACACACGTGTGCATTTTGCAAACTGCATTTGGTCCACCGTGCATGAAGGGTATGCGTACTACATTGCTGTTGACCTTGCAGCTGTTGGAGATCGGTTTGTCATGTTAGAGTCATTGGAACAGGAACACCTGTAAGTGGTTGTTGGTGAGATCAAGGTATTGGTTGATCCACAGCATACATGGGGTCAGCACGAATGTGAAGATGAAGGTGATGACATTGTATCCATGTCTTTAGATGACAGCGACTTGGTTGAACCGCTGAGTGTGCAATCATGTGTTGAGGTGAAACAATGTGTCGTACGACTACAATGTTTGCCGATCAGGATGTGTTTTCCACAAGTGTTCTCCAACCTCAGCGTACAGGTTGAACGTCTGTCTCGGTCCCTGTTGGCGCCTGGGCGAGTTTTCAAAAGTGAAAAAGTGTCGAAATCGGTGCTGTATCCTGGACGTGTTCCGTGGCCAGTATGATTGGAGGAAGTGTACTGTGCCTTGTGATCGACCTTCAGTTGCATCAAAGCTGCTGGGCAAAGTGTTTTCAAGCAAGGAGGGGCCAAAGGATAAGTTGTCAGTCAGTGCCAGAAAGCCAGGGTACGTGTTCTCACATTGGGCGCAGCCGATGCCGAACTGGTCACAGTGCACCGTTCCACTTGAAGAGCCATCATGTACGAGGCCACCAAATTTTGTGCATCAGGTCGGTGAGGATGTTCCTGCTGAGTTCCATGCAATGCTGCATTGCAAGCGTGTTGAAGTGAAACGCAGGTGTGCGTCTCCCACTGTGACCATGTTTTCCTGCCGCATGTGCAAAGTTGCGAAGAAGGTCAAACCTTCATGCGCTGCGATCAAGAGGCATGTCGAACGCGACCATGCTATGTTTACGTGCAACAATGCACATTGTCTTGCCGGTTTTCGCACTGCAGATGCGCGTGACATACACACTGCAGTGCATATGAAAAAAAGAAGGGTGTGTCAGAAGTGTTCAGCTGTGTTTTCGCACAGATTCGCATTGGAGCGTCACACTGTCCTTCATGAGACACGTCCACAACATCAGTGCGATCAATGCTCAAAAGTGTACTTCCGTGTACAAGACCTGAAGGAGCATGCTGCGACGGTTCATGCTGGACATGAATTCCCTTGTGGTCAGTGTGAGTACATTGGGAGATCAGAATGTGCGTTGAAGCAACACGGACTGATTCACGAACCTCCCAAGTTGACGTGTGGAAAATTTTCTGCGCGGTTCCGCTGGCGATCACAGTTGGCTGCTCACACTTGCGATTAATGTGTGATGGCATTTGGTTGTGTATGTTTTTTGTACGGATGGTGCTTCACTACTCCTGCATTCATATCCACGAGCTTTTCTTGGTGTGTCTTTCATGTCACATTCAGACTGTGTTTTTCTGCATGTTAAGCTTTACATTTCAGATGCCCAGACTTTTGGCTGCAAATGTGTTCTTGCCAGATTTCCCCAACATCTGGCCTTACAATACAGAGCGTTTTTTTTCTGCTGAGCTTGGTGTCAAACTAATGATGTTAAATAAGCTTGTTGTGAAGGCCAAGAAAAGCGAGTTCTTTGTCATAGCCAATGGACCATGCCCAGACGAGGCACTTGTGTGTTGGCAAGTGCATGTGAATAATGTGAAAAAAAGGGTAGTGCAACACAAGAAGGCACGACAACTTCTCGCGGACATTATGTACAAGAATACTGCTGGCTTGAATGGACATGCGTAAATTGTTCACAAATAAAGTGTTCACTCATACTCATATGTTTTGTTTGTTTTTTTAGAGATGTCCAAAAAAGGTGATTATGACTTCTTTGCATCATTGGCACTGACAGATTTGGTGACAACAGATGAACTGTTGCTTCTGATGGCTGCACACACAGCTGACATTTTGCAAGAAGACAAACTGCATGACAGTTACAACAAGTTTGACATCGAAAACTTCAGTGATGCGCAGTGTAAAGCTTTGTTCCGGTTCGTCAAGGATGATCTCATTGAGTTGAGTTCACTTCTTGCATTGCCCCATGAGTACAGGGCCCAAAATGGGATTATCTGGTCACCTCTGGAAGGTACATGCATGTTGTTATGCAGGCTTTGCTACCCTGGTTGACATGGCACCGTATTTTGGACGTTCTGAGTCCGATTGTTCTTTGATAGTCAACAATATGTTAGCCGATGTGCACCACCGTTTCTCGTACCTCATATCTGATGTGAACCAACCATGGATGGACCATGAGCGATACTGTGCAGCTGTGGCTATGTGAGGCGCAAATGTTGACAACATCTACGGCTTCATTGACGGTATATTGCGACAAATTTGCCGGCCAGGACAAAAACAAAGGGAAATGTTCAGTGGGCACAAACGCAGGCATGGTTTGAAGTTCCAGCATGTCATGCTGCCCAATGGCATTGTTTGTCACTCATTCGGACCATTTCCTGGCAGCAGGCATGATGCAAGCATGTACGGCGTGAGCCAAGTTGATACACAACTGGCTGCAGTCAAAGGTTCTGACGGACGACAGTTAGCAATTTATGGGGATGCAGTGTACCCAGTGAGGCCGTGGTTGTTTGCCCCATTTCCAGAGCACAATGCCCACTTCACCCCACAAAAGAAAGCATTCAATGCTGCCATGAGCCCGATCAGAGCTGCTGTTGAGTGGGGATTTGGCAAGCTGACCATGTACTTCGCCTTCATAAATTTCTACACAAATTTGAAGTTGCACTTGCAGCTGCTGGGCCACTACTTCCAGGTGGCCACTCTGCTTGCAAACTGTCATACGTGCTGCTACGGGTCTGAAGTGTCGACATACTTCGGCCTCCCCCCCCTTCACTTGACAGTTATCTTCAGTGAGAAGTGTGGAATCACTACTCCTGCAGTCATATCATTTCTGTCCAGATTTATTTTGTCCCTGTTATCCTGCAGCGCAGGACGCCGGATGGCTAACAAAGTCTCTGTTCCATTTGAACATTTTATTTGTGTTACTTCATGTTTACACATGAATGACATGAAAACATCTATATCTGCAAAACCTGCAGAAATAAACTGTTGAACATTGAAGAAGAAACGTACTTATTCAGTCACTATCATCATCGCCGCACAGGTTCAGCAAAACTGGGGAATTCGAACTTGAATCGCTGCAACTTGCCAGCACACGTGCCAGGGTTGACCCTGGATCTTGTGTTTCATCAGAGTCAGAGGGGGGTGGAGCAGTCATCTCATCGGAATCAGTTACCCATTCCTGCAGTAATTGATACAATGATTTTGCAGGTCTCTGTGAAGTGTCCACGTCACTTGTGCCATACTGAAAAAATGACAAAATCAATGGAAGGCACACACATTCAGTACTCAGACGGATCAAGCACTCTGCTCATAGGAGATGTCCTCATTGGTTCCATGTTGTCACTTGCAAAGTAATGCACAGGCTGCAGGGGCTGAAGACTGCATACATGAGATTCATCATGAACATCCGGATACTGACGCTGCTGTTGGGCATTGCTGTTGTTGTGCTTGCCATGCTCCTGCAGCCATTTTTTGCATTCAAATTTGAGTTTGTCCTCTTCCAGTTTAAGATGTCTTTCCTCCAGAGCCAGTTCCCTCATCTTGGCCTCATGGAGGGTCGAAGTTAACATGTCAAAATTGCCAGCAACACTGCATCTATTTCCTGCAAGAATGAAGCACATATTAAACATACTGCACTGATCCATGTCTGCACATGCGGTGCTGTCAGAAACCTACACACACTCACTTTTGCGCGGTGGCTCCAAGTGATCACCTTCAGATGCTCTGCATTCGGCTACAGCACGCACGATGCTTTGTTTTGACAGGCATTTTCATTGTCGCTGTCACTGTTTTCCTCACCCACAAGCTGCTCTCTCTCCATGTTTGGTATCACTGCAAAAAAAAAAACCAGTTCCCCCCCTAACAAAAACAAATCATAACAGTACATCCCTGGGTTTGCCTGCATGTCACCTGTTTTGGATGTGCGCATTGCGAGAAGCCTCAAATCGGAGGATCTTTTTTTTGCATCAGCTTCCGCTTTCTTTGCCAAGGCCAACACTCGTCTGCATTCTTCACCGTCGTGCTTCAGGTCAGCGATGTCTTGCAGGAGCTTCTTCTTTTCCTCGTACTGTTCGTCTGTGCCTGACCTACACACATGAAATGTCACACGCTATAGTTTCCCCACACTTACAACACACCCACTCACATATTGATCCACTTGCTTCTTCAACTGTGCTGCATTGTCCTCCGTGAAATGCTTCAGCAAAGTAGCCAGTCTTTCCTTGAAGGTACGCTCAGCAATGTCTGGCATCTGCAGACGATTCAGCTTGAGAGTCGCATTGACATTTGTCACTACTGAAGGCCACTTGTCCAAGTTGCGAAATGGATTTTGAGACACAACCTCCTTCAGGAAAGTGATATCCATATCCGGATAGAAATGCACCACCTGTCACACAAAGAAATCCACAGTTACTGTACACACTTCACTACTCCTGCACTCATGCACCACTGCTACACATACATAGACATACCACACACCAGTTATGTCTGTCAAAGAGGTCACAAAATGACTGCAGGAGTAGTGAAACTGCAGAAAGTAAGAGCAACTGTATTTTGACAATGCCATCTTCCCGAGCATGCTCCTCCATTTTGGACAGCACCTCACTCCGACCAAGTTTTAACCAACTTTTCAGGCATAGATCCACCTGAAATTCCACATGTATGTACCTGACATACACACACACTCAAATCTGGTACAAATCCTCACCATTTTGCTCTTATTTTGCTGTGAAATCACTATGGAACTGACCAACGTGATGAAGACGATTTGCGCGTTTTTCTGTGTGGCGCCGACCATCTAGACAGTGCGTGACATCAGAGATTCATGTGTAAATAGCCCTGGATGTCAGACCAGACGTCACACCGCACGTCGCACGTGGCGCACCTGAAACTCCTTTTTGCCGACGTGAGGCGTTGTCATCGCGACGACGACCGACGGGCTGTTACTCGTTTGAAGTTGAGTCGGAGTGTGCGTCGCACGTCCACGCATGCGATGCTTTTCGCTCATACAGGAAGAACTTCTGTGAAAGGTTTGACAAGAAAACAAGAAAAAGTCCTTTGGAAATTGTCCGGAAATTCCCCGCACTTGACGCGTCAGGTCCTCGGATCTACTGTTCGAAACACAGCTCTGCATGAGGAGAACAAACCGAGAAAAGAATTGGGGAGACCACACTACAGGCCAGGTGCAACAATTTTCCCTGGATTGTTGCTGCATTCTGCATTGTTGCTCTTCCTAAGTGCACGTACGAAAATAGGGCTTCAGTTTGTTTCTCAGAAGAATCGATGTCCCTGTTTCATCTCCGCTTTGGATTCCAAGGCGACTTTTTTGAGAGGAATTTTTGTCAGGTGCTCCTCAGCATCATTTGCTCACGGCGAGAAACGCGTCTCGAGTTTTTGATATCAGAAGTATGTCCATCGCTGCATTCTTGCGCAGCGGTCGCTTCGCGTGGCTGCATTCCTGGGAAGGCATGCACGCGCAAGCCTCGCACGTGCACGCGGTGTCCAGGCACTTCCAGGCCCTTTGTCACAACGACAAGGGAGTCATAGGAACGGACGTCTGTGGCAACGGCGGGCTTTGATAAAACTTCATGAAATATTAGTCAGTGAAGTGTGCATCAAATAGACATGTCCATAAAGAGCGGTTGCCTCACACGTGTGCATCCCCCAACTTCAAAGCAGACTTGTTGATTTACAAACTGAATTTCAAAAAATGACGGTTTGATGTCATTTCATATCATATTTAATTGTGCTAAATTGCTCAGTCTGATGATGTCAAATGGCGTCGGTCATGCAATTTATTTCCGCACAACATAAATTTGCACGAATCCGAAACTGAATTTGAACTCTCTGCCACCAAAATTGGACACCAGTCGCCAACAGAAACGGAAAACTACAGACACGGCGGAATTCCATTCTGGCGTTGAAATCACCGCCGAACACAACTGTCTTCACGCACGACCAAACGCCGCCTTCCTGAGACATCTTTGAATTTGTTCACAAACTCAGCTCAAAATTGCTCAACGGACAACGTAGTTTTTCTTTTGCATCGAGTTTGTTGGGATAGAATCTACGTGAGTCTCAGTTCACGTGAACCAGTTGACTTGCTCATGCGACGCGTCCAGCGTGGAACTCACCTCAGAAAAGGCAGCAAATTGGTTGAGACAGAAAAACACCGGAATGAAAGGCGTCTGATAGAGATGCCTGGGAGACTCGACATTTTGAAAAAGAAAACAAGCGAAGGATAATAAGTGACATATGCTGCGCATGAGATTTAATTTGTTCTCGCTTGTGGCATTTCAACCTGTTATTGTCTGTCAGGCTGTTTGCATTCCAGCATCCAATGCTTTTTTTCAAACCAGTCCCTGTGGAAAAATATCCACTTAACAGGTGGCATGTGGTGGGAAAGATGGGAGTTTTATGAACACCATTAAAATTGAGGGAGAGAAAATAATAACAAAAAGGTGGTCAGAATGGGTTGGCAGCGTCCATTGAAAAACTTCCACAATTCCTGGGCATGAAAAAAGTGATTAAAATGCCTCACCTGTGCCAGGGCCATTGTGTTCCAGGAATGCGATGTTGTGGGGTTGGAACATTCTTGTTAATTCTTTTCTCAACAAAAGACGGGGGATTAAATGACAGTTGACGGGTCGGTGACAGACGCGCGACGTTGCGCTCAACTCTTGACGTCGCTCACTGAATTGTGACGCTGGATGCGCTGTTGTGAAAAGCGTGACGCTCCTTTGTTGTCTATTTTCCACGAGTGAGTGAGCGTGAGAAACGGGGAGGGGATTCCAGACCTTGTGCACACAGATCAAGTATTTCCAAAATTGTCCTCGGACAAAGGATGGCATTGCGGTTTCCCCTGAATATGAGCTCTGCAAACATGTGCACCGACCGTGCATAGCGTCTGCCTTGCGTTGGCATGTGCGTGCACGCATGTGTCTGGTCTTCCCCTCCCCTCTCCTTGAAAAAGATTCCAAAGATCACGGGGTCAAAGGGGTAAAATAGGCATTATATCTTCCTGGGAAGATGTAATCAAATCTTCAACCTCATTCCTTCATCTCTGTCACGCAAACACCCTCAGGACGCATTCCGAGAAATGTTCCCCTGCTGTGTGGGGCAGGCCCCACCCACAGGCACTCCGAGCACTGAAACTTATCTGCATAAATATGGCAATTCTCTCCGAAATAATTACCTGGAACATTTATCTGCCTTTGATGTGGTGGAATGTCCGTTTTAGTGCAAATCGCAGACGATTTGCTTTTCATCTTAATCTTCTTGAAACCGGAGCTGGAGATATGAGTTGAGTGTTTATCAAGGGTAATGTTAATGCTTGTTTGAGGCCAAATGCTTTTGTGCAGCTCACAAAAGAAACAATTTTCAGGACCAGGCCTCCCATACAAATGACCCGTTGGGTTAATATGAAACATAACCTTAATGGGCAACTCTAAACCGAAATTCGAGTTTGGAACACAGAAACTTGTCTTTTAAGTTTCTTTTCAGTTTATGATGACTTGATTTGAATTCAATAGGAATCCGTGCAAGAGAAGAGAGTGGACCCGACTTCAGGCATATTCCTCAGACACTTAGAAAGAATCAAAACTTCTTTTCTTCTCTATTCCTTTGTCCCTCATCGAGATCTGTCGAAGTGCATGGATTCAATGACGGAACGGAACGCGTGCATGAAAGTGGGGGAATTTTCCGGACACACCATAATCTTCTGCTCCTGCGAAACCAACACCGAAAATCACGCCGTATGCAAGTCACGTTTTGGGTACTTAGACGCTCACATGTTTTTGAAATCTACAATCATATATCTGCAACCAGATATCAGTTCCAAACGGCGAGCACTGCACACAGGGAGATGATAAACGTGTCATTCAGCATCGCTGCAGCATCGAGGGTATTAAAATAGTTGAGTGAATGGCCATAACTATATGATGTCAGAAAGCAGCGACTTTCCCACAGGTTCGCACAATGTCGGACCAGACCCCGGACAGATGTTCTGCCCATTCGCATGTCAAATCAAACTGCCATAGATCGTCGCGGTCAGGCCGGGTTCACGTCGCGTGCGTCAACGCTGTGCGAACTTCACGTGCAGGGAATTCCAAATTTGGGAAGACCTTGCGAATGTCGCACGCTGTGTGGAATCTGGGCAGGGGAGGTGTTTTCACCAACTGTGAACATACCTGCCCTTTTCTGGACTGCCTTTAACAGACATTTCAGGTGGCTGCCACTCTGGTCAAAAATATCTCAGGTACTGCACGCGTGTGGTTGATGGTGCAACACTATTTTTGCCTGCCGGTTTACCCTTGAATTTTTTGGCCTGCACACGCCCGAGGCTGGTGCAGGATTGAGCCCTTGGAAAATCAGACACATCCAAGTGGTGTCCAACCAAACAGATCCTTCAAATCTCACTCATGACTGCGTCAAATTTCAAATTGACAACCGGGTGACACTCACTGAAATGTGGCTCTTCGTGCCGTGTGGGGCAGATCCAATCGAGTGAGGCAATGACGGATTCCAGGCCCACCTGAATCTGGAAAATACTCCCCCCAGGTTCCCTGCAGACGCAATTGTTTTCCATTCACATGTCAATGTTTAGTGGTTTAAATTTCCCCTTTGAGGTTGCTCCCTTGACCAGAACCAGTTTTCTGGCCCTGGTGAGACAGGCAAGTCAAAAAAATATTCGAGCAGCGCAGGGAACATGTCGACACAGAAGGGAGACTTGCTTGCCAGACGGGTTAGACGTTTGAGCACTGAAAAACTTGCACGTGCACAACACACAACGAAGGTTCGTTTTGATTTCGGACGGAATGCAGCGCTGAGGGGACAGACGTGTCCTGATCAAACGTTCTCAGATTTTTGTCGTACGATATGTCACCCGACTTTCTTGCACTTTAGATCCGCATATTTTTGTGGATGACCACACTTGACAAATGGATCCCAGGGTCCCTCGCTCAGAATGGCCACTTGTGGTCGTTACCCCTGCTCGACCCTGGGGTCAGGGGCCCCTATTGTGCCCCTGCGTGCCCCGAGGTCAGATCTTCTCATTAGATGGCGTTTTCCCACAGCCGGACACAAGACGCGACCTGTTGCGCTCAACACCCTGACACGCCACTGTCCACAGACACACGGAGTGCGGTCTGCACGGTTCACACTGCACACGTCCGGACGCCCCGTACATGGGCCAACGGGCTTGTTGACAACAACGCATTCAGTGTGAACACCACTTCAGGATTGTTTTGTGTACCTCTTGCACCTGCAGAAAGCTTCATCATTGTCTCACATGATGTGTGACTGTCAAACCCTGGGGTGGGAATGGGACTTTGGAATGGTGTGCTTTGACTTTTCTGCCCGAACATTGAAACAGTGGGATTCCATGTATTTCCCAGCCTCCACCGCAGTGAACAGGTGCCTGAACCCTGATAATTGTATCTGATGAGGTTTTGAGCAGAAGGTTCGGACGCGAACCTCAGGAAATCGGGGAGTTTCCACAATCTGCCTCGCTCGTGACCAAGAGTCGTGAAGCTCGTGAAAAAAGTGTGACCAAACTGACTCACCCAAGATTTTTTTGCCACAGGCAAAAAGTTTGGGATGTGTGTTGATGTGGTGTGTGTGTGTGTGTGTGTGTGTGTGTGCGTGTGTGTATGTGTGTGTGAGAGAGAGAGCGAGAGAGAGAGAGAGAGAGAGAGAGCGAGCGAGATAGAGATAGAGATAGAGAGAGATAGCGAGTATGTGTGTGTGTGTGTGTGTGTGTGTGTGTGTGTCTGTCTGTCTGTCTGTCTGTCTGTCCGTCCGTCCGCCCGTCCGTCCTGTCCTGCACCATGGGTGTGTCGGAATACGAAGCGCAGCAATCGTCACAATTCTCGCACAGGACATCTGGACATGACGTTCTCTGTGGCGCGCCCTTGTGACATCATTGATGCCCTGCCTTGCACCACCTCTTGATCTGCCAGCAGGACGTGTCAGCAGAGTTTTGAATCTGCAATTATTCAAGAGTACCACGGAGAGTTCGCACCGCCTCGGACACCGGGGTCGGACCTTATGGTGCCCTCACCTCGCAGCGCACGCCACCAGATTTCCCCTGCTGCCCCTCCGCGAGGGGCCCGAGCCGGGGTCATGGGACCCTGACCCCAAAGGTCACGAGCCCTGACCCCGGGGGACTGACCGATGCGCTGCAGGGTGGGAGGCCCAGGTGCCACGTGACAACCATCTGCGTCGGTGTCTCTTTGATATGCTCTTCAAAAATCAAAATTTGTCCAAAATGTGTCCTATTTTCTGCAGAAAAGAACGTTCTTTTGTGCGTGGGATGGAGAATGGACTTCAAATGTGAGGTTGGGTGAAATTTTGCGCCGTTGAAAAGCGAAGTGAAGAACCTTTTTCAAATTTACAGCTAATAAAAGGAGATAACATTCTAACAAGTTTTTTGTCATGGCAACCAATGGTTTGACCCCAGAAGGTCTTGAACCTTGACCCTTCACTCATCAGTGGACATTGGTCAATGGAGAAGATTAACTTTCAAAGCAGGTCTTATCTCACCCGTTTCAATACTCACGCATTCATGGTGAGTAATAGGGTTATGTATCAAACTGTACATAACACAACACAAGGTGTAATGTGCTGTGAGCAGAGTGGAATTTAATCTTTTACAATCATGTTTGAAAAATGATTAAAGTCTTTTCTCCGGTCTGTTTTGGTTTCATGTGGGCAAAATGTTAAATTACTTGAAAAAAGAGTGTACCTGAGGAGCGGGAGAATGCGGGGTGTAAAAATGCACATTTTAATGGGGCATTTGAGTGATTTACTGGTTGTATGGTTCTGTAGGTACCTTGGGCCCAGCAGTGAAATGGCAAGCAAGGGATGAAGGTGCGCGAATAATGAAGTAACCACCAAGAAAACACCAAAGCGTGGGAAAGTCTTTATCTTTCGGGGTTGAACAAGAGCTTGGAAAGAAACCCTACACTTATCCCATATGCCAACACAACCCAGGGGTTGGGTTCTTGAACACGCTCAAAAAGTCTGCCCTGAATGTTTCCTTTCTTGCCGTTTTCTAATCTGCGCCACGCTTCCAACTTTGTTCAGTGCCCGATCAACCCATTTCGAGCAAAGGTTGTGAAGTCTTTTTCTGAAAAAGAAAACAAAATTTCGTGATTTCAAAACTCACACCTTCCACAACACACACACGCACACACACGCGCACACGCACACGCACACAGAGGCACACGCACACAGAGCGCACACAGCTACACAAACACCGTCCACACACAAGCACTTTCTCCTCTGACGTGTGCACACACTTATTCCTAAATTACAAAATCTGAATGTTGTGTCAAAAGCGAAATTGAACAATTTGGTCAGTGCCTTCGTTTTGTGGAGGAGCGACGCACCCACCGCACCGGAATGACAAGGAACAACGGCAACAACCACACAAAAAATTCCAAGGACAACACATCTGACCAAAAAGGAGTTCCAAGGGGGCGGCTGTTTGGGGGGGGTGTACAAGCACAATTTTTTTTTTCTTTTTTCAATGAACTTTTTCGAAGTTCAAAATGAGGTTGGGGTCCGACCAGATCGTGGGTCCACTTGATGCATCGGAGGTTCTACTTGTCTCAGCTAAATCCGACAGTGAACCACAAGTTGGATCACACGTGGCACGTCGTGCTTTCATCCTCATTTGTGTGCCCAAATTCGGGAGAACATATTTTTGAAGTCGAGTGAACGTGGGAAAAGGCTGGAGGGGCTGTGTGTGAGTAGCTACAGTGACAGCGTGCTGTCATTGAACATACTCCTCGCCCCAGGCCACAGATACCTGTCCACACTGTCAAAAATGGATCTTCTGTGAGGCTGGAAAGCGATTGCAGGCGAGGTTTACACACACGCACACACACACGCACACACACACACATGGCAGATTCCCGTCCCGCTGGGGAGACCCGACGCAGAACAACTACGAGGTTCGCTTTCTATTTGGCCGATCCACCGCGCTCAGAAATGATCGGAGATATGTGGCTTTTTGGAAACATGTTTTTTGGACATGCAAAATTCATGTGAATAGGGTCAACAACTAAGAATTAAGAGCAGTAAAACTTAGGCTTCTTCTTCAGACTCTTCTGTATCCTCATCTATTCCTTAGCCAGAAATAACAACAAAGCAAGGAAAATACCCACCATACTAGAATTTACCTCAGAGAACAGTACCACACTCACTGCTGTTACTTGTGAAAAATAGTGGACAACACAAACC
>JAAUXT010080118.1_pt1 | contig 29165 bp, 40 predicted proteins | sample 7278171 | NCBI WGS metagenome assembly JAAUXT01 (sample SAMN14350112, study PRJNA611818) | marine sediment metagenome | isolation source: surface marine sediment (1.8m) | place: French Polynesia: Moorea | collected 2018-08
CTCACACTCACACACACACACACACACACACACACACACACACACACACACACACACACACCTGTAGCGACAATGAGAAACGAATCTACCATCCATGCATCACTCCGTACACTCAAAAGCTCACTTCAGCTGAGGCACAAACTGTCGCACATAGACACACACCACACACACACACACACACACACACACACACACACACACACACACACTGGCGCGTCGAGTTTTCTCACAACGCACAACAATGTGAAGTAGAATTGAGGGTCCAGTTCATCATCGGCGCGGCGCATGTCTGCACTGATCACCGTTCTTGTTACGCTGCAGGACTCGCGGCTGGTGCCTGGAGCCGGCGCGACCGAGATCGAGCTCAGCAAGAGGATCACGTCGTACGGAGAGGTGAGTGGAGGACACCACCAAGGGGGGGGGGGGTCCGTGCAGTGCGCGTGCGTGTACCAGGGCCGACACCAGGGAGAGTGTGAACAGAGTCCAAGAGCCCCCCCGCGCTTTAATACAGAGTGCGCGTGCGCGCATGCGTGTCCCAGACGAAGAAAAACAAAGGTCAAAAATAGGGCAAGAAGGCCCTCACCCTCATCACCCTGAAACGCGTGTCCCTTGCTTCCTGTTGTACAGATGAGTGGACACGCCCTTGTGCAGTGGAAACAAATCATTGGGCTGTTCGCGTAAAACTACTGAAGTTCAGTGGAGACAAGATCGGTTGCCATGGCAACGCCGATTGATAAGCATTACAATGGGGCGAAGACACGTGTCTCCTGGAGTTCTGTGTATCAATAGGTGGTTGTAGCAGGACAAGTCTGATTGAGGTTTTCACGGCAATACGTCGCACGGTGTGTGGACACGTGCGTGTGTCTTCTGACGATTCTGCAGAGCAGTGTGTTTTTGCTGGTGTCGTTGCAGACGTGTCCCGGACTCGAGCAGTACGCCATCGTCAAGTTCGCTGAGGCTCTGGAGGCGCTGCCGCGCGCTCTGGCGGAGAACACGGGAGTCATGGTGAGTGGCGCCCCCCCCCCCTGTGTGAACATGTGATAAACATCAATGGCATGTGCCAGTCTTCGTGTGGTCACAGTTGTGGGGAAAAGGCGAGAATTAGATTTCTTCAGCCAGAAAGTCGTGCGAACGGGCAACGCGTGGCCCGCGCGATGGTTTGACTGTTTTGGCGGGATTTGACACGTTTTCCTTGAGAGGTTTGATTGTTTCGCGCGAGGTAAGACGAACTTCCCCTGAGGTTTCACGAATTTCTCCGAACAAGGATGCATTCCCATGACGAATTCTCGCGCGGTTTCCAGGCAACGGACGTGATCTCGAAGCTGTACGCGGCGCACCAGGAGGGTGGCGCCACCGCCGGGTTCGACGTGGAGGGCGACGCGAGCGCCCCCGTGCGGGACGCCGTCGAGGCGAACATCGTCGACCTGTACCTCACCAAGCACTGGGCGCTCAAGTTCGCCACCGCCGCAGCCAACACCATCCTCAAGGTGGACCAGGTGGGCGATAATTAGCGTTTTCAGAACAAAGCGCGAAGTGTTTTCCTCACGCTTCTTCCATCACACGTCGCTTTTGCGTTGGTGGAGATTCAGGGAGTTTGATTGGCAATGTTCAAGGTGGGAGAATTTCACAAAAATTCAGCAATTTGTGGCAAACCGCGCCATGCTTTTCTCCTGGGCGTGTCCCTTCTGTAATGGGTGGTTTTCAGTGCCCTCGTGCGCCTGGCGCCATGCCTTGAGTCGCCTTTTCTGCGGTGTGTTGTGAAGGCACGAGAACTTGATACGGGCTTCTTTCATTGATACAACCGCTGCTGATCTTCACACAAAAATTGAGGTTTTCCACGTGTCTGTTACAGATCATCATGGCGAAGCCGGCGGGCGGCCCGAAGGCGAAGGAAAACAAGGACTGGGATGAAGACTAGTGAGGGCGCCACTGATGTCAGTCCGCTCCGTGTGTGGCGCCTCAGTCGCTTCCGTGCGTTTGTGTGCGTGCGCGAAAGTGTGCGTGCTGGGAAGTGTGCGTGCGCGAAATGGATGACAACGTACAGCTGTTGCAGAAAGAGAAGTCAGGACTGTTTGGCAGTGGGTGCGTCACGCATTGCGTCCCTGTGCAAGGCAATGGGTACTGCGTTGCAAGCCAGGCGCGTGTCTTGCACAGTGACGCTGTGCATGACGCACCCAGTGTGAAACTGACCTGACGACACGGTTCCGTGTCGCAGATTTTCCGTTTCTTGGCAGCAGTGTCTCTGACATCACATCCGTTCATTTGTTTGTGAAAGCGTAACTTGAGTCACGTGGTCTCGTCACATTGTTTGGTCACGTGATCTTTGTCGCTTCGGACGGAGGCGATGATTGGGTGGGAGGGGTGACTGCAGAACGTGTGATAATTTAGCGAGTCCTATGGGTGGTATGAAACGGCGGACACGTCAGACCAGGAGTCGCCGGTGTCTGGCCATTTCGGGTTCCACTCAAACTGGTCTGGTTCACATCAAATCCCTGAGTGGCTCTGGGCCAGTTGACATAGAGGGTAGAATTGAGACTGAGGTTAGGGGCCTGACCCTTGGTAGAGTTTCGCCCTGCCACCCCCACTGGCCATTTCAGGTGCCAACCCGAGTTTGCCAGACACCCATGTCTGGCTAAACCTGTGTCAAGAGTGTCTGGTCATTTTGGGTTCGCCTCAACATGGCCAGGCACGCACCAAACCCACTGGGCCAATGGAGCCAGATTGGAGGGTTTGAACCACGAGCCTGAGGTAATGGATCTGGAGCCCCAGGCCCTCGCCTCATGATTTCAGGTCCCAACCCGTGCCATTTACCCGTGCCTGGAAGAACTCATGTTTCGTCATTTCATACCACCGGTCTGCATGATACTCTCCGTATTTTTTACGACACTTGATTGTTTACTTCATGCAAAGACACGTGGTGCAGCCACGTGGTCGCTCTTATTTTGTAATAAATGGATGATCGCCTTTCACTCACGGGTTGTTCTGTTCCCGTGTACGAAGATTGCGAACAAGAATGCTTGTCGGTGTAGACACGCGCCATGGCCCTGACAGTGGCAGCAGCGATGTTGGATTTGCAAGACGGAAACGAAAGGGAAGCAAAAGAGAACGGGGCCCTTCCTCAGGGCGAGCTCCACCCCCCCACCCCCCACCCCGACCTTCCTGTGGACACCAAGTGCACTTGGGTCAATGGGGAGTTTAAGCGCGACGTTTGAAATCACCTGTTGGAGCCCCGTCGCGTCAACGTCGCGTCAAAAATGCTATTTCGACATTCACACGTCGCGTCGGCGAAGCGACGTTCAGCCGTTTTCAAACGTCGTGCTTAATCTGCTTATTCACCTGTGCAGAAACAGCGCCAACACAGTGCGAATACAAGTCAACTTCAGTTTATGGATTTGTATGTTTTATTGAAAAGCGACTGAATGTACAAATTTAGCTCAGTTGGACCGACGCTTGTGGTGATCGCAGTGTGGTATGAATCCGGTGCCAACTGTATGAAATCAAGAACCGAACCCCTGTAATTTGGTACCCTCCTCCCCCCCCCCCGCCTTCACAACCAAATTGTGTTTGATCCTGGGCACGTCTTGGTCACGCCGCAGTGAGACCCGTTTCACACTCGATGCGTCACGTGACTCCCCATTCACACTTCAGCGCATGCGCACAGCTTACAACGTGACACGCTTGCACAGTTCGGGTCACAATCCATCCCGTGTTTTTCGTGGCACACAGTGCATGTTCTGGTGCACCAGTGCCAACACAACTGTGCACACCCAAAAAAATTAGCTGTTGCCTGTGACACGCCTTGACCTTTGTGTACCTGTGCGGTGACGCACGCGGTGTGAACTGGAGAGCATGCGCTGCGTCACTGCGTCACATCGCAGCAGCGTCGCTTGCGCAGGGGCAACGCACGCATCTGTGATGCATCCAGTGTGCACCGGACCTGACGTGTCGTTTGCATGGTGATTCTGTGCGATTCTGTAGGTTGAAACTTCAACTATGATGGCTTGGTTTTCGCTATGTACATGTACGGATGCAGAGAGCAGGCAGTTTTAGCAAAATGCGCATGCGCGGCGTAGCACACGTGTGCGTCGCGTGCTTCCGGTCACGACCGTTGTGCCACCTGGCGTTTCGCATTTGCACTCAAGATACCAGGTCAAAGATTGCTCGGTCTGACCTTCGCGTGCGTGGGTCACGCCTTGCGATGGGCGATGATTGATCAACACGATATATCCAGGCACCGCCACTGTTTCCTCCGACACTGTCCAACACGCGCGCTTCCTCTGTTATCCATGGGCCTCTGGATGAGGTCAGGTCCCTGACTGAGCGTGCTTCTGCAGTCTGTCAGCTGTGTCCTTGTGATGTCAGGTTCCTGACTCTGTCGTTCTTGGCTCTGAGGTTCCTATCCGCATGGGGTCCCTGACTGCGTGCGAGTCCGCAGCCACCTTGAGGTCAAGTTCCGGACTGCTTGTCCAGCACGTGCTTCTCCAAGCACCACGCGGCTCTGGTTCTGAAGCCAGGGTTCCTGTGTGCCCTCACGTGCGCATCCAGGGGCACGGTCCACACCCGTCTCCAGCGCACGAAGGTCAGTGCGCACGCGCGTGCCTGGGCTTCCCTGGAAACGCACGTTTCTCAGGAACTGGAAGCATCCTGGATAGAGTCATGACAACAACAGCGTTTTCCCGCTCTGCACAACCCTACTGCTCAAAATTCTCCAGAGGGTCCGGCTTGGACAGAGGCAACACGACCAAAATGCACATGGTGGACAGGGTGTTGGCGATGAAGGACAACCAGAAGAAGAATCGGTCAAGTATCTCGGAGATGTCGTGCCACTGCAGCCCGTAACCTTGGTGCTGCAGGGTGGAGCCACGGTGCTGTGCGGTGCTGCCCCCGTTACTCGTGCCGGGACCGCAACGCGCCCTGGTGGCGAGCGGGTGGTTTTCCTCGTGCATCTCGTCACTGACCTGCCGCACGAGCACGGCCTTCATGGCCTTGAGGACCCGGGCCTGCGGCTGCGGCTGCTGTCCTGGATTAGACCCCTGGGAGTCCCGCACCCTGCTGTGCAGGTCATTCTGCTCGGGCTTGTCCTCCTTGTCCAGGAGCGTGTATTCCTCGTCTTTCACCAGGATATAGAGGCCGGAGCCCTGCACTTGGATGAGTCTGTATCTGGCGTTGAGGTCCTCGCATAGAGGGCGGGAGCATGTGTCAGCGTCTCCGCCCACGCCCACGCCCACTCCCCCGCCCCGGCGGAAGGCGTGTAGAGGGGAGTGGTTACAGGAGTTGAGGGGTTTGGAGAACTCATCCTCCTCCCCACTGCCGTGGTGGTCGGAGGAGGACCGGGTGTGCGTGTGGCGGTTGTGGTGCGTGTGGTGTGCGTGCGGGTGGTGGTTCGGGTAGGTGCTCATCTCGACGTCATTCTGCTGGCGATGCTTGACGATGTGGCCCAGACCCACCAACCTGCAAACAACAAGGGTGTCACGTGGGTCAAGGACAACAACCGTTTGATGCGCACATGTTTTGACGCAGCTTGGTGCTGCATTTTGTACGAGATACAAGTGAGTCTTGTTCAAGGGTTTCTGGGTGGAACTCTGGAGACACGGGTGCACGAGATAGAAAGTGCGTCTTGGTCAATGGGTTTCGGGTCTCGCTTTGCATGCATGAGTGTCACACCGTCAAATCCTGGGCCAAGAAAGCCTGACCCTTCTGCCATTGATGTCGACAGCTGTGAATTCCTCCTCACCGTGAGATGTGGGTCGCCCCCAGTGAGGGAGCCGAGCGAAGGTGCTTCACCGCGAGACGAGATGCTGCAGAACCTGGTGTGACCAAGCACCCGATGGAGCCAGAGACCCGTTGGAACCAGGGAACCAGCAGAGCCTACTGGGTGTGACCCTGTGGTGAGGGCGCGACGCAGTTGGACCAGGCTACGGGTGGAGTCAAGGTGGGATCCAGGTGTCCCGAGCCTGACCTGTGGAGCCCGGGGCCTGTACAGCCAGTGTGCGACCCGACTGGGCTCTTCTTGTACCTAGTGAGATCTGCCTCCCACAGATGGGGTCTCAAGCTTTTCTGTCGAGCAAGGGTGATACCCACGAGAGTCACGAACCTCACCTGCAGAGTCAGGTGGGACGGACCCAGGGGGCCTTATCTGGTAGCGTGAGAAGAGCCGACGGAGGGTGGAGCCAGGGTGGGGTCCAGAGGAGCCCCGAGCCTCACCTTCAGGTCCACGGGAGGACCCACCAGGACCAGGTTCACCGTCAGCGCCAGGGTGGGACCCAGGGGAGTCTTACCTGGCGAGGTAGCGGGAGATGAGGCGGTGGAGCCAGGGCGGGACCCGGTAGGACCTCGCTCCGAGGCTATGGATGTGGAGGATGAAGACGCTCATCGCCACCGACACCGCAGTCAGGATCATTATCACCATCAGGTACACGCCTGCAATGGGAGATTCTGTCAGAGGGTGTTGTAGAGACAGACAGACACGCACGCACACACAAATGTCTCAACACGCACGACATAGACACAGACACACACGCACGCACACCACACGCACACACACATACACGCACACACACGCACGCACCTATGAGTGGCACGAACTCGGACGTCTCTGGGATGCGGTCCTGGATGCTCAGTCCCAACACGTAGAAGGCGAGAAGCACCGTGAGACCCAGAGTCACCTTCTCACTCGTCCCCACCGGCAGCCAGAAGCCTGCAACGACAGACAAGAGTTGGGTCTAACGGGTGCAAGGGTGGCGCACTTTTGTCTTGTCCCAAGGTTTGAGTGCCTGGGCGTCTTCAAAGTTTAGCCTTGGGTCAGACCCGAGTCAGGGTCTCCGTATGAATCACTCCTGCAAAAATCCCCAAACACACACACACACACACACACACACACACGTGCGGATTCCTCCGAGTCCAGCAGCAGTTCTGGCACGAATCCCCTGATGGAGAGCCTGGCGACAGCACAACGACATTGTCGCTGCATGTTGGAGAGAGTGTACACCATCGCCCCTCACACATAGGTGATACAGAATGCACTCACGCACACACACATGCACACGCAGACACACATGCACGCACCGACAAGCACCCAGCATGGAGATATTGGAAGCAGCCGGCACAACCCCTGTCTCTCTGTCTCTCTCTTTTTCTCTCTCACCACACACACACACACACACACACACACACACACATACGAGGGAGATCCGCAAAGTCTGATTCATCCCTTCGTCATTTCAAAATGGTTCAGCAAAATTGAATGAAAATTAGTCTGCAAGTACTTCTCATCATGACCTTCATACCAAAATTGAATGATATTTGAAATAATCAAATTTATAGTCCAAAAAGTCCTTGCATTCTATAGTTGGCTATTGATTTTGTACATCAATTAACCTCAGTGCAGAGAAGATAGTACAAATTCAATAGCCAAGAGGACAATTAATACCAATTTAAAGCTAAATTACTGAGTATTTGTAGACTATTTAATTTTGACAAATGATTAAAATGATCTTTGGTGCCTTCTCTTTCTGAGGGTGTGGGCAAATGGGAGTCAAAACCTGAGGAACATTCTCAAAATTGGTGATGAACTGGACTTTGCGGATCTCCCTTGTATGCACCCAGCATCGAGAGCCTAGCCAGCAGCAAGCAGGACATGATCCCCTTTCTCCACACACACACACACACACACACACTCTCTCTCTCTCTCTCTCTCTCTCTCTGTTTCTCTGTCTCTCTCTCTCATGTACACAAACACACTCTGTCCCCTCACACACCTCACGCACAGGTACATGCACACGCACCCAGCATGGACAACCCCGCCAGCAGCAGGCACGGCACGACCACGTTGACGATGTAGTAGAGAGTGCGCCTGCGCAGATAGATGGTGAAGGTCACATCCGGGAACGGCTCGGGGCAGCACGGGTACGTGACGACGTTGCGTCGCGTCTTGGTGGCGATCAGGTCCCAGCCGCCGTTCACCGTGTACTGCCGCGTGTCCAGGTCTCCGGACTTGTTCAGGTCCACCTGGGGAGAGAGACGGCAGGGTGAGGAGGCGATGTCAGGGTGAGGGGGTCAGGCAGTCAGGGTGAGGGGTAGGGTTGTCAGGGTGAGAGGTAGAGCTGTCAGGGTGAGGGGCAATGTCAGGGTGAGGGGTATATAGAGTTGTCAGGGTGAGGGCGCAGGGTTGTGAGGGTGAGGGTGTAGGATTGTGAGTGTAAGGAGTGGGGTTTTCAGGGTGTGGGGGTGAGGCTGTCAGGGTAAGGGGTAAGGCTGTCAGGGTGAGGGGGCAATGTCAGAGTGAGGGGTGTGGTTGTCAGAGTGAGAGGGTTGGGTTGTCATGGTGTGAAACAAAATGATCCACACACCCTTGGTTCACTTTTGAGAGACAACGCAACAAGGTTCTGGCATCAAGTGGACCGACGCTGTGGATTCTCTTCAGAATGTACGCCACACAGCAGCTCTCACTCATCTTGGGAGCTGGGGCTCAAGCGCCTGAGCCCAGAAGAACCCTCTCCCTTCAATTTGGGGCCAGGATCCCCCCCCCATTTTTGTTGGAGTGTCCATGGGTCATGCAGTCCACCCACAGAAACTCGTTCCACACATAGAACCCAGACCACACCTGGAACCCGTCGTAGGTCCAGGAGCCGAACTTGAAGTGGCAGATCTGGTCGTCGAACGGGAAGAAGGTCAGGTCGAGTTTGCACGTGGAGCGGAGGTTGGCGATCGGGGCCCAGAAGACCATCCCGTCACTGCCCACCATCGCCAGGCACTGCGAGTACACCTTGTCTCCGTAGTCGTCCACCCTGCCAACGAGAGGGGAAGGGGTCAGGCACGGGGTCCAAGAGGACGCTGGTAGTGGTAGCTGGAGTAAAGGTCAGGGTCACTGGGATAATCGTGAGACCCCAACCCAAACACCTTGTCCCCGTAGTCATCCACCCTGCCAACGAGAGGGGCAATAGATAGGGTCCAAGAGTACGCGAGCAGGGGGAGGGCCAAGGGTCAGGACTCATGGGGGTCAGGCCCCAATCCAAACACCAAATCTCAGTGATCATCACCAGAAACCAAGCTGTCGTCGTTGGCTCCAGAAACGCCATGCCCAGGGTTCCACATCCGCCCCAACCTTGAGGGGGCAATCAAGGCAAGGCTCCGGAGGGCCAAGGGTCATCTCCCATCCAAATCCGTGTCTCCGTTCTCATCAAAATTCAGAACGAGGGTGACGGGCGTCAGAGACGGCGTCCCAAGATGGCGCCAGCAGACGTGCTGCACAGACTCCAGGGGCCAAAGGTGAACGGGGTCCTTGCATGATGGAAGCAAAATAACTCCGGTGTCCCGAAAATTCAGGGGTTCTGACCCCACTACAATTCCTTTGAGGAGCAAGCTCCTACATGGTCAGTCCAGACCCTGCCAAAGGAAACTTGCACAAGCGCCATCGACCAAATGAGCTGCCATCAAGCCACTGCTTCTGGTGGTCAGAAGAACACGCAGTTTGCTCAAGTTGTGTTTGCGTGACGTAATTGCACTTGACGACTCGCGACAGGAACAGTGTGAGAACGAGGCAGCAGCCATGGATGGAACTTCACTCTGCTGACTGAAGCCTTGACTTGGTGGCATCAACCTTCAGTGGGTTCACGAGTGGGTTTACCAGTGGGTCTACCAGTGGGTCTGCCAAGGGGTCCACCAGTGGGTCATCTAGTGGGTCCAGCAGTGGGTCCTCCAGTGGGTCTGCCAAGGGGTCCACCAGTGGGTCCTCCAGTGGGTCCACCAGTGGGTCTGCCAGTGGGTCTACCAAGGGGTCCACCAGTGGGTCATCCAGTGGGTCCTCCAGTGGGTCCTCCAGTGGGTTTGCCAGTGGGTCCTCCAGTGGGTCCTCCAGTGGGTCCTCCAGTGGGTCCACCAGTGGGTCCTCCAGTGGGTCCTCCAGTGGGTCTGCCAAGGGGTCCACCAGTGGGTCATCCAGTGGGTCCACCAGTGGGTCCTCCAGTGGATCTGCCAGTGGGTCCAGCAGTGGGTCCTCCAGTGGGTCCACCAGTGGGTCCACGTGTGGGAGTTATGGTCCGACACAACTGTGACAAATCGCGACACTTTGACCAGAGTCTGAGAGGAAACTGACTTCAACTGTGCCAAAATTCCCTTGCAAAAACGTCGAAACGTGTGCGTTTACCAGGGATGGATCCAGCGGCCCAAGGCCCACAAGGCTCCCCAAAAATTTCTTGTGGAAGAACACTTGAACTTGTTTTCCGCCTTCGTTGTGCACCACCCCCTGAGCACGGGAGTTGCCCCCTCGACCAAGGTTCACCCATTTCTATCCCCGTCCTCCTGGGTACCAAGATACGAGTACGAGGGCACCTCCACGGTACAAGCAAAACAAAACTGACATCAGAAAGTGCAGCAGGGGAAGGGTCTATTTTTTACAGTGTTGTATGGGGCGGAAGTACTCAGCGCCTTCACTGGAGGAGAAGTAAACAAACAGCGTCCGCCGCTGCTGGGCGGATTAATCTGTTCGTGCGGCCCGCAGTGCGCTCGGGTGACGGAGATAAGCGCCCTGGTGCTGTACTGCCCATTCGGAGTGTCAGAAACGGCGACGTGCAGTGTGAAGTTTGGTTGTTGAGGCAATCCGCACAGCAGTTTGCGAAACCACACCCTGCCCACTCAGATACAGGATCCAGCTCCAGCTCCCCAGGTCACAGACCACAGGCCCCAAGATCCAGGCCACAGACCCATGATCAGGCTCAGGCCTGCACCTGCAGGCCTGCAACCCAAGCTCCAGCCCCAGCTGACCTCACTAAACCTGCCCAACCCTCTCCACCCTCTCTACCCTCCTGCCCACTGACCCCATGCACTACACCCCAGTCCACTCAACCCCACCACACCCCACTTGACCCCAGCCCCAACTTACCTTCCCACGCCATCCCACCCCAATTCCCACCCCTCCCCCTTCCCCTTCCCCTCCACCCCACTGACCCGTTGTAGAGCACGATGTCGGGTCTCCAGATGAGGTCTGGAGGGATTCTTATCTTCGCGAGTCCGTTGAAATCGGACGCGTCCCACGTCATCTTCTCATCCCGCCACATCTACAGAAAACAAGAGCACCTGTCAGCGTGGACACACGCTTCAAGAAACTCTTGAAGAGTTTGATCCGTCAAATCCTCCCAATTTGGGATCACAAATTCAGCGTTAAACTTCTTGAGTTCGTCGAATACCCCCTCTGGTCGGGTTTGTCCAGGGGGACTCGGGGGTCACGGCCCCCTCTGCCCCCCACGCAGATGAAATTCACCCCCCTCCGCTTGTCTTGTGTGGGGCGCACAAGTTCTTTGCCTTGAAAAGGAAACAAAGTTGGGCCCGACAAGCTGACAGGTTGCCCCCACACGGTTGCCCACCAATCACAGCTATCTGGAGGTACCTCACCTGTGTGAACCAGACGTTTATCGTCAGAATCTGGTTCTTCTCGTCCTGTGGGATGAAGAGAGAAAAATAGGCAGTTTAGGCAAGCAGCGCGTGAGTGCAACGACGTCACAGCAACCAAGGGAGACAGGCAGGACCGTTGTCAACATATCAAGGGAAAGCGCATCTTCATTGTGCAGGTAAAATCATGTGTGTTGCGTCCTCACCAGCCCAGAAGCGCACTTTGGGCTGCACAAACAGAGACGCAACGTACGCGTTTTGGGGCGCGTGAAATCCCACAGTCCTCAAGTGCGTGAAATCGAACAGACTCCACCTCATGGAATCGAACTCGCCCCAGGGCGTGATATCGAACACGCCCTGAGCGAGTGAAATCGAATGAGCCCTTCCTTCACTCACCATATCCAGGATTTGGGTCAGCGCGAAGTTGATCTCGACGACGATGGTGTGTGACGCGTTGGCGACGGGTCGCGTGTTCTTCTCGTATCCGCGCAGCAGTTGGCGTAGCAGCTTCGCCTCGTCACCGAACGGCTGGCCCCGCCCCCCGCCCCCGCCGCCCCGGGCGCCGCCGCCCCGCGCCCCGCGGTCACGCTCCCCTCGGTCCCCGCGGGACCCTGACGCCTTCTCCCGCTGCTTCCCTCCGCCGCCGCCGCCGCCTGCTCCGGTCTTCTCTCCCCATCCTGTAGGGAAGAGAGATGTCACAGTTGCTGTGCTACGCTCTTCGGTGAAGATTTTTCTCGTCAAGTACCGTATTCGCCTGTGTATTAGTCACACCCAAGTATAAGACGCACCCCAATGGTTACCTTGATTTTCTGGTATCAGATCACATAGTGGTGTGACACCCAAGACACACCCCTACCTATTCCTGTTCGGTACTCAATTTGTGGACAAAAAGATGCGTCTTATATACCCGGGTGAATACGGTACTCAAATTTTCAAATTCTGAGCAAAAGTTGCTCGGGCAGATCCAGTATGCCTAAGGTGTGTGTGTGTGTGTGTGTGTGTGTGTGTGTGTGTGTGTGTGTGTGTGTGTGTGTGTATGTGTGTGCAATTTTTTTTGGCAACAGAGGGGCCCGAGCCCCGGGCTTTTTGGATCTGCTGCTGTGTCAGGCCTCTTCTGATGGATTCCAAATCTTCGGGTTGTACGAGTATTGCTCAACAGTTTTGCACCGTGTCGTTCGCATTGAACACAAACAGCGTCACTGTGTTCTTTCAACCAGTCCGTGGTTTGTGTGTTTGGGTTCGCTGGACTCGACCGTTCTGGCCTGACCACACAACTGTGTCCCTGAGCAGACCCCGAGATAGAGAGAGCGAGAGAGAGAGACACACACACACACACACACAGAGTGAGAGAGGGTGGAGGGAGAGGGATGGAGAGAGAAAGAGAGACAGGGAGACAGGGAAAAGAAATAGAGAGAGAGAGAGGGGGGGGAGAAGAGACAGACAGAAAGGGATGGAGACAGAAAGAGAGACAGGGAGACAGAGAAAAATGATAGTGACAGACAGACAGACAGACAGACAGACAGACAGACAGACAGACGCATTCAATGTGAACTGTGCAACCAACTTTACCTGGTCCCGCAAAAGCCAAGAACATGACGAGCCAGACGCCCATATTCATACTGTGCCTCCGAAGGTCATCACCTCAACCTGCAAGTAGAGAAGGGGAGTCACGTGACACTGGGATCCATGGCAACCGACGGAGTGAGTGAGTGAGTGAGTGAGTGAGTGAGTGAGTGAGTGAGTGAGTGAGTGAGTGAGTGAGTGAGTGGGTGAGTTGAGACAGACTGACTGACTGACAGCCTGAGTCAGTGAGTGTGCACGTCAATATGGTTGTACATGTACGTACATCGGCTGGTGCTTGACGCAACGCGCAACACATCCTGTGTTACACCAGTCAACGGGGCATTCACGATTCAACGCACTGGGATCATTGTACCGAACGAAGGCACCAAAACCTCTCACGACAAGGTCCACCAAATTGCATTGAACACAACACAAACAATGCAACTGCGGATCCAGGGAACTGAGGCCCTGGACATCTTGGTCCCAATCCCCCTCGCTCTGCCCCCTGTGCATCACGCCACACGATAATTGTTGCTGAGCGGAAATGGGGTCTTCCTGAGGGTGTGGGCGCCCATGACAAAATTTATCATAAGTTCGAACTCAATATGCCGCGGCACGCGCGGCGTGTAAAAAACGAACAGACCCATCGGCCCAGAACAAAAGAGGTCGTTGCCTCCTTTTCTTCACTGGGTGGATGGGAATAGACGGCCCGGGATGCAGCACCCATTGACTTGTGCAGGGATGCAACACCCACGGACTGGTGCAGGTATGCAACACCCATTGACATGTGTAGAGATGCAGCACCCATTGACTTGTGCAGGGATGCAGCACCCACAGATACATGCAGAGACGCAGCGTGTGTCCCCGGGCCACAGCGCGCGACGCTTCCGGCGTGAGACGCCGCGTCGCCATCGATTCTTTGCGGAGCGCGACGCGGGTCGTTTCTCGAGGATTTGTGAGTTCGCGGCGTAATTGAATTCATAAGTTATCACTGTGGGGAGCGCCGGGAGGGATGGGCGAGCAGGGCACCGCACACTGCGGGCGTCATGGAACAAATCCCACCTGTTTCCTGGCTTATCCCCGTGAGGCGTCAGTGATTTATGCAATTCTAGAGCCGTGTTTTTCCATGGAAGACGGAGACGCAATGCACAACACGCACCCCTGTGGATTTTTTTGAAGCAGCTAGTTTTCGTAAGCGACAACGCAGCGTCCATTGACCCACTCAGCGCCACCAGTGCCATCAGACCTGATTTCTGCAGTGACACAACACACTAACCCACACACGGTGCATCCAGTGTGAAACACGCTGAACACGAGGGTCTCCAGACTGAGGACGGAGGGCGGGAGGCGGGGGCGGGGGGCCCGCCTCTGGTGATTGAAACTTCCCCGCGTCTGACGCCGTGACCTCCGGGAACGCCGAGGGGCGTCGCCCGATTCCGCCGCCCCGGGATCACTGACCTTCAGGGGGCGGGAGTGGCGTCCCCGGGGTCACTGACCTTGGGATTACGTCATTTCGGATCCGGTACGGATGGACCACACAGTCGTTGTCTGCTGCGCTCAAGGCATAAAGCGTCACAACACTGCTGTCGTGTGGGTTTCAGAGCTGCGTCTCGGGCAGAGGCACACTCTCACCACACACACACACACACACACACACACACACACACACACGAGATACAGACAGAGACAGACAGACAGACAGACAGACACACACACACACACACACACACTCACACACACACGGATTGTGTGAGACACACACACACACACAGAGGCAGACAGACAGACAGACAGACAGATAGATAAGCAGACAGACAGACAGACAGACAGACAGACAGACACACACACACACACACACACACACACATATCTGCAAGGCTAATCGGACCCCAAACCCCGTCTCCTGATTTTCCTCCCCACACATGCAGTCGTACCAAGACATCAGTTGGGTCGCCTCTGTTACAATGGTCCGACACAGCAACAAGTCGAGCACAATGAACTTGACCTCTGGGTGTTTGCACACGTGCTGCACCGTGGGGCCTGGACCCGTTGGTCCCACACCTGGGGACCTCAGGGGTCCCGGAGATCCAGGTCCTCAGGGACCCTGGACCCACCCTTTTCTTTGTTTGCAACGCCCAGGCAAGGATGTTTGCAGAGACACAACACGCCAATCGCATCCAGTGCAAAACGCACGTGCGAGGGTTGTTCCTTCTGTTTCTCAACAATGTGACATTTTGACCCTGTTCTGGCGTGTGTTTTGCTCCCCACATATTCACCCAAAGAGCTCAGCATCGACGCCTCTGTTGCACTTGCCTGACACAGTAACACTGCAGCACACACCGAGCACAATGAACTTGTGGAGAAAACCGTATCTCGGGAACACGTGGAATCATTGCATCGGAAATGAAACTGCGCGTTGAAGGAGGGGACAAATTACGTCTTTTCTGTTCAAAGCAGTTCGTCTCCATGGCAACGATCAACGCTCCGGGTTCCCGTGGAGACAGATGTCTGGTTCCGTCTGCGCCTGTGCGGACGCTGAACATTCCGGACTCTTTCGAAACAGACTCGTCTGTAGAGATCCACGCAAACACAGTTTCCACTTCTGGCAGCGGTGACAACAACGATAGGAGACGGAGCCACGGGCTGGCTGAGAGGAACCGCGATTCGTACAGGGCGAGGGGGGTTGGTTACCTGGTCCCAGCCCCCCTACCAGAACAACCACACACCACTGTTCAGACGATCTGTCCGGTTCTGTAGTTTGGTCAGAGGTCTACAGGAGGTCTACGAGAGGTCCATGAGAGACGCTCGGAGAGGTCCAAGAGAGGTCCACCAGCGGTCCACAGAGAGTCCACCAGCGAAAACCCACAGCATGAATTTCAGGACCCAACACGTAGGTACATGACGCATCCATTGTTCTCTGTGTGGTTCTTCCCTCTGGACCTGGAACCCCAGGCGTCATGACCCCTGGTACCGTTGATCCACTGTCCTTAGTGCACTGCTGGGTGGGAATTGGAGCTGCAGCAATGAGACTCAATTCGAGGCTGTGGAATTGAAATCGACACGTACAACCACGAGGCCTGTCCGAGGGAGGAACTGTGGAGGGGGAGGATGGGAGGGGCCCGACCCTCTCCTGGGACCCTGTCCCTCCAGTCATGGGCTCATCACTGCACCAGGGAATTAACTTTGTCCTCGACCCTCCCCTGCTTTGGGTACGTCTGCTCCCATATCTGCTTCCCCTCGATAAATACCCCCACGCACGGGCCCATTCTCTGGCCTGCCCCAACTCCTTACTCTTACCTGAGTCCTGCAATGCCCCACCCTACAGCATCCACTACCCGAATCGGGCCCTCCTCTGGACCCAGATTTTCCCCAGACCCACCCACAGCAGCAGGCACCCCTTCCCCTCGACCCACTGCAACAGCTGGCTTTTACCCCTCCCGTGGACCCTCCCCTCCCCTGGACCCTCCCCTCCCCCGGACCCTCCCCTCCCCGGCAGTAGACGGACTCGCTGGGAGAGACGGAACACGACGCCCCCATCAGCGCAGCGTCGCTCCCGCTTCTCCCGCTCATCCGTCTCCCTCCGGTTCCGCGCCCGAGCTGCACCTGCCGAGGCATGACCCGTCAGGCAGCTCAGGAGTGCGCGCACACACAAGCATACACGCACACACGCACACACGCACATACACACACGCACACACATACACACACACACACACACACAAACTTCCGCACCCGGGCTGCGCCTGCCGTCGTATTTCGTGTAAGACATGTCAAGTAGCTGTGGAATAGCAGGAGTGTGGTACGTGAGAGTCAGGCCGAACTCTGCCCTGGACCTCGACCTCCAGACCCCTCGCACACACACGCACACGCACACACACACACACACACACACACACACCCACACACACACACACACTGTCTGCACTGAGGCGCTTCCCGTGCCAGGTGCATGAACCAGCTCAAGGTCTCCACAGGGTGGGAGTTGTGCAATTGATCCGTGGGGAAGGACCTGGATCTCTCGAGGGTCATACCCCAGCGCCCCCCCCCCCCCCCGTGCTGGGTGCGGCCAGAGAGGATCTGGACTCTCCGGTGGCCCACCCAGGCGAGTTGTCACTCGAGTTGCACGCGACAAGCGAAAGTTCTGTGCTGTTGACGGAAGTTTAACCTGACATTTTGAACTTCATGATCTGCATTCAAAGAGAAAATTCTATTTCCTCCCTATCTTGGTTTCAAATTACACTTCAGCGTGTTATCTGCTGGATGTCATTGAATTCTCATGGACACGAAACCTGACTGACAGCTGAATCATCTGCGTGACGTGTGACTATTCAGAGCATGAACCTGGACTTGTTTGGCGGTGGTCTGGCCAACTCAGGGGGGGGGGTGCAACTTCAATTTTTGAAAAAGTGGTTCTTCAGCACCTGCGGCGCATGACTGGGTCCAATCTATGTTCCGGGGATCAGGGAGACCTGGTCCTGCAATCTTAGGCTGGGTCCCCAAAACAATCCAAGGCCACTGACCCAAGCCCAAGACCCCCAGACCCAAGGCCCAATGCGGCAGTCCCCAGGCGTCAGTCCCCTGACCTCAGGGTCCAGGCCCCTCCAACTGCAGGTCCAAGGCGCACGACTCCTGGGTCCGCCATCTCTTTTGTACTTACTGCGATTGCTTCCTGCAGATTTCATGACAGAAAGTCATGATTCGAATTGTAGGTGGCTCAGCTGATGAACCCAGATTCGAGATTCAAAGGTCATTTTGATCTTCACGCCATGTCAGTACCGGAAGGACCAGAACTGGCCAATTGTTGCATGGAGAACGTGATTACGTGAAATGAACACGGCCTGAAGGCTGAAGTTCCAGGCCCCCAGGCCTGCAGACTCAACGCTGTCACGCCCCAGGCCCCCAGATCTTCGGCCAACGGACTTCGGCCCCTTGACCCGCCATTTCTTTTTCACCAACAGCGACACTTCGTGTGGACTTCATGACAGGACGTCATGATTCGATATGTATGTGGCTCAGTTAAATCAGTTGACCTCATTTCTGGGGTCACATTGGCCTGCACGCGGTGTCAAAGCCGGACGTATCTGTGCAGATGGGACCAATTTCAACTCGGAAAACTTTCGTCATGTGAAGGAAGGAGAACACACTTCGTGCCTGCAAGGCCGGTCTTGGTGAGGTGGGGGGAGCTGGGGCTCCTTGAGTGTACCCCCATCACCTCAGCGTCAAATCCACTTCGGCACCAAAACCTACGCCCCCTGGATGCGTTTCAGCAACCCTGGCCTCTGATTTTCTGAAAGGTGATACTTTTGGCCACCACAACGGGTTACGTCTCCCACGCGATGAGCGTGCGCAGAAATGGCGGGAAAATGACTGAAGCGGGACCTGCACGCGCCGCCGTAACCAAGGCCCGTTGCTACCCGCGCTTCTGTTGTCACTTTGGATCGATCTCCACACACACTCGCGCGCACAGCCAACTCTCCAAGGATACGTCCCAATAAATCGAAGTCTGTGTTCAATTCGGAATTCTATGTGGTGCGTGTGCGTCGCAGAAGAGAAGGATTTTGTTTCGTGTGGTGACCTGACTGAAGATCCAAACCAACAACAGCGTGACCAGGACAGGTGTGTGGAGTTTCTGGGCTTGTTATGTCATTGGATCAAATTTCGACTGAGGTGTAAAATTCCAGTGTGAATTGACAGAGAAAGATCAAAGATTTTGTTGAGGGTGGGGGTTCCGAAATGGGGAAGGGCCTTTTTTCCACCTTTTGAGAAAAAGGAGAGGGGTGGACAAGAGAGGAGGGGCAAAAATAGTGCATTTTTTTCTGATTTTTTTTTTCGGGTGGGTGTGACCCTCTTCGTCCCCCCTTGGACCCGCCCCTGACCTGGATCTGAGATTCCGCGGCTTCAGAAACCGTGACACAGTGATTTGGACTTTTATGTTCCGTTTGTTACCAAAAGATCAGATCAAATGTGCAGGTGATGACATGTGATGAATATTTAACGTGGTGAAACGGAGAGGGTTCGATTGGGGATGATACTTCTCCCTCGGGATGCATAATGTTGGCTCGGAGATGAACATCAGCACGTTGACACGTCAATGAGAGTGCAGGGAGAGAGGGGAGAGGAGTGTTGGGTGGAACGCACACAGCGCGCACACTACAAGAACACACACTTTGCACACACACACACACACATTCTTTCTCTCTCGCTCTCTCTCTCTCTCTCTCTCTCTCTCTTTCTCTCTCTCTCTCTCTCTCTCTCACACACACACACACACACACACAAACACTTCGACTGCAATTGTGCCAGTCACGCATTGCGGAGGTTTTGCAAACACGTCCGCTCCCTTTTCGACGTGCGCCAAATGCCAGATTGGTGACACAGAAACTATGTGGGCACTTGTTGTTGGCTTGTGTCCATCTCTGGCACCCATCTTGCAATGGGGCACCGCGCGTGCGCTCGAGGTCGTACAAAACCTTCCCATCGTCTCTGAGAACTGCCGAAGCTCAAAGCGATCTCTCACTGTAGCGACACAAGCGACGACGCAGCGCCCTCTGACCCTCCATGACGCATCTGATTCACAGGTTCACAGGTTCTCTACCCACGTGACACCCACGTGACCTGCAGTATGAACGGGTTCCGGAGCTACACGAACACGCCGACGGACGCGCGCGAGAGCCCCCTGGGGACCGGACTACTTCACCTGAGTCGCCTACGAGCGGTCAAGGACGCTCTGACCATCAGCGCCCCCCAGCGGATCGTGCTCGATGAGGAGAAGGACAAACTGCAGCGCCTTCTTCTGGCGCGGAAGCTGGAGCTGGAGGAGGAGTACCTGCAGGGCAGGAAGGGGTCCCCGGACCCCCTGGAGGGGGACCCCGCCCTTCAGGAGATGCAGAAGCGGCTGAATGACCTACACGCGGAGTACCAGGAGAGACTCGACTACCTCAACAAGCGGTTCCAGCGGGACTGGACCAGCGACCCCAGGAATAAGGGTGAGTGGGTGTAACGCACGCATACACGTTTACACACACGCACAAAGGCGCGTGCCGCCTGCCTCCCACCCGGCCCCGCCCACCCGGACGCTTCGTCGCCCGCCCGCCGACCCCGAGCCCTGGCTTGGGCGCCATCCTTCCCTCGCCGACCTGGACATTGGGCATCTGCTCCCACACGACCACTCACCAGCCCGCCCCGCCCAGCAACGCCCACCCCCACCACGCCTGCGCCCCGCACCTGCCCGGCCGCCCGTGCCCTAGACGCCCGCCCGGACACTTGGGTGCCCGCCCCACATCCCGGCTTCGGCTCCGCTGCTTCCTTCACAGTCGTTCCTCCTCTCTACTCCTCTCCAGCTGAAAGTTCCGAGACGCGAATTTACATAATGGGCCACACTTGACTCACATGAGCTCCGGGCCGCCGGCCATTCCCGTCCCGCCCGGCGCCCGGGCTAAATTGGGTTTATTGTGGACCGGGGCCCGGCCTACACCTGCGTACGGAAACGCCACGAGCAGAGGCGCCCCCTGGTTCACACCGAATGCGTTAAACGCGTCAAACGCTGAACACACAGCAGATGCGTCATCGTTTTTGACGCCGCAGAGGTTGACGTCATGTTTGGCCTGTGCCATTTTTTGATGCCCTCAATTGGGTTCTATGTTCAAACTGACCGACGGTTTGCTCAAAGGGGACGCGTCGCCAGGTTTTTTGACGCCACCACGGCTGACGTCAGGAATGGACTGTACCGTTGTTTGACGCCCTCCATTAGGTATCATGTCAAATTTGACGTCAGCGTCTTTCCCCGTGGGGACAGGCTTGTACACTGACAGCAAAATTTTGATGCCAGCGTCAACGTTTTTGACACCAACGCCCACGGCGTCAATGTGAAAATGCCTTCATGAATTGCGTCCCAACTTGTCACGTCAAAAACGTGAATGCGGAACCCCCACGAGCGGGGAACCCCCCGGGTTCCAGGGTTCACACCGGATGCGTCAGCATTGCGTGCCTGGACGCAGCGGGAACGCACACACTGGGAGCACCATGTGCTTGAGTCGCGTATCGCGCTGCGTCATCTAAGAAGCAAAGGTGTTGTTGCGCAAAAACTTTTCACGTGTTGGGTTGCTGCGCCAGTCAAGGCTGAAGACGTGCGACGTCCATGAACACCCAGACCTCGAATCCAATCCACACTGAACGCGTCAAAACAAAAGCAAAACAACAGAACCTGGATGCGTGAGATACTTGCGTCCCTGGACAACGTCCCTGGACAACTCAATGGGCGATGCGTCATCGCTTGCCACACTGGGTGTGTCGTGCGTTGCGTCACTCACTGCAAGTCAAGATTGGAGGCTTGACACCAACGACGACGGACAATCCTGTGTGAAAGGGTATTTCACGTTGATAACGACGTCAGTTCTTTCTGACCTCGACGGCAACTTTTCTTGACAACGTCAAAGAATGGTCTGGACCATTTTTGGACACCAACCAATTGGGCGTCACGTTAAATGTTGACATTGACGTCAAAATTCTGCTGCCTACGTCAGTTTTGACGTCGACGGCACCAACGTGAAAAACGGCTTGGCCCCTCGCACTTGCACCACGCTGTCGCAGCGCGCGGTTCCTCGCGCAACTACGTGACTCTTGACGCACCCAGCGTGAACCAAGCCTCAAACGCACAGATTCGAAAAGTCCTCAGAACATTGTCGCGTCTGCGAAGTTCAGTTGTGTTCACATCTGCCCAGTTCAAATCGCCTGGACGTGGGCATTTTGTGCACAAGTTGACACCACGCAGACGAAGACACCTGAAATTAGCCGGTGTAACTAAATGGCCAGACAGCCGACATCAGGAGACACGGGTGCCTCTCAATTCAATTCTCACTTGAAATGGACTGGACACTCATCGAGGCTCCCAGTGGCCTATTGTAACTGATATCAAGTGTGTGAGTTGAAATGAGAAGGCGTGAGGTAAGGGGCAAAGAGCCTGTGGTCAGACCTGCCTGACCTTCGGCGCAGGCCCTCACCCCGTGCCTCTTGGTTTCGCTGTCTGACCATGTCGTTACACCGGTAAAGTGCCTGAGATGAAATCACGGCTGTTTCCTCAAGTCTTTCCTGCTCTATTATGGAGCCCGAGGCCTGAGTTTGGGCCCTGTAGCTCAAGCAGCATCCTGAACCGACAATTGCTGGACCGATTTTTGGGACGCAGAGCCCTGCCCTTGTCCCTTCTGAACTAGGGTCTGATCTTGGAGGGAGGGGGACCAAGTCCACTGAAAAACTTTGAGCTGAAATGGGATCCAATTTTGCAGCCGCGGCTGGTGCTGGTTCTCTGGAAGTAAGTTTTCAGTCCCTGGATCCACCGGAGATTCGTGCCCTAAGTGGCGCGCTCAGTTTGCATCGGAATTACGACATAATCACGTGTTCTCCTGGTCTCTTGGGAGTGAGGAGTTCTGGGGAGCGGAGCTAGGAGAGAGAGAGACAAAGAGAGAGAGGGGAGAGAGAGACAGAGAGAGAGGCAGAGGGAGAGAGACAGAGGGAGAGATAGAAGGCAGAAAGCAGGAGGAGGAGAGGAGGAAGAGACAGACAGACAGACAGACAGAGAAACTGAGAGAGAAGAGAGACACAGAGAAACAGAGAGAGAGAAAAAAAACAGAGAGAGAAAAAAGAGAGCGAGAAAGGAGAAAAGAGAGAGAAGGGAGAGAAGTGAGAGGAGACAGACAGAGACAGGCAGACAGACAGACAGACAGACAGACAGACAAACAAACAGACAGACAGAGGAGAGAGGGTAGAGAGACAGAGACAGAGACACAGAAACACACAGAGAGAGAAACTGGAGAATCTGTGTTGTAAAAATGTGTGTTTTGAGGGAACTGACAAAAGTCTTTGCCTCTGAAATGTGCGCGGTTTACGTTTTCTCGCGTGTTGTGCAGGTGTCCGCCCCTGGGTCCGCCCCCTGGGTCCGCCCCTGTAAGATTAGCAAGAAGGCGCAAAGATTCTTTTTATGGCGCGAGTCGTGAAGGGAAAAACCGGAAGCTGGATAATCCGCAATTCTTCCGCAGAGCCACTTTCCTGGATTAACGCCCACATTCCTGACGAAACAATGGCTTCGAAATTTGCCGACAAGTTCCAGCGTCTTTTGTTAGTTTTTGACACAATTCAGCTCTGACGAAGCTGTAGGTGATGTTGCCATGTGACTCTCGCCGCCAATTTCTTTTCGTTGGAGCAAAATGCGTCCTATCATACGCAATGACTGCTGGGTTGCCTGGGCAACGACCCAGGGTCCCATTGAGTTGCGCAGGGGCACAACACCCAGGAGCAGAGCCGGGGATGACCTGGGGGCCCAGGGTTCCCCCTGCTTACTGGAGAGAGTCTCAATTTTTGCGCCCAAATGTTTTCATTTGGCGTGTGAAGAGATTAAAGTTGGAGTGTAACATTGCTGCGTTCAACATGCTTCGTCCAAGACTGGTGGCCCCCTCGACCAAATCCTGGCTTAACCCCCTGTCAAACATTTGACTTGCACAGGGACTGAGGCCTGTTCACTTGAAAACAGCCCAATTTTGCAGCATCCAGTGTCACACAACTCCTTGTGTTTGTTTCTTGCACAGCAGCTCTCCGCACATCTTTCGCTGTGTTCCTTGCCATGGGGCAATTGCGTTGCACCTGATGTTTGACAAAGGAGAGCAAACCTGAACATCAAGACTACGGAAACAGTCCTTCTCACCCACAACTGGAACGGAGACACCTCACTAAACCCGGAAACCTGAGACGAAAAATGGAGCGGAGGCGGGGCGTGAGTTGGGATCCAAGCCCCCAAGACCCCCCTGGACCCACCCCTGAACGTTTTAGCCCGGCTGTCAGCACGGTAATGTCGGACTCAGCCCCAGCGTCAGGTCCTCAGCCCATCAGTCGTCCCCATTCCGCCGCAGCACAGACCTCACAACCAGATTCACATCGATCCGCAGAGAAACAGGGCAATAGAGCCGAGATGATTTCAATAACAAGAGAGAAATCAGAAAGCGCGTTGTTGAATTCAGATCTCGGGAATCCATGGGGCCCTCTGGTGGATCCAGGGGTCAAGGTCACAAGGACAGTCTTCTTCACCCGACACCTCAATGTCACGCCCCTTTTGCAGGAAGGGACGGTGGATCCAGGGTTCAGGTCATGTGGGACAGTCCTTTGAAGCAAAGGTGAAAATTCCCATTTTTGCAGGGGTTGGGTGGGGTTGGTTTCATGAACCCGCATAAAGGACGGACCAATGGGTGCTGGGTCCACGACGTGGTGAAGGGGCAACTTCCTCTTGGCTCATCCCATCCAGGGGCCTGATTCTATTGGGAAGCGAAACGTAAACCTTTTTACAAGTATAGGGCACATTTGATGGCAAATATAATTGCTGCGTGAAGGGCCTGAAACCCCTGCCTCTGGGCTACTCAAAGGTACCCGTTGGGCCTGGGTCCACCTGACCCCTACACAATTTCAGGTTTCTTCTTTTTTACACCACGTGCCCCCCCCCCCCAAAAAAAACTTTGTCAACTTTTTCAAGTGCCATGCACCCCCCCCCAATAACTTCAGGCCCCCTTGACCTACATTCTGGATTTGTAAGAACAAGCCCCTGGATCCTCCACCCCTGCGGCCTTTGGGTGCTGGATCCTGGACAATGGACCAATGAAGAAGCAGAAGCGGAAGAAGGGTTCCAAGAATAGGACGTCCTCCCATAAAAATAGCAGTGTCTTGCATTATCATTCGCCTTCACGTGTCTTCGGCTCATTTTTTGCAAATAAGGCACGCGTTTTTGCGCGGAGAGACGCCGCAGCTGGCGTTGCCAAGCAACGCCGTTGTTCCTTCTTGACGTGGTCATGAAGAAGGGACAGGAGCAACACATCTTGCAAGTGATGAGGACAGTCTAAAAGCCAGAGAAAGACGGTCAGAACACAGTGGTTCTGGGGGGCTGCGAACGTTCCAACAATAGGGATCCTTGGGACCGATGGTTCCAAGCACAACACTCCCAACAGAAGTGCATCCTGCCCCAAGAGGGGCAGAAACAGGGTGCTCCTTACCTTCTCCCAGCAGGGGAGGATTTTTGGGGAAGGGGACTTCACACCCTCTCCCAACTGCAGACGTTGTTGAAGCTGGAAAATGCCCCTGGGGGACAGTGCCTCTCCCTGCACAAATACTCGACGCTCATTGGACATTTATTTCCTCATGGGCATTTTCACTCTCATCGAAATTGCCTCCACCAGAGTCAAAATGCCTCCACTGCAATGGTGGCACTATCATGTGAGGCTGATTCATTTTCACTCAAATTCCCCATCAAGGAATCTGAGCAGAACAAAAAATCAGAGCAAAAGGAAGACCCGTCCAACAGGGCAGTTTCCATGGGAACAGATCCTGAGGGGATCCAAACCCTCAAACAAGACAGACAGATTCCTCAGACTCCAAACTCAGTTCAACAGAAGCGGATAAAAATTGTTCCAAAATTCTGACTTTTCACAACATGGATACCCCCATCCCACACCAACACATTTTCTCCGATGTGAACTTTTGACACCCCCCTCGTGACGAGTCCATTCCGTACTCAAGAAGAATAAGGAGGTCCGGGGGAGTTACGCATTGCCTCGCGTCCTGACTCTAAATATTCAGACGCTTCCTGCATGAAAGAAACAAAAGCAGCCGTCGGCCTGAACTGTTTGTTTCCTCAGCTTCTCAGACCATTTGAATGATACGGACTAAGTTCACGAGCTTCAACGTGGCCTGATTCACACTGGATACGTCATGCATGGCATCTCAGTGTAAGTCAACAGGTGCTGCATCCCTGCAAAGTCAATGGGTGCTACATCCCTGTACAAGTCAATGGGTGCTGTATCCCTGCACAAGTCAATGGGTGTTGTATCCCTGTACAAGTCAATGGGAGCTGCATCCCTGCACAAGTCAATGGGTGCTGTATCCCTGTACAAGTCAATGGGAGCTGCATCCCTGCACAATCAATGGGTGCTGCATCCCTGCAAAAGTCAGTGGGTACGTGTTGCGTTCTTTTGCAAGCCCAACCCCTGTTCTTCTTTTCCAGGCGGGGCGGGGGCGGCGCCGGCGGTGCCGGGCGGCGGGGCGGAGAGCGCCTACCTCGCCGGGACGCTGGGGCGCGCCCTCGCCGTCGCGCTGGCGGAAGTGGCGGAGAAAAGGCCCGGGGACCCGATCGAGTACCTGTCCGTCTGCCTCCGGAAGTACTCCGAGAACATGCAGCGCGCGCAGCAGGTCAGTCACGTGTGGGCAGATGCGCGCGCACATACGCACGTGCACGCACACACACGCACACACGCACAAATGTGCACATACACTCACACACGTACACGCACACACACACCTAAAAGCACACACGCACACACGCACACACAAAGCATACCTTCTGCACGCACACACGTACAGGGACGCACACTCACGCACAAACACGTGCGCACGGGTCTGCACCACCTCACTTCAAATGTGGTGAACTCTCTGAAATGTGCTGATGCTGTCAGGAACAATGTGTCGGTCCTCGGCCCTTGTTTCTCGTGCCGACAACCCTGCAACTGAAGCACGTGTTTGACCAATCGCACACAAATGTTTTGCCAGTGTTTGTTGTGGACACTTCTTTCCACAGACAGCAGGATCTTGGTGCTCATGTTGCACGACACACACACACACACACACACACACGGACACATACACGCACGCACACACACACACACACACACACACACATTGAACACGGAGCACGGAGCCGAATTCCCGCTCGCCTACTCTCGCTATTTCGCACCACGCGCTGCTCCCACTGCGAAACGAAAACACAGCGCAAGGAGGGACAGACGTTGTTCTGCTGCAGCGTTTCCACATCTGTTGCAGCAGGTGGGAAAATCTGCGTCACGTTATTCGTCTTAATAAGAGGCTGTCGACTGGGCAGACGGCGATTAGATACAAATACCGGAGGATCCCAGTGGATACACAGAGGGGAGGATCCACCGCAGAGGATCCAGCACCAAGGTCAGGGGGGCTCAAAGCTTTGGAACACTGGCGTTACGGGCTCAAACACAAGGAGAGGACGCATGCAGGGTTCTGCCGGTACCTGGTTGACAGGGACTTATGATCGCAAGGGAGGCATTCCCAACAGCGGCGTGATTTCTTTGGGGCAGAGTGTAGGAGGGAGAGGGGGACCCAAGACCCTCCGGATGCGAGAGGCGTGAACTTGAAGAGGGGAGGCCTTGTCTCCCTGAATCCGCCTCTGAGATTGTGAAGCTGACTCCAATGTAGAGAACCCCGCTGGGAGATGGAGAGGGCAGAGAGCCGGGGCCAACACCCTCCCTCCCACCTCACGAGAAACACTTGTGGAAGTGCTGGAAGGAGCCATAACCCTCCCTCCCACCTCACGCCAGGAAACACCTGCAGAAACACTGGATTGTGACCTTGGACCGACGAGGAAGTGAAGTGAAGAGTTCTCAACCAGGCACGTGTGAAGGCGAAGGTTTTTTTTGTGTTCAAGTCCAGAAGAAGGTTCAGAACCTGGAGATCCAGGAGAAAGTTTGCCCCAAAGGAATGTCAGACGGTTGAATTTGATGAAATTGAAAAGTTTGACCACGTGAGTGAATAAAAACCACGTGAGCAGCCGTCACGTGAGCAGCCGTCACGTGGGCGGAAGTCACGTGGGCGGAAGTCATGTGGTTGGGCGTGGAACCTGACGCCACGTCAACCTGGGTGAACTGCGCTGTCACAGAAAAGGTTGACCGCCTCCAAAATGTCCAAATCTTTGAGTCAAGAACCGGAAGTTCTATTCTTGGACCCAGACGTCGAAGTCAAGCACAGAAGTCGTACGAGGCCTGTTCGTTATTTTCGCTCCGTCTCCACGCGTTAGCCTATCGCGACGCATCTCCTGACGGTTTGACATCGGGTCATTCGGATTTGTATTTTGGATCTTGTTTTGCGTTCGGGTCAGCCAAATGTGGGGCAACCCACACAAACTTCCACACAGGCGTGTGTGTGTGCGTGTGTGTGTGCGTGTGTGTGGGCCCGGGCCACTACGATAAACCTTTGAGCAATGAGAGATTTTGAACGAAGCAACACAAATGAACCCATCTTGACTGCACCCCAAAGAACAAATCACTTTTCCCTCTGTTTGTGAAGTTCAAAAAAACTTCGTCAGATGGGTGGATCGATCTGACGCTGCTGCTGCATCGGATCCGTCACCGAAGTCGTCTCGTCCTCGTGTGAGAAAAACGTCTCTTTATGAGCGCAGCGCCCGCCGTGAGGAGCATCAAACTATCACCCGCCCATCCGAGTACATCAGGGGTGCGAATCAGCCGATAAACGCTGATAATGCCACGAGGCTGCAGCGCCGTCCTTGCAGTATGAGGAAGGAGAGGCTGCAGTGCCATCCTTGCACCCTCAGCTCAACACTGAGAACGGCGATGTGTTTTTCCCTCGCACGCTGCAGGGATGGCGCTGCAGCCTCAGCTCCACACAACAAGGACGGTGCTGCAGCCTCATCTCTCACACTGCGAGGACGGCGCTGTGTTGATGAACGAGAAGCGGGCATTAATCTGTCTGGGACGTTGGTGGTCTGTACGGGGCGACTTCCTGCTCCGTCGATGAGATCAACATTTCTCTGTCAGGGCCCGTTTCACACTGCGTGCGTCACAGGTTGCGTCAAAACTGCGTCAGCATCCGTGTCACACTGGATGCGTCGCGGAGTCTGTCGCTCTGCAGGTCAATGGGTACTGCGTCGCAAGCCCGCGTCACGATGAATGCGTCACTACAGTGACCAAAGTTACGTCGCTGGACAAGGTCGCTGGGTGCTCCACCGAGGGTGTTCACACTGGATGCGTCACTTGTTGCGTCGGTCTGTAGGTTAATAGGTGCTGCGTCGCACCCCGTGTCACACCAGTGCGTCATAAATGGACACGTCAGTGGATGCAGCGTCGTTACATGGTCAACCGAGGGTGTCTAGACTCGTCAACCAGGGCCTGTTCCACAATGGATGCGTCACGCGTTACGAACATGCGTGAGTTTGTGAGGGGGCTGCATCGCAACCTTGTGTCACGCTGGACACGTCACGCGTTGCGTTCCTGCACAAGTTTGTGGACGCTCCGTCGCCGCCCGTTTCACACTGGATATTACGAGGCTGATACCAAAACTCCTTTTCGCTGTGTCGACCGTCATGTTGACATTCCTGTGTGCCGACACAGACCATTTGCCTTCATTTGTTACGTGAATAAACCCGCTGC
>JAAUXT010081017.1_pt1 | contig 29158 bp, 29 predicted proteins | sample 7278171 | NCBI WGS metagenome assembly JAAUXT01 (sample SAMN14350112, study PRJNA611818) | marine sediment metagenome | isolation source: surface marine sediment (1.8m) | place: French Polynesia: Moorea | collected 2018-08
ATACGTTCTCATTTTCGGACGCAAGGAAAGCTCACAACCGACTGCGATGGATCGGTAGAACACAGAAAATGGCAGGAACCAGCGGGAACTCTTTCAATGGCTCTTACCGCATACATTACAAATAGCCTGAAATGCAGCACTGTTGGCACAGAAGTGAATACGCAATGTGCTTTCGTCACAGTATTGTACAAAACTTCAGTTTCTGCCTCAAAAGGTGTCTGAAAAGACTAGTTTCAGAGTTTTACGAAGAGGGAAGCCATCTGTACCTGAGTTGACTCACTTTTCATCAGTTCAGCCAGAAAGAAGGAAAAAACTTAGTTGTTTCCACTACTAATCTTCTAAGTGGACAGAAAAAAAGTCTCAGGTGGCTGTCAAATTATGGCAGGCCTGCAACACTTCCTGAAAAGGTCAACATTTTTGTGACCAGGAACTCTTTCTGAGCAATTTTCAAGAAAATAATTCTGAAACTGGACAAGGCCCTCCCAACCCATGTCCAAATGCGGGGAGAGGGGGGGGGGTCCCACCCAACTTTCAAAATCAATACACAGTGACAAGGAACAATTTCTGAAACAGAAGGTCGGACCACACCTGCTATCACATCAACAAACGAATTGGTGTCAAAGACAGCTGCAAAAAGGACAACAGCGTCCTTCGTGAAATCTGCGGAAAAAGCAGCCATTGGAGATCAAAAGACAGTCTCTGAAACAGTATCTCAGAATCCAGAGTCCCCTCTGGTGAAAACCAGTTGTTGTTGACACTCCTGCTGTCAAACATGTTTTGAAAGCAAAGGATGGCAAATTGATTGTGACCAAACAGGTGGTGACAATTCAGTTCTGTGAACTGTTACAGATGGCACGAGAAGTAGCGTGAAAAGGTCAAATTGAAGTCCAGTATCATGACTGGGAAGGACATTTTGTGTTGTCAATATCCAGTTGATTTTGAAGATTGATAAGCAACATTTGTTCCAGTCAAAAATTTTGGTCGCCAGAAACCAACACTTGTTTGTTGTTCGTGTTTGAGAAGTTTCTGCTCAAATTAAATTTGTTTCAGCGGAGAACAGGTTGACATTACTGACATCACCGGGCCGTTTGCACGCATGGTAGACGTTGAAGACCCTTGGCCAAGAAGAACGGCAATTCAGTTGTTACGGTTCACGCAAACAAAGATCGCTGCCTGTACTGCCCGTTGCTCAACAGGGGCTCACAAGACCACGAAGTCCACACACCATGGCGACTTCAAGGCTTTGCCACGTTACGAAACTTTCAAGCTCGCTTGTTCAGCACCAACAGAGGAAATTGTTGCCACACACGACACGAAGTCTCTTTGCTGCCTTCTGTTTATCTTGGAACAAAATCTATCCAATCCCAGAAAAGGCCTTTTTTTCTCTCCCTTTTCAGGAGTTGGAATGTCGTGTCCGCGAAACTCTTTTTGAGCACGCGACCTACTTGCTATGGTTGAGATGAAATAAATTTTCGACGCATCGAGAAAAGCAATATCTTCGCGCAATGTGAACTATTTCGTGCAGTGACGATCCAATTTGGCTGTGAAAATGGCTGAACGCGAAACACACTGGAGCGTATGTCTTTATATTCTTGCCTGTCTGACATACTGCGTGAGGTCTCAAAGCACCAACGGACTTGGGAAAGCAGGCTGTTCCTTTCTGGACGACCAAAATGTCTTCAACATTGAGTTGGCGAAGGGGACGCACCAGGCGCCGTGCCCGTCTCTCAATAGTCTGAACGATGACTTCAAACAGACGGAGGACAAGATCTCGGAGACAGCGTACGAGCTGTCGCGCATCCAGACGCGCATTGTTGACCTGCTGGACGTGAACAACCAGCTGACGCGCCGGATCCACAACGTGCAGGACGAGCTGCGCGCCACGCTCTACGCGCTCAAATCCGGCGACGTGGGTACGTGCGGTTCGGAGCGCATTTCGCTCAGATTCTTCTCGTTCCCACGAGTATTGAAACTGCCCCTTTATTTCTGCAAATTCGGCTCAGGTACGAGCGTACCAGTGATCCCACCCGTTCAAAGTCAAATGCCTAGCAACTCACTTGTTGATGCGGTTGCCGCTGTCGGTATACGGCAGTGCACAGAAATTCATGTTTCAAGTGCAAGCACGAACATACGTAAGCAACCTTTTTTCAACGGTTGACGCCAGGTGTGGCGTTTCACACGTCTGTGGGTTTGTCAATCGGTTGTAAAGATCACTCGCACACATGCCAGTACCCTTTCAGGCAAGGACTTGTCACTTTTGTCCGTCCATTCGCAAAAGACTCACTCGGGTGTCCTTTGTTTGACTGGCCGGAAAACTGTGCCGCGTCTTTCGTGGCCAAACAAAGTCCCAAACACACACTCAAAACACACTGGGCAACTATGAAATCCTTTCGCACACATCTTCATTCAAACCGAAACGAGCGGAGAAGGCGCTTTCCGCATCTCAGAATGTTCCCTCGTATCTCAGTGCTCGCGGACTGCCCCGCCGGCTACAGCGTCATCAACGACCAGTTCCGCTCGTGCTACCTGTTCGCGAGTCGGCGCCTCACGTGGTTCGAGGCGGAACTCTTCTGTCAGAGCACCAGGGGGCACCTCGTGCAGCTCGAGTCCCAAGCCGAGGCGGACTTCGTCGTTGAGAAGATTCGCTCCCGCAGAGGTGAGATCAGAGTCGGGACACCAAGGCCCTGATTCTTCCCCTGTTTTCTCTCAAACAAGTGGTGCACGTGTTTCCTTGCCCAAACACATCTCCTTTCTGAACTCCGATTGGCGATTGTAATACAGATATGCCCGGAGAACACATATGGACTGGAGGGAACGACCTGGCGAAGGAGGGAACGTGGATGTGGGCCGGAATCAACGAGCCCTTCAACTACACGGCGTGGCGCGAACACGTCGACCCTGACAAAGGCATCGTCAAGCAGCCGGACAACGAGGGCGACGAAGGCGAACACTGCATGCACCTCTACCACCTGGACAACTACAGCTGGAACGATGACAAGTGCAGCAAGAAGTACTTCTACTTCATATGCGAGTACAAAATTTTGTGATGTCCGCCACTGACAACCATGCCAAATGCAAATGGTTGTGACAAGTGTCGTCATGTTGTGAGCAATGCCACCTGTGATTGAGTCTACTGTGAGACTGATTGCTGACCAGTTTTTGCATGCAGAAGCTGCTAATCCAGTGCTGAACTAACCTACCTCGCCCGATAAATCAAATGTAGCCAACGTTCACACGACAGATGATCGTAGTAACGCCAAGAAGTGACCCGATTCACAACGACATCGAGACTGAAAGAGTTTGCACGCATACACGCGAGAAGTGAAGGGGGGAAACACGATCCTTGTTCGTCGTCTTTGCCGAACACACACACACACACACACACACACACACAGAGCAAAAATTGCCTGAATCTGCCTTTCACGACCGACTGCAGATCTGTCCGAGATCAACAGTATTTCTGAATCCCATCCAGGTTTCCAAGTTCACGCGCTAACAACTTGAGAGATCCACCTTTGCATCGAAACAAAAACAAGGCGCACGCACGGAGCACCTCTGTGATGTCGTACACTTGACTTGAAATGCTCGCCACGGGTTGTTGAGAAGTATACTCTTGGTTTTACTTGCAAGTAAAACGGATTTCAACCAATCACAAACATGACTCTCTTGTTTTTTCGTGAAGCAACGGACAAGGTATTCTTCCAGAAGCGCCAGCTGGTGTACCCACTGTTGCAAGTACGGTGAGCAAAAAGATTTGAGAAAAAGTCCAACAAGGGACAAGTTCTCCACGGAAGCAATCCAAATTTGCGTTCATCTGCATTACGAGGAGATTTGCAATGCTGCCGTCCGCCTGCATGTAGTATCACCTTTGAGAAGACAGGTATTTGGAACGAGTTAACCGACTTCTTGGGTACAATGAAGGCATTGTTTTGTCAACAATGAACAGGACAATGGGCTCTTGTGCAACATTTATTTGGCAACAAAGAGACACACTGTGAGAGCAAAACTGTTCATTTCAACCCCTCAAAGTAGTCTCCATCGTGGAAGACACACCGCGCCCATCTCATGGGCCATCTGTGAGTGAAACAGTCTGTGAATTCATGGGAAGCAATGCCAGAAATCTCCTGCTCGACTGCCTCCTCGAGGTCATCAAGTGACCGGAACCATCTCCCCTTTAAGCCTCTCTTCAGCCTTGGATACAACCAAAAATCGGATGGGGCTAGGTCGGGCGAGTATGGTGGGTGGGTGATGGTGCACACGCCTCTGAACAGGAGATGGAGTCTTGTGTCCCTGGAGGTATGGGGGGAAGCATTGTCCATATGTAGAAAGTATCTGTGATGGGTTCTTGGTCTCTTCATCCTCAAAGCTGTCTCAAAACGTCCCAGGATTTGAATGAAGAGCTCAGTGTTGACAGTCCTGCCGTGCACAAATTCATGATGTATCATCCCTTTCCAGTCACAAAATGTCACCAACATGCATTTCCCAATGGCCATTGGATGCCTTGGCTTTGCAGGTCTGGGTTCTCCTTTGGACAGCCATTGAGCACTTTGGACTTTTGACTCTGGATCGTACATGTATACCTATGTTTCGTCCATGGTGACCAGTCTCTTCATCACACTTGGCTTCCTCCTGATGCATCTCAACATGGTTTGGGAGGCGTCCAGTCTTTGGCGAAGATGATTGGCAGTCAGGGCTGCTGGCACAAAGGTTGCACTGTACTTCTTCAGCTGAAGGTCCTTGATCAGAATCCGCTGGATGGTGTGGGTGGGGATCCCGGTTTCTCGGTGCAGAGCGGCCAGTGTCTTGGTTCTGTCAGTCTCCACAGCACGCTGGATGATCTGGATGTTGGCCAAAGTCCGCCCTGTCCTCCTCTTGTGTGCCCTTTCTTGATCAACAAGGCGTGTCCTGCCATTCACAAAAGAGTCATACCAAAACTTCACAGTCTTGCGGTGGAGACACCGGCCTCCATATGCCTCTTGCAGAGCAGTAAACACAGCATCAAGACTCCACCCCAATTTCACACAGAAGGAGATGTTGATTCTTTGAACAAGTTTCAAGTCGATCTCATGCAGTCTACGCATCTTGAACAGACTCCAAAAATGACCCAAGGACAACCAGTCACCTTCTGACAGTGTCCAGTGTCCGACAAGGTCAATTGGTCGGCGGACACATGAGTAGGACAGAGGCATTTAGTGTAGTCTGAGTGTCGGAGTCTCAAAGGTGATACAACATGATTGAGCGGACGGCAGCATTGCAAATCTCGTAAAATGCGCTGGCAGGCATTCGGCCACAAGCCACAGAAAAATCATCAAATGTGCACTCGGGAACAATTCGGAAGGAGTTCCAATTTTAGCTGCGCATAAAGCCAAAGGCAGCAAATGGATTGCGCACAACGGCAGTGCCGCCACGCAAGTGTTTTATGACTGCGATGTTTGTCAAGTTTTCACAAGTCATGCGAAGCATGAATCCTTTTGTTGATACTTTATTCACTGTCCTGTTTCCTTGTAAAATTGCGGCCCAAGAGTGACTTCCAAATGGATCTGGCGCCTCTTCAATTTTGAACTTGTGGCACAGAACCGCTTCAAAAAGTCTTGAGACACGACAGAAGGACGAGACAACGAAGAAACCGAACCGCTTCAGAAAGTCTTTGACACAAAGGAATGACAAGACAACCAAGAAACCCGACGAAATTAGCCTCCAGCGGTGCGTCGGGGAAACGAAATGCTCGTACACAGACAGCAGCGAACGAATGGCATTGGTTCGATTCCAGACATGACTGAGTTCAATGTCGACAACCCAGAGGAAGAGATTCCTTGAATCTGGATCGGGCTCCGTTGTTGATCCAACTTGTGTTTGCGGGAAAAAGTAACATTTTGTGCGCAGATATACCCCTGAGCGCTGAGGTTTGAGACCCGGTTCAGGTACAAAAATGATTTGTGGTTGTTTGCTTCGATTTCAAGTGAGATAACCTGACCCCCTGGAAAAGGCATGCACGAAACGGAGGCAGCAACTGCGTAAGCAGGCTCCAGCAATGCACCAAGAAAGCAGTGGCACTTGCCGTTTATTTTTGGAGTGCGTTCCACACGAGTGCACACACAAATCTTTGGTGCGTTCTCGGTCAGGGTCAGCTGTTAAATAGTCCACAAGGCTAGAAAATTCCGCGACAGCCATCAAAAATGTGATTGCACCTTATCTCATCATGTAGCAACAGGACAAAAAGAACAAAAGAATGCTGCAAAGAACAAAGAACTTGATATGGCAGTGCTTGTTGGCAGTGCTCGGACTGTGCATCGCAGTGTTGTGGACTGGCGCTCAAAGTCAGCAAACTCCAGTGAATCTTGGTTGCACGTTCACGGATAAGGAGCATGTGTACAACGTGCACTTGGCACCGGGGGATCGCAGCTTGCCTTGTCCAGATGCCGAAGCCGCCAAACAACACTTGAAGGTATACACAACGCAAAACTCAAACAAAAAACTTTCTTGAAAGGATGTTTCACTGCTTCACTCACGCAAAAGTAGTGAGTCACGAAATTTCGAGAAAAAACAGCCAAGCCCAAATTTCTGTACTCCAAATCAACATTTCAGGGCTCCCTGGGTGAAGCTGACCTGACCTACGAGAGTTCGCTCAAACTGACCAAAATGTTGGACGAACTCAAGACAAGCCACGAAAATCTTCGCAACAAGCTTCACAGGCTGCGAGAAGAACTCGCAGAAACGAGAAGACTCCTCATAGAACAGGACAAAGGTGAGAAAGAACAGAACATTTGCGCAAATCCATTCGAAGAAACCACCAAAGCTATCATTGCGGTACACACAAGTAAACAGAACCTTTCTTTGCACTCATTCTACAGTGAGCACCCAGTGTCCTCCGCAGTACACCCTGCGGAATGACAGATTCAAGTCGTGCTACATGTTTGTTGGTCATTTCCTGACGTGGTACGACGCAGAGGCGTACTGCAAATCAACGAAAGGCCACCTCGTGGCTCTGGAAACGCCGGAGGAACAGGAATACTTGGTGGATTACATCCAGAGAACAAACAGTACGTTTCACACAGACATCAAAAAATTGGACTTGATCTGAACCTGGCTTCGCTTAAAAAATCAGCACCTACGTCACCTGAAACCCAGCTGAGAATGACGCGTCCTTCCCTTTGTGTCTTCCTCTCCTCACTCATTTTCAATGTTGCCACAGAGATAACACCCTTGGAGCTCAATCTGGGGAATTTCTTGCCAAAAACTGCACCGTTTCTCAGTGCACTCCCAAAAGTATACCGTACTTCAGCTCACCAGTGAATCTGTTCGTCAACCCTCGGAAAATAGTTGTCACTGCAGCCGCGGTAGCGAGCTGATATTGGTTTGCCCCTGTATCTGTCTCCGCACGTCCTGTCCTGGGTAACACGGACAGGTTGTCTGAGATACCCCCTCCCCCCCAATGGTGAAAAAAAATTTCAACTCAGACATTGTCCGAGTCAGGGGTAACTCAGACATTGTCCGAGTTAGGGTAACTCAGACAGGTTGTTTGAGTTACCCCCCCCCCCCACTGGCAAAAAATTTTTTCAACTCAGACATTGTCTGAGTCAGGGGTAACTTGGATATTGTCCAAGTTAGGGGTAACTCAGACATTGTTCGAGTTAGGGTAACTCAGATATTGTCTGAGTCAGGGTAACTCAGGCAGGTTGTCTGAGTTACTCCCCTGCTGACAAAAAAATGTTCAACTCAGACATTGTCTGAGTTAGGGGTAACTCGGACATTGTCCGAGTCAGAGGTAACTCAATTGTCCGAGTTAGGGTCACTGTGACTGTGGCATTGCCAGATTGGGACAAGTGCTGCCTGCCGAAGTACGCTGCCCGCGGCTGATTCTCTACTTGAAAGTCTAGTTTGGCAACTTGTTTTCCTTATCAAGCACCAGACCTCAGTTACTCTGGAAGCTTTCATCAGCCCATTCTGAACTACGTACTTCAAGCTTTCAAGCCTAAACTTATTTCTGACACACACACACACACACACACACACACACACACACACACACACACACACACACACACACACACGTTCTTTGCTCTTCTCAGCGTTGCCTGGAAGTCACCTGTGGACGGGTGGAAACGACATCGCGGCAGAAAACTTTTGGATGTGGGCGGGCGTGAACCGAAAGTTCAACTACTCCCGCTGGCTTCTCTACCCACATACTGTTCATGGCCTTGTGCAGGTAATCGTTGGATTAGCTCTCGAAACCTTGCTGAAGATCACAAACTGTACTCGGCAGTGAACTGAAACACACATCATCTTGTTCAGCTTCATGCCATCCACCGACTCCTGAGTTCCTTTCTTCAGAAATGGGCTGAACAAGAAAACTCTGGGTTCTTTTCAGATGCCCGACAACCATCTGGAGATTGAGCATTGCGTTCATCTGTTTCATTTGCACGATTACGACTGGAATGATTTGCAGTGCATCAACGGACATTATTCCATCTGTGAGTTCAAGCTGGTCTGATTGTTACCACCTGGACCTTGGGCGCCAGATATGGCTGAAAAGCGGGTGTCTGATTGACTGAATGTATACCCATCTTTTGAATAATAAATATGATTGTACACAACTAGAATGCCCCAGGCATTGTGTCGCGCGTTGAGTTGCATCCTGTGAGAAAGGGGGGGGGGGGGGTTACACAGGTTTCTCAGGGCGGGTCAATTTTTAGGCGTGTGGTCCCGAAGGGTCGTTACCACACGCTTTATGCAATCACCATTAGTCTGTATGTGTGTGTGTGTGTGTGTGTGTGTGTGTAATATGTGACCAACCAGGGGGGGATACGAGGGAGATCCGCAAAGTCCGGTTCATCCCTTTGTCATTTCAAAACAATTCAACAAAATTTAACAAAAATAAGTCTGCAAGTACTTTGCATCATGATCTTCATACTTGGAATAAACATCTTGATTAAATGATAATTAAAATTATCAAATTTGTAATCTAACAAGTCCTTATATTCCATAGTTGGCTGTTGATTTTGTATAGCAATTAACCTCAGTATAAAGAAAACAAGGTAAATTAAATAGTTAAAAGAATAATTGATACCAATTTAAATACTTAATTGCTAAGTATTTAGAAACTATTTAATTTTAATAAATGATAAAAATGATCTTTGGTACCTTTTCTTTCTGATGGTATGGGTAAATGGGAGTGAAAACCTGAGGAACATACTCAAAATTAGCGACGAACCGGATTTTGCGGATCTCCCTCGTAGGTCACATATTGGTATCAAGGTGCGCAGAATTCATCACTGATCATTTTATAAAAATTCTTTTTTTTTGAAAATCCCAATCTGTCAATCTGTCACCTACCCAGGGGGGGGGGGGTTAGGTCACATGTTGGTTTGAAAATGATCAGTGATCAGTGACCGGGTAGGTCACACATTGGTTTTAAAATGATCAGTAACCAACACTGAACATTTAGAAACCAATGTGTGACTTACCCGCATACATGTAGGTCATAGATTGGATTTTTCACCCAGGTCATATGTTGGATTTTTCACCTGGGTCACATTATGTGACCTACTTTACAGGCATTTATGAACTGCGAACGTTTGCATGGACCACACGCTTTTTTTACGTAGCATTCTTGTTCCATGATGTTGTGAGGGGGGGTCACACAGGTTTCTTTCTCAGGATGGCTCAACTTTTCCGTGATGTTGTAAGGGGGGTGTCTGTCACACAGGTTTCTTTCTCAGGGCAGCTCAACTTTTCCTGATGTTGTGACCCCCCCCCCCTTCACACCATCATGGAAACTGAGGTGTGTGCAGACAGACAGACAGACGGATACCGATTACTCGTGCGACTAAAAATATGTGACAGAAAATGGGCCATCCGCAGGGGAAGGGGGGGGGGGCTGCAGACGAATTATGGTTGTGGTCACCCCCTCATGGCCAGCGAGAGTTCCTCAGTCGCCATCACCTCTGATGACCAGCAAGTGCCACCCAGAGGGTGGAAGTGATGGCTGCTGAGAACAGTTTGGCAGCCATCACCGACGGATGACCTGAGAATATCTCAGAAAATGTCCCTTGACGACGAGTGAGCACTACAGGTCTGCAGGGTCGGAGGTGCAATGGATAGTGAACAATTGAACAGAGCCATCGCCCCCCAAATGACTGCCGAGCATTTTGGCAGCCATCACCACAGAGGACCACCAAGAATTTGCTTGGTGTCACCCCTCCCAAAATGACAACCACCCGGTGGTTTGTGTCGATAAGAGTGATTGCCACAGCCTCAACGATTGTCAGTGCACAAGATAGCTACTCATTCGGACATGCCTGAGGGAAACAAATACCGAATCAGCTGCATCAGTCTTGTCAGCAGAAAACTTTCAAAAAGGGGCAATCAAATAAACGCACCACATGGCCCCTTTCCCCAACAAGCTGCAGCCAACACAATTCATCAAAACCACAACCCCGAGAAAGGGCAGACAAATCTGTAGAAAGGGCGTTCAGTTCAGTCTCGCGAACCAGGGATGTACTTTCGGTTTGGGCAGGCGTGGACTTTATCTCTTCCAAAACGAACTTCCAGGAGACTGACCTGCCTCAAAGGTACAAGGCCCAGAGATGAACGGAATTCTGACCTGTTTTTCCTTCAACGCCTCTTGTCCCTGCTTGGTGTAATCTTTGTAGATAAGATGTCCTTCCTCGAGCAGTTTTCTCTGCTTTTCCTCTTCCTCGCGGGCCTTCCTTCCCAGTTCCCTGAAACATAAAGCAACTCGTGCAGAATTTCCACTTCCAAGTTGCACTTGAAGGACAAAGCACAAAACAAGAACTTTGAACACAGGCCCGATGCGAGGGTTCAGCAAAACCCGGAGTTTATGTTTGAGATCCTTGGGAAGTAGGACATCAGTGGGTCCTACTTCCCTCACAGGACGTCATTCTACGAGCAATTGCCAGTGGAACAACAAGCTCGCTCCGAAGGACGCGCCTGTTCAAAAAAAAAAAAAATTGTTGCGACACTCGACATTGAAACTCACTTGCAAGTATTCACACACTGTTTGCTGCCATCGTATTCATCCGTACCGTCACAGCAATCTGAAGTGAAGGGTGAACACGAACAACACATATTTGTTCCCGTGGCATCACTGGTCTCAAACAAAACAAAACAAACCTGGACATTGTGTCTTACGAAAGCTGAGTGGACTTATGGAAGCGGAGGAGACCGACCAACCGCAGAAAATTTAAGTGCAAGCTTGGCTTTTCGTACACCCAACGCCACAAAGACTCTTATTTTGGAATATTTGCCCGATTTCCAATTCTTGGTGTGTGTGTGTGTGTGTGTGTGTGTGTGTGTGTGTGTGTGTGTGTGTGTGTGTGTTCACTTTGGATTTGGTCAGCTCTGGTACGAGTGTGCTCGAAATATGCTGGAATCATCTTCGAAGACTTTTTTTCCGAAAACAAAAACCAGAGACGGAACAAGTACAGTACAAGATGGCTGAGGCAGAATAGTCCGAATCTTGCAAACTGGCGCGGTGTTTGCGCGTACCTGGTGCCGGGTGGTGTTGGCGCATAAAAATAAACAAGGAGCACAAATTTTCAAACCGTGTGAGAAGGGAGTGGGGCAAACTTCTTTTTTGACTTGGTCCAGCATTTTTCCACACACCGTGAGGGGGCAAAAGCGTAAGAGGCATTTGTCTTCTGGTTGACTTTGGTCCACAAGCACAAGCGGGGCCGAAGGCATGTGTGCCTCCAACCCTTTGGGGTCCTGTAACTTGCACACATACAGTTTTCAAAATGTAAAATCCACCACTCGGAAGACGTGCACGGTGGAGGGCAACCTCAGTTCCCGTTTTCGACACGTTTCTGACCAACAGTAGAGTGTGCAAGGCCCACATGGAATAAAGATCAGAGAATTTCTGGCACTCGAGTTATCGCGTCAAAGACGGACTCACCACAGATTCCGTCATTCACTCTGGATGACAGGATGTACTCGGGTCTATGCCCTGCATTTGTGCAATGGTACGAACCATTTGGGCATGCCGATGTACCTGGAAAGAAGTCGAAGACGCAATGAAAGTTGATTGATTCACACACTGGACAGATTGTGCCGGACGGAGGCAATTTCGCTTCCAACGCACCTGGCTCATCGGACCCGTCTGGACAGTCGCAATAATCATCGTTCACATACAGAAACGGAATCGTCCCTGATCCGTCGAAACACGAGAACGAGTCTCCTGCCTGGTAGAGTGATGCCTCTGTCAAAATAAGCACATTTGAGAACACTTGTCAGGCGTAGGCACAAGCCACCCAGGCAACATGGTCCTTCGAGAAAAGGCACGTTGCCAGTGCCTCTCTGAAATCACAGCCAATCACAACAAAAACGAATATTGGACTTTTGGGGAGGGGGGGGGTCACGCAACACCTTCAGTCCAGGCCCCAATTTAGTTATCTGTTTTATATTCATTTGAGTGACGTTCTGATGTCCATTTCTGAGAATCTCAAGGTCCCACCCCAACTTTCTGTAGTGATATCACAAACGATCAGGTTGGTATCTCAGGAGAGACTGTCCCCGGGGGTGGGAACCTCCATATTTATTTACCTCATTCTGATCACACCATCTGGTGAGGGGTGGTTCTAACATTTGAGACTGGTATGTTACACCACACTCCTCCCCCACTAGGGGGTATTGGCATCAACAGATAATTTTTAATATTCTGAATATTTTTATAACAATTAATTAGATAGAAAATAGATAGATAATAGCACAATATCACTATTTTACTAGCTTTAGCCTGCATCCCTCCCCCCACAGGGTGGTCACGTGACCACTGGGGGTTTTCCTTTTCCAAAATGGATACCATGGACATCAAAGCATACAATTTTGTCAGACAACAGAGTGAGAAGGCTGTACTTTGAGGCCAACAGACTTGGCAAACAACCACTTTCACGTGTGGTAATTGACCAGGTGGTTCAGTATTTTTCTACTGGGTCTCCAACTTGGAACCACAACTTCAGAACCTTGGTGGTTTGACTGGCATTGTCCATTCATCTGGCTCGGATTTAGGTAAGCGGTTCGTGGTTCTCAGCTAAAGTCACACCACATTCCACCGGAAAGTAGGGGGCTGCTTGGACAAGGGGGTGGGGACTCCGGATACAAGATCGTAAATAGAATCTTGGTTCATGAAGCTGGGCAAGTTTTGCTTCGCGTGTTCGATTTGTGATTGGCTGAAGGAAAAAGTTCTCTGTCAGATTTGCAGAACAGGAGAACAGTGATCCAGCCGGAGTCACTTGATCCCATTTTCGCTGCTTGAGCGATAATGTGGGGGAAGTTACACTTTCCAAGTTGTCCAAGTTGAGCATTTGAAGAGGGCATTCTGGCTTTTCTTTCAGTCTTAAGGGGTTGCTTTCACAAAACAAAACACAAATAGAACCACATCCAGCAGCAGAATCTGTTTGGCTGTTGTCGACCAAACGCCAGATCTGATCAACGTTGAACAGAACCGGTTTACGCGCCTCCAGATTCGATCCACGTTTGATTGATCCACCTGTACTCACTAGATATAGACACTCCTCTTGGCCTCTCGACTTCTGCTATAGTACTGGAGATAATAACAAGTACAAATGTGTAGTATAGTCCATTCTTCATCTTTAAAACGGGAAAATTCTGCAGAATCGCACTCTTCCTTCCAGCCAAAGCTGCCATGTTGCCCGAAGGATGGAATGGCGTCTTTTGGTTGGCCCATATTTTTAGATTGGGGAAGACCACTGTTCGGAATTCCGCTAGTTCGGGACCGCACAATGACCTAAAGAGCACCGTGTGAGAATAGAGTGGATCTACTTGGAAAGGAGGCACAAAATCTTTTCACGCACATAATTTTCTCAAAAGACAGATTCCACACAGACAAAAAATGCAAACAAAGTTTTGAAGTTTTGGACAAATATAGATCCACCAAGAAAGCAACAACTCAAAAACTTCAAGTTGGCAAACAATTGTACAATACTTAAAACACGTATCATCCACAAAAATAGGAAATAGTCACTAAATTCACACAAATACAAGTCAGAAACAACAATTATCCCAGGAGTTCACACAAACATTTTTGGAAGAAACCACTTTTTTGTCACCTTGTTAGATCTGTTGGTCATTTGAAAATGTATCGATTTGTTTTATTTTTTTATTTTTGGGGTCTGATATAAATCGATTTCAAATCAAAACCAATTGCTAAAAACAAGAGAAAATTGACTGCACATTGAAGAAAGTCCAAAAGATTTGACATGCCAAAAGGCAATATATTTTTGCAACACCATTGGAGACCAAATGCCAATCCCTGAAGCACCATGCACTTGTTGGGCAACGAGTATGATCAATTTAATTATTTTGTGTCAATAAATGAATAAATAACACAATCTCATGATTTTTCAAATTTGGATCTTTTGGGTCTGTTTGAATTTGTATGGGTCAAGGACAATGCATGAGTCAGGAATTGATCAGGTTTGAAATTTTAAGTTTTTGATGGCAAAAAGTTTAATTTTTTAGGTTGCTAAATTTTGGACTTAATTGCACATAGAAGGTAATATCTCATAAAGTATAAATATTTGATGAAGGATGTACATTGATGAAATGTAGCATACTGATGAGGTATCAGACTATCAGGTATCATTTGTTTTTCATTTTCAAAAATTTATTCATGGTTTTTAGGTGGGGGCCAAAGTTTGGGTGCAAATTTGGGATTTAAGAAAGTGTTCAAAACAGATATTTGGCAAAGATTTTGGCAAGCATTATGTGTGACAAGGTGACAAGTTTCAATGTACAGATAATTAATTTGGGTAGATTTTGGTGCATTCTGAGAAACAAAAATTATTGAAAATGTCTACTGAACCACACATTTGTACTAAAATCCTGAGAGCTTGAGCCAGAGAAGGATGCCTTCGGGTGATTTAAACACATCAAATTTGCTTGAGGATGTAGCACTGGACTTTTTCTTTTCAGCGGTGTTTTTTTTTCAAATTGTGTGAATTTGTTCAATTTGAAATGTGTTTGTGTCGTCGGTCTGTATCTGCGCAACAATCCAAAGGCAACGACTGAATTGAAAAAGGGTCACCAAATATTGATCTTTTGTGTTGAGTTTGGAAAACCTTAGTGGCCAGCAAAATGCATGACAATCCAATGTTTGAGAAATGCACAAAAGACAAATGTTACCTTTGTCCCTTTGTCTTACTTTTGTGAAGTGATTTTATGGTGCTTGCAAACTGCAAGCAGCTAAATAACACCAAGACAAGCCTCATTGAGATCATAAATACAACCAAAGAAACAACAGTATCCGAGATCAATTTTTTATTACTGGAATCAGACGTCCATCAACCAACAAGAAACGATTTTTTTTGCCAAAATCACGAAAGAAAATGTGTGAAGATGAACAAATCACCCAGAAACCAGACACACAAACACACTATTCTCAGTGAGAGGCGGAGAAGGCTCTAACATTGTCTCTTGGGGCAAGAAAGCCTGGGCCAGGAGGACACCCCCCCCCCCCATGCTGATCTTGAATGTTTGCCTTTCAAGTGTTGGACCAGCAAGACCCAAAATTCAGTCTTCCCCTCACCTCACACGTTTTGTTCAACCATAGTTCCTCTTTCTTGTGTGTACCAAAGCGACATTCTTGCGATGTCTCAGTGTGTGTTGCTTCAAGATATACTAGCAACAATTGGTGGCGGTGAAGTGTTGCGTAAACACGAATGATTCTGGATGAGACTGACTCTGGCGGGCTTTCCCTGGTATATAACATGCCACCTACAGTGGTTGTGGTTAGTACAGCAGTTGTACATCACATCACACTCCTCCCCCACCAGGGGGTACTGGCCTTTGTGGCTATTTTGGTGTTTCTATAATTTTTCACACAATATACAATAATTATTTACATACAAGGGTGAGCCAATTTCTACTGGTTTTGGCTGGCTATTGGGCAGCCTCCCTCCCCTCCCATGGGGGGAAGGAAATATGGAGTGATCATACAACTGATGACTGATCATGTGACAAAATGGATGCCTTTGAGCGCAACAAACTTGCATTTTTCAAATGAAACATTGTGCAAAAGACAATCGAGGAAAGTGCAAGGTGAGGGTTTCCACCAACCCATTCTTCAGTGTTGAAAGCAGTAAATTTATACTTCAACCTCTCACCAGTGCCTCGCCATAATTTCAAGGCACTGATGAGGCAGCTGGCTACAATGCTTTAAAAATGTTTCGTGGTTTTCCAGTCCTGCCCTGGTCGCACCACAAAGAAAAGGCCCTGTAATCCAACAGACCACTGACATGACCATGAAAATATGCTCAGGGCTTTTTGTTGAAAAAGTTCTTTCCCACTGGTCCGAAAAACCTCTGGAAACATGGGAACCACCCACCCCCACAAGGCCTGTATCACTCCTGATGATCCCATGGAACATGCACTGAGAGGAAGTTCATACACACTTCGACGGCCAAGAGGGACCCGCCAGAATGACTGTTTCACAAAGAAAATGGACACAGGGAACGTTTCGAGTCATGCAGACCGCATGCAGAGAAGCCTCTCGGTAGACTCACAGAGGGGCATTTTCAAAGCACGACAAGCCGATTCCGGGGGCGGATCCCAGGGTGAGGGGGCAGGGAGTCCGCCTCAATTTCTTCTCTCTTTTTTTGCACCCAACTTTGCGATGCTCGCGACAAAGCTTTCTAATTTTTGTGTGTACAATCACAGCGTAAACGTAAACACATGTGAGCAGGCATTTTTCTAGAAATCGAAGGAACGTCACAAGCCATTGATGAACAACTTCATCCTCGTGTGTTGTGGAATTAAATTCATCCTCGGTCAAGGACTGACATTCTGTGGATGAAAACAGCAAGCAAGCAAACACGAACTCGGTGACACGATTTCCAGTTCGTCACAGCTTCAGTGAAGGCGTTTCTGCCCACGAGCATTCCGTTTTAGAGCTGCAGCAGCGCGCGCCTCTCCGTTCATCGACTACGCTTCTCACGTCAACACAAAACTCACAAATGAACAGGTTGAAACTACTCACCGCGTTGGGGTATCTTTCGATGCATTTTCCATTTTTCATCGTGGTCGTTGAGGGTAAGTTTCCGCCTCTTTTCTTTTTCCTTTTTTGCACAATTGGTCGCTTTATTTGTTGTCGATGAAAAAAGTACCTCGTATTGTCACTCAATTTGCCCATCCGTGCAGGTATTGGGCATTTTTCCAGAATTCGCTGGACGTTGGGCCCTTGACCCGTGAAAAACATCAGACTCCTGTCAACTAATTTGGGCAGCAGGCACAAAATGTCTTTTCGGTATCAGGAATCCCGAGGAGTCGAGTCCCTCCGACCAAGTTCCAATGTGTGCGCCAAGCCTCTAAGCAATTAAATTGCTGACGAGTGTAAAAGTGGAGCGCAAAAGGCAAAATGTGAAGAGAAAGAAAACGTTTTCGTTTGGCCTGCAGTCCGTGCGTTTGGTAAAACTTGATGAATTTCTCTTTTGTGTGTTTGCAGCTTTTCCAGTCGAAAATTTGGATTTTGACGAAATGAGTGAAGCGAAGGCCCGGAGCTCACAGCGGAACCTTGTTCCGCTCGGTCGACGGCTGTTGGTACAGGTCAATGAAACGTCCGAACCGCATTCACGCCTCCAAGAACCCAATTCGAACTGGTCCAACCTGACGCGACACCGCCACCACCGTTCCAACGGAAGAAACTCAAATGAAAAATACTCGTCAATGATAGGTAGCTATACGGCTTGTTTTCCTCATTCCACTTGTGTGTGCACGCACAGCGAACCGTAGACTTCTTTCTTTTGATTTCGAATTCTTGGTCTTACAAACTTGTCAAAGCTTCGTACAGCTGCATACCTACAGGTGTACCGGTGTAACAGGACCAGAGTACAACCAGGACCAGAGTACCACCGGTCATTCTCTGGTCCTAAAATTTCAGGACTACTGCATGACCACCCAGGACTGAGCTCTAATCAGTCATAGTGTGGTTCTAGATGAATTTTTTGGACCAGATAATGACTGCCTCACTGGGTTGGTATATAGTCCCAGGACTATGGCCCAATTACTTTGGAAATGGTCAAGCATTCTTGCAATTGGTGTTGTGTTTCACACTTCTTGGTAGACAAGTGCTTTCAATACTACATGACACTACAGCTTCCCTTTTATCACCTGCTCTTTGTTTAACATATCTCCAAACCATCTGGTCCTGAAAATTCATCTCTGGGACCACAATATAATGAGACTTTCAAGTAAAGAATCAGCCACAGGTAGTGTACATAGGCAGGCAGCACTTATCTCAATCTGCCAGTGCCACAGTCAGGAAATGTCCCAGTTGAATTTTTTTTGTAAGTGGGGGGGGGCAGGTTACTCAGACAACCTATCCGAGTTACCCTGTCTCAGACAATGTCCAAGTTGGACATTGTCCAGGTTACCCTCCCCCCTACTGGCAAAAATTTTCAACTTTGACATTGTCCATCTCACACAATGTCCAACTTGGAGTCAGTGTAATGCAGACAATTGTTTGAGGGTATCTTGGACAAATTGGATAATGTCTGAGTTGTTGGAGTTACCCTGACTTGGACAATGTCCAAGTTGGACAATGTGCATATTATCTGAGTTGTCCAAGTTACTCTGACATGGACAATGTCCAAGTTGGACAAGGTGCATATTGTCTGAGTTGTCCGAGTTACTCTGACATAGATAATGTCCAAGATGGACAAAGACAGAGTTGTCCAAGTGACTATAACTCAGACAATGTCCAAGTTGGACAATGTCTGAGTTGTCCAAATTACCCTAACTCAGACAATGTCTAAGTTGGACAATGTCTGAGTTGTCCGAGTTTCTCTAACTCAGACAATGTCCAAGTTGGACAATATCTGAGTTGCCCGAGTTACTCTAACTCAGACAATGTCCAAGTTGGACAATGTCTGAGTCACCCTGACTTGGACAACCTATCCAGGCTGTCCAAGTTAGAGAATGTTCAAGTCAGACAATGTCCAAGTTACAAATTGTCTGCATTACCCTAACTTGGACAACCTGTCTGGGCCAGACAATGTCCATGTTGGACTTGGACAACCTGTCCTGCTTGGACAATGTCTAAGTTGAAAAAAAAAATTGTCAGCAGGGGAGGGGTGTAACCTGGACAATGGCTGACTTGGACATTGTCTGAGTTAGGGTAACTCAGACAGGTTGTCAGAGTTAACCCCCCCCCACCTGCCAATAAAAAAATTTCAACTTGGACATGTCTGAGGTTACCCCTAACTTGGACAATATCCAAGTTACCCCTGACTCAGACAATGTTTGAATTGGACAATGTCAGAGTTGAATTTTATTTTTGTCTGATCGGGGGTGGGTATCTTGGATAACCTGTCTGCATGTCCCAAGACAGGACGTATGGAGACAAATACAGGGGCAAACCAATATCACCTTGCTACTACAGCTGATAACCAGTCAGAGCTTAGTACTAGGTAGTCATGCTGTAGTCCTGAAATTTCAGGACCAGAGAACGACCGGTCATGCTCTGGTCCTGGTCGTGCTCTGGTCCTGAGACACCGGGCCACCCTTACAAAAAGATCAGTGCACTTTCATGACATGCATACAGGAACCGCGGGTTTTGTAGTGCTGGAATTCACTTCTTTCTGATTCCATCCCACACATGCAGGTGGAATTCTGGGCTCCGTGTTCATACTTGCACTGCTAATGACAGCAGTGTACATATTCATCCAATGTCGACACAACCAGAGCGACTTCGAGTCATCTTGGGGTGAGCAAACTTTCTTTCTCCAGAGCAAATTTACGTGAATTCTATCCAGGGGACACAAGCCACATTTCAAGTCGTTTTATTTTTCTCGACTTCGTGCAATTAAAAATCAAATGATCTAAAATCCCTCGGCACCTTACAGTTTTGCTCGGAACACTCATTGTGCCACAGCTGGTTTTCCTTCCCAAGGCAAAGTCTTCAGTTCAGTTCATTTTGATTCAGAGGCGGCGGGGGGGGGACAACCATTGGTTTGGTTTGCTGAAGCAACCAGTTAACCAGTTGGTTCAATTACACCCGCTCCCTAGAATATCCTTGGCCTGCAGGACGTAATTCCAGCAGTTCAGTTCATTTCGATTTGCAAGGGGGCTGAACCAACCAAACGTTTCAGCAAGTCCAGACCACCCACGCTGGACAACTCCATTCAACTATCGTGATTACACCACGCCCGCGGGGCTCGAATGCCGCGGGCATAAAAAAGTAAAGAAACGTGGAACGTGTTTGGTACCGAATCGACATCACACGTGCAATTAATTGTCACACCCCTTGATCTTTTTCTTCGAGCAGCCGAGGACGAGAGAGTGCAATCGTCAGCGATCTGGTCTTCAGTCAAACGGAAGCTCTCCAAAACGACGCGAAGAAAGAAGAACAGGACGTCTTCGGAAACTGACGCGAGGAGAGCCTCCGAACAATCAATAGATGTGGAAACACTGGCGAACGAAGTGTTCACCTCAGAACCTGTCAGCAAGAATCACAGTGAGCCTGTTGCAAAGAACTTTTCATCAGAAGTTTACACCATCACCACATAACCCACAAAAACAACAAAACAAACAAAAAACTCATTTTGTTACCACAAATTGCTGACAATTTTTTGTGGAAGTTGTTGCAGATGTTCGTACGTTTTGTGCCTGCATAACTTGGTGACCAATCACATACACGTACATATGTACACAGAACAACACCATTGCGACTACACCAAGCTCGCAGCTCGACGGAATGCTGCGGGCTTGCAAGGTGACCAGACCAAAAGTAGATAATCAGCCGCGTGCCATCCAAATTTCCGACAATTGCTGGCGGATTTTTTGGCCCTAGGGTAAAGCAGCAAATTTGAGTTCATTACAGGGTAAAGCAACGAAGATGTATTCATTTTCGGGTGAACAAACTCAACTCAGTTGCTTTTCGGGGGAGGCGTGAGGAATGAAGCAACTGATGAGTTGAGTTTGTGAAATTGGTAATCAACAAAGTAGTGTCAATTCAGGGTAAACCCCGAAGCTCAGGCTGGACTTGACTTGGGGGGAATCAGTTGTCTCAGAAATGAAAGTACATACCCTGAAACAAAAGTCTATTTTGTTTGAGCAGGATCTGATTATCATTTCAAAGGCAACCGCGTAATGGGTCTTTTCTTTTGAAGGCCAAACTGATTTCAAGGTTTCATACAGCCAACACCAAAGTACACCTGGAATGTTCATTTGGCACCAGTTTCAGTTGATCCCAACCCCTTGTTGGGCCATTCCTCCAATCATTTCAAAAGCAACTCAGTGAAGCTTTGTGGGCGATTTGAGGAGGTTGCTCAATTGTTGAAGGTCGCTCAATTTTGAGCGACCAAAACATGAGCGACCGAAACAAATCACCTACAAGCATCAAGGCCAGAAACCATGTGAACACCAGTTTCTTTGTGAAGATCAGACTCAAATTTGGGTCTTTCAAGTCTTCTTGGTCTTATCTGGGTTGAGGATGTGTGAGGAAGGAATATGTCAAGTTTGAATTTTTGGGTTCAAGAGGTGAAAAAGTTCAAATTTGGGGGATTTGGACCAGGTTGTATTCTCTCTTTAAAAAGTACAAAAATAGAGGGGAAAGATGTTTTTTGATGAAATGCACCATACTGGTCAGATGTTTGAGTAGCAGCGTTCATTTTTTGATTTGTAAAAATCTCTACATGTGTATTCAGGTGTGTCAAAATCAGGGATTGAAATTTTGCATTTTATGAAAGAAATCAAAAGTTATTTGGGAAAGAGTTGGGTTCATTTGTGTGTCATCAAACATGAGATTGTTTCATTTTTTTTTGTGAACTTCACTCAATATATTTGGGTGCATTTCAAATGAAAATTTGACTTTATGAAACTGTTCAAAATAGATACAATGTACATATTTGGAACAGAGTTGGGTTTGTTTACATGTAATTTTGGTGTGAGAATGTTAGATTTTTCAGTTTTGTAAAAGTTTTTGTACATTTGGACAAGTGTAATGGAGGCTCGCAAGAGATTCAGTTTCAAAATGTACAACCCAACATTTTGGCATCTGTAGGAAACATTCAAATCACTGCAATGTCCATTTTGGACATTGGTTTTTCAGCAATGGGTCCACATTGCACAAAGTTTCACACAGCCAATACTAAAATACACACACAGAATGTTATTTTGGCACAAATATCACTTGATTCCAACCTCTACTTGGACCACTCCTCCACTTGTTTCAAAAACAAGTGCTAAATTTAACTCTTTTGCCAAGGGGTCCAGAAGTTTTACACAGCCAACACCAAAAATATACCTGAAATATTCATTTGGCAGCAATGTCACTTGATTCCAACCCCTCCTTGGACCATAGTTCCACTCATTTCAAAAGCAACTGAGTTGAGTTCGTTTACCCAGTAAATGTACTGGGTAAACGACCTCCGCAAACAAACCCAACTAAGTTTCTACGACGAAACCAACATCAGGGCGCTTCGTGGCTGATTTCTTTATCCCAGCATTCGAGTGAGATATCATTCGAACCAACCGTGCAGTCTTCACGTGTGAGTATCAGTGAGTGAGCAACCCGACATTTCTGGTGTTGGACAGTTGTACACAGTATTCACCCGGGAAAAAGACGCTCGTTTGCCCCACAAATTTCGCATCAAAATTGTGGTGTGTTTGTTTCAATGTAACAAAGGGGACCAGGTCAGCAGGAAATTTTGAGGTGCGCCGAACACTTGAGTGTCGCAAGAACACGAGCGAATACGGTGTATTGCTCGGGCAAAATGTGCACTATCTTGCTGAACATCCCATTCTGGAACAACACTTGACACAACCGAACTTGTTTGCTGTCGCCAGTGACAGAAAACCAACAGATTCGAAAAACTAACGTTTTTCCAGATCACGAAAAAACACCCCCACGCCAGCCCCCACAACAAAACCGGTGAATGACTGACCAGTTGCAAGCTCAGGTGGCGAAGGCTTGCGTTGCGTTGGTTGCAGAAAAATACATGTCAAGCTTCATGCACATTCTCTCGCCGACAGACACGACCTCAGGACAAAGTTGCACGGAACCAAGCAAATGCCATTTTTTTAAATACAACATGTTGAAAATGTATCTTTTTTGGTGAAAATAGAACAACCAAGCGTGATACGCGAAGCAGGGAAAACGAAACAGCTCAGTTCTCCGCGCTTCACGCGATCTGCAATCACCTTTTCGAACGATCCACAGAAAGATAATACAACACATCGGTGGTGTCTAGCCACAGATCTTTGACTTGGTCCACAACGAACTTGACTTATTTGCCGGAACGTGTGAAGTTTGACGCAGAAAAGCCAATTGGCAAGTCCGAAACAAACAACTTCAGGAAATCCTCCCCCCACCCCCGGATTTGGTCTGATCTTCTATTTGTTTGCAAATCATGGTTCGTACTTTTCTGACCCTGTCAAACAAGAACACTTGACAGTGTAAACACGCGCCCAAAGACGCCCCGAAAAAAGTCGCAATCTTTTCTTCGGCCACCATGCAGCAGGGCATTGTACGCTCAAAAACATAACCAAACCTGAGGGTGCACAGAACAATTTTAGGAAGGGTGGTCTTGGACATACAGATAAAGCAGACCCTTACCACTCGAATCCCCTGACAACAAAGTCAGCATAGAACCATTGGAATTTTTCGCTGGGGCAGAAATCTTCAGCAGAGGGCATTTTTACGTCCTCCGTGTCTGTACACCACACACTCCTGGTCCCGACCTCTTTGTGGACGTTCTGCGGTGGTTATGACACACGCACTGGTGTAGTGAGCACGTGCAAAAGTGACGCTGATGTTCGGATGAGCTTTATTGAGTTTACATCGAATTAAGTTTTACAACACGATGAAAAAGAAAACCTACACTTCTCACGAAGCGGACATTTGCAACACAATATGAACTGACCAATTTCTTCCTTCAGTCACAAACATCAAGCGTACAGGTCCAGTCCACTTCACCCGGATCTGGCAAATTGTAGCCTGTTGTCCAATTCCGAACCTAGCCTGATGCAGAAGAGGAACATCAAGCAATTTATACTTTTGACTGTGTGCGCATCTTGCATGACAAGAATGTCAACCTTTTCTGCAATTCGTCGCGCGCGAACTGGACAGTTGAAGCCTGTGGAGAAAGCATGTTCCTGACAAAGACACGTGCAGCACGAAACCTGGGGATACAGCACTATCCACTTTCGCACCCGAGAAGCCTGTAGGGTTCCCACTGAAGCAAAGCGACAAAATTCCATGATTTTTCCAGGTTTTCAAAGAAACTTCCAGGTATGTTTTATAATTTTTGTGGCATCAAATTTGGGTCAATCATTTGTGAAAAGTCTGAATCTACACTTCTGTCTGCATGACCCAAAAGCAAAACCTCCTTGTTCCACACCGAAAGTTTCTACACAAAGGACTTGCTGACAGTTCAGACATAACCCCCCCCCCCCCCTGACAACAAAAAAGCAACCAATGTACACTCTTCACTGAAAAATTGCTCACTTTCAAGATACAGACCAGAACAGAAACCCATTCAAACAAATTGGATGATGCCATTTTGAACTTTTTTGCACTGAAACTTCCTGTGTTCCCTTTTGTTCTTTCAAAACTGCAGGCATTATTTGGGGCCCGAAACAAGTCATGGAGCACTGAACCACACATTTGTACCGGAGTCCTGACCACTGGAGTTTGTGGCAGAAGTTTGAATTGGATGTCCAAACCAGGAGTACACTGTATGTCAAAAACTGGGATTGGTGAACAAAAACTAGGACAACTATTGGGAATCTAATTTGCTTTCTTGTGATGTGAGAAAAGGCAAACTTTTGTCTTGAGAAAGAAAGACTCGTCAATGCAGAAATGACATTTCACAAAGACATTCTGAGAACATTTCCCCCAAAGCAGAGGGTTGTTTGGACACACACACACACACACACACACACACACACACACACACAGAGGCTGAAAGAACACTGAGCATGGTGTCGGGCACCACAATCAAAGGCAAAGTAAATCGTGCGAGCGGACAGGCTGCCCCGGTTTCGTGCTGCGGGTTGACAGTGACAACATGAAGTTTTCAAATAACTTGATCAAATCTCACGCTATCGTGACAAAGAATTCCGTGCCAACAATGAAACCTTTGGAAAACTACTGAAAACAAAGGTAGATCCAACAACAGCTTCCCTCGTCTCTCTATTTGATGCTACGCAAAATGTCGACACATCTTTGGTTCAACGGCACGACGCGTGCCGCAGCTTTCTCATGGGAACATCTCGAACAATGGACAATGAACTCAACATCTCCGAAGTTCAATCAACACTTTCAACATCCAACAGAGACAGCGGACCTCTGCCCCTCCCCCGACTCGTCCACTCAGAAAAGAACACGAAAATCCCACATCACGCACCCGCATCATACGTATTTTACGGTACTTTGTCACCTGCTTGAGATATGCTCTGGACAAAGAAATTTAAGCTTTTCAGGAGGCTCAGAAGTATGGTTCCGTCTGGCGACGACAAGTTCTGCCCCTTTTCAAACGTTTGTGCCTCGTGTGCTTGTTTCGATTTCGCCTGTCCACGAGCAGCAATCATCAATGGGTCCACGAATGTATTTGAACAACAGCAGCCGACTTTCAACGCGGCTTCATGAATAAATGTATCAATAATCTTACCGTGCTAACGTTCGCATTGGGACATCATTTGTCTTTCTTGCTGGCAGTTTTGGTCGCTTTCTTGGAGTCTTTCTCTTCCGGCTCCGGGTTGTCTGCGTAACTGAAAACGATTCCGACGCAACTGTTGGCGAAAACGCCTCGCGATCTCAAGTGAGGCCAAAAATGCGTTGAACAAGGAGCAATACTCAAGGCAAAGAAGAAAGCCCAAGCAGATACGTTGCGCGCGCAAAGGCAGTGCAGTGCCAAGTCCAGCCTGGCTGAGTGGATTGGAGCGGGGTGTGATGAATCAGGGCGGGAAAACTACCGGTACAGTGTGGCTTCGTACCTGAAGAGTAGGTTGAGTTCTCCCTTCACAGACGCAACGAAGATCGGAACTCCTGTGCACGCTGGTACCAGATACAGCAGAGCTGGCTACAACGATTCAAGATCAAATGCTTTTGTGTAAGAGACACACTGAACGCCCCTTCACAGTGCGCGTACAGAAATCGGTGAAATTGCGAAGTATTCCTCAAGCACACAGGACGGGATAGGACACGTCCTGCCCCCCACAGCAGATACCTGGGCATGCTTGAAGACGTGCATCACAAATATCGTTGCCGCAAGCCCCAGTATGTAGGCAATGAAACTCGAGTAAAAGTACGTCCGCTTGTTTTTGTGGACACTGCAACAGTGACATCAAAACATCAACAAAATCAGAGAGCTCTTGCAATTGATTCGACGAACGGGCATGACGACAATCATGCAGTCGGGACAGAGTCATCAAAGTTGTTGATTCTGAATTCTTTCGTTCTTGATTTCATGACAGCTGGAGAATCCTCCATCTCACTGACCTGATGTCAAACCGAAGCAGGAGAGCAATGAAGATTCCTGGAATGACTATGTCACCAAGGCCAAGCATCGCAAAATTATCCGCTGCTAAGCCTTTCTCCAAAAGGTCCTGGGGAAACACCACTGAAAGAAAACGTATCTGAGGTGAACTGACAAAATGAAAATGCAGTTGGCAGAAAACACCGTCACACATGTCAAAACTGGCAAGACTATTGCGCAGAAGAGTTACTCACGTTTGATTGGTGCCTCAAAAGTCTTGGCCACAGTCACCATGACATTGGTACCGAACACCTGAACAAAAAACAAAACGTGAACCATCAACCAAAAACTCCCAGCCCGTGAACTCGAGCTTCAAGTCGTGCTTGCAACAACTTGGATGAACTCCTCGTTTGCTGAGACAGAATTGCACTGGGCTCAATATTCCAACACAAACTGAAAGACCGGCCGTCTGTTGCCTTGTGACAAACTTCTCAAGCATTGGTAAGGTGGTTCCCAAGTTCAATACTCTCACCCAGAATATATCGTAGACGAAGAGTCCTGCGAGCAGAATACATCCTGTGCTCACTTGGTTCACCTGCAGCAGCTCCACCCCGTTCAGCGCGAAGGCGAGACCGAACAAGTTGTTGGCTATCCAGTGCTGTGCAACAAAAAACGCAACTCTCAAACAGCTTGCAAACAATGGAAACAACCACTCGTGCAAAACATCTGGGGCACTTTCATTTCAAGCAGAAAGGGAAACTTCTACGTTTTGTAAATTGTTCGGAAACAGTTGGCACCGTCCAGGAGGTAAGGTGTTCACACACAGGGCCACGTACATTCTTTTGGACACACACGGGCAAGAAATGACAAGTTGGGCCCGTCTTGCAACAGGACATGAAATTCACGAACATCAATTCATGAGAGCTTTCTCACCCGTACTTAATTAATTTACCTTTTTCAGCAGGTACCAAAGGCCCACGACAGTACTGATTGCTAAACAGAGCAAATCTTTTCTGTCGAACTCGTACTCCAGCACTTCTGCAATTCGGAAGTGGTACAGCTTTCAGTTCAAAAGTTCAATCTGGCAACAACTGACGTGAAGGCAGATCAAGAAAACTTGTTCCCAGACCAATGCCATGAAGCAGCTTCCTGTTTGATTACACACCTTCCTTTTTGTCCTCTTTTCCTTGAGTGAAAATCAGATGGTACGGCATGTTGGGGAATGCGACTGGTACCAAGGCATTCACGATTGGGCTGGGGAAGAATCAGTTGTCACATTCTTTGAGGTTTCAAATGTCGAAGTGCGTTCACGTGAAACAATAAAGTTGGTGCTTTCGTCTTTCCAAAACTTCCAATTGAAACAAGAGCAACGTGTCAGATATACCTGAGAATGTGTGCCAATGCCAGAACTCCAAGGAAGAAGAAATACACAGTCAACAGCAGATTTATGTACTCCTTTGAAAACACCTGAATAAATGAAACATTGAATGTCATTGTGCTAATAGAAATGAGTATTTGCGTCGGCGCGTACCGCAACTGAAGCTTCACTTGTTTCACAGACCGGAGCTCCCAATGTCTTCTGAATGTACGAATTGTGAGACATGAGGTACGGTGTGACTTTCTTCAGCACCACCTGCGGGTGCAGACATGGCCGGCACGTGTGAGATCCTCAACCAAAGAGAGAAAGGAGCGTTCTTTTGAACTGACTTTTAGAAACCAGTGAACTGAATCACCTGAAAGAAGACGTAAAGTCCAAAAAGCGCGCAGCTCGCTATGAGAGGGAACATCGCCGCATCTTTTTTGGACATCGTTTCAGGTGTTTCTCCAGACTCCTACAAAAAAGCAAAAAGCATCCATCTGCAGCAATAGACACATGTCGTATTCACAGGTCACCGACTTTTCAATCCTGCAGCTCCTGGCGTCAACAGATCTTGGATCGTTTGGGCGAGACGATGTGGTTTTCTGTTCGGCTGGGGCAGACCTCCTGACAACAATTATCGAAAAGCTCACAAAAACAGGATGGGGGTGAACTAAACTGTAGAAATCAAAAGGAAATTATCAGGAATTAATTTCTGAGTGGTATTGAGAATTGTCTTTCCATTTACACAGGACAGTGGGCAATGTAGGAACCACAGCATTGCCCGTGACCCAGCAATTGTCTATTGATATTTTGAGGGCCCAAAACCACCCATAACATTCATCAGTTGGGTACCTCAGAAGAGACTTGTCTTCCAAGGCAGAAATCTCCCTTTTTAAGCGTGTGGTCCCGAAGGGTCGTAACCACACGCTTTGTGTAATCACCATCAGTCTGTATGTGTGCTTATACGCCAGAATCTTCACGTCGGGGGGCGCCTAAACTCAACATTGTAAAAATCAGCTGCGATCATTTTCAGGCCATTTTTAGCTTTTTTGATTTTTAAGCGTGTGGTCCCATAGGGCCGAACCGCATGTTTAGTGTAATCACCATCAGTCTGTATGTATGTGTATGTGAGAATGTTGACGCCATTCCGCGATGCTAAAAATAGAATCATAACCTCCCAGTGGTGCATCCCCATTATGAACTGCACCCATTACCATGGACCACATGCTTTTTAGGTGATTTGAGGAGCTTGGTTCGATTTGTGAGCTTTTGGAAAAAGCGAGTGAAATCAGAGTGAGCGAAATCAAATCACCCATAGGCAGGGTCTTCCAAAGTATGTCTACAC
>JAAUXT010124928.1_pt1 | contig 29148 bp, 24 predicted proteins | sample 7278171 | NCBI WGS metagenome assembly JAAUXT01 (sample SAMN14350112, study PRJNA611818) | marine sediment metagenome | isolation source: surface marine sediment (1.8m) | place: French Polynesia: Moorea | collected 2018-08
AGGAGGACCAGGAAGAATTGATAAACAAGGAAGAATTGATGACATTAACGCCACTGCAACGCTGCAAGGGACTTCGCACTGCAGTTGCCTTGAGCACTGCTTCTCGTTCATAATTAATGGTTGTCTCCGGGCAAGGTTACGCTGGGGTTCGGGAAACCAACTGATCTTCTCTCTCCGCGGACGGTGCGTTTGTTGTTCCCTCTCCAAGTGTTTGACACGACATGTGAGGATGCCAAACGTAGTGTGTTTCTGTGCTGTGTGATCAAGAATGCTATCTGTCAGTGTGTGAACTGGCATTTTGAGCAAGTTTTCTGAGAGAGCTTCCATTCCTTCAGTGCTCAAATGCGTTATGTTCCAAAAAATTTCCTCACCAAATCTTGTAGCGTGGTTCTTGCAGAGCCAGAGCGAAAGTCTCTTGACTCGCAGAGAAATGCAGCTGTTGACGGGGTTTGAAGCGGGACGGAAGCACAATGGAGTCGGCGGTGGTGGAGGTGCGCGCGGGAGCGGACGGGGGGACGTCCCCGCCATTAGGACGCGCTGGAGAGTCAAATCTTATCTCCCGCGACCAGCTGTTCCCGTCCAGCCCAGTACTCAATAAAGCCGCAACAGAAGAGAGTCCGGTGAAAGCGCGCTGATTAAATTGTCAGTTACTCAGTCATGCGCGTATGATGTGCGCTGTGAAACTCGTGCGCCGCCCAAAGTGCATCGCAGCGCCAGCTGTGGTTGTGTGGCATTTTTTTCTTTCGGACGCCCCTGTGGATGTCGCTTTTCGTCACGGGAAACCCTTTGTTCTCATTTTCTCCATCACAGAGTGATGTAAAACAAGTTTCAAAACTTGTCGTCGGCATAAGAAATGGATGAGGTGAAGTTGGGTGAAGTGTGGTTCCTTCTGTTGGACTGCAGCCTCACTCCTTGACAGTTTGTCCTCAAACACCTGGGGGGCGACAACGCCGATGGAGTGCAGAGCGAATGGCAGGGCACCTGACCCACTCACTGCCGCTCGAAATTGCCGTATTTCTCAGTTAAATTTTGGTCCAAAACCTGGTTCCATATCATGGAAAACATCTGGGACCAGTCATTGCTGAAATACCAAAGACGATCAGTTGCACACATCGTGGGATCGAAAGATGGATTTGCAGAGACAACGTGTGTTAATGTGATCAAGCACGTTCTGCCACACGGTTTCAAACTACAGCGACCAGGCGTTTCACTTTGATAACTCCTGCTGACTCAGCTGCAGCACAAAAATGAAAATTCATGAACAAAGTGTTGCATTCATGCAAAACACAGGTGTTTCAACAACAGATTTCACCGCAACGAACTTGTCAATGAATTCTCCACTGTGATCACATCTCTGACATCCGGTGCCGCGTAGTGGAGTCACGTGTGTTGTCGGTTTTGACAGCACCCTCTCAAATTCGTGGAGAAGCAGCCCGAACGGACACCCCCTTCAAAACAGACAAATGTTGATACGTGCAAACGACAGTGCCGAGCCTGAGCAACACATTCTCTTGAGACCTGAAGCGAGAATTCGTTTCTTTCACAGAAGCAAACTTTGGATTCTGCTGGGAAGGGATTAGGGCCCGCCAATGCTCTGACCAAGTTGTTAGCAGGGCGGCCCGGCGAGTCGGAAATTGGAACGCCGGCAGCAGTTGTGGGTGACATTTTCAACGTCTGCGTGTGTATGTGGGTTTGTTCCTGTGACGGAAACGCAATATATCCGAGGCTCTACTGAGGTACACTCTGCGAAGTGTCGAAGTCCGTGCAGAGTTGTGGTTGTCGCTTCTTCGAGCACGACGGACTTGAAGGCTCAGGAGCGGAGAAAGGTCCCCGCGTCCCGGGATGAGCAGAAGGCGCGCAGCAGCCGTGTGCAGCAGCTGACGGCGCGCCTCCCTCCGCTGTTCCACAGACAGGTGTGCGTGGAAATCGTGAATTACTTTCCACACAAAGAACACGACTTCAGAGTAACTGGTAGTGGGAAGGACAACAAAAGACGCTTTTTGAGTTTGCTTCCCCTGCTGTGCTCGTAGGTGTCTCTTTGTGTGGCAGGTCGCTGAAAGTTGCGAGAAGGGAAAACGCGGAATAAGCATTTTTTGTGATTGCCATTCACGTAAATGTCACTTTGATTACCTCACAAGTTTGTGCCTCTGATCATGGCAACACTGCGCAGATATATCATACACTCGTATTTCTAGCGAACTGTGCTCTCACGGTTTGATAAACTTTTGCTGATCTGGAATCAGATTGGAGGGAGGTCTGGCATTTCAAGTGTTCGGGGGACCTGGTTGGTCTGACGCTGTAGCTGAAGCTATGGGGACCCATGCACCTGGAACCACAAGAGGAGAGGATAGACGGTGTCTTCACTGGAGTCCAAGCCTTGTTGAGGGGCCAAACACCCACAACTTCAAATTTGAGGCAAGGCAACTTTTGATCCAGCTTTGAGGGGAACACCTACAATCAATCAAGCGACACTCTGCAGTCTTTGCACGTTTGGCACCAGATGTCCGTGGGGTCGTGCACGGAGAATTGGTGAAATCGCTTTGCTTGTTCCTTTTCATCCACACCTGGTTCTGCACCAAACCTTGACTTCTCTGCATCAAACTTTAATCACTTCGATTGGTTGGTTTTCAGACGCAGAGCACAGCAAGCGGCTCGGTGGCGTGGCTCAGTGTCGAGACCAAGAGATGAGGCCCGGGCCTCACCTACCACCGCTGACGCAGACTGAGATTTGCGTCTCTTGCCTTGTTCACAAAACGCGCAGGGCTCACAGAACGTGCTGCTGTGGTCGGGTGTATTTTACCTGGACTGTGGGCAAAGTTTTCTTTGTTGATTACCGAACGATTTTTGTGAGCAGCACGTCTGGGGTCTTCATCCACGTCTCGCGTGATGCCGTGCGCCCGTGTACTCACTGGCAATTTCCCTTCAAGGAACACAAAGAAAACATTCCTCGCAGTTCCCAGTGCAACTCAATATCTGTGCACTCTAGATAGGCAGCTATACTCCACCGTATTCTCGTACAGAGAACATCGAACTTGATTGGAGACATTTGCTAATCAGGTGCTTTTTGAGTGTTGAACAAAATGAGGCTTTCGAGCGGGCCACGCCTTACGAGCGTTGACTCGTCTCTCAAGACATTTACCCTTTGCACCAATCCCAATGGGACAGCCAACTTTCAGGTACGAGCGTACATGAGGACTGGATGAAGATACACCACGATCTACGAGGGAAATATCACTCGTTGTAGATCGAAAGAAAACTGGTGCGAAGTATAAAAGACAAGAACAGAACCATTGAGGCTCGGGCCGCGTTCACAACGTCCGTTCCGTCAGGGATTCAGAGCTGCGTGATTGAGCGGGTTCAGTTCGTGCCACCGATGCCTCGTCCGACGACTAACGAAGCCAATTGCGAGAGAAACACGAATGAGAACGACGACCACAGACCACGATTCGGCTGCCCAAGTCTCGTGCAGCTGAGTTACGGCGCTTTTCAACTGGTACAAAATTCTCAAAGACGCATCAGCGCACGCCCGAGGAGACTCGGCAGGTTCAGTGTCTTCTCTCATCCAGACCATTCTCGTGACCCAGCCACAAAGGGCCCGACTCCCCAACGTGCTGACAAAATGCGTTTCAAGTCGAAAGGAGGGGTCCCTGACGACAGGGACCTGGTCACCGCTGACAACCAGTACCGGTAGAATACTTCTTTATGCCTCTGTATGGAAGAACGTTCCAATGCAACGCATACTGCCAGCAAGCCCAGGGACTAGAACTGCGTTCGCATGTTGTTTCAGAGTCTTGTGTTGGTAAGACTTGCGTTTTCAAAGAAGAAAATGTCTGAAAAGTGTTTGAAAGACGGATTGAGTGTTTCTCTTTGCAATGATTTCCATAAAATGTCACAAAGAAACCACGAACTAAATTTCTCCACAAAAGGCTGGTGGAGAGTGTTGCCTGATTCGGCCCCGCTCTGTGGCCATTTAATTTCCTGTCAAATTCCTGACTGACAGGATGGGGCAAACACAGCGAGCCAGACACAGTGTTCGGACAAACATATCGAAAGTTAATTTGAAACTCGTGCTAATTTGTCCTGTTTGGCTTCCAATGAAGCCTTTTGTGTGCAGAGCACATGTATAACGATGGAAATGGCAATTTATGGGTGAGTTATGGGGTCCCGGGAGGACTGTGGACAAAACATATGTGTCATGTGCAAACAAGGGGAATGGACTACAGCGAGGCCTCATGTCCGCTTTTGTGAGAGCAAGGAAAGAATTTACGAGGTTTTCTGATTTTTGAGAGCTGAGAGCGTCAAGAAAGCCGGCATGTTGCAAGGCCAACGAGCAAGCGGAGACTTTTTGGTCAGTTCTGTACAAACGTCAGAGCGAACAAACAATTCTTCTCGTCACAAATCACAGAAAAATTCTCATATTCGCTGCACGTCCAGGCGGATATCCGCAGTGTCGCTGGTTGCTGCTACCTGCTGGTCCCTCCGTTTCAGAATTCCCACCAAGCTTCAGCCGCGGATTCAATGAGGTCCAGGCTCCGAAGACTGGTTTGCTTTCCAAGAAAGCGGCCTGTGCGCTATTGAAATGGAAAGGATGGACTGCCCGTGTGGAATCAGACCCCCTACAAACCAACTTCTGGTTCCGCCACTGCTTCTTCCTCTCACTCATATAAATTGCCACCAAGTCTTGTCGTCGAGTTTCTCAGCTTTGAGAACAGGATTTGGACAACTGGGTTTGTCTGGGTTGTTGGGTGAGCGTGTGGTGAGAGCACACCTTGACAAACCCGCTGGTACCACTCAAACTGCAGTGAACACAGACCTTTGCAGTACTGGGCATCGCTGCCGTTCGTTCATCCCGCTACTCCACATGAACCTTCTAAAATACTCCTGCATTCCATCTCCATTCCAGCAATACTGCTGGATGTATGATGTCAATAAAGCGTCCATCATTGATGGGTGTGCGATAGCCGCGGAACAACAGACCCTGCGGCGAGAAATGTGCAGGAGAAACACGAGGCTCAAGGAGCCGCAGCCCCGTAAAAAACGAGTCGTTCATCTGCCGCGCAGTCTGCTGGAACAGCGAGCGGCCCGCCTCGCGCTGTCACCCTGACTGCACGTCGCTGTGACATCATAAACTCCGACGTTCTTGGTCCATTCACAAGGCTTCAATCAGATCCATAAACTTCGCAGTGTTTCAAAAAGAGCAATTCATCTTTTGTTCAACCGCCCTTTCAGAGAGATGAACTAACACAGATGCGTTGAAGAACAAATTCCGGTTCGGTGCGCACTTTAGAGCTGCATGACGAAGGTTCACAAACATGGCGCTTTCCTGTATATATATATCAGTGACATGATGTTCACCTGTTGTTTCAATGATCCAGGAAAGCACTGTATGTGGTCCCCAACGTCAGTTGTCCTCTCCAGATTTGGTGACACAATGATCTGGTGATTCAGTCGATCACCACTTGTGTTCCCTCAACATGTGTCCAGAATTCGAGGAGCCATGAACGTTGAGTTTTGCTGTAGTAAAACCGGAAAACGTTTCGTGGGCACAAAAAGCACAAAAAGCAGAGGCATTTCATCAGGAGGTGGGACAGGAGGAGCGAGATTCTGAGAAGCCGCGCATTGACTCCGTGAGAAAGTGGAACCGGAGCCACAAAAACGGGAAAGCAGAGAGTGAATGCAGCACTATTGCCGCTCCTGCAAACACCTGTTTGTCAAATTTTCGAAGTCGATTTTCCCGCACCCCACTGGAAGTCAGGACTGGGTCGGCCCCCCGTACTCTTGACGGAAATCCGCCAAACGAGCGGAGAAATGTTCCTGTTCGCTCGGTGGACGCGCATCGAAACCAACCACGGAACGTGCCGAACGTTCACAAGATGCTGCGCAGCTTCAGTACATTCCCAGGCGACCTGATATCATTCTGACATTTCGGAAGAGAAGAAGACATCACGTGTCTGCGTGGGAAAGGTCATGGACCACCTGAGCCCGGTGAGATGTTGTTCTGCTGTCAGGAAGGAGAGCAGAACCTGTTGACGGGAGTGGAGTGTAGAAGATGTTCAGGACGGCAGAGTCTATGGCGTGATCATGTTGATGGCGCGGAGACGCCCGGCGACGCGACGCGACGGCGCTGCATTGCTGCAGCTTCACCTCGAGGCGTCGCGCAGTGAAATTTACGACAAACCCAGAGAATTTCCTGCTTTACATTCTCGAGGCTTGTCAGCCGACTGAACGGGAAGCGCAGCGTCCATGTGGAGTGGACACGACCAGCCACTCTGCATTCAACGTGCGCGCGCAGACTCAGCCGGTTCGTGCATACTGCCTCGAAACCACTCCCTCATAAATGGTGCTGAAGAAGGTGACACCTGTGCAATTATCCGAATGCTTTTGTACAAAGACGAGATTAACTCTCGTTGAGAGTGTGACGTACATACCGTCACTTTTCCTCCAATCAACACTCATCTTGGACCGTGTTGTGTTGACAACACCTGTACAAGCTGTTGAAGACTGCAGAGTCTCCATGCGAACACAAGGCGCTGGTCTGCCGCTGGTTCGCTGGCTGTGCGAGAGCAAACACTCAAACCGTGAATTCTGGGCCTGCGTACGTTTATCCAACGAAGTCTATCCCTTCCAGAACAGGAACAAGAAGTGTGAGTATCTACGGGTCTACGGAGCTTGAACAAACATGTTTGCCACTTGTGGCGATATCCCGTCAATATTCGCAAGATAAGAAACACTTGCGTCTGCGAAGGCACCTCTTGGTTTCCACACCAAGAGCTGTTGATTCAACAAAACTCCCAAGTGTTCTTGACTACAGCAGCCCCGGGCCATGAGTTAGGAACAGTTTTACGCCGACTAGACCAGAGGTGAGAGGAACGAACACCACATGTGCAGTGTCCTCTTGCGTGAGAGTCTGTGCTCTCAGAAACAACAGAGTGAAAGTGCAAGGACCGAGATCATGTCGTCGAAAAGCATGAGCTTGCGCTTGCGCACTCGCTGACCAATGATACCGACTGAGGAGATCTCGCTTGCCTCGCGTCTTCTCAGTCCCAACTGCTGAGCAGCGTCTGCATGGTTTGAAGCGGATGACAGTGATGCGCTGCGGATTCGGGCCTTCCACAAGAAAGAGCTACTCCACGGAATCGCCGACATGCGTCACTGGACGAGCACGAGAAGACAGTCCAGGTTCTCTTTATGAGAAGCATTTGTCGCTGAGATGTCGCTGTTGTTCTGCGTCTGTGAGTTGTGGCCGCTTTGTCTGAACAAGAGCGGATTGAGTGATACACTCAAGCCTGTTGAAATTTGCAGCCTTGAGAACGTTTGTCTTTTTGCTGAAAATTGAACCCAACTGCCATGGGCTGGTTTCAAGCGCAGGCGCCTTTGGGAACAACAGCCGTGAGCGGTGCAGACAGATTGATAGATGCTGCGCGGCCCCCGGGAGCCGAGCCTCCCGCACAGCGGCCCGGATCAGCTGATGTCCAGCAGCTGCTGCACAGCTCGGACCTCTTCAACCGAGCCTTTAGACGGATCCATCTGGATCTGCAAATCAGATTTGTTTGTAGAAGTAGCAGCAGGCTTGGTGCTTTGCGCAAGGCGTGCGTCAGGATTGTGTCGCACCTGAGCGATACACGGATGGAAGGAAAAGTACATACCTGATGGTCGCATCAGCTTTTTCACGGGCTTGTTCACAGTCAGACGCACCCAGTCTCATTTTGCGCCAGTGGACACCAGAAGCAAATGCAACCTTGAACAGTTCTGCTCAAGAGACAGTACTTGCGGGGGCTGGAAGGATCAACCCTGTTGCTTGAGCCACGATGCGTGGACCATGGCTTCTTGTCGGCAGGCACCTCAGTCCAGTGCGCCGAGGCGCTGCTGTCATGGTCCTCAACCTCACCCGACCCTGCAGACACATAAGTACGGGTGGCTTTGCGGTGTTGACGAACGGATTGGAAAGAAAGAAAGCACTGAGTATCGGTCGTAGACTGCAACCAGCAACAACGTGGAGTTGAGGCACTGCGGCATGTCTTGCGTGGACAGCGCCTCAATACTGTGTCCCATGATCCCACGTGCAGAGTGGTGTTTGTTTCTGAACTCGGTGGAGACTGTCTCTGCACACATTGGCCTGCTTGATCCCGAATTGCTGCGCAAAGCCGGAGGCTGTTCTGGTTTGGTTGTTTTCGATTGTTTTTGTCTTTCTGATGAACACAAATGTCGTTTTTCCGTACGCTGCCCATTTTGATATGACTCTCAGCGTCTCGTCTTCCGTGCGTTCTTCAGTTCACAGCACAAGGACAGAGGTCCATTCAGTTGTGTTTTCCCAGATATTCTGCGGCCTTCATTCATTCTCGTCTCAGCTAAGGACCTTTGAGTCAACACAAGGTCCGGCTCCGCCTTGCTGAAACAATGCGTTCCGTCTTCATCTGCGGTAAAAGCCGCCCAGACTCTGTTTACAACTGGGAATTGTCGGAAAGTAAAGGCAGGAAGGATGATGGCAGACGGGCTTGTTTGTGTCTGGGGCAAAAGAAAAGTGGATTGCCAAAAGTCAGCGACCGCAAAAGAAGTCTGCGGTTGTGGTCTCTGAATCAAGAGAATCGGACTCGAACCGATATTTGCAGAGAGATCGACGTCGTTTTCCTGACTGCCACGTCATGATCAATGGAGCCGATTCGAGGCTCCGACACCAGATCCACGCAGCTCATTGTCTCCCCCGGAGGTATGCCGGCAACAGGTTGCGCATATCTGCCTCCGCAGTTTTCCTGATAAAACGCTGCTGTTGCCGCGATGAAACAGACGGTGTTTTCTATTTCCTGCATCTGTCTGTCCTCCTCAGTTTCAGTCGGTTCTCGGGTAGCAAACGCTCTGTGCTTCTTGGGTGAATTGTTATTTCATGGGGTATCCATGCAGCTTGTCCAGATGTGCGAATCATTTCGGAGTTTCTTCACCCATTCTGAGAACAGGAACAAAGAAATTGAAAAGCATCGGTCTGATGTCGTCATGTGTTGTCCAGAGTTTTGGAGACGCGGGATTTACTGAGTACACAGGAGTGAGCTGCAAGCAACGATCAGGTTACGATCAGGCCCAACAGAACCGTCAGGAAAGGGAGGGTCTGGGTCGCGCAGCAACCGAACACTTTCCGCGAGAAAAGAGCAACCGGCTCAGATAAGATCGGAAAACCAACCAACTGCGAGGGACGAACTTGTGAACGCACATCAGAGGTTCCTTGATGAAGATTCAAAGATTCAAAGATTCAAAACGTGAGTGTATCTGTCTCACGCCCTGTCGGCCACGTGTTGTTAAAAGTCCCTGTGGAGGTTTTTGTGTCAGCAATCCAGGCTCTCCGTTGACCCGTGGTTACACAGTGAAAGCTGTTTCAAACAAAGGTCATTGACATCAACGCACTGCAGTGAGAATGATGAGTTGACCTGTTCCATTTGTGGAACGGTCATCGGAGCTGTGGCTTCTGTCCACCCACATTTCAGACGCTGAAACAATGACCCACGTCGTGATCTTGCCTTGTCAGTTGTTTCGTCGCTCGTGCTGGGAGCACCAAGTGTTGCTTGGAAGAGTCAGGCTCTTTTCCGTTCCCCTGATCCTGGCTCTCCTTTCAACAAAGCCGGCTGCGATGGGCCACCGGTCAGTGGGTGCGCTCAGACTTGCGCAAACATTCAAGTGATGCATCCAGGATAATTTGATTGGAGCATTTATCTCGGGTCGAATCGGTCATCACTCCTACCAACTGGAGCCTCTCTACAGCTCTGCTGGGGACAGCGAGCTCGGCTGGGCACTGATCGCCACCCATGTCACGCCCAATGTTCGTACCTAATGTTCTGTGTATGCGCATGTCAGCGCTCTGTCACCGGGCTATAAATATCTTCCCCTTTGCCGCTTGATGTGTAAGGGATGTGGAGCTGTGAAGGCCAGAGCCAATTGGTCACTTAGCAGCCTCAGTGGTCAGAGACAACGCCGACAGGCGTGAGCTGCACACACCAACCTCTGCCATGTCTTGGCTGAAAATCTATTTCACTCAAGAAGTGTCTCCATTGAAGCTCCGTTTCGCTTTCTTTGCGGGCACAATGCAAGGGTGGACCTTCAAGACAAGAAAAGGACTCTCAGTGTTCGCTTTGGCAAGGTTGTGCAAAAACTGTGTGTAGGAAATGCAAGGCCGCGGTGATCACATGCAGAATGAAAAAAGAATTGGAGCGAATCCATCAGTTGTTTCCAGCGATTGCCCAGTGATTGCTTTCCGTGCAGTTGATTATCTCTTCCTGAGCAGGTCGGGCCGCCAATACAAAACAACTCGATCGTGCGGAGCGCGACCCGCTTTGGACGGAGGAGAGAGCTGCAGCATTTCAGGATCGCTGGGTGGAAATCAGACCAAACAACAACTGAGTGGTCAGCAGGATTTTTGGAGCCATCACAAACAGGCCGAGTCAAGTGTGGATCAGCCGAACCCTGGTTCTGAACTGTTATGATTGCACGTTGGGATTGAAACTCGATTCATTCGAATTCGCGGCTCATTCGAAGAAACTTGCAGTCATGTACCAAACTTATACCATTTGCAAATCTGCGCTGCGGCGAATACCACTCCAACGAAAAGGCCCTGTAGACAAGCAACTTTGAATCAACCGGGCAGAGGTGACCCTTCCCCAAAATTTTCTTTCGGAACCTTCACAGTTGTTGTTGAAAGCTGATGCTGGTGTCACCTCAAGCGAGTTGGTCTCGTGGATCCTGGACCCGTTCCTGCATCTGGCCGTGAGGATGGGTGCAGCAGTGAGCACTACGTGAACGAGCTTCTTCTCTGGAGATGCAGTGAAATGAATGGGTCGAGTGAGCTCAAGTCAATCCCGTAAACCCCTTGATTCCATGATCATTCATATCAGTTATCTGGTGAAGTCACCAATTGCCAGAAATGGGCTTCTGTTTAATGATGTGGCAAATGACACCAAATACCCTGATATGCGCAGAGCACTGAGTGGGACAGTGGCCGCGGCGGCTTCGGGCTTTGCGGAAAGCCTCGATGGTTCAGGGCAAACATTGGTTTGACTGCATGCACAGAGTCTCCACTGACTTGAATGCCCAGACCGACTCAGTCTGAAGTGCAGTGGGAAACAAATCTGAATCCAGCAATCATTGAGAACTCTGAATCAACCGCAACAGAATCGTATTCGTTCTGCGCATCACTCAAAAGAGAGTCAAATTTACAACCTTCCTCGGTTAGGTCTGCAGGGCAAATTGCAGTTGAGGAAACCCATCTTCGTGTCGTTTAGCTGTGTCCTCATCCTGTATGATCAAGTTATGCAGGGCAAAATGTAGCAAGCGTTCATGCTCCTTCGTTGTTCATTCTGCCCTTTTCCACTTTCCTTCGAGTCGCCAATTCAGTTTTAGCTTTCACAAACAATGGTGCTGAATGATGCGGGGGGAACGTTGGTGTGGCTGGTGGAACGCAGTTGTTGTGTGCAGTCCGCTGCCCCTCTCTCTCTCTCTTCGCGGATGCTTGACACGGAATAGGCGGAAAGGAACGCTGTCAAATCCAGGCTCCAAACCTGGAGGGAGATTCTTTAATTTTGTCTGCTTCGAACAACGTTTGACATCACACACATCTTGACTCCATTTTGCTTGTTTAGTTCTGTATTTACCAATGATACCGTGAGAAGGCCGGCCAAACGACCATCCCTTTGAACTGTTCAACAATCTGATGCCACAAGATCTGTTTGCCTGAAAGGATGTGAGATTTATGTTTCACAGAGCTCCTCAGCAAAAAACTCAGCTGCCCATTTGCAGCGTTGGCGCAGCTCTCGACGGAGCTGGGTGGAAAGTGCAAAAGAATCTGGGCTCGAGGTGCAGGGTTTCCTCTCCAGATTGCTTCTTCATTGTCTCTTGCACTGTGCAAAATGATGCATACATGACACGATGGCTTGTGGTAGGACCTCCAAATTTAATGTGAGGGAAAACATCGCAAATTTTCTGTGTTCAAATAGTTGGTTTGTTCGCGGTTTGTCCCGTTGTGGCTTGAGCTCTAATCAGCTTCGTTTTTGACAAATTCAAGAAGGTCGTTGGATCAAGTGCAGGAGAAAGGTTTCACAGGTTCCTGTTCGAATGGACGTCAGATGGATTCCAGGTCCCACATTTACTTTTCCCTCTTTGCACAGAACCTCACTGAACCAAGTCCAAAATTATTTTTGACGTGTCCACTCTGCACTACTGCGTTGATTTTATCCACGGGACAATGGGTGTGGCTAAATATAGCGCGGCCGCTTGAATAATGACAGGATATCCCTTTCATCACGACTGCGCAGAGGTGACTGAGAGGCGCCGCCGGCTGTGTGCTTATTGCTTCTCTTCGTTTCGTTCCCCCCGTAAAAAAAGTGCGCAGGCAATCAAGCGGGACTCGGACGCACGCAGAGCTCAAGAAAACGACCATTTTCAACTTTTGACGTCAGGTGTTTGGACTCCAGCGATCCATGCGGTGTTGGGAGCAGGAAGGACAAACCTGAGATTGGCAAACTTCAACCTTGAAAATTTTGACAGGCAAAAATAAAAACAAAGTCGCACCTGCAGCACAGAGCCAGGCCTCAAGGACGACCACGCATTTCACCAGCATTTCATCTCAGTTTTTTGCTCTGACGAACACAGGTGTTGTTTTGTGCGCTCGTGGATGTGACGAGCCGTAGTTTTCGCCTTGGGTCTCTGCTGCCGAATCTGAGCTGTGGGTTAAAATACCATCCAGCTGTCAATGAAGAAACAGCAACAAGCACGTCCCTCTTGTTGGCTTGATGAATCAAGCAAATTCGTACTTCATGAAAAGAGAACGCCACGAAGATTTTGTCGCTTCACGTCTCTCAAAACTGTTGCCTTATTGTTGCGGACGTACAATAGATAGAAGGCTTGGTGAAGCCTGCAGTTCAAACACCAGCCCGGCGGCCTGATTGTCTGTTGTATCATGTTTTCTGATCTCATTTTGACACAACCAGGTTGACTCTTCTCAGTTTGTGTACTCGTCAGTGGAGCTGTTTTGACCTGAGACCTCGGGCTGCGGGTCGTTATTGATGGAACCCACCAGGCGGTGTTGCTTTCCCAACACACACACACACTCTCTCTCTCTCCATCGGACCAGCCATTCCGTCCACCTGCACGCAGGCGTCCCTTCTTTGTTTCGGACTGAGTTTTGTAGTGAGGCAGGCTGCAGTTTGCGATTCTCCGTATTGCTGTTTTTACGCGCCAAAACTTGAAGAGCCTTGTCGAGTGTTCTGGTTCTCCATGCACCTCAGGTTCAGCCCTGATCGCACTGCAGCATTGGAATGAGCCCATCAGCACAGCAGAGACGGAGATGCGACCCTCCAGATCTGAGTTTAAACCCCTCCAAGCCTTCAATTTACGTTGTGCTTCCGAAGACACATCCGGTCGTGTTGGTGAAACATTTCCTGTGGAGCAGTGATTTGTTGGTTGTGGCGGTGAATGACGTGATGTCAAAGCGACTCTCACTTGACAAAATTTTCGAGCACAACAAAAAGCGACACCCCTCAATGAACAGAACACACAATTACGCAGCCGCGGGTTGTGTTCGGTGCTGAAAAGACTGTGGGCTCACACTTCCTGGAAGAGTTGTGCGCGATGAAACCTTGCTGTGGCTTCAGTCGAGCGATTATGAGTTACTCAGGTGATGCGAGGCCGTCTATCAGCAATTACCCCGGTATGTACGCTTTACAACGCGATGATAGACTTTCAGCTTTTTGTGGAAAAAGGTCATCACCGCCAGAAATCGGTGTGTTGTTTCCTGCCGCATCTCGATTTGTTTCACATCCTGCCTGTCTGCAGGGCTGCAGGGTGAGGGCTACACAGCTCGTGTGTCCCTGAGTGTTGAACAGGACCCTTCCGGCAATTGCACGTCAACTCATATCTTCCTCATCGTTCTTTGCATCTTTGGGTCTGAGACTCGACTGGTGCAGGCGCAGAACAAGTGCACTCCTGCAGTGCACGTTTTTAAATTTCCATTTATTTTGTGGGAAAAGGGTAAATAAGAATATTGGTTTGTCAGAAGATTGCATTCTTGGTTCTATTTCATTTGGTCAAAAAATTTAAAAACGCCAGAAAAGTGTGACAAACGAAATTTGAAAAGAACACAAAAAAGACGACAAAAATGGAATTTTACCACAAAAGAAACACGTTTTCCAACACTTTTTGTGAGAGTGTGGGCACATTGCCAGGTTTGTCAAGCTGCAATCCCGAGCGTCTTCTGCCCTCACCACCAGTCTGAACACCAAATGAGGAGAAACGCCGAACGAAAGAACTTCAGATTATCTGGCCACGATGACCATAAACAAAATTAGGCACCCAGAAGCGTTTTCAAAGTCAAGTCCTCACCTGCAGTCATTTCCTCGTGTTTGCTCCATCTCTGCTGCCCTCGGATGGGAGCACCCTCAATTGATTCGATAATTCAGTGGATCTGGGTTAATTTTCCTGGTCTAATGCAAGTTTGGGTCTGCGCAGGCAGTGCCTCCCAGGCACTTTTAGCGATGGTTTTCCCTGCTCCCTTGGCTGTGTTGTGTCACTTGCGGCTGAAGCTTTTGCTGCTGGTTCTCCTTTTTGAAAAACGAACTGAGGTACTTTCGGTGCTTGTACACTGTCCGTTATTAGTTCAGTACGACAAACCCTTTTGGCTTTTCCATGCGCAGAGAATCAGAGCCATGACAGCTTTAGCGGGTCCAGGTTTGGCTCAACCCAGTCCTCACCGCCATGGCAGTTGGCCCTTGACGTACGAGCCGTTCCCCCTTCCCCGGGTCCTCTGGTGACCAGCGCGGAACCTACGTGTGCCCCAGACTTCCAGTGCGTTGTGTTTTTAAGTCAGTGAGGAACCTGTTTTACTCGCAAATGTCTGCAGAGGTGCAACGACGCTTTCTTCTCAGACAGAAGACGTGAATATAAGCCGCTGTGCAGTGAGCCTAGCCATCAGAGTCCACACACACAGTGATGAGGGACTGGATGGAAATGAAGCCACTTTGGTGCCTCTGAATAAAAAGCACTGGAAATAGATCATTCTCCGATATTAATTATACATGGAGGCAGCGACGAGCCGGGCCTTTCGAATGCGGCTGCACCCCGCAGTACACACGGCTGCACATGTGGCGGAAACGCAGCAGACTGGACTGGAGGCGGTGTGCGCATTCGGATGGCAGACGCGAGCCTCGAGACGCGAACTGCGCCTCACTTCCTTGTGCAGCGGGACAGGGTTAGCGAACTGTGAGCGACGATTCGGAGCAGTTATCAGAACTCTCGAGATCATCATGGTCACAAGAGCTTTTAGGTTGACATCTGAATTTTTAAGACTTTAGTCGAGAAAATTTATGTCAACCTGAAAGCTCAAGTGACTGATGATTGAGAGAGTTTATTTCTGCTCCAATCAAGCTCATAGTTTGCTAAACTTTTCAACAGCATGGTGTGATTTTTGAGAGAGACTGTTCTGAGGAGATATCAGAACTGTCTGTGCTTCATTCTGATGTTTGCGAAACGTTTGAGAAAATCGCACCGTGCTGTAGTACTGTGAACTGCACCTGCCGACAGTTTCGTTTGCTGCGGAGCCCGCCAGACAAACATGTTGTGCCTGGCGGGCACGCGAATTGTCAAGTCCTTCGAGGCTGGCAGACACCACGCTGATTGGCCAATGCTGTGAGGCTGTCGTGTGGTATCCGGTCCAAAACCTAATTGGTTTCTGCCGCGATGCCGCAGTCGTTCGAGGATGGCTTGGGATCACGGGTTGTGTGCCGTGTTGAGGTATGGGGGCTGGTGTTCAACCAGAAATGTGTCCGTTTCAGTTCGAGAAGGGACGGCTTTCTTCTTCCATCACTCTGTTACCTGACCAAACACTGTAGCACACAACCAAAAAGGAAGGACATGTCAGACCTGACGCAAATGTTTTCAGTCTTGCAAATGTGTTCGAGGTTCAGAAAATTTCAGAAGAGTTCTTGTCTCGTCCCAGTCTGTGGCTCGCGGCTGCAAAGCGCACAAAGCGAACGCAGCACGGGACCGTGTCCAGGCCACCAAAGTCTCAGAGTGAGAATCAGATGCTGAAGATGAGGCTCCTGCGTGGTCAGTGAGTCTGACTCATGAACATCGCATGAAAGCTTTGTGACAACGATGCAATGTTCAAGAAATTTACATGCATATGCAAGATTTCGCATGCTTTGGGAAGACAGTTCACAAATTCAAGTCAGTTTGAACTGCATTCCCCCTCTGTGCACACTGGATTCTCTGCATGCGGACTTGTTTCTGCCGGGACGAGCGCTGTTGACGGTGGTGGCGGCACTGACAAGGCGGCTGCGCGACGCATCTTCCTGTTTCACAGGCTGCTCAGCTTCACCGGAAGCGCAGCCGCAGTGACGTCAATGCATCTGTCCACAAACCTCGTCCCGCAGCGCCCGGCCCGGTCCGCGCCGTCCGGCCCTGGACCAGGTGCGTGACACAGCACCCACTAGGTGGCGGTTTGAAGCTCACGACACGTGCATCACGAGCTGCACTTTGAATTGTCTGAGTGAACAAATGCAAGAACAATGCGTGTCAGCAGACAACCCCTTGTGTTTGAGACGGTGAATGCAGAATCAAACACAAAGTACTGAGCGCTTTTCTCACTGATGGGCCAGTTCACGAAACACACGTGTCGGAAGAGGCAAAATTGGCCAATGCAGGTTCATCCAGACTCCAATCTCCGGAGGGTTCAAACGTCAGCAGAATCACAGCTCAAGTGCAACTGGTTGCAATCGCCCGAGGAGTTGGAGCTGGTCCATTAGATGCTGCACGTGCAAGTTGAGCGGTTGACGTCAGGCAAACATGCGATAAATAAGGAAATTAGGGGGACTTGCACTGATATCACACCTTGTGGTTATGCCTTTGAGGTCCTCTTCAAAGAGGCAGCCTGACCATGTTTCATAGCTGCTATTGAGACATTGTGAAGCCGGCTGCTCCTCAGATTGCGCTTTGTGACAACAATCCTGTTTCTTGTTGTTTTCAGTTGTTTTCCAAAGCACTTGGTCGGTTGGTGGAAAACAGTCTCATTTCAAATTGTGGTTTTCCAAGTGCGTTGCTTTTTGTCATTTGTGCAGATTGGCTCAGTCTCATCTCTGATTCGATTCCTTCACGACAGCCAATATAAGGTGCCTGATGCCAGAGGAAACCTTTCTTTTTGTGCCTCACCATTTTGCGGCTGACCACTGGTCACTGCGCGCGGCCTGCAGAGAGACGCGGAATGGACGCGTCAGCGACGGTTGCTCTCACAGTGCAGCTGCGCCAAGTTTGGAGATGTCCATCGATCATGTTGCGTGCAGAGGACGTTCCCGCTGCAGTTCACGGGAAGAAACACTTGGAAATGATACTTAATGCAGCCGCAAACACAATTGGGGTTTCAATTTAGAAGTCGCAAATTAACATTTGCTGTTCTCTTTTGGAAGCCACACGGTGTGGTGTTCTTGAGCTGTTTGTGGTTGCAATGATTTGGGTTCCCGGACCCATTGGTTTGTGTCCTCTTTCTCCAGCTGAAAGGTGCAATACCCGTGGCGCACAACGGCGACGTTCAAATGTCTCGGCTGATCTGTGCTCACCAAAGTCGCATGATGAAAGGTCCGACCGTCAGAGGAACCACGTTTGACTCTGGAAATGGGTTGTTGGTTTCTACAAGTATGTTTCTGCCTCACGCACAATTGCGAGCGCAAGAATTTCGCTCTCAACGTCGGGGAGGGGCGGCCTGTGCCTGACGTCTCGAGTGGAAGGCAACACAGATGCGGATCATCAGGCGGCGTGATGAAACCGGCAGAACCTGAACCAAGAGACAAGGCCAGTTTACTTTCGAGCCCGAAATTTATCTCAACAAACCAACAGCGAAATAAAGCCTCACAATAACACTGGGTCCCTTTCTTTGCTGTTTATTTATTCATTTTGTTTTCATGGTTTCTCCGACTCAAAAGGGCATCGGGGCGACAGAAGCTCGTGGTATGTCTTCAACTTCAAGACTAAACTTGGAAATTCACAGCAGCAGCAGCCGCAGCAACGCGACACCCTCGCAGCTTCAGAGTCAACTGCAAACATGGACAGCAATTCGGCGCATCAAATTTGCATGTTTCGAGCAGCGCAGCGCCGCTGCAGAAAGATGCCTCCCTTTCATTCCGTGTCGGTGGAATTTTCTTTATGACATGGGCTTTGTTCGGAAATAAAAAGCGAGTGACGTCAACTGCGATACTTTCACCTGCAATGTGCGCAGTTGGCAGTGGAAAATTGTGCGCAAGTGTGTGCATTGAAATTATGAGTTGCCGTTTTAATGCATGCACACGTGGGGGAAGAGATCAGATTTTTCGGCGACTGTTTGCAACCAGGGCGTTCGGAGACTGAGCGGACAGTCACGGCGGATATCGTGGGGTCGCCAGGATCCCCGTGCCCTCCCTCCCATCTTGCTCACTAAAACACACAGAAGTCGTGCAAATCCAGCGTTGATGATTTGCAATTTGCTTCACATGCAAATGATCAAAAGCAGGTGTTGTCCACAATGAGGGTTTCTGTGACAACAATATAGCTTCTTGAGAACCGGAAGGCGACTCATTTCCTGCTCCGGAAGGTGTTGTAATGTCAGCGCGAGGCCTCGCAGGGAAGGTGCCAACAGTTGGCACAGTGCAGCGTGAGCGACGAGAGCGACGAGAGTGGGGCGACGGAACAGTTCCGACGACGCGCGCGACGGGAACTTCCTGCGTGTCAGAGGCTTTGCGTCAACGCATTTCCGGTGAAGACGACGTAGACGCCGGAATGAACATTTGTCTGCAAGGCAGCGCATCCAGTGGTTTGGCTCCTGCATGCAAATCTCACTGTCCTTCTGCAACCATGCAAGCGCCCGGCGCTGTGCAGAGAAAGCTGTTCAGCAGCGAGCGCAAATGCAGGGAAACACGAGCCTCGAACCCTCTCACTTGTATCACCGTCTGGCAATGTAAAACAGATTAGGTATCTCCGGGCCAAGTGGTCAGAGCAAAAAGCAAAGCTGTGTTCACTTTTCCACGTTCTTGTCGTTTATCACCGCAGCACTAAAGATGTGGGTGATCCCTGGTAGCTGACGTCAAAACTGGGTCATTGGTGACGTCAAAAGCACAATGTACATGCAGCTGGCCTGGATGCGGAAACGCGCGGAAGGGACTGGAGTTCCTGGTTGCGCTTCACACTGAGTATTTCTTGTGCACAAATCGCTCCACCTGCCCCGTTTGCGGAGCTGTATTGTCATGGCTTCCTTGCCCCACGTCTGTTCACTGAAACTCAGGTGCGTCACTGAAAATCACGATGTCACTGCAGGGAAGACGCGTTCTGAGCAACAGAAGACAGAACGTCGTCCTATTCAGGGAAAACAGCTCGAAGGGACCAAAGCTCAGGTGGCAAGGAACTCGCCTTTCTGCTCCCTCCGATAACCTGCAGGTCACTTGCTGACGCAACGGGTTCTCATCGCCACTCGTGGAGTCTGGCAGAAAAATCAGCTGCCCCGCCCGCCGCACCGGAGCGTTGTTTTCCTTTGCAATGGAAGGACCCTCAAGTACTTCGAAGTGGTTAATATTTAATGCATTGCATTTTTCAACCATAATTGCTCTCAGGCGAGCCAAAAGTGTCGGTGAATTATTAATGTTTACAGCTTTGTCAAGGAACTGCAAGAAAAAGCTGAAACGCGTGGCGATCAGGAGCTGAACCAGAGCGCGGCAAAACTTCGGTAAAACTGATAATCTGTCACACAAAGCGAAAACTCCCATTCGTCCGTCCCCGCCCACTCCGTCGATGGGTGGTGCGTCCTTTCTTTTGCAGTCAGTTGTTACGTGACTTGCCCAGGAGCTGTAACACAGGTTCAGGCCTGCAGGACTGCTGCCATGTCGAACAAAAGTCGCTGACACCAGTCTATGAATATTCCAAGAGCACTGCATGCCCAGGTCAAAGCTTGTCTTGCTTTATTTTCACCACAGTGTATCTTTTGACAAAGACAACAAGTCTCTCTTGAGATTCCACATTGAGGCCCAAATTCCAGACATGCAGATTGCAAGACCTGATCATCGGATGTTCCTGGTTCATCTGCACTGGCAATGGGGAGATATGTGGTGCTACATTGCGCTGTTAAGCAACAGTGACAAGTCATCAGCGCCACAGTCTGCCGCCAATTAAATAGCACGAAGTGGCCAGCTGGGGTCGCCAGGCGCTCTCTAAGTCTACATGCACTGTCCGAAACAATCAACTGGGAATGTTTCCCCTTGTTGTTGAAATCTTTGGAGCTCTGGAGCTGATCATCATTGGGTCAGACTGACGAGAATGTTGAAAGAATCAAAGAATTTGGAAGGCTCTGCTGAGGCCCCTGAGGGCATGACAATGGATCCTTCGGCACACCACGGGAAGACTTTCACTACTTGTCAGCAAAAATTGCAGGTCCATGGCTTCGCTGAGCTCAGTCTATCTGGCTCGATTGCACAGTGCTTGAGACTTGGACGCACCGAGATTGACGGACGTGTGACCCTCCACCAAGTGTTTGATTGTAACGGCACCCACCTGTCATCCCGAAGCACCACAGAGCCCCAGTCACTTCTGGAACAGATCTGCCGTAACCAAGACGCCCTATTGACCCAAGGTGATGCATTCTGAAAACACCAAACACAAGATTTGGTGGAATGAAAGGAATATTCTGACACCACAGAGATAGAGATATGTTCCCTGCCTGATCATCAGGACCCACGCAGCAGACGGAGGTCCGTTTGTTCGCTGTATCTGGTGATTGTTTCTTCGTATATTTTTTGTCTTGCCGTTTGGATCGTGAACCGAAGCAGGAGAAAGTAAAGTCGAACGAAATGACGGAAGCAAGTGGCAGCATTTTTTCGAAGCTTTCTTGACGCGTGTGAAGCGCTTGTCTGAGCATTGCGTGCAAGCTTCAGCGGAAAATTCACGAAATTGAAGCCCTTGCCTTGTTAGACCCTGGGAGAACCTTTTTGCGTCACGTCTCATTTCGGTTGCTATGGTAAACTGATACTTCCTAGGTGACAACAGGCAGTCTGGTAACCAGGTGCATTTTCTCATTACCATAGTGAAGCAATATCGAAGCTTTTGTTGAACCTTTGTACATCAACAAGGGGAAAATACGTTTCCTTTCACAGACGGATGTTTGTTCTTGAGCAGCTAAATTTCCCCTTTTGCGTGTAAAATTGCAATTGATTTCTGTGATGCAAAACACTCGCTGTAAACGATTGCTGAAAACAGGAAGAAGGGCATTAAAAAGCCAGAAAAAGAGTCTGCTTGACAACTAGTTTGCGGTGTTTTCTTCATTTTTTTCTTGACGAATTCCAGCGGATCCAGGGAACCTTGGGTTCCAACCGCCCTCCTGATTCCCCGCAAACTTTGGTGACCCACTTGGTTACGCCCCGCGGGCACAAAACTGTTGACAGTCAGTTTATGTCCATGTGAGACTGTGGGCTCCCCTCACAAGTTTGGGCTCGCCTGACCTGGAACACCGGTCATCCTGAGGAGCGTGGGGAAGTTGTTCAAACCACACGTCACCCATCAGTGAGGACCCACCGAACAGTCAGGAAATAACGTGAACAATCATTTTACAAACGTTTTTGTGTTTTCTCTTTGCAGGTGAGTAGCCACCTTGATCTGGGGCCACACACAACCATGAAAGATAAGTGAAACCAGTTGAGATTTTTACCCAGTTATGCTCGGAAGAATTTGCCCTGACCGTCTTTGTATGTCCCCAAGCTAGTGGCTGTCTGCAGATTCGTCTTTCGGCTTTGTTTGTTTGGCGTGGAGGTCAGTCTTTCTTTCGCTCTGCGCCGGCTTCGGTTTCGCAACTTGAATGGTAAAGAAAGCTGTACTGAATGTTCGGGTCATTGCGCGCCCCCATCAGGAGTCTCTCTCCACGGAACCGCTCCGGTGTTGAAGCGGTGCGATGAAACGACATACATTATGCACGAGTATTCTGTGCAAATCAAATCACACGAGCACTTTGCACGTTCGCTCTGCCGAAACCACAACATTCCAATGTGCAATTTAGATTGTCAAAAATTCTCATTGGAGTCCTCTCTATGTGATGATCATGCGAAGGCGGAGTGTTTCTGGAGCGGCGGGTCGCTGTTGAGGAGGTTTGACGCAGCGATGCGGAGCAACGTTCCGAGAGACGCTCAATTATTGATAAGCGAGGAAACAATGGCGGCTCTTGACGAGCTATCTGAGACCACATTAATTCAATCTGCATGTTTAAGAAGCTTTCAAGGAAATAACAGTGGGCTCTCGTCTTCCCGTAATCATATTCATTGTCTTGAGAGGCGGCCATTGTTTGGTATGGTTTCGGAAATCAGTCAGGCATTGAAAAAAGGGACTGAACCGGAAATCGCTCGCTCTGCAGGGAAATGTTAATTTGGCTTCACAGGTGGAGCCCAGCTGAGACTCTTTGTTCCAGACTCCGATTTGCAATTTGATATATAAAGAAAAGATCAGCAGAGGACGTTGTTGAACTTTGAATCCAGTTGTAATTGCTTATTTGAGAAACAGGTGCCTTCAAGTTGACACTGCTGGGCCGATCTTTCTCTCAACCTGAACGGTGCATCGTGAGGACAGAACGATCTCCGGACCCTGGATTCCTCCCATGTACACTCGTTCCTCATCTCATTCCTCCAAATCTTAGATTTCTTGAGGAAGGAGTGAATGGCGTGTGGCGGTGATCGGTGAGAATAACCCCAATGCTGTGTGCTGGAACTGGGAGTGACATTGGTTTGTGCGGTGCGATTTTGGCCAACAATATTTTGTCGAATTAAAGCAGCCTGGTTCTCTGAAGCGCCTCGCTGTGCAGCGTTAACATGATGGATGTCTCGCAGAAATTCCCCGGCGCCTATTTACACCGGGATCGCTGCGCTTGTGGAAAGACTGTTCTTCGATGCACAAAACATCTCTTGGATGAAATTCATGCACGAGGCGAGTGTTTAATTTGCGGTTCCAGCACTCTGTTCGGTGGTCCATTGAACCAGTGGCGATATGTCTGCAGCCGATTGACCTCCTGTGTCTGTTGTCATGGTACTCGTACCTGTTTGAGAACAACCTGAAGGGCGGTGGTGACCATATTGCTGTGAATGGCAAGTGACACTGACTGGTTGACCTTCAGAACAAACAGGATTTCGAAGTTGGCCCCATTGACGGACATGTGTTCTGCCTGGAAGAAGACACCTTGCCCCCTTGGAACGACAATCATGACCAAGCAACCTCGCCGTCTGTTACTGTTGCTTGTTCTGTCCTGTCCTTCTCTGGTCCCATCAGTGTTTGCCTGCCGATCACGATGGCTGATTCCAGGCGCGTTGCAAGGCGAGGGGAAATGTGTACATGTATGCAGCTCATGATCGCATCCTGCATTCACAGATAGAATACGCCTGCACAGATCAAACGGTCTCCACCGCCCGCAGCCTGCACAGGACCATCTTTGAGACTTGGCCTTCAAAGGCTGTCCCGAAGCCTGGAGTGACGTGCCACATGCTTTTTTGGCTTGTTGTTTGGGTCTGACGCCTTCCAGGTTCGCTGTTCCGTGCACAAAAGGGCATGTCAGGAAATTGGCTTCTGTCGCGGTGTTGGAAATAGCAGCAAAAACAAGCAATTACGACCCCAGAGAAATGTGCGCGACATCGTCACGCAGTCTGTGGCAGCGGTGCAGGGGCTGCCTCGGCGTTTTGCATTTGTCTTCACGCACAGATAACTGCGGGCTCTGCAGTTTGAAGGGAAAAAACCCATGAACACTGCTGAAACGGAGAAAGGCTTTGTCCGTCCACTTGGATTACACCAGGTGTTTCAGAACTGTCCCAAAACTTCCCTTTGTCCCCTTCCCAGTTGCTATGAACGTTTCTGAGAACTCCCTCGCTCGCCTCCACACAAGGGACGCTCAGACAGAAAATTGTGACAAGTGAGAAGTGTACGACACACACACACACACACACACACACACACACACACACACACACACACAAACACACACACTTGTGAACCAAGAACTACGAGCGCCGTTCCACGACACGGCCACTGCGGCATCAAAAATTGCTGCAGGGTTCACTGCAGAACGCTGAGGGCCACTTCTGACCGCCATTTTGCTCCGAGCTCGGCGCGTGCCCGTGAGGCGGCCCGGCGCGCAGCGGTCGCTCGGCGGTGGATGCGACGAGATGGGCGCGGTGAAACAGGAGCCTCCCCGGGGCGCGCCGCCGTCAGCGCTCTTGATGGAAGGTCAATATCGGCTCTGAAAGAAAATCCCTCCGCCGCAGATAGAACCCATTGTTATGGCATTGTTTTATGCTCCTCACTCTTTGGTCTCAGGCTGCGTTGAGTTTTTGAAGGGACAATAGACGTGGATCTGTTTGATTTCTTTTCCAGCCGTTTCTCAAGCGAATTCGGGACAAGTGGAGAGGATGTACCAGATCAAGGGAGGCAACGACTTCAGCATGTTGAATGAAGGGACACGTTTGGCTGGGTGGGACAAGTTTTTGTTCGCTCCATTTTGGAAGGATGAGCCAGGAGGCGTTTGGCCCTTGAACACCCTGAAGTTATTGGAGTGTTCTTCTGAAGGAATTGTCAAAGGTACTTCTCATTTGAAAACACCCAACAGCGCAGTACTTCTGTCTCAACAGTTGTTGGTCCAAATCAATTTGCTTTGAAAAAGTGGCCTCGCCCGAAGTGTTTTGCTTCAAAGACTTGGCCTTGGTTTGTCTCCATGCTTGAACAAACGAGGAACCAATCAACTGAGTTTTACTCCCATGCTGCGAAGTTATTGCTGCGTCTATTGATAAGCCTGGATGATAAAGTGTGCTTTAATGCACGACTTTGACACCTCGACAAAGGCTCCATATTGAACCCGCGTCCTGTGTCTACCTTTGTTGTTTGACCCAGTTAAGCTGGCGCATTGAGAAGCTGTTGACCCAGTGTATTATCAACTGTGAGGATGCTCAGCCCTTTACCCGGCACGTGCTGGAACACAGTGAGGAGCAGATTAAGTGCTGTTACCCTGTGAGGAGTTGAGGAGTGCCTCCCTTCCAGGCTCGGTTCCCCCGAGACTTCAGGCCCACGCAGTGACGGCTGCATGTGAGATCAACGCCGCGTCGACATCGCAAGATCTGAAACTTGTCTGAAATTGCCTGGTCTCTCTTGAAACCAACCCAAAAATTTGTTTCTGAAATTGCACTGGGCAAGAGAGATATTCACGAGAATGACATGTTTTCGACAGTGAATTCGGAGGCGCAGAAGCGACAGTGTTTGAGCCTGAATATGGCTTATTTTTAGCTGCACTCTTGTCAAAGTTGAAGCAGATAACTTTTTCCGCAGTATGGATTTGTTGCTGCTTCACACACAGAGACGTCAATTTAAAGTTTGTAGAGCTCCGTGGAATTTGAGTCTGTTCCATTACTTGAAGTGGTTTTTGACCCCGTTATTTTCTCTGCAAAAAGGGTTTCCACAGAGGTGGTGCTGCATCTCAGTCTGAAGCGCTGTGGGCGACAAACGCCACGTTTTGTCTGAAGAGCGAGAACTGCGCCCATTTGCAGATGTGCCACACATATATCCGCCTGAACAAAGTCCGGGGAAAACACAAACTATTCCTGCGTCTGTCAGCACGACAAAGAGCAAAATGCAATCAACACAAAACAGAACGTTGGACAACAAGAGTGTTCGGCTGCGGTGAAATTGTTGAAGCTGGGGCTTGTCTGTGGTATGCAGTGGCGGTTTGTCTCTTGCTGAAATGTCGCTTTCCGTCTTTTTCCGCACACGACAAGGCATTTCCATAATTTACAGCAAAAGTTTTGTTGCTGGGCCGAAAGTGCGTCGACCTCCATGGAAAGAAGTGCGCAAACAGGTTTGTTCCCAGCGACAACAGCATCGATCCTCCGTCCGGTGTGTCTGTCCATCTTTCCATCCAACCATCCATCCGTCCGTCCTGTCCCCTCCCTCTGTCCCTCCCTCCCTCCATCCAGGGCCTACTGAATATAAAATGCGTGTGCTGTCCCTCTGTACGGCGACTTAAAATTGAAATGTGACCAGTCTTGACGGCGTCAGCTGCGTGTTGTCTGCGACGAAAAGATCCATGGCAACTGGCAGGAAGTTCAGTTTTTATTATGAGGTCATTCACATGCAGGAGCAACACCCCAAAAACAGGCCCGGAGTGGGCGCACTGAGAGTCCATCAGCCTCACCATCATTATCCATGGGCACCAGAGGAACACTTCCTCTTGGTTGTGGAACAAATGTGAAACCATTACAACACAGCAGTGTCTAAAAGTTGTCTGGGGTCTTGGCCCACGACATTTGTGCCCATTTTTATGCTGACCAGTGTCACTACAGGTTTCGGGAGACATTATTCGAATTTTATGTGCCGTTCAATGCTGCCTGTTTGTATCTCAAGGTGCCTCGGTTTGATCCCGTGGGTGTAGTCAGCACAAATTGAGTTGATTGCACGGCTAAAGTGCGGCTATTAAGACAGATAACTTGTCTACTTTGTCATAACAATGACACACCTTCCAAAACGGGTTCTGCGTTCCGCGTGGTTCAGGGGAAACCACTTTGCTGTTTTACGGTGCCCGGAGTCTGTTCAGGAGCAACTGATAAGCTGGAATCAGGGTCCACGTTTGACGTGACGTGCTCGCAACGTGTTCCCGGGGCTGACGCCAGAACCTGAACCGTGCAGCGGGTGCGGCGACTCCGTGAGAAGCGTCTCTCTTGATACACACTCCTTCCGTGAGGCTTTGATCCAACGTTTGGGAAGGAAACATCTAATTCCGGGATCACTCGAATAACATCTCCACGAGACTTATCAATAACGGTGCATTGCGCGACGGATAAAGCCTCTTCAGCACTAATGTGGCCAGATATCGTCAGCGCCGCCGTATCTCCATTCACAGGTACTACGTGCAGAAAGAAACTCGGAGGAAGTCATTGAACACGGTTCATTGAATATCATCGACATTTCCCAAACAGCAGCACACCTTCGGACGGCAGCACCCTTTGAGCCACAACATCCCGCAGCGCTGCACGACGGTAACAGCGCGACTCTGCTCGAGTGGTCCGCAGAAGGGAACCGGATGTGTCGGGGCAGTTGGCTCCGCATTCTGAGAGCGTCATCAAGTGGAGTGGCTGCGCGGCCTCCGCCGCCGCATGATGACGCTGATAAGCGCCTCTCAGATGAGCACTCCGTTCATTCTGCATCGCGCAACAACTCACCAGTTCAATTCGCCTTTTAATGTACTGCAGTTTCCGTGAGTTCACACAGCCCTCCCCTGCATGGGCTCCTGATCAGTTTTCGTCCCTTGATCCAAGAATGGGATTGATGTTGATCGGGGAACTCAGACACTCAAATGGTTTGCGTTCTGCAGAACAGTAGCGTTCACAGTGCAACGGTTATTTCTGGGTCGGCAGGACACAGCATTGCTGGGATGGACTGGGTGAGATAAGATACCGAGTACGGAGTCGGAGTTCTCTTTTGGAATGCAGCGATGTGATGCAGACCTGGATGACTCCAGAGTTGATCAATGCCGTGCATTTGTTGATCAGGGTCACAAACCAGAAAACAACGCCAAGAAAACTTCACCGGTGATTCAGGCAGACAGACAGACAGACAGACAGACAGTCATTATTTAAATTTATTTGATAACAAGTGTGCATCTTCTGAGACCTCAGAAGTTGGAACCACACGACCGAGAATGAATTCTTTTGTCAAAACAGAACAGACAGGTTCGTCAAAAACGGAAAATCGGTTTCTTCAAGGATAGCCAACTAGTTTTGGTCAAAGCCAACAATCGAAAAAAAAATTGACACCGGACTTCATGTGAAACTGGCAGAATGGTCCACACGAGCCGGTGGCTTGGCACGCGTCTACAGATGTGAGCATTGTCACACAGCGACTGCTTCTCTCTGCCTCTCTTCCAGCAGCAACAAATTAGGCTCAGTGCGACATTTGAAACCCGATACTCGGCAATGATTTTATGCACACCAACATCCCGAGGAGAAAAACAATTACCGCTCGCATATTCATTGCGAAACATGAGCGAATCCAAGCAGAGCCTGTCAACCAACTATTCGAGAGTCTCTTCGCTCGTCTTGGAGATGAACGAAAATTGCCTTCTCCTCAACTCCAAGAGATGTTCAGCAGGTCATTCTCAGACACGAACCAATTCGGATTGTGTCCAAACATGTACGAGCTGTTGCACGAACGTACAAACAGATCTCAGTGCTGTGCTCTTCTGCATTTGTGTACCCAGAGTTATGAGTCTTCTGAATACACCAGAAATAACGAGTGGACTTGCTCCAAATTAGGAATTGTCACCAAGAAAGTGAGGGATACCCACGGATCCCACAGAGAGAGTTGGATCTTTTCCGGTTCTGATTTGAAAAACAATTGAATGTGAACTGCACACAAACATGACAGCAGCGCGTAAAACAGTTGTGTTGCATCTGATTCGAGCTGACACCAAACAGGTTTTTGCGCGTTCAAAAGCAGTTTAGCATTGATCCTGCCGCCCAGAAGCCAGCGCCATGTCAATGCTGACTGCTTCTGAGAACCCTCCCCAGTGTTTCTGCTCAGCGCCTGTGACGAATGGTCGTTTCTGCTGCACGCGACACGCTGTGAGCAGCTGGACCCAGGGAAACATGTACTGTGAGTCCTCGGTCTGCAGTGAACGGAGGACATCTGCAAGTACAACTGATGGAGGTGACAACTGCTTGACAATGGTATTAGTTCTCAGCTAATCAGTTGAGAGCCACTGCAGAAGGAAACGGGTCAGTCAGGACAAGAGAAAGCGACTGTTAGATCTCCGTTAGATGTGGAATCAGTGTTGGTTTTCATGAGCAGTGCGGCCACTGGATCAGGGGGACGCCACAAGAGAATGTCAGGCTCAAACGAGAGTAAATCAGTCAGGGAAGATGTATTGCGTCCGAGCTGAGATGGACGGCGGGGTCAATATTCACCGTAACAACGGACTGGGAGAAGTTCTCATCAAACGTCGGTTCCACTGAGCAGACACTGGTGCCCGGGAAATTCGGTGCTGCTCCCAGCGCGAGTCAGCTGGAGCGCGCAATGACTGTGTGTGTGTGTGTGTGTGTGTGTGTGTGTGTGTGTGTGTGTGTGTGTGTGTGTATGTGTGTGTGTGTGTGGTCTGTG